>Ga0315268_10008396_pt1 | contig 10797 bp, 8 predicted proteins | sample C1_top_MG_FD_204535 | JGI IMG/M metagenome (GOLD analysis project Ga0315268, IMG submission 204535) | Sediment microbial communities from Yellowstone Lake, YNP, Wyoming, USA - C1_top | ecosystem: Environmental > Aquatic > Freshwater > Lake > Sediment | place: USA: Wyoming | collected 2017-08-01 | reverse complement strand
GCTTTGCCTTCCAGCATTGATGTTGGTTACGCGCAGGTCCAAGTACGGTACATCCTTATTCTCGCTGATCCTGCTGACGGCGACTCTGGTGGGAGCCGCGGTTGCCGCCGTGTGCTGGTCGCAGGGCGCCCGCGTGGAAGTGAGCCTCCCGGTGCTTGCGCCGCTGCCGTTTGCGCTCGGCATCGACCGGCTCAGCGCGTTCTTTCTTTTCCTGATCTGTGTCGTCGCCGCCCCGGTCGTGCTGTTTTCCCGCGTCTACATCGAGAGGCACTACGAGGGACTGCAGCGGCCGTGGTTGTGGATGCTGCTTTCGTGGTTCCTGTTATCGATGGTCGTGGTGGTCACGGCGACCACCGGATTCGCGTTCCTGTTCGGATGGGAAGTGATGACCCTGGTATCGGCCGGCCTGGTCGTCATCGAGGGTGACTCCAAAGAACGCCGGCACAATCTTTTCATCTATCTATTGATGATGCATGCAGGGGCGGGGGCGGTATTCGCAGCGTTCATGCTGTTCGTGCCACATTCGGCGGGTCTTGATTTCGCGGGAATGCGGGCGGCGGCCGTGGCGATGCCGCGCGGCATGCGCAACGCCGTGTTCCTGCTGGCGTTCCTCGGATTCGGCGCCAAGGCCGGCATCGTACCGCTGCATCTGTGGCTGCCGAAGACGCACCCGATCGCGCCCAGTCCGGTTTCGGCATTGATGTCTGCGGTGATGCTCAAGACGGCAGTGTACGGATTGATCCGATTCAGTTTCGACCTCCTTGGCACCGGACCCAGCTGGTGGGGATACCTCGTCCTGGTGACGGGAGCCCTGACCGGTGTGCTCGGCGTGCTCTATGCGATCGAGGAAAACGAACTCAAGCGGCTGCTGGCGTATAGCAGCGTCGAGAATATCGGCATCATCTTCTTGGGACTGGGAACGTCGCTCGTGCTGTCGGCCCACCAGGCCGTGGCATGGGCAGCTTTGGCACTGTGCGCCGCGCTGCTCCACTCCCTGAATCACGCATTGTTCAAGAGCCTGCTGTTCCTCGGAGCGGGAGCGATCTCGGATTCGGCGCACACCCTCGACCTCGAGCAGCTAGGCGGGCTGCAAAAGCGGATCCCCGTGACCGGAACAGCATTCCTCATCGCCTGCTGCGCGATCATCGGATTGCCACTTACGAATGGATTTATAAGTGAATGGCTGACCTTCCAGAGCTTCCTGGCGGGCGCAACGTTGCCGAGCATTCCGGCGTCGACCGTTCTTCCCCTGATGGTCGGCGTACTGGCCTTGATCGGAGGGCTGGCCGCCACCTGTTTTGCGAAAGTATATGGAGTGGCATTCCTCGGACGCCCGAGAAGCCGCGATGCTGAACTCGCCACGAAGGTCCCGGTGCAAATGCGCGCGGCCTTAGGACTTCTGGCTGGGGCTTGTCTCGTGATCGGTATCTTCCCGACTTTCGTCTTGCGGCTGCTGGCCACGAACGCCCGGGAATTATTAGGCGAAGGCGCCATCCTTCCGGCGGAGAGCTTTGCGTTTAGCGCTGCGATGCCCTGGCTGGCATTGACCGTGCTGGTGATGGTTGCGGGAATCGCGCTATTGCGGCGCGGGGTACGCTCCACGCCCACCTGGGCGTGCGGCCTTCCGGCCCTCGATAGCCGCATGCAATATACGGGCACGGCATTTTCAAAGCCCGTCCGCACAGTCTTCGCCAAGGTATACCGGCCGGAGCGATCGGTCGAAGTACGGCCCGACGATCCGGCGTATTTTCCAACCTCGATCTCGTACCGGTCGGTCCGCACGACATCCTTCGAGAAGGCCCTTTATCGACCGACGGTCGACGCCATCGTTTCCCTCGGATACCGGTTGCGCCGGCTGCAGACGGGGAATATCCAGGTGTACCTGCTCTACATATTCCTGGCGCTCACCGGAGTGCTGCTCTTCATGAGGATCGCATGAGAATCGCAATCAGCGTAGTGCAGGCGGTTCTACTTCTGCTGCTCGCCCCCCTGGTGCGCGGCGTGATCTCTCGCATCAAGGCGCGCATGCAGAACCGGCGCGGCGCAAGCGTTCTGCGGCCCTACCAGGAGCTGCTGAAACTGTTCCGCAAAGAAGATCTTGTGCCCGCGACGGCTTCCATGGTCTTCCGCCTGGTGCCGCCGCTGGTATTCTCGGCAACCCTGGTAGCGACACTGTTCGTTCCCGTGCTGCACGATTCCGCACTGCTCGGGATGAGCGGCGATTTCATCCTGCTCGTTGCATTCCTGGCGATCTCGCGATTCTTCCTGATGCTGGGAGGAATGGACGGTGGCAGCGCGTTTGGCGGAATGGGCGCGAGCCGCGAAGCATTGGTCTCCACGCTGGCCGAGGCTCCGCTGCTGCTGGGATTGGTGGCGGTTTTGATCTTTACGCACACCACCAGCCTTTCGACGGCGGCGCATTGGGAACTGCTGCAGGGCTTCTCACAGATAACAGCCGTCCAAGCGCTGGCGCTGGTGGCACTCGCGATCGTGGCGATCGCCGAGACAGGTCGCATCCCGGTGGACAATCCGACGACGCACCTGGAACTCACGATGATCCACGAGGCGATGATCCTGGAGTATTCCGGACCGAGCCTGGCGCTGCTGGAATGGGCGAGCGCGTTGAAACTGACGCTGATCTCGGCGCTGCTGATCGGATTGTTCGCGCCCTGGGGAATGGCGGCTGGCATGTCGCTCGTCGCCGTTTCAATCGGGCTGCTGGCTTTTCTTCTGAAACTGGGCGCAATTGTAGTTGCCATCGCCCTGTTGGAAAGCGGAATGGCAAAGCTGCGGATGTACCTGGTACCGGATTTTCTTGGCGTCGCGATGGCGCTGGGCATCCTGGCGATCTTCTTCGCGGGAATGACGAGGTGAGTTGTGGGATTAGTTGAATTCGCTGCGGCAAAGGCCCTGGCATCGTCGGCCGCATTTCTGTTCACGACCCTGCTGCTGATGGCCGCCGCCAAGAGGATCTCGACCTGCGTGGTGCTGTTTGCCGTGCAGTGCGCGGTGATCACGGCCGAGATACTGGCGATCGCCTACGTTCAGCGCTCCGGCGAAGTGCTGGCGGTCGCCATCCTGGTGCTCATCGTCAAGGTGATTGCAATCCCGTACGCGCTGATGTGGATCGTGAAAGACATCAAGGCAGCAGGCGAAGTGCAGTCGTCAACCACGCCGGCTCAGTCGGTCTTTATCACGGCCGGATTGATCCTGCTGGCATTCTTCGCGGTGCAGCCGTACGCGCGCTCGTTGCGCGTCGACATGAACATGCTGGCTGCCGCCATCGCCCTGCTGCTGACCGGTGCGTTCCTGATGGTGAGCCGCAAGAAGGCCCTGATGCAGGTGGTCGGGCTGCTGGTGCTTGAAAATGGCATCTTCCTGGCCGCGCTGATCACCACCTTCGGCATGCCGCTGATCATTGAAATAGGGATCGCTTTCGAACTGTTGATGGGAGTTCTGCTGATGGGGATTTTCGTGTTTCGAATCCGTGACACCTTCGAGCACCTGGATGTGTCCAAGCTGCGGAGCTTGCGAGGCTGATGGCGATGACGCTTCTATTGCCAATGTTGATCCCGCTGCTTGGAACCGCGCTCGTGCTGCTTTGCCGGCCCGCGCGCCTGGCGACCCAGGTAGCGGTGGCCGTGGGTGTGGGCGAGCTGCTGGCGATCGCGAACCTCGTCCGCAACCTCCATCGAGCCGCCAGCGGAGTTCTCACGAGTCCTTACTTCAGGGCCGACCACCTCACCGCGTTCTTCCTGGTCAACATCGCCATCGTTTTTGCGCTGGTGTTGATCTACTCGATCGGATATCTGCGGCACATCCCCGAGGGAAGATTCTCATCGCCACGCTGGTTCTACGCCCTCCTATTCCTGTCGCTCTTCACGATGGTGGCGGTCTACCTGGCGGGCAATCTCGGGCTGATGTGGATCTTCGTGGAAGCGACGACCCTTGCCACGGCCCTGCTGGTGGGTTTCTACAACACGAAAGGCGCGGTCGAGGCGGGGTGGAAGTACCTCATCGTCTGCACCGTCGGTATCGCCTTCGCGCTGTTCGGCACGATCGCGCTCTACCTGGCAGCAGTGCGAAGCGGCGTGCCCCAGGAGGCGGCGCTCGATTGGACGACGCTGATGGCGGCTGCGCCCCGATTCGGCGGCTCCGCGGACCTGGTCAAGGTCGCGTTCGTGTTCGTCACGGTAGGCTACGGAACCAAGATCGGGTTTGTCCCGATGCATAGCTGGCTGCCCGACGCGCACGCCGAGGCGCCTTCGCCGATCAGCGCCATGCTCTCCGGAGTGCTCTTGAATTGCGCGTTCTACGCGCTCCTCCGTTTCGAGTCGATCACTACGCGCGCGATCGGAAGCGGCTTCCCGCACATGCTGTTACTGATCTTCGGCGGACTTTCGGTGATCGTGGCCGCGCTGTTGATGGTGGTACAGCGTGACCTCAAACGGCTGCTGGCCTACAGCAGCATCGAGCACATGGGCCTGATCGCGATCGGCGTGGGACTGGGTAGTGTCCTTGGACTCTACGGTGCGCTGCTCCATGCTTTCAACCATTCCATCGCCAAGTGCCTGCTGTTTTTCACCGCGGGGAACGTGCGGGAAAATTTCGCCACGTTGCGCATGGATAAGATCCATGGGATGGCACGCTCGCTTCCCTGGACCAGCGGTGCGCTGGTGCTGGGCAGCCTGGCGATCGTGGGCATGCCGCCGTTCGGACTGTTCATCAGCGAGTTCATGATCCTGATGGCCTCATTCGGTGCCGGACGATATGAGATCGCCATCCTGGTGCTGGTCTCGCTGTCGGTGGTGTTTGGCGCGTTGCTCTATCACTTCCAGGCGATGCTTGGGGGAGAAGAGACAACCCGGCCCGCTCACTCCGGATTGCTGGGGACCGAGTTTGCGGTCATCAGCATGTGCGTCGTGTCGCTGCTGCTTCTCGGCCTACGAGTTCCGAATGCCCTCACCAATCTCCTGCACCTTGCGATGGGGGTGCTGCAATGACGCCGGGAACCCCGTTCAGCGCCACCGACACGGCCGAGGTATTCGGCATTCTGAGCACCCAATCCACACGGCTTGTATCGATATTCGGAAGCATCGATGAAGCCGGTAACCCGTGGGTCCATTACCTAGTCGATGTTGCCAGCCATGAGTACCGCGTGCTGCACGTCCCGGCGGCTGGAGCGATCCCTTCTGCGACCTTCATCACCCCGGCGGCCGCCTGGTACGAGCGCGAGCTCCACGACCAGTTCGGAGTAACTGTCGACGGCCATCCCGATCCGCGCCCACTCGTCTTCCACGAGAACTGGCCCAAGGGAGTTCACCCCATGGCGCAAGATGTGTCGGGTGTTCCATTCGCCAGCGGCGAGTATCAATTCCTGAAGATCGACGGAGTCGGCGTCTGCGAGGTCCCGGTCGGACCCGTCCATGCCGGAATCATCGAACCTGGCCACTTTCGCTTCAGCGTGGTCGGCGACACGATCCTCCACTTGGAGCTTCGCCACTTTTATACGCACAAAGGGACGGAGAAACTGTTCCAAGGGAAGCCGGCAAGCAACGGCACCATGATTGCCGAGTCGGTGTCGGGCGACAATTGTTTTGCCCACGCCGTAGCGTACTGCCAGGCGGTGGAAGCCGCGTGCGACACTTCAGTTCCGGTACGAGCCCAGGGGATCCGTCTCATCGGTCTGGAACTGGAAAGGATGATGGCGCACATCGGCGATGTTGGGGCGCTCTGCGGGGACGTTGGCTTCATGGTGCCGGCAGCGCGTGCGGCCCAGCTCAAGGAAGAGCTGCTGCGCATGTCGGCCAAGGTCGTGGGAACACGCTACTGGCGAGGCATCTCGGCTCCCGGGGGAGTCACAAGAGATATCTCAACTTCGGACCAATCGCTGCTGCGACAGACGATCGCGAGTGTCGCACGCGAGTTTGCCGAACTTGCGCAGATGATCCTGGAAACTCCTTCGGTCCAGAACCGGTTCGAGTCAACGGGCGAGCTGAAGCCACTCGTGGCCCGTGACTTTGCCGTGGTCGGACCCGTCGCGCGAGCCAGCGGAGTGCACCTCGACGTCAGGCACGATCACCCGTATGGCGCTTACCGCAACCGGCCGTTCGTTCCGGTCACCTACCATTACGGTGACGTTCTCTCTCGCGCCCGGGTGCGGATCGATGAGACCCACGCCTCGGCCGTGTTATTGGACCAGGCCCTTGGTGAACTACCTTCGGGTGAAGTGTTGCATAAGATGAGCGTCACAACGGATGCCCAAGGATTCTCCGCCGTCGAATCTCCACGAGGCGAGCTCCTATACTGGATCGAGCTCCGAGGCGGCAAGATCGCGCGATGCCACATCAAGTCGCCGTCGTTCCAGAACTGGCCGGCGCTGCCGCTTACCATGCCCGGCAACATCATCGCGGACTTTCCGCTGATCAATAAGAGCTTCAACCTCTCGTATTCCGGATGTGACCGATGATCTTGAACGTCGTCAGGAACGGCCTGAAAAGCCCTCGCGTGCTGATTCCCATCGAAGAGCTGCTCGGCAATGCGGACGGCAGCCGAATACCGGAAGTCCAACCGGCGCTTTTGACGAAAGCGATCGCGGAAAGTATCAAGGACGCATGTCCCACCTCCGCGTTTGCCATCGAGGAGGCGGGACAAGGATCGGTTCTGGCGCTGGATTATGGCAAGTGTGTTGGCTGTGGCCAGTGCTTTGCTCCGAGCGAAGGAGCCGTAGTTCCGGCCCACATCCTGGCTTGTTGCGGCGCCAGCCGGAATGGGCTGGTGAAGCGCTGGGATGTGGAGCGCCGCCAGGAGATCGTCGCAGACGAAGTGGCGCTCGATCAGGCGGCAAAAGAGATTCGGGCGATCGTGGGCCGGGCGCTCAACGTCCGCCAACTCGACGCCGGCTCGTGCAACGGATGCGAGGCCGAGATCGCAGCCATGACGAATCCGTATTACGACCTGGAACGCTTTAGCATCCACTTCGTCGCCTCGCCGAAGCACGCCGACATGCTGCTGGTGACCGGCCCGGTGACGCGCAACATGGCAGAAGCCGTGAAGCGGACCTACGCGGCAACTCCGTCGCCTAAATTGGTAGTCGCCGTTGGGGCTTGCGGGATCTCCGGAGGAATCTTTGACGGAAGCCACGCGGTGGTCGGAGGTGTGAGCGCCGTACTTCCTGTGGATGGGTACATTCCCGGCTGTCCGCCGACGCCCGCGATGTTGCTGAGCGGGATCCTGCGGGTGTTGCAAGGGCAAGAAGTGAATTCTAAAACGAGTTCGAAGGTCTGAACCCAAAGGGCGCTGGTTCAAGTCCATCCCCGCAACCGTTCCGCTGATCAACACGCAGGCGCCCGATTCCGGGCGCCTGTTGTATTTAGAGATCAGCTTATACGAATCGAAGAACAACCGCTCCAGGCGGCATCAAGGGGTTCGCTTGATGCGGATGGCGTGGACCGAGCACGAGACGCAAGGATCGTAACAGCGCATGACCTTTTCGCATTCGGCAAGGATCTCGGCATCCGGGCGGTCGATGACACCCGGGATGAGGAGGCGCAGGTCGTCTTCCATGCGGCGCAGGTTCTGCGCCGTGGGCGGGACGATCCTTGCGAACTCGATGAGGCCGCGATCATTGATGCGATAGTTGTGGTACAAGGTGCCGCGCGGAGCTTCGGAAGCGCCGTGCCCATCTCCCGCCTTGAGCTTGAACGGCATGCGGCAGGGATTGGGTTCCTGGTAGCTGTCAATGCAGGCCAGCGCACCCTCGCAGGAATGGACGAGTTCGATGGCGCGCGCCAGGACCCCAGCGTAGGGATTCGCCGACGGCCAGGAGATTCCCGAAGCCGCCATGGCGCTCTGCGCCTTCGGCAGGAGTTGGGCGCGATTGAAATTGAGCCGCGCCAGCGGTCCGACGAAGAAGCTCTTGTCTTCTCCAACGCATTCGGTGCGCAGGGCATTGGAATGTGCGACGTGGCGTTCGACGAAAGATCGCTCGAAGTCTTTGACCTTGAGGTTGCGGGCGGAGCCGACGCTCAGCGAACCGTCGAGGATCGCATACTCGTCGGGCCGCGAGAGAGAAACGAACTCCACCTCGCGCTCGAGCTTGGGGAGCGGAAGGCTGGCGAGGAACGGCACCGTCTGGAGCGAGGCTTCGAGTAACCAGGCGACGTCGTCGCGAAGCGCCTTGACGACAGATGCCGAGGGCGCCCGGTAGAAGCCGCCGACGCAGACATTGACGGGATGGATCGCCCGCCCACCCACGGTCTCCATGATGTGGTTGCCGATCTTCTTCATCCGCAACGCTTCCTGGACCTTGAGCGGATGGTCCCTGGCGACGACGAGTGCGTCGGGGCATCCGAGCAGATCGGGAAGCTGCAGGAAGAAGATGTGCAGCACGTGGCTCTGGATCCACTCGCCGAAATAGAGCAGCTGGCGGAGCGCACGGATGTCGGGGGAGAGCGTGATTCCGAGGGCGTCTTCGACGGCCTGCGCGGCGGTGAGCTGATGCGCGACCGGGCAGATGCCGCAAATACGCGCGACGATATCCGGCAGTTCATCGATGGAGCGTCCGCGGAGGAATGCTTCGAACAAACGCGGTGGCTCGAAGATGTCGAGGGTTACGTTCTTGAGCGCGCCGTTCTCCAATTCGATCGAGATGCCGCCCTCTCCTTCGATGCGTGTCATCATCTCCAAATGAAGATGGCGAGTCGCTTTGGTCTCGGTGCTCATGATCGGGTCGCCTCCAGCTTGTCGCCAGCCGCGCGGAAAACATCGGAATTTCCGGTGAAGCCGCGCAATAGACGTTGGATCGTTCCTCGCTCGATGCCGCGCGACAACAGGCCGGCGACCAGCTCGTCGGGATTCGCACTCTCCATCGGGCCGAAGCATCCGAAGCAGCCGCGCGCACTGGCCGGGCAAATGGCTCCGCACCCGGCCTGGGTGACCGGGCCGAGGCAAGGAGTCCCTTCGGCGACCAGCACACAGACATTGCCGTGACGCTTGCACTCCATGCAGAGCGAATACTGCGGTAACGCAGGTGGCCGCCCGATGCAGAGAGCGACGACGACTTCGAGCAACTGCTGTTTGTTGATGGGGCAGCCGTTAATGGCGAAATCAACTTTGACGTGGCTGGCAATCGGAGTGGAATCCTTCAGGGTCTTGATGAACTCCGGCGAGGCATAGACGGCGCGAACGTATTCGTCGATATCCGCCCAGTTGCGCAGCGCCTGAATGCCGCCCGTGGTCGAGCACGCCCCGATGGCGATGAGGTACTTGGAATCCTTGCGGACGTCCTGGATACGAGCGACGTCGGCGGCAGTGATGATGGAGCCCTCGACCAGCGCGATATCGTAGGGTCCCTTGAGGCAACTGGAGCTGGCCTCGGGAAAGAATGCGATCTCGATCTCGCCGGCGATGGCCAGCAGTTCGTCTTCGAGGTCGAGCAAGGAGAGCTGGCAGCCGTCGCAGGATGCGAATTTGAAGACTCCCAGCCTGGGTTTTGCCTGGGTCGCCATCAGTAGTTTTCCTTTCCGAAGATCGGTTCTACCGCCGCGTATTTCAAGATGGGTCCCTGCTTGCAGATGAAGAGGGGACCGATCTGGCAGTGCCCGCAGATGCCATAGCCGCACTTCATGTTGCGCTCCATTGAGATGTAGATGGCGTCCTTCGCAATGCGGCGGGCGAGGGCCTCGAAGATGACGAAGCGCATCATGATTTCGGGGCCACAGGTGAAGAGCATGGTTTTACGATGCTCGATCCGAATCTGGTAGAAGGTCATGGGAATGACGCCGACGGAGCCAGTCCAATTGTCATCGGCGCGATCGACACTGACGTGGATCTCGATGCCGGCTTCGCGCCACGCGGGGAACTCGTATCCGTAAAGCAGGTCGCCCGGAGTGCGGCCTCCATAGAGCAGGATGACGCGGCCAAACTGTTTGCGGTTGGCGACCACCTCGAGGAGCACGGGCCGCAAAGGCGCCAGGCCAATGCCGCCGGCGACGATCAACAGATCCTTGCCGTGCGCTTCCTGCATCGGCCAGCCGTTGCCGTAGGGCCCGCGCAGTCCGACCTGATCGCCGACCCGCAGATTTCCGATAGCGCGGGTGACTGCGCCGGCGTGGCGGATGGTGTGTCCGACGGTTTCGAGTTTGGCGGGGTCGGAGCTGATGGAGATGGCGACCTCACCAAAACCCGGCAGGTGGATCATGTTGAACTGGCCAGGAATAAATCCATGCTCGACAAGTCCCGGGGCATCGAAAAAGAGCGTAGAGATATCGGCGGCCTCGGGACGGATGGCGCGGATGGTGGCTGGAAGGGGGAGCATCGACGGCGCTGTAGACGAGACCGCTGCCTGATATTTCATGATTTTGCATGCGCGCGGATCGCGCATACCTCCTCGACGATGTCGATCCCGACCGGACACCAGGTGGTGCAGCGTCCGCAGCCGACACAGGCAGGACGCCCGAGCTGTTCGACCGATGAAGCAAATTTATGGGTCACCCATTGACGATGCCGGGCACTCGTCGTGGGACGTACATTACCTCCCGCGACATGCGAGAACTCCAGGCTGTAACAGGAGTCCCAGCAGCGTTCGCGCGTCGTGGAAGTAGCGTGCAGGTCGCTGTGGTCTTCGACGGTGCTGCAGAGGCAGGTCGGGCAAACGAAAGTGCAATTGCCGCAGGAGAGGCATTTGGCGCCGAGGCCGTCCCATTCGGTGGAATCGATGGAGGCCATCAAGGCTTCGGCAAGACCCTCGGTCTCCACCTGCCGAGTCATCTGCTCTTCCGTCCGCTGCACGAGGTC
>Ga0315268_10008395_pt1 | contig 10799 bp, 11 predicted proteins | sample C1_top_MG_FD_204535 | JGI IMG/M metagenome (GOLD analysis project Ga0315268, IMG submission 204535) | Sediment microbial communities from Yellowstone Lake, YNP, Wyoming, USA - C1_top | ecosystem: Environmental > Aquatic > Freshwater > Lake > Sediment | place: USA: Wyoming | collected 2017-08-01 | reverse complement strand
TCATGTACCCCTCCTTGAACGTCGGGCCGCCGGGCATGACTTCCCGCGCCACGTCGGGGAAGAACACCATCTCCTGCACGCCGAAATTCGGGATGGAGATGTCGACGTGGATGTTTGCCGCGTGCGTGGGCGGCGCGATGTCGCCGGGGCCGTGCCACGCGGTCTTCACCTGGAAGAGTTCCGCCAGCGCCGCCACTTTGCGCGCCGCGGTGATCCCGCCGATGTGGTCCAGGTCGCAGCGGATGAAATCAATGAGTTGCTCGCTGATCAGCGGCACGCAATCCCACAGGGAGTTGAACAGCTCGCCCATGGCGATCGGCGTGGTCGAATGCTCGCGAATCAGCCGGAAACTTTCCTTGTGCTCCGGGCGCAACGGGTCTTCGAGGAAGAAGAGGTGGTAGGGCTCAAGCTCTTTCGCCAGGCGCGCGGCCTCCACGGGGTTTAACTTTTCGTGGACGTCGTGCAGGAGCTCGACCTCATCGCCCAGCTTCGCACGCAGGTGCGCAAAGAGCTTGGGAACGACACGCAGGTAAGGTGAGGGCTCGAAAAGTTCGGTGGCGGGCAAGCCGGCCTGCTGCGGCACGCGCCCGGCGATCTCTTCGGATTTCTTTCTGGCCGCGGTCCCGTATGTGCCTTCCAGGCCCGGGATGGCCACCTGGGCGCGCACGCACTTGAAGCCGCGGGCCAGGGCGCGGCGCACGGCGTCTTCGACCTCGGAAAAGTCGCTGCCGCTGGCGTGCGTGTACGCCAGGGCGCCGAGGCGCGTCCGCCCGCCCAGCAGTTGATACACGGGCATTCCCGCGCGCTTGCCCTTGATGTCCCACAGGGCCAGGTCCACGCCGGCCAGCGCCGTCATCTGCACCGGCCCGCCGCGCCAGTACGGCCCGCGATAGAGGTATTGCCACGTGTCCTCGATCTGCTCGGGGTCGCGGCCGATAAGCAGCGGCGCAATGTGCTTCTCGAGGTCTTCGGCCACCGCCAGCTCGCGCCCGTTGAGCGTCGCGTCACCGACGCCGTAGAGTCCCGGCTCGCTGGTCAGGATCTTGACGAGCACGTAGTTCCGATCGGGACACGTGACGATCACGCGCACGTCGGTGATCTTGAGGGGCGGCAGGCCGCGCCTGGGCGTGGGTGTCTCGTCCGCCTCCGCTCGCCCCCCTGCAGTCAGCGGCCCGGCCAGCGCCGCCGCCCCCGTCATCTTCAGGAAGTTCCGCCGTCCGGAATTTTGAGCTCGCATCGCTGCCTCCCGTTGGGAATCTGAAGCAGGGGCGATTCTACTCTTTCATCGCTCGACGGTGTAGCGCCGGGCGCGACATTGACATAGGAAACGTTTGCCAATAGATTTCATGGGTTCAGGTGCGACATGACAGCCCGAGTTCCCATCGGCCTTCCGATTCCCACCGTGGCCATTGCCTTCCGGCCGGAGTATCTGGATTTCCAGCGCGGCATTCACGTCGGGAACCTTGAAGAGAACGAGCGCATCACGCGCCTTCTGAAGCTGGCGCTGGAATCGCGCTACGCCCAGGCGTTTGTCACCGAGCGTTACGGGCGCGGCGTTTTCTGGCAGTGGATCGGCTATCTACCCCGCGCAAACCGGGAAGCCAAGCCCGTTTCCCACAACGTCAGCTTCGGCTGCTCGAAGTTCTTCGTCTCCGTGGATACCGAGGACAAGCTCTTCAAATGCGGGATGCAGGTGGAGCGTGGTTATTTGAGAGCGCCGCGCGGCTGGCGCCAGTGCCAGCTCGCCGGAGATTGGGACTGGCACCGACTCGTGAAAGGGCTTCGAACCGGAACACCCCTGGAGCGTCAGCTTCGCCGGCTGGTTCTCCGTGAGGGATTCCGGATCTTTGCCGGAAGCTGGGAGAATGAGCCCGGCCAATTCGCCAAGTCCAATTTCCCCCGCATGGCGTCGCTCCGGCGCCTGCTCCAGCGCGCGCCCGCCAGCCATTGGGCCGGCTTCCAGCTCTATTACGCCATGAGCGAAGAGGAAGTGCGCGGCTCGACCGGCGTGGACCTGATCGAAGCCATGCTCGCCGTCTTTAAGGAAGTCACGCCCGCCATGAATCTCTGCCAGCAAATCGAGATGCGGGAATCGCCGTAGGGACGAACCCGGCGTTCACCCTTTTTCGAACTGGAGTTACTCGGGAAGGCCCAGCGACTTCCAGGCGGGATAGCGCGTTAGCTTCCCCTCGCAGACGTTGGCGAAATACCGCCGCTCGCTGCTGAATTGCATGATGCGCTGGCCTTCGCGAGCCAGGGCGGCCCAGCGTGACGCAGTTTGAGGGTTCTGCTCGATGCCGGTGAGGTGGCACTCGTCGAAGTCAAATTCCACCGTGCGAAGTTTCTTGGCGCGCGTCGCGGTGACGGCGTAGCGCTTTCCCTCAAGCTCGACGGTCTTCTTCCCCTCGTCCAGCGCCTGTTTCCACACGGAGATCAGCGCCTCGCCGAGCGTCATAGGGTGGATACTACGCCGCCAGCCGGTGAGGGTCAACGGGCCCCCGCACACTCCAGGCACCGGTGAGGCCCGCGAATCGCGCCGCGCAGGTTCGTTCCGTGCCAGGCCTTGCGGTTGTAGGCTTCATCGAGCGTGTGCAGAAGACCCTGAATGGGTGTAGGGATCGTCGCCATGAGTCGCTCTCCGGGAACCTTGAGCTTTTACTTACTCCATAACTTGCCTGCCATCGGGAGACAGGCTGGGCGAATCAACATACCTGAGGGCCTCTGGATTTCCAACCCTGGATGTGGAGGTGAACGGGATGAAACGGAGAGAAGTAATTCTGGCCAACGGGCTGGCGGTGCAGAGCCTGATCGCGGTGCCCGCAGGGGCAGTCGCCACGGCGGCCGCCCCTGGCCTCTCAGGGTCGAGCTAAGACTGCGGGGCGGGCTTGGCCGCCGTGAGGGCGTGCTTGAGATCAACATCCAGCAACTTGAACCCCGGCTGCTCGATTTTGATGACGCCCTCGTAGGGTTCGTAGCCCGCAGCTTCGATCCGCAGGGTATGCTCGCCCACGGGAAGCTGCGTCGGGCCCAGGTAGCTGGCCATCCCGATGAAGACGCCATCCAGCGTCACTCGGGCCTTCGCCGGAGAGGTGGAGAGGATCAACGTGCCCACGCTGTCCCACTCGTAGCCGGCGTACTGGTTGTAGCCCTCCTGACGCGGATCCGCGATCGGGTACGGGCTGACCCACCAATAGTTGGGCGCATAGGGTATCGGCGCTGGGTACGCGGAGTAACCGTTGCCGTACGAGGGATATCCAAGAAAGGAAGAGCCGAAGCCGCCAAAGAATGGCGGCGCGAAGGAGTAGGAAGTGACGATCGGCGCAGGAGGAGCCGCCCTAAACCCTTGGGCGAAAAGGGACGCGGAGAGGAGCAGCACGATCGCAGTGATTAGAAGGCACGTTCGGACCACCCTGGTCATAGGCCCTCCTTCCCTGTGGCGCAATTCACGTTACCAGCAGGCTAGCACCATTCCGACGGGATTTCCAGCGCCACTATTCTCCCTGCATAGATGCCGCGGTGGGGTGTCCGGTTGCCATGGGCAGGACGCTGAGGCTCCGCCCGTAACATTTTGACAGGCCATGGGTTAGCGCCAAACCGAGGCGTTCCGTTCGGACCGCAATTAGAGTTTCTCCTCCCCCCGTTTCATTCCCACCCGCCCGGGGAGATTAAGTTGACCTGGTTTTGCTTTCTGGGCTAACGTGTTAGCGTGGGGCTGGTCATAGCCAGCGGTTGAGGGGCGGACCGGCCGCACTTCCTGACACCGCCGCGAAGGATCTCTCGAGCCGCCGATGGAACTGTTCGAGCTGACGAAGGCGCTGGTCAACATCGAGTCGGTGACGGGCCATGAGCACGCCTGCGCCGAGTTCCTGCGCGACTACCTGGGCGGGAGGGGCTTCCAGGTGGAACTCCAGCCCGTTTCGCGCGAGCGCGCGAATCTCCTGGCCCTGCGCGGAACGCCGGAGATTGTGCTAAGCACCCATCTCGATACCGTGCCGCCCTGGTTTCCGGCCAGCGAGGATGAGGAGTTTATCTTCGGCCGAGGCGCGTGCGATGCCAAAGGCATTCTGGCCTCGCAGGTGGTGGCGGCGGAACGCCTGGTGAGCGAAGGAGTGGGGAACTTCGGCTTGCTGTTCCTGGTCGGCGAAGAGTTGACGAGTGACGGCGCGCGGGAGGCGAACCTCCACCCGTGCGGCACCCGGTACATCATTAACGGCGAGCCGACCGAAAACAAGCTGGCGACCGGCTCCAAGGGGATCTTGAGCGTCCTGGTGCGGGCGCGCGGCCGCATGGCGCACTCCGCCTATCCGCACCTGGGCGAATCGGCCATCGAGAAACTGCTGGACGTCCTTGCCGACCTGCGGCGGCTGCCGCTGCCCGAGGACCCCGTGCTCGGCCCCGCGACCATGAACATCGGCATGATCTCCGGCGGCCGCGCCGTCAACGTGATCCCCGACGAAGCGCACGCGCACATCCTCATTCGCACGGTGAACGGCTCGAGCGAATTGCGCGAGCGGATTTCGCGCCTGCTCGAAGGACGCTGCGAATACCAGTTCGTCCGTGAGACTCCGGCCCTGCGGATAGAGAAGCTCAACGGCTTCGAGTCGGCGGTCGTGGCCTTCACCACCGACCTGCCCTCGCTGACGAATTGGGGACGCCCGCTGATGATCGGCCCCGGCTCCATCCACTGGGCGCATACCGAGCGCGAGCGCGTCGCCAAGAGGGATTTGCTCCAGGCGGTTGACCTTTATTGCCGGCTGGTGAAGGAGCTGAAAGCGAAAGGGTTTTAGGTTTTGGATTTTGGATTGGGGATTTTGGATTGGAAAGCACGCTGGCCTCGGACCCGCGAAGCCCTCAAAGGCTGATTGCTGTTGAAACTCTTAAATCCAAAATCCGAAATCCGAAATCGGTTGGGGGCAGGAAGGAGACGCAGCGGGCTCATTCCGCTGAATTTGTCATCATGAAGAAACTGGAAGTGGGGATTCTGGGGGCCACGGGCATGGTGGGGCAGCGCTTCGTGAGTCTGCTCGAGCATCATCCGTGGTTTGAAGTGGCATGGCTGGCGGCCTCCGAGCGCTCGGCGGGCAAGACCTACGCCGAAGCGTGCACCTGGCGCCTGCGTGAGCCCATGCCCAAAGGCGTGCGCGAGTTGCCGGTACACGAGTGCAAGCCGGGCCACGCGCCGCAACTGGTTTTTTCTTCGCTGGATTCCAAGGTGGCGGGTGAAGTCGAAAAGGAGTTCGCGCAGGCCGGGCACGTGGTGGTTTCGAATTCCTCGAATCACCGCATGGATCCCGACGTTCCGCTGTTGATCCCGGACGTCAACCCCGACCACTTGACGCTGGTGCGCGCGCAGCGGCGCGAACGCAAATGGAAGGGCATGATCGTCACCAACCCCAACTGCACCACCGTGGGGCTGGTGCTGTCGCTGGCGCCGCTCGAAAAAAAGTTCGGCCTCGAGAAAGTGTTGATGACCAGCATGCAGGCGGTCTCGGGCGCGGGTTATCCCGGCGTGCCCACCCTCGATATCCTGGGGAACGTCATCCCCTATATTTCCGGCGAGGAAGAAAAAGTAGAGCGCGAGACGCGCAAGCTGCTGGGGCGGCTCACCGACGGCCACGTGGCGATGGGCGATTTTACCGTGAGCGCCCACTGCAACCGCGTGCCGGTCGAAGATGGCCACACGGAATCGATTTCCGTCGCGCTCAAGACCCCGGCCACGATTGAGGAGCTGGTGGAGGCCTGGCGGGCCTACCGCTCGCTGCCGCAGGAGCGCCAGTTGCCTTCTGCGCCCAAACACCCCATCATCGTGCGCGAGGAGCGCGACCGGCCGCAGCCGAAATTCGATGTGGGCGCCGAGCACGGCATGGCGACAGTCGTGGGGCGCGTGCGTCCGTGCCCCGTGCTCCAATTCAAGTACACGGCGCTCAGCCACAACACGATCCGCGGCGCCGCCGGCGCGGCCTTGCTCAATGCGGAGCTGATGAAGTCGGAAGGATATTTGGACTAGGTCCCGGGGAAGTGTAAAGGTTGAAGGATGAAGGCTGAAGTTCAACAGGCCGTTTCGGCCTTCAGCCTCCACACTTCATCCTTTGCGACGGTCGCCCGACATGAGCAATCCAACGGCTGAACCCTCTAGCACATCCACGCTGAATCTTGCGATTCTGGGTTACGGCAAGATGGGCAAAACGCTCGCGCAGCTTGCCCCGCAGCGTGGCTTCCAGGTCCGCCTGGTTCTGGACATCGACGCCAATGAGAACGGTGCGGGCATCACCCGCGAAAGCTTTGCGGACATCGACGTCTGCCTGGATTTCACCACGCCCGACGCCGCTCTTCAGAATATCCGCCGCGTGGCGGAGGTGGGCTGCAATCTGGTCGTGGGCACCACGGGCTGGCACCCTCACCTGGGGGAAGTTCGCAAGCTGGTCGAGGCCGGCGGCCTCGGCATGGTCTATGCCGCCAACTTCTCGATCGGTGTGAACCTTTTCTATCGCCTGGCCCGGGCGGCCGCGGAGATCTTCGCCGCCTTTCCGATGTACGATCCTTATCTCACCGAGGCGCATCATAAATTCAAGAAAGATGCGCCGTCGGGCACGGCGCTCGAGCTGAAGCGCCAGATTGAGCCGGCGCTCCCGGGGCGCGAGGTTCCGGTGGCGAGCGTGCGCGCGGGTTACATCCCCGGCACGCATGAACTGGGATTCGACTCGGAGGCGGACACGGTCGTTCTTCGCCATACGGCGCGCGGCCGGCAGGGCTTCGCCGAAGGCGCCCTCTACGCCGCGCGGTGGGTGGTAGGCAAGAAGGGCCTGTTCACTTTTGCGGAAGTATTGGAACAACGTGCTGGGGGCTAGGTGCGGGGTGGCGGGGACAGAAAAACCCCAACCCCGAATCCCGAGTCCCGAACCCCGGTCTTGAGACGGGAGGCTTTATGAGCCTGGACATTCGCGGTTGCGGTACGGCCCTGGTGACACCGTTCCGGCGGGATACGTCGGTGGACGACGCGGCGTTGCGGCGCCTGGTCCAGTTCCAGCTCCGCGAGGGAATCGATTTCCTGGTTCCCTGCGGCACCACCGGCGAAACGCCCACCCTCGAGCATGGTGAATATCTGGGCGTGATCCGCCTGGTCGTGGAAGAGGTTGCCGGAAAGGTCCCCGTGATCGCCGGGGTGGGCGGCAACAACACGCGCAAGGTCGTCGACCTCGCGCAGGAAGTGCGGGGTCTCGGCGTCCAGGGGATCCTCTCCGTTGCGCCTTATTACAACAAGCCCACCCAGGAGGGCCTCTACCAGCACTTCAAAGCCATCGCCGAGTCCACCGACCTGCCCGTGATTCTCTACAACGTTCCGGGGCGCACCTCGTCGAACCTGGAGCCGGCCACCGTAGTGCGGCTCTCGAAGATTCCCAGCATCATCGGGATCAAGGAAGCGTCTGGCAGCATCACGCAGCAGATGGACGTGCTGAACGCCGTCGAGCCCGGCTTCCGCGTGCTCTCGGGCGACGACGCGTTCACGTTTCCGCTCATGGCGCTGGGCGGCGTGGGCGTGATTTCCGTGGCCTCGAACGCCATCCCCGGCCCCATGAGCAAGCTCGCGCACCTGCTGCTCGAGGGGAAATACGATGAGGCGCGGAAATTGAACGCGCAACTGCTGCCGCTCATGCAGGCGAACTTCCTCGAGACCAATCCCATCCCCATCAAGGCTGCGCTCGCCCTGATGGGCCTGATCGAAGAAGTCTACCGGCTGCCGCTGGTCCCCATGAAGCCCGAAAACCGCGCCCGGCTCGAGAAGGCGCTGGCAGCCCAGGGATTGCTTCAGCCGCAGAAAGTGTGACGGCCTCAAAGACAGCGCTCCCTTCATCAATCCTGTATAATCGTCAATAGGCCCAGCTTGCTGGTGTCTGGGCCCCAGGAGCAGCAATGGCACAAACCATCACACGACGTGCCAGATCACCGCACACCCACGTGTCTACTCGAAGGAAGAAGACCCGGCAACTGACGAAGTTACTTGACTCGTGGTTAGCCGATGAATCCGGGCACGACGAGCGTGTGTGGCCCCGGCTCAAGAAGGCTATAGAAGAGAATCGTCTCTCCTCGCGTAAGCGGTTTGATGACTAAATGTATTGTTCTGGACACCGGCCCGCTGGGAAAGATCGCCCACCCTCGGCCCAACCAAGAGATCGCTGGCTGGCTCAAGCGAGTTGTGGCATCGGGTGCCGTGGTCATCATCCCTGAAATCGCGGATTATGAACTTCGCCGCAACCTATTGCTTGAAGGGATGGCGTCTTCTCTCAAACGTCTGGACGAGTTGAAAGACCTGTTGCTTTACATGCCTCTCACAACCCAAGCCATGATGAAGGCCGCGGAATTCTGGGCGGAGGCCAGAAAGCAAGGGAAGCCGCGCGGCGCGCCCGACGCTCTCGATGGGGACGCAATCTTGGCAGCACAGGCACACGAAGCGGGGGGAGTGATTGCCACCGAGAACGTCGGCCATTTTTCGTGGTTCGTTCAGGCCAAGCATTGGAGAGAAATCGAGTAACCTCCGGAAGGTGAGGGCCGGGCTGGCCCTGATGGGCCTAATCGAAGAAGTCTACCGGCTGCCGCTGGTCCCCATGAAGCCCGAAAACCGCGCCCGGCTCGAGAAAGCGCTGGCAGCCCAGGGATTGCTTCAGCCGCAGAAGGTGTAACGCCAGCTTCAGGGCGACGATCCCACACTCCGGATGGCGCAGGGTTGGCGTGGTGGACCCTGTCAGCGACGCGAGGGTATCTTCTTGACACAACGCGCGCGCAGGAAGCCTGTGACTCGATTGCTCGACCAGGGTTATGAGCTTCTGGATCTGGGCGACGTCCAGGCCGACCAGGGGAACTTCCGGGAGGCGCTCGAGCAGTACCGGCGGGCGTTGGCCCACTTCGAGGAGGCCACCGAGCGCCGCCCGGAACTGCTGGAAGGCCACGGGTGCAAGGGTTCCGCCCTCTCGGCGTTGGGGGAGATGCAATCCGCCCTGTCGGAATGGCCGGAGGCCGAAGACTCCTATACGCGTGCCATCGCAGCTTTCGATGAGGTCCTCAAGCGCTCACCCGAAATGATGGGGGTCCTGGGCGAGAAAGGGGCCGTGCTTCGCAATCGAGGCGAATTGCGGTCCCACGAGTCGCGGGATGAGGAAGCGCTGGAGGATTACAATCAAGCCCTCGCAGCCTTCGAGGAGGTGGCGCGTCAAGACCCGGATAATTTCGACGCCCACCTCTACAAGAGTCTGATTCTTTCCGCCCGGGCCGCCACACTGATTGCCCTGGGCGGGGTCCAGGCCTCTGTGGAATCCCTGCGCGGGGCCTTGGCTGCTTGCTCGCGCGCCCGGGAAATCGAGCCGGATCACAAGCACCTGCAAAAGGTGGAGAGCCAACTGAAAATGATGCTGGACTTGACCCGCAGGACAGGGGATTGAGCGGCGACGCCGGGACGTCTCTGCGACGGGCGGAAAGATGCCGCAGAGTTTAAAGACAGATCTTAACGTCATCGGAGATCGGCAGGGGGAGTCGAGACAGCCGGGACAGCTCATCGTGAAGAACCCTATGGACCTCTGTGAACGCATCGAAGAACTTTACGCGCGCGAAGCCGGTAAATTCGGCGCGGAATATTTCCGCGCGTTTGATGAGTTCAAGGCCGCCCTGAACGAAGGCCGGATTCGCGCCGCCGAGCCGGATCCCGGGTCCCCGACGGGCTGGAAGGTCAATCCCTGGGTGAAGAAAGGAATCTTATTGGGGTTCCGCATCGGGCGGATCGTGGAGATGCCGGTAGCGGCGAGCTTGCCTCGCCAACCAGGAAAGCGGCACACAGGCGCGGCTGGGGAAAACGATGGGCGGCATAAAGCCGCCGCGACAGCCGGCGAGGACACCCGCTTGACGACCTTCCAATTCCGCGACAAGCACACGTTTCCTCTCAAGAAAATCCCGTCGGAGCAGAACGTCCGTGTGGTGCCCGGCGGCTCCTCGATTCGCGATGGCTGCTACATCGGCAAGGGCGTGGTGTGCATGCCGCCCATATTTGTGAACGCCGGAGCCTACCTGGACGACGGCACGATGATCGATTCGCACGCGCTGGTCGGCTCCTGCGCGCAGGTGGGCAAGCGCGTGCACCTCAGCGCCGCCGCACAGATCGGCGGCGTGCTCGAGCCCGTGGGCGCGATGCCGGTGATCGTCGAAGACGACGTGCTGGTGGGCGGCAATTGTGGTGTCTACGAGGGCACGATCGTCAAGGCCGGGGCGGTGCTCGCCGCCGGAGTCATCCTCACCGGCTCGACGCCCGTGTACGATCTCGTCCGCGATGCGGTCTACCGGCGCGAGGGAGAGACCCCGCTGGTGATTCCCGCCGGGGCGGTGGTCGTGCCCGGGTCGCGCGCCGTCACCCGGGGGCGGGGCAGGGAGCTGGGGATTTCACTTTACACACCGGTCATCATCAAGTACCGCGACGAAAAAACGGATCAGGCCACGCGGCTCGAAGAGCTGCTTCGCTGAAGATCGTCCGTGGTCCGTCATGCGTTGTCCGTTGACGAACAGTCGACGAGGCGCCGGGCACGACGCACAGCGGACAAAGGACAAGGGACAACCCGCAACGGACCACGGACCCTGGCCCCTCATTGGAACCGAAAATAAATACTCCTGGAAAAGTGCCAGGGCGTATACTCCTCGCCAGCGTAGCTTCCATGCAGGTTTCGTCAGACCCCCGGGAATGGCGAGTGGTCATCCGCCTCGACAGCGATGCCGAGGAGGTCTCGTACGTGTACGACCTGATTCAGTCGGGCCGCTTGCAG
>Ga0315268_10008394_pt1 | contig 10799 bp, 8 predicted proteins | sample C1_top_MG_FD_204535 | JGI IMG/M metagenome (GOLD analysis project Ga0315268, IMG submission 204535) | Sediment microbial communities from Yellowstone Lake, YNP, Wyoming, USA - C1_top | ecosystem: Environmental > Aquatic > Freshwater > Lake > Sediment | place: USA: Wyoming | collected 2017-08-01 | reverse complement strand
GGAACGTCCGGGAGATACCCTGCTGGGCGATTGTGTACGGGCGCAGGCCGGCAATCTTGCGGCCTAGGAAACTGATGCTGCCGGATGTCGGCTCGTACATGCCGGTAATCAGGTTAAACACCGTGGTCTTGCCAGCCCCGTTCGGGCCAATCAGCCCGACCAGCTCGTGCTCCTCCAGCTTCAGGCTGAAATCCGAGACGGCCTTCAGGCCGCCGAAGAACCTGGTCAGACCAGCGGTTTCAAGAATCGCCATATCAACCGGTCCCGGATTCGCCTTCCGCCTTTCGCGGTCCGCGGTCGAAAGTGAACCACAGAGAACACAGAGAATCCGGAGAGGACGCAGAGAACCTCAGTGGTCTTGCATTCATCTTTGTGGCCTCTGTGGTTGGTTCGATTCGTGCGACCGCAGGAACTTGAACTCATGGCCCCCGAACAATCCTTTCGGCCGCAGCAGCATGACGATAATCAGCAGCAACGGGTAAATCACCAGCCGCCAGTCCAGGATTTCCGGGGGCAGGAGGACGCGGAGGCCCTCAAGCAGAAACATCCAGGCCAGGGCTGCGACAATCGTGCCCGACATGCTGCCCAACCCGCCCAGCACCACGACCAGCAGCACGTCAATGGACTTGAGGAAGTCGAAGTTCATCGGGTGCAGGAACTTGTAGAGGTGGGCATAGAGTCCGCCTGCGAGCCCGGCATAGCAGCAGCCGACAACGAAGCCCAGCGTTTTGTACCGGGTCGTATTCACGCCAATCGCCTCAGCCGCGATTTCATCTTCCCGGATTGACAGCAAAGCCCGGCCGATGCTGGAGTAAATCAGGTTTCTCAGGATGATGACCCCGGCCAGGCCGAAAACGAAAACCCAGACAAGACTCGTGTAACCCGGGATTCCGGGCAGGCCGCGTGAGCCGCCGATGAAATCCATGTTGTCGAACAGCACCTTGACGATAATGCCGAAGCCGAGGGTTGCGATGCCCAAATAGTCGGAACGCAGCCGCAGAATCGGCATGCCGATAAGAAACGCAATCAGCCCGGCCAGGATGCTGCCTGCTGCCAGGCCCAGGATGAAAGCGAAGTAGCCGCCGCCCGGCCAGTGCAGCGTAATCCAGGCGGCAGCGTAGGCGCCGATGCCGTAGAACGCGGCATGGCCGAGCGAAAACTGGCCGGTGAAACCGTAAATCAAGTTCAGGCCCAGCGCGGAAATCGTCACGATGCAGCCGTACTGCAATACCTGCTGCCAGTATGGATTCAGGACCCGGGCCAGAATCAGCGCCTGCACGACGGCGTAGATGCCGAATGCCGCGAGAATCGGAACCAGAATTCTACGCATAGTGAATCAACCGCCGATACACGCCGATGGACGCATGGGCGCACAAGCGCACAAGGCACACAAGCGCACAAGCAAACCAAGTCTGACTTGTGCTCCTGTGCTCTTGCAGGCTTGTGCTCTTCTGTGTTGCCATTTCTCAAACCTTTTCGGTTTCGTGTTTGCCGAGTATGCCGCTCGGCTTCAGCAGCAGCACGACAATCAGAATCCCGAATGCAATCGCATCGCGCAGCGACGACGAGATGAACGATGACGACAGGGCCTCGACCACGCCCATAATCAACGCGCCGATCATCGCGCCGGGAATGCTGCCGATGCCGCCGAGCACCGCGGCGGTGAACGCCTTCAAGCCCGGCATTACGCCCATGAACGGGTTAATCTGCGGATACGCTACCCCGAACAGTACGCCGCCGGCCCCGGCCAGCGCCGAGCCGATACCGAACGTGAGCGAGATCATCCAGTTCACGTCAATGCCCATGAGCGCCGCAGTGTCCCGGTCATAGGAGACCGCGCGCATCGCCATACCGGTTTTGGTCCGGGTAACGAAGAGCTGGAGCAGCGCCATCAGGCCCAGCGCCACGGCAAAGACGATGACCTGGATATTGGAAATCGTCACGCCGCCCAGCGTGTAGTTGCGGACCGGAAACGGTCGGGGAAAGGCCAGGTAGTTGGGGCCGAACACGAATTTCAGGCTCGTGAAATACTCCAGGAACAAGGACACGCCCATTGCGGTAATCAACAGCGAAATCCGGGGCGCCTGGCGCAGCGGTTTGTAGGCGAGCCGTTCGATCAGCATACCCAGGGCCGCGCAACCGAGCATCGCCACCAGAATCGCAACCGGGAACGGCAGATGCGCCCGGGTCAGGGCATAGAACCCGAAATACGCGCCGATCATGAACACGTCGCCGTGCGCGAAGTTAATCAGCCGGACGATGCCGTAAACCATGGTATAACCCAGCGCAATCAGGGCATAGACCGCACCCAGTTGCAGGCCGTTGAGCAGTTGCTGGATGATGTAGGCGAACGTACCGCCGGTCTGGCGCGAGCTCTGGGCCGTTCCGCTTTCGGCGCCCGCAGTTTCGTCTCCGCGCCGCGCGACAACGCGATAGACATACTTCACGCCGTCCCTGGTCTTGCGGTCTGTGAACACGGAATCCGTGCCTGCGGCCTGGCCGATGCGCTCGAACTTCTGCCCTTCGGGTCGCTTCGTCACCAGCGCGCGTTCAATGTCATACCCCTCGACCGGTCCGGCCGGCTGCCAAGCAATCGTAATGCTGCCGCCCTGGTCGTTCGGAGTATCGAACGCCCTGATGCCGGATGGCGCGACGACCCTGGGTTGCGGGCGCAGCAGGGTGAAGCTGCAGCGCCGGCAGAGCCAATCCGGCATACCGCGCTCGCTCGAATCCCAGACCGCAGCATCGAGCTTGAGACGCCGGGCAGGTAATCCCAGAGCGGTCAGGAAATTCCCGGCCGCCTGAGCACGGCGCTGGGCAAGCTTGAGATTGTATTCGCGTGAGCCGACACTGTCGGTATGGCCGAAGATAATGAGCGAAGCGTCGGGTGTTGCGGCTAACTGCTGATAGTTGTCCTTCAGCGTCGTTTGGGCCTGAGGCGTGAGTTCGGAACGGTTGAATGCGAAATGAACCGAAGGCAGCGAATCCGGTGCCGCGCCGAGCAGCAGGCAGACCAGGGCCAGACTCATGAGCTACATAAATATCGCAAAACCGCGCGAAGTCAAGAGGCGATTCGACGGCCAAGATCCCTCTGACCCGAGCATCGGCTGTGCTGAGAACCGAGTCTGAAGATGACTATGCCAGAGAATCAAGGAACAATGGCCGGGCAAATCTGCCTTATCACCGGTGCAACTTCCGGGATCGGCAAGGCAACCGCGTTCGCCCTTGCCCGACTGGGTGCGACCGTCATCGTCCACGGCCGCAACCGCGAGAAATGTAACGCAACGGTAAGCGCAATCCGGCAGGAAACCGGCAACCAGTCAATAGAACCCATTGTCGCAGACTTCAGTTCGCTGGAGGCGGTGCGCGGCATGGCTGCCGAGTTCCGACAGCGCCATTCCAGTTTGCACGTGCTTATCAACAATGCCGGTATCTCGCTGCGCAGCCGGAGGACGAGCCGGGACGGATATGAACTGATGTTTGCGGTCAATCATCTGGCTCCGTTCCTGCTCACCAATCTGCTGCTCGAGACGGTCATCGCCAGTGCGCCGGCGCGCATCATCGCAGTCTCCTCCGGCCTGCACAAGTACAGCCGGCTCAACCTGGACGACCTTCAGATGGAACGCAAGTTCTCGGCGATGCGCGGCTATGGAGTATCGAAACTTGCGAACGTCATGTTCACTAACGAGCTGGCCCGGCGCCTTGAGGGCAAAGGTGTCACGGCCAATGCCATGAACCCGGGCATGACCGCGACCAACATCGGCATGGAAGAGGGAGGGGTCTTCAGTGCCAGCAAGCGCCTGATGGACCGCCTCATCGGCAAGAGCCCGGAAAGAGGGGCTGAGACCCTGATTTATCTCGCCAGTGCGCCCGAGGTTGCGGCGGTTTCCGGCAAGTACTATGACAACATGAAGGAAACTGATGCGGTACCGGCTGCATACGACCCGGACGCAACGCGCCGGTTTTGGGAGGTCAGCGCACGACTGACCGGGCTGGCCGAAGCCTGACCGGCACACCCGGTTGTTCGCAGGTCTTCTACCGCAAGCCGGACCATCACCGCTTGACAGGACGGCAGATAGTGGTAGAATCCGGGAATGCTGAACAAGGCTTTCCTTGCCGCCCTGCTGATTCTGCCCCTGCTGCTTCCGGCCCGGGCCGAGAGATGGGGATTCGTAGATACGACCGGGGCAATCAAGGTCAAGCCGCGCTTTGACCGGGTCGAGGACTTCTCGGAAGGCCGGGCCATAGTCAACCTGGGTGACTACACGGGCTGGGTCAACGGTCTTGACAGCGCGCACGTCAGCACGCTGATCACCCGACATCGGAGCTTCCATGAAGGCTTGGCCGCGGTCCAACTCGATACCATCTGGGTATATGCGGATACTGCCGGCAAATCCGTTCTCGGCCCGTGGAAAGACCTGCTCGAGGATTTCCATGAAGGCCGGGCGATTGCCTGGGTCAATGGTAAGGCCGGGTTTGTTGACGGCACCGGCAAGCTGATTATCCCTGCGCAGTACGGTACAGCCGGTGACTTCTCAGAAGGCCTGGCCCGGGTAGATACCGTCACTGCCCGGAACCAGTGGGGCCGGCCGAAGGGTGCGGCCAACGGCTACATTGACGCTGTGGGCCGGTTCGCCATCGCCCCGGTATTCACCTGGGCCGGGAATTTCGCGTGCGGCCGGGCCTGGATTCGACAGGCGGACACGTTCTGCTATGTTGACCGTTCAGGCCGAATCATTCCCGGCCTGGTTTCTGAGGAGAATCGGGACTTTCATGAAGGCCTGGTCGCGTTGTGCCGGAGAGGCGCCTGGGGTTATGCCGATACCCTGGGCCGGATTGTCGCGGCGTTGTCCCGGGACAAGGCGCTCGACTATTCTGAAGGCCGAGCCGCGGTATTCTCGCAGGGCGCATGGAGTTACTTGGACCGGACCGGTGCCACCGTACTGAGAGTGCCCTATGCCCAGGCCGGCAGCTTTCACGACGGTCGCGCGCTCGTGATGCAGGGTGGTTCTTACGGCTATATCAACCGTGCCGGGGAACTGGTTATTCCTTTTCAGTATCTTGATGCCCGTGATTTTCGTGAGGGCCGGGCCGCGGTCTGCGTGCCTTAAGGAGGTTGAATGATAACCGACAAGAACCATGTGCTGCTTCGAATCGCGCTGACTATCCTGTTCGTAACCCTGGCCGGACCTGCCCAGGCCTGCACTGCGTTTCTGCTGAAAGACAATAACCAGTATGTGGTTGCACGCAACTATGACTGGGACATTGACGACGGCCTGGTGCTGGTCAACAAGCGCGACATCGCCAAGTTCACGCTGGAAGACACCAATCCGGCGCGCTGGGTTTCGCGCTACGGCAGCATCACATTCAACCAGTATGGCCGGGAGCAGCCGGTGGACGGCATGAATGAATCCGGCCTGGTCGTCTGTGCCCTATGGCTCGAGCCGAGCAAGCATCCTGACCCAGGCAAGCGCAGCCGGCTGAACGGCCTGCAATGGGTTCAATACCAGCTTGACAATTTCGCCTCAGTCCGGGATGTCCTGGCCAATGACACCGCGCTTGCGATTTCCAGCGGCGCCGGGTCGCAGCTTCACTACTTCCTTGCAGACCGGACCGGTGATTGTGCAAGCATCGAGTTCATTGATGGCAAAGCGGTCTATCATACCGGCAAAGACATGCCGGTTCCGGTACTGGCGAATAACACCTATGCTGAGTCTGAAGAGTCGCTGCACCGTTTCACACCCTGGGGCGGCAAGCAGCGGGTGAGACAGGATTTCAGCTCACTCGCTCGATTCGTCCGGGCGGCCTATTATGTCAAGGCCTTCGACCCGGCCGATTCAGTCGGGCTGGTTGACTACGCATTCGATGCCCTTACTGCGACCAGCAGCGGCATGTACACCAGATGGAACATCGCCTATGACCCGACAAGTCGCCGCATCTGGTTTCGCACCCGGCACAATCAGCAACTGAGAAGCGTGGACCTTTCGACTCATGATTTCTCAGGCAGCAAGCCGGTTCAGATGCTGAACATGAATACCCGGCTCAGCGGTACAGTTGACCCGGCATTTGAAGACTACCGGGTCGAGGCCAACCAGGCCCTGATACACCGGGTCTTCGGCCAGATTGAATTCCTCAAAGCGATTCCGGATTCGCAGCTCGACCGGATTGCGACATACCCGGATAGTTTCCGCTACGTCGGTAAGTAACGGCGTTCGTCGTTCCCAACATCCCTTCCCATCCGGTACTTGATGTCGCAGTTGATGATGAAGTCGAGTCTTCGGCGATGAAACCGTAGTGCCGCTGTGAAAAGAGTCGCTGTCCCCATTTCCCCGTTACCAGTGTATTAAGCCCGCGCCCTTCTCCTGCTCCCTCAGTTGCTCCCCGGGCTACTCCGTCCTCACCTGCCGCCGCTGCAATCCGGAACGCGGCAACGAACCCCGGATTCGCGCGGAAGACAGCGATTCTGTCGCTCCCCCCAAGAGCGGTCTTCTCTCGGGCGGTTCTCGATTTGGCCGTGCACTCCAGAATGGTCGCTGTCCATCATTTCCCAAGTAGTTGTCTGCCATGTCCCGGAGTTACCACGGTCTCGTTCTCAGCGGCCGCCGCGCTAAACCCGTTTCAGTGCCTGGTACTCCGGAAACCGAACAATGCGGTGCAGCGTCTCAAGGAAGCTTCGGCATTCGTCCAGGGTATTGTAGAAGTAAAGGGACACCCGCGCCGTCTGTCGTTCCGGGCTGATGTTCCGGGCGTGAAACCAGGAGTGGGCGCAGAATAGACCACTGCGAACCATGATATTGCTCCAACCGTTCAGCAATTCATCGAGACCGACTACCTGGGCATCGGCCCGGGTTGATTTCGGTCCGGTGACGTCCCACATGTGACCTGCGACCTCCAGGAACCTGGCCCTGGGAACCCGCACCAGGCCTCTGCGTTTGCTGCAGAGGTTCGTGATTCCGCCCCGCAGCGACGGGTCTTCCGGCCCGAAGATATCGAATTCGTCGCGCAGGTCGGCCAGGCCCTTGGCGACGAACCGGTTCAACTCGGACTCGTGCGCAGCGATGCTCTCCATTCCGATCCCGCGCAGATAGTCGGCGGCCGCGCCGGTGCCGATGATGCCGGCGAAGTTCTGAAGCCCGGCTTCGAACCGGTACGGCGGCTCCAGGTAAACTGGCGGCGCATCCAGAAACGTGTCGGAGACCGTGTCGCCACCCACGATGAACGGATCGAGCCCCTGGAGCACCTCGAACTTGCCGTACAAAATCCCCATGCCGGTCGGTCCGCACATCTTGTGGACTGAGAAGGCGAGGAAATCTACGTCAAGCTGCTGCACATCCAGCGTGGTATGGGCCGCGCTCTGGGCCGCATCGAGCATTACCCGAGCACCGCGCTCGTGGGCAAGACGGGTGATCTCCCGGGCCGGAATCGTGTAGCCATCCAGGTTCGCGGTGTGGACCATGCTCACCAACTGCACCTTGTGCTCGGCCAGCATGGCGCGATAGCGGTCGAGGTCGAACGTGTTATCGGCATTTGAGGGCACGGCCAGGTGTCGGATCACGCCGGCGCGCTCCAGCTCGCGCCATGGGCAGAGGTTCGAATTGTGCTCGCGGTCGGTCGTAAGCACGACCGCGCCCGGTCTGAAGTGAAAGCCCCGGGCGACCAGGTTCAGGGATTCGGTCGTGTTGCGCGTGAAGACGATCTCCCCCGGGGCCCTGGCATTGATCAGTTTGCGGACTTTCTCCCGAGCGCCTTCGATCTCCAGCCACGTGTAGCCGGGATCCACGGTTGAGCCCTCGTCGGTCCGGAACTCGTCGCCATTGCCGTCGGTCGCCCAGACCACGCGCTTGGAGAAGAAGTGCCGGCTCCGGCCCCGGCCGCCGCACGCTGGGAAGGTATAGTAGTAGCGGTCCATGGCGGCAATGACCTGAACCGGCTTGAGCGTCAGGGACGCGTTGTCGAAGTAAACCAGGGGTTTACCGTTTCGCTCCGACTGGAGGGCCGGGAAATCATTACGCAATCGCTTTACGTCGAGTGTGAGACCTTTCGTTGCGTCGCTCCGCACTTGCGGCCGAACAGCATCGCGACCGCGGTCGCGCGACACGGCGCGACTGACAGTTGTTTCTTCGCGTCCTATTGTGGACATTGGGTCAGGCTCCCGAACCACTCAAGATACTGCGCATCCCCAAACGGGTTCTCGCGCCAGTCGCGCGAGATTCGACCGGGCGGCGGCGGAACCCGGACTACTTCAGCGCCGGGTTGCCAGTTGGCCGGGGTCGCTACCTGGTGCCGGTCGGCAAGCTGAAGGGCCAGCACCAGTCGCCGGATCTCGATCAGGTTTCGGCCGATGCTGGGCGGGTAGTACAGCGCCGCGCGGATGACCGAATCCGGGGCGATCACGAATGACGCGCGCACGGTGCCGTCACCGGGCTGCAGAACGCCGTAAGCCCGGGCTACGTGTCGGTCCGGGTCGCAGATCACCGGGAAGTCGAGCTGCACGTTCTTGCGGTCAACCCATACGGTACGGGACTCGACTGCGCGCAGCCAGGCGGTCTGCCGCTCGACCGTGTCGCATGACAATCCGAGCAGGCGGCAGTTCAGTCGTTCGAATTCCGTTTTCATCTCGGCCAAGATCATGAACTCGGTCGTGCAGACCGGTCTGAAACTCGCGGCTTCCGAGAAGAAGACCAGCCAGCGGCCCTGGAAATCATTCGGAAACCGGACTGGTCCCTGCGTGGTTTCGGCTTCGAATGCGGGCGCTCTCTCACCGATCCTGGGTATTCCTGCCACCAATTCTCCTTTCACTTCCGGTCGGGCACCCGACGAATGCGCCCGGCATCCAACGGCGTTTGCGCCAGCCGGGCATGGCAAACTTCGGCAAGTCCAGCGAGTCGGACAGCAGGGCCTGCTCGATCTCGGTAATGTCGCCGGCCAAAAAGGGCATCACGCGGATTCCATGAGCCATGATCAAGGACTGCAGCGCCTCGGAGATAGCACCGCAAATGAGCAGTTGCGTGCCCAGCTCGACCAGCCGGATCGCCTTCGATGCGGCGGGCACGTCGGGCATGCTTGCCCGCTGCTCACGGACAATCCTCCCGGACTCGAACTCGACTAGGAGCAACTGTTGAGCGACATCAAACAGGGGCGCAACCCGATCCTGCCATACCGCCAGGGTCGCGCGGGTCCTGGACTCAGCAGAGTCTTGTCGCTTCATACTGAACCAGGAACGAGCACCAGACGTGCCATAACCCCGCCCTGACGGGGCATGCATCTAACTAGATGGAGTTTAAGGTGTTAGGTAGAAAGCGGGATTGAGTGATCGCTCAACGTAGTCGCATATATGCGACTATGTGGCGTTCGACAGGTCGTGGTCTTGCGACTCATGTGTCTCATCTATCGGCGAACCGTCCGAGTCTCTGCGGGATATCCGGAGTCGTTTCAGCTTGCGGAACAACGTGCTCTTGTGGATTCCCAGCTCGCGGGCGGCGGCCCGGCAGTTCCCTTTGTTGCGTTCCAGGGCGCTGCGAATGGCTTGGGCTTCCAGGGTGTCGCGCGCGTCCTTGATCTTAGTCGGGGCTTCACAGGCGCCGGTCCGGGCGGCCAACTCTTCGGAAAGATGCTCGATGCCGATCTGTCCATCCTGGCACATAACGAATGCACGCTCGACGACGTTCTCGAGTTCGCGGATGTTGCCCGGCCAGTCATAGGCCAGCATCAGGCATAACGCCTCGGCGCTCACCGCGGTGATGGACTTGCCGTGCAGTCGGTTGAACCGGGCGATGAACTGGGTGACAAGGGTCGGAATGTCCTCCTTGCGCCGGCGGAGCGGGGGCATGTCCACGCGCACGACATTGACCCGGTAATAGAGGTCATCGCGGAAGGAGCCGGAACGGACCAGTTCGGCAAGGGCCCGGTTGGTGGCGACCACGACCCGCATATCGGTTGCCTCGGAACTGGTTCCGCCCAGAGGTTCAAACGTGTGTTCCTGCAGGACCCGCAGCAGGCGCGCCTGGAGCGCCGGGCTGACCTCACCGATTTCGTCCAGGAAAAGCGTTCCGCCCCGGGCCAGGGCAAAGCGGCCGGGTTTGTCCCGGTTGGCGCCGGTGAATGCGCCGGCCTTGTACCCGAAGAGCTCAGATTCGAGCAGGGTATCGGGCAGGGCGCCGCAGTTGACCACCACAAAAGGACCCTTGGCGCGCGGGCTCAACGCATGGATTGTTCGGGCGATGAGCTCCTTACCGGTTCCGGTCTCACCGGTAATCAGCACGGTGCTGGGGCTGGGGGCCACGGCAGCGATGAACTCGAAGACCCGCTGCATCAGCGGGCTGCGGCTGACCATACTTCCGATGCGGAATCGTCCTTCCAGCTCGCGCCTTAGGGCTTCGACCTCGCTCAAGTCGCGGAAAGTCTCGGCGCCGCCGATTACCCGGCCTTTGGCGTCACGCAGCACGGCGGTGGATACGCTGATGGGAATGCGGCTGCCCACGGCATCAACGATGAAACCGGAGCGTCCGATAATCGGCTTGCCGGTCTTCATCGTGCGCCGGAGCGCACAACCTCCTTCACACATGCTGGAGCGGAATACTTCAGAGCAGAGCCGGCCCAGCGCCTCGCGCCGTGATATCCCGGTTATTTCCTCAGCCGCCCGGTTGAAAGACGTTATCCGCCAGTCCATATCAATGGCGAAGACCCCATCCGAGATGCTCTCCAAAACCGCGCTGGTCACGGTCGCAGAATCGCGACCCGGATGCGTCTTGATGTCTTGCTTCACGTGAACTTCATTATACTGCCTTACGTTCCGGAGC
>Ga0315268_10008393_pt1 | contig 10799 bp, 8 predicted proteins | sample C1_top_MG_FD_204535 | JGI IMG/M metagenome (GOLD analysis project Ga0315268, IMG submission 204535) | Sediment microbial communities from Yellowstone Lake, YNP, Wyoming, USA - C1_top | ecosystem: Environmental > Aquatic > Freshwater > Lake > Sediment | place: USA: Wyoming | collected 2017-08-01 | reverse complement strand
CGCTTGCGACGCCCTTGGAACTCCCACGCACGAATTTGATGCGCACGAACTCGCGGGATTCGTCGCCCCCACAGTTGTCGGACACTCTGGAAAAATTCGATCGTATGAACTTAAGGAACACGGCGGCACAATTCGCGCTCTCGTATTCCTGGGTCGCACTCATCTGTATGAAGGTAAAGGAATCGAGCCAGTCGTTCATGGGGTACGCACCGCCGTTAAGGCCGGATGCAAGATTGTTATTCTGACAAACGCATCCGGTGCGATCAACACGACATATCGCGTCGGGCAACCCGTTCTCATACGCGATCACATTTCATTGACTGCTACCAGCCCGCTCATCGGCGCCGATTTCGTTGATCTAAGCGATGTCTATAGCAAAAGAATTCGCGAGATCGTTAAGAAAGAAGACCCGTGGATAGAAGAAGGTATTTACGTTCATTTCCGCGGACCATCGTATGAAACCCCTGCAGAAATCAATATGGTTCGTACGATGGGCGCCGATCTTGTAGGTATGTCGACGGTGCCTGAAGCAATTGCCGCTCACGCCCTTGGTGTCGAAGTACTCGGTATCTCCCTGGTGACCAATGCCGCAGCAGGCATCAGTGGCGAGAAACTTGACCATAAAGAGGTAGTAGCCGCGGGATTGGCAGCGACGGGAAGGATGGGAACCCTTCTCAACGGGGTTATTCCGAAACTACTCTAGGCACATGACGTCCGGAGCAACAACAGCCGAACCCAATTCTGTTTTTATTGCAGAAGTACATGAATGGATCCTTGATGATCCAGATGAGCAAACGGCCCAACACCTACGAGATTTACTGGCCCAGGAGAACTACGAGCAACTGAAAAAGTACTTCTCAGGTTTTCTGCAATTCGGCACTGCCGGCTTACGTGGGCCCTTGGGACCTGGCCCTTCATGCATGAACCGAGCAGTGGTGGGGAGAACCGCAGCAGGTCTGGCGCGGTTCATGAAAGAGCGGGGACTGAGCAGCGTCGTCATTGGGCGAGATGCACGATATGGCTCTGAGGCATTCACGCAAGAAACCGCCGAAATAATGAGCGGTGCTGGAATGAAGGTATTTGTTCTACCTCGCCCGCTTCCGACCCCCGTGCTGGCCTACTCCATCAATGAACTGGGTGCGGATGTGGGTGTGATGGTTACCGCTAGTCACAATCCACCCCAGGACAACGGATATAAAGTTTATTTAGGCGGCACAGTTGATGGAATCGACTATCGAGCATCTCAAATAATTTCACCAACCGACGGGCTGATCTCTCAAGAAATTGCCAATATAACATCCCTCACATCCCAGCCGCGCGGAAAAAGATGGGTCACATTAGATGACACGGTGGTCGAAAAATATGTTGCACGTACTTCCTTACTGGTCAAGAACCCCGGCGACCTCACAGTTGTTTACACCGCATTGCATGGGGTTGGCACTGAAACGCTAGAGAGGGTATTTCGCGCCGCAGGTTTTCCTGCACCCATCTTGGTCCAAGCACAAGCCAAACCTGATCCAGCTTTTCCTACTGTTGCCTTCCCTAACCCAGAAGAGCCAGGCGCCATCGATTTGGCACTTGAGACCGCCAGAAGTGTCGACGCAGATCTGGTGATCGCCAACGACCCTGATGCCGACCGATGCGCAGCGGCGGTCAATGATCCCAAACGTGGTTGGAGAATGCTGCGCGGTGATGAGTTAGGCGCGCTGCTTGGCGAATACATCGCCCGAAGATCCAACGGCGGTATCATGGCAAATTCCATTGTCTCTTCTTCGATCTTGCAGAAGATCGCAGAACATTACTCGATGGAGTTCCGTCAGACGCTCACTGGTTTCAAATGGCTAGCGAAAATCAAAGACCTGACTTTCGGATATGAAGAGGCGCTTGGTTATTGCGTGGATTCGCATTCTGTAAATGACAAAGACGGGATCTCGGCGGCGATAGTTCTTGCGCAGTTGGCTACCGATCTCAAGATGGATGGGAAAACACTTCTGGATCTGCTTGATGAGATCTGGCTACGCCATGGTTTTCACGGGACCGAGCAGATCTCCATTCGAGTGAAGGACCTGGGACAAATCGCAACTCTTTTAGCAGCATTGCGTACCGATCCGCCTTCTTCGCTGGCAGGAAAGCGCGTCCTTGCCGTTGATGACTTAATGGCACCAAAGGATGACCTACCCCCTACAGACGGCCTCCGGCTCTGGCTGGAAGGGGACATTCGCATCATTATTCGACCAAGCGGGACCGAGGCAAAAATTAAGTGTTACGTGGAAGTGATCACTAATGACGGCTCAATCGCAGCACAAAAAATCCTGGATGAACTTAGAGGGCCTCTCACGCAATTCTTACTTGAGTCCCAAATCGATAAGATGAAGATGTGAAGCACTACGGACTCGTCGACGGGACTGAAGGCTCTTTACTCAACTTCCTCAAGGGTCTACCCGGTGTCGACCAAGTTGGTGCTGAATCTCGCGCGGCCATGCTCGCAACTAGGAGCATAAAAACTGCCTCAAAGAAGTGGGCCATCGACATGGCAATTTCAATGGTGGATCTCACCACCTTGGAAGGGGCAGATACCCCCGGCAAAGTCAGGGCTCTTGCGACAAAGGCAGTGCGGCCAGATCCAACCGATCCCAGCGTGCCCAGTGTTGGCGCGGTCTGTGTCTACAACGACATGGTTTCCGTTGCCCGCAAGCACTTGGACCTTGTCGGTGGCGCTCACGTACCGGTGGCCGCCGTTTCCACGGCTTTTCCCTCGGGCAGGGCATCAATGGCCGTGAAGATTCAAGACACGACCGATGCCATCTCTGCAGGAGCTGGCGAAATAGATATGGTCATCGACCGCGGTGCATTTCTATCTGGACGCTATATCGAAGTATTCGATGAGATCGCCCAAATTCGCGCACTCTGCGGAAACAAGGCCCATCTCAAAGTGATTCTGGAAACTGGCGAGCTTGTCACTTATGACAACGTTCGCAAAGCATCTTTTCTTGCAATGCTTGCTGGAGCCGACTTCATCAAAACTTCCACCGGAAAAGTTGCCCCTGCAGCAACTGCACCTGTAGTACTCGTAATGCTCGAGGCGGTACGTGATTTCTACCAGATGACCAACCACCGAATCGGTGTCAAGCCAGCTGGTGGGATCCGAAACACAAAGGATGCCATCAAGCAATTGGTCCTCGTGAACGAGACTGCGGGACCAGAGTGGTTGACACCCTCTCTGTTCCGCATCGGGGCGAGCGCTTTGCTCAATGATTTGTTGATGCAGAGAATGAAGATGCGCGATGGATACTATGCAAGTCCTACCTACGTGACGATCGATTAAGCGAGATTAGAAAATGACACCATTCGAGTACGCACCAGCCCTGGAGTCACGGTCCATCGTCACGATTGAGCCTGAATACGGGCATTTCATCAATGGGGCATTCACAAAAGGCAGCAACCACTTCCCCTCAATCAACCCAGCAGATGAAGTAGTTCTAAGCCGTGTCGCTTTGGGAAATGCGCAAGACATCGACACCGCAGTCGATGCTGCGCGGGTAGCCTATGAATCAGTCTGGTCGAAGATGTCGGGCAAGGAGCGGGGGAAGTATCTCTATCGCATCGCCCGTATTCTCCAGGAGAGATCTCGCGAGTTTGCAGTGCTGGAGACGCTGGATAACGGCAAGCCCATACGCGAGTCGCGCGATGTAGATGTCCCACTTGCTGCCGCGCACTTCTTCTACCACGCAGGTTGGGCCGACAAATTAGATTACGCCGGCTTGGGAAATTCTCCGCACCCACACGGCGTCGCCGGTCAGATAATCCCGTGGAACTTTCCAATCCTCATGCTCGCCTGGAAGATTGCGCCGGCACTTGCGACAGGAAACACCGTTGTTCTAAAGCCGGCCGAAACCACTTCTTTGACTGCGCTGCTTTTTGCGCAAGTCTGCCAGCAGGCCGAGCTCCCAGCCGGAGTAGTGAATATCGTCACCGGCGATGGCCGCACAGGTGCGGCATTGGTTGATCATCCGGGTATCGACAAAATCGCATTCACCGGATCCACCGAAGTTGGCAAAGCGATTGCGCGAGCAATTGCTCCAACGCAGAAGAAGGCGACTCTGGAACTTGGCGGGAAGGCTGCCAATATCGTCTTTGAAGATGCTGCCCTTGATGAAGCAGTGGAAGGAATCGTCAACGGGATATTTTTCAATCAGGGTCATGTCTGCTGCGCGGGTTCACGGTTACTTTTACAAGAGGATGTTGCTGAAGAAGTGTTGGCGAAATTGAAGGTTCGTATGGCCAAGATAAGAGTGGGAAACCCATTGGACAAGAACACTGATTTGGGGGCAATCAACTCTGCCGAGCAGCTTGCGAAGATCCGAGAACTCAGTAATTCTGGAGATGCAGAAGGCGCCGAACGATGGAGCCCGGAATGTTCTCTTCCTGGCAACGGCTTCTGGTTTCCTCCCACAATCTTTACTGGCGTCACCCAGGCCCATCGAATAGCGCGTGAGGAAATATTCGGGCCAGTTCTGTCGGTACTTACATTTAGAACTCCACAAGAAGCGATCGAAAAAGCAAATAACACCCCTTATGGTCTCTCGGCAGGCATCTGGAGTGAGAAAGGTTCGCGAATTCTCTGGACCGCCCAGCGACTACAGGCCGGGGTGATTTGGGCAAACACCTTCAATAAATTTGATCCCGCCAGCCCGTTCGGTGGCTATAAAGAATCAGGCTGGGGTCGCGAAGGTGGTCGACACGGGTTAACTGCCTATCTCAAAGATGCGGAGTCGAACAATGAGTGAGCGTCTGGAAGTGAAGAAGACATACAAGCTCTACATTGGCGGAGCATTTCCGCGAAGTGAGTCTGGCAGAACCTATGAAGTCCAAGGCAAAGACGGGCAATTCATAGCCAATGCCTGTCTCGCCTCACGTAAGGATCTGAAGGATGCTGTCGTTGCAGCGCGCGCTGCCCAGATCTCTTGGGCAGGGGCAACCGCATACAACCGCGGCCAGATCCTTTACCGCATTGCAGAGATGATGGAAGGGCGACGAGAGCAATTCACGAAAGAGATTTCCGTTGCTGATGGAATTTCATTTCAGGAAGCAGAGATGGAGGTCCTAGCCGCAATTGATCAGTGGGTCTGGTATGCCGGCTGGAGCGATAAATTGGCCGTACTTGCTGGATCAACCAACCCGGTTGCAGGCCCCTTCTATAACTTCACCATCCCTGAGCCCATGGGGGTCATAGGTGCAATCGCACCTGAAGAGAAATCACTATTAGGGCTCGTTGATGCGATTGCCCCCATCATTGTCTCGGGAAATTCATGCATTGCGCTGGCTAGCAATCGCGCACCTCTATCTGCGATTACTTTCGCCGAAGTTGTGGCGACGAGCGATCTCCCCCATGGTGTCTGCAATATCCTCACGGGTAAGCAAGAAGAACTTAGCTCTTGGTTTGCCTCACACATGGATATCAATGCTCTGGACATCAGCGGAGTAACGGAACCATCCTTGATTGCAGAGATAAAAACCTCAGGTGCGCAGAATTTAAAGCGAATACATTCCTTCAGTCAGGCACAGAGCCCGAAGCGGATTCTGGCCTTCATGGAAGCAAAAACCATTTGGCACCCAATCGGCGTTTAAAGATCTTATTCGGCAGCGATTGCAGCGTAAGCGGGCTTGACCACTTCCTCAATGATGGCAAGCCGTTCTTCAAAGGGAATAAAGGCGCTCTTTAGCGCATTTATCGTGACGCGCTGAAGATCAAGGAAATTCCAGTTGAAGGCTTCGACAAGTTGGGTCATCTCCTTGGTCATGGATGTCTGACTCATCAAACGATTGTCCGTATTAACGGTAATGCGAAATCTCATCTTCCCGAGTTTCCCAATGGGATGCTCCTTGATGGATTTTGCAGCACCAGTCTGGAGATTGGATGTCGGGCAGAGCTCGAGCGGAACACGTCGATCGCGGATGTAGGAAGCAAGACGACCCAATTTTGGTTGTGGGCCACTGAGGTCAATGTCGTCCATGATATGAACTCCATGCCCCAATCGTTCAGCACCACATAATTGAATGGCTTCCCAAATTGATGGCAAACCATACGCCTCACCTGCATGGATGGTGAAGTGCGCATTCTCGCGGCGCAAATACTCAAAAGTGGATAGTTGATCACTTGGCGGGAAACCATTCTCAGGTCCTGCAATATCAAAGCCGACAACACCGGAATCACGATACTCAACAACTAATTCGGCCGCTTCTTGTGATCTCTTGTTCTGTCGCATGCCGCACAGTATGGATGTGACTCGGATAGAAAGCCCTTCGGCCTTGGCGTCTGCTTCACCCAATCGATATCCCTCAAGAGTTGCCTGAACTACATCGGACATGGACAGGCCCTTTTCGGTGAACAACTCAGGTGCGCCACGGACCTCTGCATACACGACGCCATCGCGGGCAAGATCGACAACACATTCGCGAGCTACCCGTACGACATCTTGACGCCTTTGCATGACAGCGATTGTGTGGCTGAAGGTTTCCAAATAGCGAACCAATGAACCCGAATCACAAGACTCACGAAACCAGGTGGCCAATTCATCGGCATTAGTTGTGGGCAATGCGGTGTAACCGATCTCGCCAGCAATATCAATAATCGTTTGCGGACGTAATCCACCATCCAAGTGATCGTGCAATAACGCCTTAGGTAGGCGCTTTATCTGGCCCGGCGTTGGAATTTTCGAAAGATCTGTCATTGAATTCTCTCCACAATCAAAGGTAGTCGATTAACCGCACCACCTGCCACAATGCTTACCGACCCAACAAGTGATTCAAGGGCACGAGGGAATCGCTCTGGTTCATCCGTGTGCAAAGTCATCAACAACTGCCCCGTTGTAATCTCATCCCCTGGTTTGGCGTGGAGCTCAATTCCAGCACCCGCTTGGACTTTCTCTCCCTGTCTGGACCGCCCTGCCCCTAAACGCCAAGCGGCGACGCCTACTTTCAAAGCATCCATTCCTACCATGCGCCCACTCTGGGTGGCCATGTATTGATGACTCTCCCTTGCGACAGGTAGGGCAGCATCTGGATTTCCGCCTTGTGCACTAATCATCTTTCGCCAGACTTGCATCGCACTGCCATCTTTCAATGCAGTCTCTGGATCCTTTCCATGTATGCCTGCAAGCTCAATCATCTCTCGTGCAAGCAGAAGGGTTAATTCGACGACATCGCTGGGTCCACCACCTGACAAAACTTCAACAGCCTCTCGAACTTCCAAAGCATTGCCAACTGTGAGGCCAAGTGGAACGTCCATCGCCGTCACCAACGCACGCGTTTTAACTCCGGCATTCTTACCCAACTCAACCATTGTGCGCGCTAGAATCCCTGCTTGCGCAGGATCGTGCATGAAGGCCCCACTGCCCGTCTTGACGTCCAACACCAGGCTGGATGTTCCCTCTGCGATCTTCTTGCTCATGATCGATGAGGCAATCAACGGAATTGCCTCAATGGTCGCAGTTACATCTCGAAGTGCGTACAACTTCTTATCTGCTGGCGCCAAACCTGCACCAGCTGCACAAATAACCGCGCCGCAATCTTGCAGCACTTTGAGCATTTCCTCATTGGACAACTCCGCACGCCAACCAGGAATGGATTCCAATTTGTCTAATGTGCCGCCGGTATGGCCCAGTCCGCGTCCAGATAACTGCGGTACTGCACCCCCGCACGCTGCGACGAGGGGTGCTAGTGGCAGGGTGATCTTGTCTCCAACGCCACCGGTTGAATGCTTGTCCGCAGTCGGCCTGGTAATTGATGACCAGTTCATCCTCTCGCCGCTGTTGATCATCGCATCTGTCCAACGCGATATTTCACGAGAGTTCATACCATTCAAAAGTATCGCCATTGCTAATGCAGACATTTGCTCATCTGCGACGACGCCGCGAGTGTATGCCGAAATCACCCAATCAATTTGGGCATCGCTCAACTCGTGACGGTCACGTTTAGCGGCTATGACTTCGACTGCAGAAAAAGACTCAATCAATGCGACGCTTCATTTCTTCCGGCCCAAAGGCCCACGGCAGCAATTCGGAGAGAGGTCGAATGCCGGTATCAGTCATCAGTTGCAACTCATCTCCGCCGTGCTCGAAAAACAGTTGTCTGCAACGTCCGCAAGGCATCAAAGCGTTTCCATGGCTATCAACGCAGTAGACGGCAACCAATCTGCCCCCACCAGAAGCCATAAGGCTAGATACCAGGCCACATTCGGCACATAGAGTAACTCCGTAACTTGCATTTTCCACATTGCACCCGTCGATTACGCGTCCATCATCGACAAGCGCGGCTACACCTACTGGAAATTTTGAGTAAGGCGCATACGCCTTCTTCATGGCTTCGATTGCTTGGGTATGTAGCAAATCCCAATCAACGACCATTAGATGGACTCGCCACGTTTGTAAGGCACACCATCAGCAGCAGGTGCGCGCACCCGCCCGACAAAACCAGTTACAGCGATGATCGTTGCAATATACGGTGCCATCAACATGAATTCAGATGGGATTGGAGTTCCGATAATCGAGAGAACCCCTTGCAAATTATCCGCAAAACCAAAAATCAAGGCAGCAGAAACCGCGCCTAATGGACTCCACCGACCGAAAATCAAGGCAGCAAGGGCGATGAAACCTTTGCCTGCAGTCATTTCTTTTCCGAACGGGCCTACGGCTCCGATGGTGAAATATGCCCCGCCTAAACCAGCGACAGCCCCACCCAAAATGACATTACGAAATCGAATTCTGTTTACATTGATACCAACGCTTTCAGAGGCGGTTGGGTGTTCTCCCGCGGCTCGCATCCGAAGACCCCACTTAGAGCGAAACAGCCCGACATGGATTAGGGCAACAACAACGTACATTAGATACACGATGATTGTTTGATCGAAGAAAATTGGACCGAAAATCGGGATCTTCCAGAGAACAGGGATCTTTATCGGGGAAAGAATTGGACCTGCATTCCATGTAGCTTGGTACGGAATAAGCAGGCGCTTATAAAGAAAATCTGTAAGACCAATGACTAAAACATTAAGAACAACGCCAAGAATCACTTGATCGATTGCAAAACGAATTGCAAATACGGCTAACAACCATGCGATCAAGGCGCCGGCAAATGGAGCGATAAGCAGCCCGATCCAAGTTTTCTGTGTCAAACTTGCTAATACGCCAGAGGCGAAGGCGCCGGCAAGTAATTGACCCTCGATAGCAATATTGATCACACCAGAGCGCTCGCATAGTACCCCGGCCATTGCGCCATAAATAAGCGGAACGGCGAGTAACAGCCCGCCCTGCAACAATCCAGTAAAAGGAATGAATTTACCGCTGGCTGCCCAACAGAGAAATGACATCAAGAAACTAAACCCGAAAATTGCGCTAGCAAAACGAATTGTCTTCCGCCTTCGAAACTGGACATAAGCAAGAATCGCAGCCAAGATTGCAGCAATCGCGAAGCCCAAGGATCCGGACCGTGAATTAACGGACCACTCGTGAAATGCAACCCACTCTTTATCCATTACAAAGCCGAAGGTGGCCTTATCGTGCTGCTTTGGAATTATCACAAAGCTGACAAGGGCAAAAAGCCCTAAGACAAACATCAGCACGACCATACGACGGCGGCGGCGCTCTGGAGCAGACAATGAGAGTACTTCGACCTGTGTCATTATCCGTTCCATCCTTTTGAAACTACACCAGAACCGACCTTTAATTCCTTAATACGGAAAATCGTCTTAATCAACGCGGGCGCCGCAATAAAGAGAACGACTAGAGCTTGGATAACAAGAATCAAATCGATCGGCGTATCTGTATTTGCCTGCATCGTCAGACCACCCGCGCGCAGGCCACCGAAGAGGAGGGCGGCAAAAACCGTGCCAATTGGGTTTGCACGACCGAGAAGAGCAACGGTAATAGCATCAAATCCGAAACTCCCGCCTGCTCCAGCAGTTAGCGCGTACTCGCTACCTAAAATTTGCACCGCACCGCCTAACCCGGCCAGTGCACCGGCAATTGTCATGACCAGTGTTGTAACCATCGGAACCGAAATACCGGCTGTTCTTGCCGCTGCTGCGTTGGCACCCACTGCGCGGAATCTGAAACCCCATGTACTTCGATTGAGTAGCCACCACACTCCAGCGGCGGCGGCAAGAGCAATCACAATACTCAAATTCACCCGCAAATTTGGTCCTGCTAGATGTGGCAGTCTTGCGTTTTCCTTAACCGGAGGGGCGATGGGATCTTGTCGACCCTTTCGCAGGAACATAGTTGTACTGAGAAGCCACAATAAAAAATAAGTCGCAACATAATTAAGCATGATGGTGACAATGACTTCATGGGCGCCGGTGCGCGCCTTTAGCAATCCAACAAATCCTCCCCAGATTCCAGCGAAGAGCATCGCTGTGAGAATTGCCGCAACAATATGAATCCCAACTGGAAGGTTGAATTTAAAACCAACAAAGGACGCTCCGATAGCTCCAAAAATAAATTGACCTTGCGCGCCAATATTGAATAGCCCCGCGCGAAAAGCAAGGGCAACCGAGAGCCCTGTCAAAATCAAAGGCGCCGCAGATACCAATGTTTCAGAGAAAGGATAAAACCCATTAAAGAAATTAGGGTGGGCAAGATTTGGATCATAGATTGATCCTTCAAAGAGTGCCAAATACGCTTTACCGGCAGCAGTAAAGGCAGCACTAATGAATTTCAGTGGGGAATGAGCAAGTTTTAAAACCGCCGGATCCGAGAAGGCAATAAGCAGGCCGCTCACAAAAAGAGCAGAAACAAATGCCA
>Ga0315268_10008392_pt1 | contig 10799 bp, 6 predicted proteins | sample C1_top_MG_FD_204535 | JGI IMG/M metagenome (GOLD analysis project Ga0315268, IMG submission 204535) | Sediment microbial communities from Yellowstone Lake, YNP, Wyoming, USA - C1_top | ecosystem: Environmental > Aquatic > Freshwater > Lake > Sediment | place: USA: Wyoming | collected 2017-08-01 | reverse complement strand
GTGGACGGGACGCTGTTCTTCGTCGCCGACGATGGGACGACGGGGATGGGTCTCTGGAAGAGCGATGGGACGGCCGACGGCACGGTCCTCGTGAAGGACTTCGCAGATGCCGCCTCTTACCCCGACCGTCTGACCAACGTGCACGGAACCGTGTTCTTCGTCGCCGAGTACGGCACGACCGGCATGGAGCTCTGGAAGAGCGACGGGACGGCCGACGGCACGGTGCTGGTGAAGGATCTCTGGCCGGGTTCCCAAGGATCCTTGCCCGAGGATCTGACCGAGATGAACGGGACGCTGTTCTTCGCCGCGAACGACGGCACGACGGGCGTGGAGCTCTGGAAGAGCGACGGGACGGCCGATGGCACGGTCCTGGTGAAGGATATCTTGCCCGGTGCCTACAGCTCCTACGGCAGCGATGGGCTCGTCAACGTAGACGGGACGCTGTTCTTTGGTGCGTACAGCTCGAACGGACAAGAGCTTTGGAAAAGCGACGGCACCGCCGATGGCACGGTGCTGGTGAAGGACATCGCGCCCGGTATCAGCAACTCCTCCGTCGATCATCTGACAAACGTCAACGGGACGCTGTTCTTCGTCGCGAACGACGGCACGACGGGTCGCGAGCTCTGGAAGAGCGACGGGACGGCCGAAGGCACGGTCCTCGTCGGCGACGTCTCACCTGGCGCCGACGGATCCTGGCCCGCTCTGATCAGCAACGTTAACGGAAGGATCTTGTTCGCCGCCAATGACGAGGTTCATGGGTACGAGCTGTGGCTCGTGCCGGCGTGCGGCGACGGACTCGTCCAGGACGGCGAGAGCTGCGACGACGGCAACACCGCCGACGGCGACGGCTGCAGCGCAACATGCCAGATAGAACCCACACCGACGCCCACGGACACCGCCACGCCGACGGCGACAGCAACCGAGACGCCGACTCCGACGGTCACGGCGACGCCAACGCCCCCCCTGACAGCGACGGCCACGCCCACCGCGACGCCAACTGTGACCGTCACTCCGACGGTTACTGAAACGCCCACACTGACCCAGCCGCCACCCACACCGACAGCAATGCGAACCTTCAGCGCGCCACCGGGCTGTGCCGAAGCACCCGAGATCGGATGCCGCAGGCCTACAGCAGCCCTGAAATCTTCGATTCTCCTGAAGGACAGAATGCCAGATGACAGGGACGTCATCGCCTGGAAGTGGACGAGGGGTGCGGTAACCTTGAAGCCAGATTTCGGGAACCCGCTTGTCGACACGGATTATGCGCTTTGCATTTATGACGAAGCCGCAGGAATACCGAGTCTCGTGCTGACTGCGAACATCCCGAGCGGAGGTACGTGTGAGGGACGACTGTGCTGGGTTGAGAAAACGTCAGGCTTCCAATTCAAGAACAAAGCCCAGACGCCTGACGGTGTGCTGTCACTATCTCTCAAACAAGGCTTGGATGGCCACTCAATGATCAGTCTGAAGGGGCGTGGCGGCAATCTCGATATGCCACTGCTACCGCTTACTCAGGATATGGCTGTAGTGGTCCAACTAAAGAACAGCATCGGTTATTGCTGGGAAGCGACGTACACCGCCCCTGCCATCAAGAACGAGCAGGAGCAGTTCAAGGACAAAGGCCCTGATCCTTCGCCATTCCCAACGCCGTAGGGCTGTAGCAGGTAGCGACGCGGGAGTACTGCCACCCGATGGGCCGCGTGGGGCTCGGGGCTGCCGAGGGCGAGAAACGTTCCGAAGTGACGCAGATTCGAGCATTCTGACGCGCTGCGCCGTCCACCCGTGTCGATTGTCCTTGCAATGGGCGGCTCGGCTCTGGTACATGGGCGGGGTGCCGTGGTTCCAAGCCGCTGACCAAATCCGTCCCATTTGCGGCCAACGTGACCGTTTCTCTGCCAACGGGCCGATGAAACTGCCAAAGGTCATAGCTCGCATTCCGGACATGGTGTCCGGTTCCTATTTTCCGTGACGGAGCGCCGACTAGCGTAGCATACGCACGCCACACGACAACCGCCTCCGGTTTGGCACAGGAGAGATCATGAAAGCCATCGCGAGAAGCGCAGCGCTCGGCGCCACAGCACTCATCGCGGTTCTCGCGTTCGGGGCGACCACCGCCAGCGCGCAGAACGACTGCCTGCGGGGCAAGACCAGGTGCGTGAACAAGAAGATGGCGGGCCTGCTCACCTGCCACATCAAGGCCGAGAAGGCGAGTCTGGTGCCCGACGCCACCTGCCTCTCCAAAGTGTACGCCAAGTTCGACGGCGGCACCAAGGGCACCGAGGCGAGCTGTTTCAGGAAACTGGAGCTGAAGGAGGACCCCCTCGTGCCTCGGACGATGTGCGTCACCCACGGCGACCGCGTCGCTCAGGATGCCAAGGTCGACGCGTTCGTCCTCGACGTCGTGCAGGAGCTTGACCCCGGCTACCCGGCCCCGACTCTCAATCTCTGCTCGGCGGGGAAGAAGAAGTGCGTCTTCAAGAAGGCCGAGTACCTACTCAAGTGTCACGAGAGGTGCCAGTGGGACCCGCCCGTCCAGTGCGGCGCGGTGCTCGACACCTGTACCGCCAAGGCTCTGGCCAGGTACGACGGTGGTACCAAGGGCCCCGAGGCAAGCTGTTTCAGGAAGCTCGAGATCAAGTACGGTGGCGGGTGTCTCACCACGGGCGACGAGTTCACCCTCGAGGACAAAGTCGACGCGTTCATCACCGACGTGTTGCAGGAGCTGGAGAACACCGCGCCGCCGACGCCGACGCCGACCGTGGCGAGCACGCCAACCCCTTGCGCGACGGCCACGCCGGGCGGCTCCTGCCCGACGCAGGTGGAGATCGGCGTCAAGGGCGATGGCACCGAGACCGATCTCGATGCCGGGTGGAGCGGGATGATGCATGACTCGCACACGGGCTCGATGGGTCGCCTCACCCTCCAGGTGTCCGGCTGCGCCGGAACCGAACCGCCGACCTGCGGCGTGTGCACTACCTCTGGGCCGATCGCAAACGCCGGCGGCGCCGCGTTCAACAACCAGCGCTGCGTCGGCGACACCGCGATCCAGTGCGCGACTGACGGTGATTGCGGCGGCAGCGGCCCGTGTCACTTCTTCTTCGGTGGCCCGTTGGCGCTCTCCGCTGGCGGCCTTCCGCTCTGCGTCACGAACGAGATCGTGCAGCCGGTGACGAGCACGGTCGACGTCGAGGCCGGCGCCACCCGAGCGTCCGTTCAGTTGCTCTGGCGCTTGCACCCCGGTCCGACCCTAGACAAGCCGTGCCCGAACTGTCGCTCGAACATGTGCATTGGCGGGTTGAATCAGTATGCCCCATGCGCCGTAGGCAGCGAGTGTCCCGGCGGCACCTGTCAGGCCGCTTTCCGCTGTGATTCCGGCCTGCACGCCAGCGACGCGTGTACGGTCAACAGCCAGAGCCCGACATTCGGGGACTGGAGCTTCGACTGTCCGCTGGACCCGGACGCCGCCATCGGCATCGTGCCCGTCCCCCTCGACTACACGACCGGCACGCAAACCTGGTCGCTAGGCGGGGGGAGCCCCTCCTGCACACACCCGGGATACACGGAGTTCAAGTGCTTCTGTGATACCTGTGACAACGAGAACGCCGAGCCCTGCACCGGCGTAGGCCAGTGCAGCACGTCCTGTCTCGGCGGCACGAACAACGGGGTCACATGCGCGGATCCCTCCGAGTGCCCGGGCGGCACCTGTGTCGGCGGCATTTGCGGCGGCCGGCGGTGCCGGGGTGGCGCGAACGACGGCACGCCCTGCTCGACGGGGACCCAGTGCCCCGGCGGCGGTTGCTACACCTCCTCCGGCGTGGCCACAAAGACGAACGACTGCTCGGATGCGGTGTGCACGCCAAGCCCGTCCGACACCGATTCCTCCAACGAAGGCGTGTGCGCAGCCGGGCCGATCGAATACTTCTGCGGCCCGCACGCGACCTTCAGGTCGTGCTTCAGCGATCCTGAGTGCACGGTTTCCAACCGCTGCGTCGGCGGCAGCCACAACGGCGCCCTCGGCTGCACGGTGGAGGCGCAGTGTCCGGGCGGCGTCTGCGAGATCCAGAGTTGCTCAGGCGAGAAGTTTCGCGAGTGCTTCACCGACAACGGCGTCATCGGCACGCACTGCCTCGGCGGCACAAACGCGCGTGAGCCGTGCGGGACTCTCACCGACTGCTCGGATCAGAGCGCCGGCACATTCTGCGGCGGCGGCAGCGTGACCGCAACCGGTGCGCCCTACTACCCAACGTGCAACGGCACCGGCACCGTCGCCACTCTCTTCTGCATGGCGCCGACGAAGAGCGCCGCGGTCAGCGCGGTCCTCGGCCTCCCGGGTCTCGGCCGTGTGACCCTGCCGACCACGCTGAGCTTCAACTAGGACTCACGACGCCACGGCGTTCGCGTGAAAAAAAGAGCCCCGGACTCTGCACAGGGTCCGCGGCTCTTCGCTTTGATGGCGGAAGGCGCGCGACCTGCTCGCCAGTTCTTGGGATGCCGAAACCGGAATACGCCGATCTCATCAGAAAAGCGGACATTTACGCCTTCTGTGCGCCTCGGCTAACTGCTCGAAATCACGGCAGCGCGAGACGGAAGCGGCCATTATCCCGAGTCCCGGATTATGCGGACTGGCGGACCGCGGGCGTGGGAATCCGCCGGAAAGCGCGCCCGATTGTCGGAAAGACTCGGCATAATCAGAGAGCGTTGAGGAAAGTCAGCAGACGGTCGGCGGGCTGAAATCGACCGGGCGCGACGGGCGTATCGAGCGGTGCTGTTTTGGCGAGGAGGGCCTCTTTCAGCGCGAGATTGGCGTCGAGGTACATCTGTGTCGTCTCGACGGACTCGTGGCCGAGCCAGAGGGCGATCACGGCGCGGTCGACCCCCGCGAGCAAGAGCTGCATCGCGGTCGTGTGTCGCAGGACGTGCGGGGAGACGCGCTTGCGTGCGAGCGAGGGACAGGTGCGGCGCGCCACCGCGACGTGCTTGGCGAGGAGATAGGCGACGCCGTCGCGACTGAGTGGGCGGCCGGTGGCATGGCAGAAGAGTGGGTCCGCCGGCCCGGGCTTCCGCTCCGCGATCCACGCGCGCAACACCGTGCGGGCGTGCAGCGTGAGCGGCGTCGCGCGTTCCTTGCGTCCTTTGCCACGGCAGCGCACGTGCGCGCCGGTGTCGAGGACGAGGTCCTGGCCCCGAAGCCCGATGAGCTCGGCAACGCGCAGGCCGGTTTGGACCGCAACGAGGAGGAGCGCGTGATCGCGACGTCCGGCCCACGTCGCGCGCTCGGGGGCCGCCAGGAGTGCGGCGATCTCCTCGCGAGTGAGAAACCCGATCAGCGCGCGGTCGTGCCGTTTGCTCGGCAGCGCGAGCACGCGCTGGCAGAGCGCGCTCGCGCTGGGCTCGGCCAGCGCGACGTAGCGGAAGAAGGAGTGGAGTGCGGCAAGGCGCGCATTGCGCGTGCGCGCGGTATTGCCACGCTCGCGCTCCAGGTGGGTGAGGAACGCGGCGATGGCGGCGGCATCGACCGCCTCGAGCGCGAGGGCCGCCGGCGGGGTGTGGTGCTGGTCCTGGAGGTAGCGCAGCAGGAGACGAAACGTGTCCCGGTAGGACGCGATCGTATGCGGGCTGGCCTGCCGCTGGCGCATGAGCCGCTCGGTGAAGAACCCCTGGAGTAACTCGGCCAACGTCGCCGTGGGTTTCATGGTAGGGCTCCGAGCGCGGCGTCGAGGCGCGCGCCGGCCAAGCCGAGGAGTTCCGGGCTGGCCGATAGATACCAGTACGTGTACGTCACGTGCGTATGGCCGAGGTAGGTCGAGAGGCGGGGCAGCTGGGCTTCCACGTCGAGGCCGGCACGATACCACCCCACGAGCGTGCGGACGGCAAAGGTGTGCCGGAAGTCGTGGAGGCGCGGTCCGCAGCGGCCGGTGCGGGAGCGTAGGCCGAGCGCATACGCCAGCCGGCGGAACGTGAGCCAGAGGTCGCGGTACGTGAGCGGCGTGTGCTCGCGGGCGTTGACGAAGAAGCGCGTCGTGCACGCCCCGGCGGGATGCCGGTCGCGCGCGTCGGCGTACCGGCGGAGCGCGTCGGTCGTGGTGAGATGGAGCGGCACGAGGCGGGTCTTGCCGAACTTCGTGCGGCGAATGCGCAGCACGCCGGCATGGAGATCGACATCGGTGCGGTCGAGCGCAAGCGCTTCGTTGGCACGGAGCCCCGTGGCCGCGAGCAGGCCGAGCACGATCGGGTACGGCGCGGCCGGGCCGCCGTGCGCGCCGTGAAGACGGGCGGCTGCGGTGAGCAGGCGTGCCACCTCGTCGGCAGTGTAGAGGTGCGGGGTGCGCCGCTGCGCGCGGCGCGGGAGTGCATCGGACGGCGGGATTTCGGTCTGCGGATCGGCAGCCTGCCGATACGCCGCAAAGCCGCGCACCATGGAGAGGCGGGCGGCCCAGCGCACCGGCTGGGCGTGCGCCGGCTGCGTCGCCCAGAGGACCGCGGCGTGTGTCGTGATCGTCGCGGTGTCCGTGTGCGCGAGGAAGGCCACGAAGTGGCGGAGCTCGCGCTCATGTGGCCGGAGCGCAAAGCCGAGCGCGCGGCGTAGCGCGAGGTAGTCGTCGAGAGCCTGGCTGAGCGCGGTCATCGGTCGGCTCCCGGCCAAGGCGGCGCGAGCGCCCGGAGCGCCACGAGATCGACTTTCGCGTAGATCGCCGTCGTATCGACGCGCCGATGGCGCAAGAGATCGCCAATGACGGCGAGCGAGACGCCCCGGCGCAGCAGATCGGTCGCCAGCGTGTGGCGGAGCAGGTGGGCCCCACGGTGCGCAGGGGCGAGCCCCGCTGCCGCGACCGCGGGCATTCACGCGCATCCCGACGGTGACGCGGGAGATGCCCTGGTGGGGCGCGTGCGCGCTGACAAAGACGTGGCGGCTCGTGCACCGCGGGCGCCCGCTGCGCAGATAGGCACTGAGCGCCACACCGACGTCACGCGGGAGCGGCAAGCGCGCCTCGCGGCGCCCTTTGCCCCGCACCGTGATCGTCCCGGACCGCCAATCGCAGTCCTCAAGCCGCAGCGCCGCCACCTCGCCGGCGCGCAGCCCCAGGCGCGCCAAGAGGAGCAGGATCGCGTAATCGCGGCGCCCGCGTGCTGTCCCCCGGTCGCACGTGCGCAGCAGCCGTGCGACCTCGGCAGGGGCAAGCGCGATTGGCACGGTCGCATCGCGCCAGCGCGCCACTGCAGGGATGCAGGTCGCCAGCGCGGCGGGCACCTCCCCGCGTAGGACGAGGAAGCGGAAGAAGCTGCGCAGTGCGCTGACCACCGTCCCCGCGTATCCCGGACTACGGCCCTGCATCTGGCGCTGGACGAACCCGGTGACGTCGGTCGCCGCGAGCGCCCCGACGCGGACCGGCGCGCGCCCGAAGCACGCGACCAGGAACTGGCGGACCACGCGCAGCACGGCCGTCTGCGTGGCCGGCGTCAGACCGCGCTCGTCGTGCAGGTGCTGCGCGAGCGCGTGCTCGATCGGGGTGCGGTCATCCTGCGCGACTGGGGCCAGTGTCGCGACGCTCCCGCCGCGGCGCCACTCGGTGAGCAGCCGCTTCAAGGAGTGCCAGGTCGAGCCGGCGGCGCCTCGCGGGGCGCCGGCTGCCCGCCACAAATGCCTCCAGGTGGGTCTCAGCGAGATCCCGCAGTCGCACGTGGTGGCGACGCAGCCACCCGCTCAGCTCGGCGACCACCTGCACTTGCTCGCGCGTGTAGCTCGCCGCGTAGCCTTGCTCATGCATCTGGACCGCGAACGCCTCGACGTACGGCCCCAAGGGCCCCGCCGATGCGCGGGCACGGATGCGCGGATCGATGATGAACGATTCGGTCATGTCCCCTCCTCTTCCAGCCAGCTGGCTGGGCAGAGAGGACAGCCGGATTATGCCGAGCTTTCAACGGCAGCGGTGGGCGCTACGCCGTGATCTCCGCGACGCCGTCGACGACCACTCCGCATAATCCGGGACTCGGGATAATGGCCGAAACTCTTTCCCGCCGTCGTGATTTCACGCAGTTAGCCGAAGCGAACAGAAGGCGTAGGTGTCCGTTTTTCTGATGACATCGGCGCGCAGCGATCAATCGGGTGGGATCGCCACGGGTACATAGGTGACATGCGCTCACGGCGCTGCCAGTTCCAGGAGCACGTAGTCACCAATCACTCTCCTACGTACCACGCGGTTGCCGAACAGGTCCTCTACCTCGCCGAGCACGTCTGCGTAGTCTGGCGCTGCCACCACGTACCGCAAGGCAAACCGGCGAATGAATGCGTCGACTACTGCCGGCTCATACGGCGGCAAGCGATCTACCCGTCTGCCGTACCACTCTCGGCCAGGAGTCATCCTCACCAGCAGATCGCCCATGACGGGCGCCGCCTCAAAGTCTTGATAGAGAGCCATCGGCGCACGCGAGACGTGACCCCGCAGTGCGTCGGTGCTGATGCACCGTCTGGAAGAACAGCATCTCGTTGTTGTTCAGCTGTCCCGGCGCCCAGCCGAACATGCTCCCGGCCTCGGTAATCCCACCGGGGACCTCCAGCAAGGTTCCTGGCGGCAGAACGGACAATTCTTGATACACCGGAGGCACCATAGCGTTGTTCAAGTTGTAGAGCGGCATCGCCGATGACGACGCCACCATCAACACTAACGCAGTGGCAAGCATGGCGTTGCAGAGTAACGGACGTGTGCGTGCCGCAGCTATCGCCGGCACCATGAGGCCGATGGTGACTCCGACGGCGAAGTAGCGCGGGATGTCCATGGTTGCCCATATCGGGCTATGCTCGGACAGCCACACCCACGGCATAAACGACGGCTCCATGAGCACATCGTTGTCGAGCCGCACGTTCCCGCCGAGCGACAGCAAGGCACATGCGAATGCCCCGACGTACCAATGCCACGCCCGGAACCCCAGCAGCGCGGGCACCAGGACGGGGAGAGTCGCACGTGCGAGATCCCAGGCATCTGCGTTAGCGACCAACCACATCCCTCCGGCAACAACGGGTTCCCAATGTGCGACGATGTAGGCATAGAGAAGCCCGTGCGCCACTGCGAGTACAGCCACCCGACGACACAGACGCCAACTAGGTAGAGCCAGCAGCGCACCGCTGCTCACCAGCAGCGCCACGATGCCGTAGTAGACGTACGTTGATACGATCAGCCACAGCACGAGCATGGCCGTACCCAGTCGCCGCCAGGTCGGCGACTCTGCTGCACGGTTGACCGCAATCATCAGCAACGGGACGAGCATCGCGGCGATGGCCGAGACCGTATGAGAGCGAACCACCGCGTCGCGTACCGGACCGAGCGCGTAGATTGCCCCTAGTAGTAGCCCCGTAGTGAGCGAGCCGCGCATAGTCGTCGTAAGAAGAGCGACCGTCGCCACGGCGCCTGCGATGGACAGGAACGAGAGCAGCCCTATGTATAAGGGCAGGTGATGAAGGAACAGGATGGCAGGCACCACCGCTATGGGCGCAGTCGTCGACAACAACAAGTTGTATCCGGTTGGGTAGAAAATGCGGTCGGTCCAGAAGGGCCAATGACCGGCCAGAATGTTGCGAGCGATAGTATCCCACACCCAGATATAAAACGCTTGATCGCCCTGCTCCCCTGGTACAGCGTCGGCCACATTCAGCACGTAGGGCCAAGTGCCTAGTACGCACGCCGACAGTGCGATCAGCAGAACGAGCCCACAGCGGTAGGACATACCGCAGGCCCATAGCCTAGAAGGGCGCAGGAGGCACTAGGGAGCAGGCGGACGTGCTCGACGTACTCCGTCCCGTGGCGCACCGCATCGGGGCGCACACACGGTCACGACGGTCGCGGAAAGTGGCGCGGCAGCTCCGGGAGCTGGATCGAACCGACGAAGTGCGAGGTGCAGAGGCTCGGGGCCGAGGGCTTCTCGCTCCGCGAGATCGGGCGGCGGCTCGGGGTGCTGGACACGCTGGCGCCCAGGGACGTGCGTGCACACTGAACCTCAGGTCCCTGCCTATGACCTTTGTCAGTTTCGTCGTTCCGTCCGCAGAGATTCGGCCAACTTGGCTCAGATCGGGACGGGTCCGGACAGCGGCTTCCTCCTTCGACACGGCACCTCCCACCACGGTTGGCCAAGCCGTGGGAAGGAAAATCGACGTGGGGATGCACAACGCAGCGCGTCAGAATGGCCGAAATCTGTCCCACCGTGGGACACTTTTCGCCCTCGGCAGCAGCAAAACGGCGAGCTGGACCGACGCCCGGTGGCGCGCTAACGGCGCACTGACACCCTCGCGCGGGCTAGCAGCGTTCGTGACGCGAAAAGGCACTTTCCCGGTGCCTCGCCCGCGCGATTCTCGCCGGAACCCACACGGGAGGTGGGACGTGGCACAGGAGAAGACACGCGCCGGGAAGCGCAGCGCACCGACTGCAAGCCAGCCGAGGCTCACGCTCGCGGACATCTGCGCGGACGCGCGGCGCGGATGGCTCCACGATCCGAACCTTGCGGCGATGCTGCTCTCGCAGCGTCAGCGTATGGGTTCGCACGAAGACGGCGCCGCTCTTCTGGCGCAGGTGCTCGCGCTGCGGCCGGGCTTGCTGATGGAGGCGCACGCCGGACGCTCGCTCTTCCCGCATGCGTCACCGCAATCCCGCCCCCCCTCGACGCGCTCATGCGCAGCGCGCTCGCGCTCGTGTGCCGCCAGGTAGCAGCAGCCTGGCGCGACGACGAAGTGGGCAATCACTTGGCTGCACCGGATGCTGCCGCCCCGCCCCCGATCCGGGAAAAAGCCGCTGAGCAAGCAAGGGCGCGCG
>Ga0315268_10008391_pt1 | contig 10800 bp, 8 predicted proteins | sample C1_top_MG_FD_204535 | JGI IMG/M metagenome (GOLD analysis project Ga0315268, IMG submission 204535) | Sediment microbial communities from Yellowstone Lake, YNP, Wyoming, USA - C1_top | ecosystem: Environmental > Aquatic > Freshwater > Lake > Sediment | place: USA: Wyoming | collected 2017-08-01 | reverse complement strand
CCCCCTCTGGTAGAAGGGGAGGAATCTCGAGTCCAGAGCGGTCGCCCGCTTGATGTCGTCCATCTTGCCCTGATTGTCGCCGAGCTTCTCCTTGACGAAGGCGCGGATCGCGTAGGCGAAAGCGTTCTTGGGATCGAGCCTGAGGGCCCTCGTGACGCTCTCGAAAGCCTCCTTGTATTTGCCTAGCTTCATCTGAGCCCAAGCCAGGTTCACCCAGGCTTCGGGGTTGTTCGGATCGAGGGCGATCGCGGCCTCGGCGTCCTTCTCGGCCGCCGCGTAGTTTCCGCTGAGGTTGTAGGCCATTGACCGGTAGACGTAGAGCAGCGCGTTCTTCGGAGCCACCTTGATGGCTTCCGTCAAATCCCCTATCGCGCCGGCGTAATCCCGCGCGCTGATCTTGGCCTTGGCGGAATCGAGCAGGCTCGCCGCCTTGCGGTCTTCCTCATCCCCGGGCGCGGGGGTCTCCCCCATGACGGGAACAGCCTTCTCCAAGTTCATGCCGGAGAACTTGGACTCCGGCTCGGCGGAAGGCTCCTCGGCGGAGGGGGCCGTGGCCCCCTCGGGGGGCATGCCCGCCGCCTCCTGCGCGCCGCGCTTTTCGGCCTCGGCGAATCCCGCGGGCTTGTCCATATTCCCGAGCAAGGAGCCTAGGCTGGGCGAGCCGCCGCCGGAGCCGCCTGAGAACCCTCCCCTGCCGGCCGCTCCCATGCCATCTTGCTGGTGTCCGGAATTGGGGGGAAGGGCCGCCAGGAAATTCTTGGAGTCCTGGGGGTTCGTCGGGCAGTGCTTCTCGTCCTTGCAGGCTACTCCGGCATGAAACTCCGGGATCGCCAACTGGCCCTTTCCCGCGCTCTGCCCGGGTACGAACTCCTGGCTCTGCCCCGCGGGCGTCTGGGTGAAGAACGCCGTGTTCGGCCCGCCCCAGCGGGTGTTGGTGTCCCCTGTCTGCCTGGTCGTGTCCGCACCAGCGGGATTCTGGTCCTTCGCGGATCCCCCGGGGGGGTTGGACCCGCCCGTGGTGCCGCCGCCGTTCTTGTTGTCCCCGGAGTTGCCGTTGTTATTGTTGCCGCCGCCGTTGTTATTGCCCCCGGAATTGTTGTCGCCGGGCCCATTGTTGTTGCCGGGCTGACTGTTGTTGCCGGGTTTATTGTCGCCGGAGTTGTCCTTGGCCTCCTCTTTCTTCGGATCTTCCTTGCAGCCCCAAAATCCGCAAAGGTATTTGCCCACATTCGCTACGGTGTTTGCGGCATCGGCGAGCATCTGCTGGCCAGTGGCGTGCCAAAGATCGGGGGCAGTCTTGTTGTTAGTCATTATATCCAAGGCACTGACATTCGTCATCTTATTGTCTACTAAAGTCTTCACAACATTGTTGAGCGAGTCATTCGAGAGCTTCTGTTCATTAGCGCCGAACTTGCTGAGGCCATCCCAAAATTCCCACCCGCCGTCAGCACGTGCAGGCGCAGGGAACAGCATGCTGAGAGCCAAAGAGACGGCTAGAACCCGAGATGTTGTACCCATTTCATTTCCTTGACCGCGTGTCTTCCTTGCCGGCAGACTGGGCCTGGCTCGCAGAAACCGCGGCGGCTTTGCCGCGCGCAGCCCGTAAAACAATACTGGCGGAAACGAAATACCACGCACAGAGCGCAATCACGGCAAAACTCAGCCCGAGCGCGATCCTCACAGGCCAGCCCAGCTTCCTGCCGGGCTGCGCCGGCGCTGGCGTCCAGGTTTGCTCGTTCATATGCGGTTTATAGATTCCTCAAGACAACTGACCACGGATCATCTTCGCCAGAAAATCCTTAAAATCGTGGACGCGCCCCTTCTTGAAGAGGTAGACGTAGCGCAACAGGGCGGCGAATGTTCCCAGCGTTGAGAGGATGATGAAGAGGGCCAAGAACCCGCCCCAGAAGCTGGGGATATACGGCGGCATGCCTCTCTCGATCAAGAGGGAGGTGAAGTCCGCTCTCGGGTCGAACATCGGACGCCCCGTCTTCGCTTTCTGCGCCATGTCCACATAGCGCCTATCGAGGGTGGCGGCGCGCTTGATGTCCGCCAGCTTGCCCTTGTTGTCCCCGAGCTTCTCGCGGGCGAAGGCCCGTATCGCGTATGCCAGGGCGTTCTTGGGATTAAGCCCCATGAGCTTGGTCGCGCTCTGTGCAGCCTCCGCGTACCTGCCCTGCTTGAGCTGGGCCCAGGCCAGACTCTCCCAGGCTTTCTCATTATTGGGGTCGAGCTTGATCGCGGCGAGGGCGTCCTTCTCCGCAGCGGCGAAGTTTCCCGTCAGGTTGTAGGCCATCGCCCGATAGGCATAGATGTTCGGGTTCCTGGAGTCCAGCTTGAGGGCCCGCGTCAGCGCTTCGATAGCGCCCTCGAAATCCCGGCCGTTGAGCTCCTCCATCGCCAGGGAGAGAAGTTCGGCCGCCCGCTGCTGCTTGTCAGAGCCATCGCCGACCGGGTGGGCGATCAGAGGCGCCAGCTTGTTGTCGAAATCGTCGGGGGCAGGCGTCTGATAGGCGGAATCGTTCGGCGTGGAGCCGTCCGGCAGGACAGCAGGCGAATATTCACCCCGGGGCGAGGCCCCGCGGCCGTAGGCCCCCACATCCGCGCTCGGCGACCCGCCCCCGGAGCGCCCGGAAGAGCCGCCCCAGGAGCCCTGCTCGGCCGCCAGGGCTTCGCCAGCCGGCCGTCCGGGGCCGGGAGCCCGCTTGACATCGGCGCAATCCTTATCCGAGGTGCACACGGCGCCGGCATAGAAATCCGGCACCGTCAGCCCTTTCACGCCCGGGCTGACGGTGCCTATATACGCTTCCCGCTTCCCCGCCGGGGAAAAGAAATTGGTGTCAACCTTCTTCTCCACAGCAAGGCTGGTCCCCCAGCGGGCATCCGTGTTCGTGGTCTGAAGGCCGGTATTCATGCTGCCGGGATCGAAGCTGTCGGGCGCCGCGATGGGATTCGAACTCGGAATGCTCTGGGACGGCGGCTGCTGAGTCGGGTTGGTCGTTTGGTTGGTCGCGGCGATCTGTTGGTTCGGGGCCGCCGGGGTCCGAGGGGCCGCAGGATTGGGGTTCGGAGACCGGGGATTGGCCCCCGCCACAGGTTGCCGCGGATTCTGTGTGACTGGGGGGTCATTATTCGACCCCGATGCCGGCGGTGGAGCGCCAGGGGACGCCGTGAGGTCTTGATAAACGGATACTGCACCGCTTATGAGACCGCCTACAATGGCTCCCGGAATTCCGAAGATACGGCCTCCCACTGCGGCACCGCCGAGAACTGCGCCAACGGTCTTGGCTGGGTGGTCGACCACCACGTCTTTGACGACGGCTTTGGTCCAGCATATGGGATCCCACCCGCAGCCCGCGTGCGCTTTCGCCGGCAGCGAGAGTTGGAACCCCAGGATCAGCGGGGTGAGGATCAAGAAACGGCGCACAGCGGAAAGCTGCATGCTAGATATGACCCCGGATGCGAAGTTTGGTTCCGCGCACTACTAGTATGGACCCGGACATACCTCCCGTCAATGGCTATAAGGTAAATATTTGGTTAAAAGCGCCGGCATGGCTCGCCCTCGCAAGCCCGTCGAATGGTATGATAGCGGCTCGGGGGCTGGCCATGGAAGAATCGCTTAAGAACCTTTTCAAAACCCGTTTCAATGCTCCGGTGGAAGCCTTCGTCCCTCTGAAAGGGGACGCGTCCAGCCGAAGGCTCTACCGCATCAAAGCCAAGAACCGCAGCGTCATCGGCGCCGCGGGCTCGGACCGCCTGGAGAACCGGGCGTTTGTCGAGTTCTCGCGCCATTTCCGCCGGGCGGGCCTGCCGGTCCCGGAGATCTACGCGGAGGACCTCAAGAAGGGGATCTACCTGGAGGAAGACCTGGGCGACACCACGCTCTTCGAATTCCTCTCGGCGCGCCGCACGCAGGACGGCTTGGACAAGAGCGTGGTGGAAGCCTACCGCCGGGTGGTGGATGTCCTTCCCCGCTTCCAAATCTCGGCTGGCGGCTCCCTGGCCTACGGCTTCTGCCACCCTCGAGCCAGCTTCGACAAGCAGTCCATGATGTGGGACTTGAGCTACTTCAAGTACTACTTCCTGCGGCTGGCCCAAGTCCCCTTCAACGAGCAGAAGCTGGAGGACGATTTCCAGCGCTTCGCGGACTTCCTCCTGGAGGCGGACGGGGACTACTTCCTGTACCGCGATTTCCAGTCGCGCAACATCATGCTGCGCGACGGGGCGCCCTGGTTCATCGACTACCAGGGCGGACGCAGGGGCGCTCTGCAGTACGACATCGCCTCGCTGCTCTTCGACGCGAAGGCCGACATCCCGTTCAAGGTGCGCGACGACCTTCTCAAGCACTACCTCGGCGCGGTCGCCGCCGTCGCGCCCGTGGAGCGCGGCCGGTTCCTGAAGTACTATCCCGGCTATGTCTACATCCGCATCATGCAGGCGCTGGGCGCCTACGGCCTGAGAGGCTTCTACGAGAGGAAGCCCCATTTCCTGCAAAGCATCCCCTACGCCGTCCGCAACCTGGAGCACCTCCTGCGCACCACGGAGATGCCGGCGCATCTGCCCGAGCTCCTGCGGGTCTTCAAGCGCCTGGTGGCATCCTCCGCCCTGCGGCAGTTCGGGTCGGCGCACCTGCAGCTCAACGTCCGCATCCAGAGCTTCTCCTACCGCGACGGGATGCCCTCGGACGAGCGCGGCCACGGCGGGGGATACGTGTTCGACTGCCGCGCCCTGCCCAATCCCGGCAGGCACGCGCGCTACGCCAAGTTGGACGGCCGGGAAGGCGAGGTGGTCGAGTTCCTGGCCAAGGAGCGCCCGGTCCAGAAGTTCCTGGCGCACGTCTGCGCCTTGATCGACGACACGGTCGAGAACTATCGGAGCCGCAACTTCACCGACCTCTTCGTCGCCTTCGGCTGCACGGGAGGACGGCATCGCTCCGTCTACTGCGCGCAGCGGCTGGCGGCTCACCTGCGCGCGAAAGGCGTGCACGTGGAGGTGCGCCACAGCTCCCTCGAGCCGGCGACGCGCTCGCCCGCGGCCCCGGCGCGCGAGAAGACCGGCTCGCGGCGATGAAGGCCATGGTCCTGGCGGCCGGCGTAGGCAGCCGGCTGCGGCCGCTCACCGATGAGCGGCCCAAGGCCCTGCTCGAGGTCGGCGGGGTCCCGATGCTGGAGATCGTCATCCGCCGTCTGATGGCGGCCGGGGTGGATGAGGCCATCATCAACGTCTTCCATCTGGCGGACAAGATCGCCGAGTTCCTCAAGGCCAACGGCAATTTCGGCATCCGCATAGAGCTCTCGCGCGAAACGGAACTCCTCGACACGGGGGGCGGGCTGAAGAAGGCCGCCTGGTTCTTCGACGACGGACAATCCTTCATCGTGCACAACGTCGATGTCTACAGCGAGGCCGATCTCGGCGAGCTCTGCCGCTTCCACGCGGCCCGCGGCCCCCTGGCCACGCTCGCGGTGCGCTCGAGGCGGAGCGGCCGGCGGTTCCTCTTCGACCGGGAGGGCAGGCTCTGCGGCTGGGAGTCTTCCTCGGAAGGCCCCCTCTGGGCCCGCAGCCCGGTCCCCGGAGCCGAGCGCCTGGCTTTCGACGGCATCCACGTGGCGTCGTCCAGGATCTTCGAGCGGCTGTCCGAGACCGGGGCCTTCTCGATCACCCGCGCCTACCTTCGTTTGGCGGCGGAGGGCGAGGACATCCTCGCCTGCCGCACGGACGGGAATTTCTGGAGCGACATCGGCCGGCCGGAAAGGCTCGAGGAACTCCGCAGGCGCATCCGGGCGAAATAGTATAATCCCTCGGCTTCGAGAATTTTCTCCAGGGAGAGAGCGATGGCGGAAGGCATCTGGTTGGTGACGGGCGGGGCCGGGTTCATCGGCTCCCATATCGCGGAGAGCCTGGTCGCTAAGGGCAGGAAGGTCCGCATCCTCGACAATTTCTCGACCGGCAAGAAGGAGCACATCGCCGCCATCGCCGGCCGCATAGACCTCGTCCGAGGCGATATCAGGAGCCTGCAGGTCTGCCGGAAGGCCCTGAGGGGGGTCTCGGTAGTGCTGCACCAGGCGGCCATCCGTTCGGTCCCCAAGTCCGTGGACCGGCCGACGGAATCGCACGAGGCGAACGCGACCGGCACCCTGAACATGCTCATCGCGGCCAGCGAGGCTAAGGTCAAGCGGTTCGTCTACGCATCGACCAGCTCGGCCTACGGCGAAACGAAGCTCTTCCCCCAGCGGGAGGAGCATCCTACGATGCCGGTGAGCCCTTACGCGGCATCCAAGCTCTGCGGCGAGCACTACTGCAAGTGCTTCACGAAGAACCAGGGCCTTGGAACGGTGGCCCTCAGGTACTTCAACGTCTTCGGTCCGCGCCAGGACCCCGAGTCCCTCTACTCCGCGGTCATCCCGAAGTTCATGGAGCAGGCCTACCTCGGCAAGCCGCTCGAGGTGCACTGGGACGGAAGGCAGTCGCGCGACTTCACGCACATCTCCAACGTCGTCCAGGCGAACATCCTGGCGGCCACGTCGAAGCGGGGCCTCGGGGAGACCTTCAATATCGCCAACGGCAGGACGTATTCGCTTCTGGACCTCATCGGCGTCATCGAGAAGCTCGTCGGACATGAGCTTCCGCGCAACCACAGCCCCATGCGCCAGGGCGACGTGCGCAAGACCTACGCGGACATCTCCAAGGCCCGGAGGCTGCTGGGCTACCGCCCGGCCATGAACTTCGAGCGGGGCCTCGGGGACACTTGGGAGTACTTCGTCCGGGTCTATTTCAAGAAGAAGAGATGAAGCTGCTCGTCACCGGCGGGCTCGGCTTCATAGGCTCGAATTTCATCCGCCATCGTCTCCGCTCGCATCCCTCCGACTCCATCGTCAATCTCGACTTGTGCACCTACGCGGGCAATCCGGAGAACCTCGAGGACCTGCGCGCGGGGCCGCGCTACCGCTGGATCCGGGGAGACATCGCGGACACCAGAGCCGTGGACAAGGCCATGGCCGGCGCCCAGGCCGTGGTGCATTTCGCGGCCGAGAGCCACGTGGACCGTTCGATCCTGGAGCCAGGCGCCTTCCTGCGCACGAACGTCGTCGGGACGCAGGTCCTGCTGGACGCGGCCCTGCGCCACAGAGTCCGACGCTTCCTACATGTCAGCACCGACGAGGTCTACGGGAGCGTGGCGAAGGGCTGCTCCCGCGAGGGCGACCCGCTCGAGCCCAACAGCCCCTACGCGGCCTCCAAAGCGGCTTCGGACATGCTGGTCCGTTCCTATGCGGCCACTTTTCGCCTGCCGGCCGTGATCACCCGCGCCTCGAACAATTTCGGGCCCTACCAGTTCCCCGAGAAGGCCCTGCCCCTCATGATCACGAACTGGATGGAGGGCAAGCCATTCCCGCTCTACGGGGACGGGCTCAACGTCCGGGACTGGATCTACGTCCTGGACCACGTGAGGGCCATCGAGCTGGTCCTCAAGAAGGGGCGCCTCGGGGAGATCTACAACATCGGCGGCACCTGCTCAACCACGAACCGGGAGCTGGTCGCCAGGGTCAGGCGCATCATGGGCGCCGGCCCGGAATTGGTGCGCCCGGTCCCCGACCGGCCTGGGCACGACCGGCGCTACGCTCTCGACTGCTCCAAGCTCAAGCGGCTGGGCTTCAGGCACGAGCATTCCTTCGACGCCGCGCTGGCGCGGACGGTGGAATGGTACGGGATGCATGCGCAGTGGTGGCGCCCGCTCAAGGAGCACGCGGGCTACAAGGGCTACTACAAGAGGCAATATCGCGCGATCGCGGAGGCAGCGAGATGATGCAGGCACTGATGAGGTCCAACGATTCTGCAGCGAACCTGAGGCCGCAGGGCCTCGCGGGCGGCTGGATCGAGATGATCTGCGGCAGCATGTTCTCCGGCAAGACGCAGGAGCTCATACGCCGCCTGCGCCTGGCCGACATCGCCCGCCAGAAGGTGCAGACCTTCAACTCCGCGCTCGATATCCGCTACGGCCGCAGCCACATCGTCTCCCACGACCTGGCGAAGATCCCCTGCCATCCGGTGAAATCAGCCAGGGAGATCCTCGAGCTGACCCTGCCCGAGACGCAGGTGATCGGCATCGACGAGATCCATTTCTTCGGGCCGGAGATCGTGGACGTCTGCGAAAAGCTGGCGGACCAGGGCCGGCGGGTCATCGCTGCGGGCTTGGACCAAGACTACCGCGGGCAGCCCTTCGAGGCGACCGCCCGGCTCATGGCTGTCGCCGAGTTCGTCACCAAGAACCTCGCCGTCTGCATCGTGTGCGGCGCCCCCGCCAACCGCAGCCAGCGCCTGACCCAGACGCGCAAGCGCATCAGCGTCGGAGCGGCGGACAAGTACGAGGCGCGCTGCCGCAGGTGTTTCACCAGATACTGACCCCCGTCTAGGCGCGCATCACCGCAACTGCGGCGAAGCCGCGATACCTGGCCATCCCCGCCGGCCGCGGCCGCTGACTCTCCGGCAACAAATCCGACATGCAGGCAGGGCTATGCTTGATGATGTCCGGAACGCCGAGATGAGATCAGATCTTCGTTGTGCCGCGCCCATAGTCCTCATCGCGCTCCTGCTCCTATCGCTGGCCGCGCCCGCGGACGCCCGCCCGGCGTGGCTCCCCACCCTTCTGGCCGCCTTCTACTCGAACGATCTCCCCTCCGGGCGCGCCTGCGGAGCCAGCGCGTCTCTGCTGGGCTGCGGCGCGGACATGGAGTACGGCCTCTTCGGATCCGACTATGCGCTCGCGATCGCCGGCCGCGAGGCGGAGTTCGGGACAGGAGGGCGCGCGGCCGCGGAGCCGGCGCCTTTGACCGGATTCGCCCTTTTCGCCGGGAAATTCATGGGCCGGTGCGACGTGGCCGCCTTGGGTGAATTCCGCCTGCGCTTCAAAGTGATCTTGGAGTAGGCCCGCGGTGGGCCGGACTCTCACTTCTTGCGGGGAAGCAGGAAGTGGAAGACCGCGCCATGCCCGTATTGGGACTCCACCCCCACCGCGCCGCCGTGGCCCTCCACGAGCCTGCGCGATATGGCGAGTCCCAGGCCGGCGCCGGCGACCTTCTTGCTCGGATCAACGATCCGGCTGAAGCGCTCGAAGAGCCTCTGCTGGTCCTCTCCCCTGATTCCGGGCCCCTCGTCCCGTACCGAGACCCGGATGCTCTCCTCCAACTGCTCGGTCTTCACCGTGATCCGTCCTTGTTCCGAGAACTTCACCGCGTTGCTGACCAAGTTGACCACCACCTGGACGATCTTGTCCCTGTCGCAGAGCGTCGCGGGTTCGCCCCCCGAGAGCTCGGCCACCAGGTCCAGCCCTTTCTCCTTGGCCAGGGGCAGGAACTCCCGCACGACGTCTAAGACGATGCTGTTGATGTTCTGCAGGCTGAAATGGAATTCGAGCCGCCCCGCTTCCAGCTTGTCGAAATCCAGCACGTCGCGAGTCAGGCGCGTGAGACGGTTGACGCTCTTGAGGGCCAGGTCCAGGAACGCCCATTGCTGCGCGTTGACGGGGCCCGCCGAGCCGTCGGCGACCATGGATATTCCCGCCTGAAGCGTGGACAGCGGGGTGCGCAGCTCATGGGATACCATGGCGGCGAACTCCGCCTTGGTCTCCGCGGCCCTGCGCAACTGCTTCTCGGCCAGCTTCTGGGAGGTGACGTCCCTGAAAACCCCCACCGCGAATCTGCGCCCGGACATGTCCGCGTACCGGGTCTCCACGACCCTAATCACGCGCGCGGCCCCGGAGGCGTCCGTAATCGACATTTCGCCGACCTCCTCCCTCCCAGTGCTCATGACCCGGTCGTCTTGCGCCCAGAACAGGCCCATTTGCTCCTTGGAGAAGAATTCCTCCCCGGTCTTCCCGACGATCCGGCCGCGTTCGCGGCCCAAGAACCGGCAACAGGCGTCGTTGACGAGCAGGAAGCGGTGCGCGTCGTCCTTGACGAAGAGCGAGTCGCCGACGGCCTGCAGGATGGCTCCATAATAGTCTCTGGCCGACCTCAGCGCCTGCTCCTCCTGTTTGAGCCTGGTCTGGTCCCAGGCCGAGGCGTAGATCACCTTCTCCCCCGGCGCCGGCACCGCATGCCATCTCAGCCACCTGTACGAGCCGTCCTTGCACGCGAAGCGATTCTCGAAGTAGGCCGCCGCGCGGCCCTGCGCGAGCCTGCGAAACGCGGCTTCCGTCGCCTGGCGGTCCGCAGGATGGACGAAATCCAGCAGAGGCCCGGCCCGCAGCTCCGCCCTGGAGAAGCCGAGCGTCTTTTCCCAGGCGGGGTTCAGCTCCTTGAAGGCGCCGTCGAATCCCGCAACGCAGAACAGCTCCGCGGCGGCTTGAAAGAACGCCATCCAGCGGGACATGCTCTCCGTCGCAGACTCCGTCGGCGCCATGCGCATCCTCCCTCCCGGCTCCAGGGCCTATCTTCATTATAACCCGGAACGAGGGGGCCGGACTCTAGGCGCTGGGCACGGACAGCAGCCGCCTGATCTTCCGCAGCAACACAGGCAGGTCGAAGGGCTTGGTCAGCATGGCTTCGCACGGGATCGTGCGGACGGCGTCGGCATCCAGGCCCGATATCCTCGCCGAGATCAGGCAGATGGGTATATGGCGGAGCCCTTGGTCCGCTTTCACGACCCTGCAGATCTCGTCGCCCCTCATTCCGGGCAGGAAATAGTCGAGGACCAGGAAATCCGGGCGCTCCTGGCGGATGAGCCGCAGGGCCTGCTCGCCGTCTTCGGTCAGGATCACCCCGTACCCCGCTCCGCTCAGATATGCCGAGCAAATGGCAAGGATGT
>Ga0315268_10008390_pt1 | contig 10800 bp, 9 predicted proteins | sample C1_top_MG_FD_204535 | JGI IMG/M metagenome (GOLD analysis project Ga0315268, IMG submission 204535) | Sediment microbial communities from Yellowstone Lake, YNP, Wyoming, USA - C1_top | ecosystem: Environmental > Aquatic > Freshwater > Lake > Sediment | place: USA: Wyoming | collected 2017-08-01 | reverse complement strand
GAGGGAGGGGGACCAAGGTTACGCAATCAGTTTAGAAACACTGGCCGGGGAGTTCACGGTCGTGGCAAGCTTAAAGGGTTTACACCCTGGAGGCGAAGGGAAACCGACCAGCCCGCAGTTGACATAGAGGCTAAGCGAGGGCAACTACCTATCTGAGGTTCGCCTCGAATAGGTAGGGGTCCAAGCCCTAGCCGATGTCGATGAGGGGCGAGGTCTGAAAGGGCCTGGAGTCACGGCTGTGACACTAGAAACCGGGCGATCTAGCCCTGGGCAGGACGAAGCCGGACGAAAGTCTGGTGGAGGTCCGAAGGGGTTCTGACGTGCAATTCGATCCTTTGACCTGGGGCTAGGGGCCAAAGACCAATCTAGCCCGGTGATAGCTAGTTCCCTCCGAAGTGGGTCGCAGCCCAGCCTGTCCGGAGGTCGTTGGTAGGGTAGAGCACTGATCGGGGAGCAAGGATCCGAAAGGGTCCACTTCTCTTCCAAACTCCGAACTTACCAATGCTGTCGATGGACGGAGACGGGTTCGTGGGGGTAAGCCCCACGGCCGAGAGGGGAACAACCCAGACCGGGGTTAAGGTCCCTAAGTGCTGGCTAAGTGTTAATCTGAAAGGGCGTCCTCAGCCACAGACAGCGGGGAGGTAGGCTCAGAAGCAGCCATCCTCTAAGCAGTGCGTAACAGCTGACCCGCCGAGGCTGGGGGCCCCAAAAATGGACGGGGCTAAGCCAGCCGCCGAGACCCCGGGGTGCGGCTTCGGCCGTAATCCGGTAGGAGGGCGTCCCGATTGGGTAGAAGTTGGGTCGTAAGATCCAGTTGACCGATCGGGATTGCAGATCCCGGTGGTAGTAACAGCATAGTCGGGTGAGAATCCCGACCGCCGAAGGGGCTAGGGTTCCCCGGCAATGCGTCGTCAGCCGGGGGTAAGTCAGTCCTAAGGTCAAGCCTAACCGACTTGGTCGAAAGGGAAATCGGTTAAGATTCCGATACCATAGAGGTACGTGCGGCAACGCAAGCCTAACGCCTGACGCTTCATGATAGGCTGAGCAAGGCCGTCGCCTTGTTTAACCGTATAAACCTAGGGAGTGCCGTAATGGCGAGAACTAGGTTAAAGCGGGAATAGCCACCCGTTTAGGGTGGTTCAGCTAATTCTTGGAGCCCGTGAAAAAGGTGTTGGGAAGGATCCTCTGTGTCTGTACCTAGAACCGACACAGGTGCCCCTAGGTGAGAAGCCTCAGGTGTGTCGGGGATACTCCGGGCGAGGGAACTCGGCAAATTAGCCCCGTAACTTCGGGATAAGGGGTGCCTACGGTTTTGGCTTCGGCTGGACCTGTAGGTTGCAATAACAAGGGGGTCCCGACTGTTTAATAAAAACATAGGAAACCGCAAGCCCGAAAGGGTGTGTACGGTTTCTGAATCCTGGCCAGTGGCGGTACCTAAAACCCGGGTTCAACTGGGCTAAGGGCCGCTTAACGCCGGGAGTAACTCTGACTCTCTTAAGGTAGCCAAATGCCTTGTCGGGTAAGTTCCGACGTGCATGAATGGATCAACGAGGACCCCGCTGTCCCCGCCTGGAACCCGGTGAACCCACAGAACCCGGCGAACAGTCCGGGAACCTCTAGCGGGGAAAGAAGACCCCGTGGAGCTTTACTGCAGCCTGTCGCTGGGGCATGGCTGTGGTTGCAGAGTGTAGTCGGGAGCCATCGATCCCATTCTCTTCGGGGATTGGGGGAGGCGACAATGTAACACCGACCTTTCGCGGCTATGTCTCTGACCGGGGCGAAAGCTCTGGGACAACGGTAGGTGGGCAGTTCGGCTGGGGCGGCACCCCCTTGAAAAGATATCGAGGGGGCCCAAAGGTCGGCTCAGGTGGAACAGAAACCCACCGTCGAGGGCAAGGCCAAAAGCCGGCCTGACTGAGTCCTCCATGGTAAGGGACTCAGAAGCGAAAGCTGGGCCTAGCGATCCTTCGTGCCCCCATTGATGGGGGCCGGAGGTGACAGAAAAGTTACCCCGGGGATAACAGGCTCGTCGCGGGTGAGAGCTCCCATCGACCCCGCGGTTTGGTACCTCGTCGTCGGCTCTTCCCATCCTGGCTGCGCAGCAGCGGCCAAGGGCTGGGCTGCTCGCCCATTAAAGGGGAACGTGAGCTGGGTTTAGACCGTCGTGAGACAGGTCGGACTTTACCTGCTAGGGGTGCTGGTCGCTTGAGGGGAAGGTGTCCTTAGTACGAGAGGAACGGGGCGCCATAGCCTCCAGTTTACCGGTTGTCCGATAGGGCACTGCCGGGCAGCCGCGCTGTCTGGGATAAGGGCTGAAAGCATCTAAGCCCGAAACCCTTCCCGAAAATAAGCGGCCATTCCGCGGCACAGGACTCTGGTAACAGGGCCCACGCCGCGGACGAGGGCCGGGGTAGAAGACCCCGTTGATGGGGTGGGGGTGTACGCTGGAAGGTTTCGACCGACCAGTTTAGCCCGCCACTCCCAATCGCCCGAGGTGCCGGGCTGAAAAAGAAATCCAATGCTAGGCGATATCAAGAGACTCAGCGTGGCGGTTAGATTATTCTCCGAAAGGTTTTACCTAAGCGATCTTGCTTTTTCATAGATGGGTGTTGGGCGAAGCCGGGCGGCTGTCGGGTGCTACATAGCACCTGGGGAAAGTCCCTCATCTGCCAAGAAGTGCGGTGCTCGTAAGAGCATGGATCGAGAGATCCGGTAAACCACAGAAACGGCACGTCCGCTAGTCAATGGCAATGAGGCGGGAAAAGCTCGAATAGTGGGAGCTCCCTTTCTGCCGAGGAGGTTAGCGGTTTCGGTGAAACGCGGTTCTCCCGCACGGATCAAGGCCAAGTAGGTCGTGATGACATCTTGGAGAGCGACGGGTAGGCCGCGAAGTCGAATGCCGCTTAAACAGAAGGGGGCTTACGAGCTTCACCCAACGCCCTCGGACATAAACTGTTTTTGAATTCTGATGACTTCTTGGCTATCGGTAGCTTGACTATATTCTTCTAATGCCTCACGGTTAAGATCAAAAAATGTCGGCCCCCACTTAAATATAGAGAGAAGACGTTCAGCTTGCTTTGGGAAGCCGGCGATGTACAATGCGGCGGTTAAAGCCTCTGCTGTTGACAACACTGTTGGCTTACCATATTTTACTGGGTTTGCTGCGACCAAATACGGTAAACAACGCGGATTGCTACGTATTCGCAAATTAAAAACTTCGTTGGCGTAAACCCAACTACAGTCAACTGCCGCCAAGCCTCGGCTTTTGATTATTACACGATCTAATGGCGAGAATGCTTTTTCGGCAAACGGATCTAATAATACAATCCCAGATGGGAGACGACTTGGCTTGTAAACTATTCTAGCTAACCTATTTTTGTTGAGCTTTAACGCCGTGCACTTTTTAGGATCACATTGCTTAAGATGATAGACATAAAGTCTAGCTACCGTTTCCACTAAGAATTGCTCACCATAACCTTCGCACTTTGACATGAGACATAGGATCCTCCATGACCTTTGGGATCCAGTTAATTATGTCTGCGGCAACCATATGGAATCCCTTCTTCGCGACTACAAAGTCACCAGCTGCTCCATTGATGAATGCTCCAGCGGCAGCGGCTTGGAATGGATTATATCCTTGTGCAAGGAATGCTCCGATAATTCCAGATAACGTGTCTCCAGTTCCTCCTACAGCCATTCCCGGGTTATGTGCATAGTAGTTAAATTTCACTTCTTTTCCATCGGATACGATGTCTATGGGTCCCTTAAGAAAGATAACTGCCCCAAGCTTACTAGCGGTTTGACGGACGTGCTCTGCTTTCTCTTGGAGATTTGTTGGTATTTCTTCTCCAGTTAGAATCTTATACTCACCAGCGTGTGGAGTCAAGACCAAAGGAAAGTCAACTTTCCGTTTGAAAGTGGAAAACGCCTTTAGCCCATCAGCGTCGATGAGTAGGGGGATACGATTTTTTTCGATTGCAATAAAAATCTCCTTTACGGCTTCTACGGTTTCCTTATGTAAGCCTAAGCCAGGTCCCAATACAACTGCTAGGTTCTTTAGACGTAACATGCCCTCAATAGTAGCAACATTCTTAGAGTTAAGGTGCTCCCCCTCAAGTTTCACTGTAATGAAATCAGGAGACATCGAAGCTATTGCGTACGCCGTCTTCCATGGTGCTGCGATATATGCCAAATCCACGCCTGTCCGCATCGCTGCCTCAGCAACTAATGCGGGAGCCCCTGAATACATTTCACTTCCACCAATTACTAAAAGACGGCCAAATAATCCCTTGTACACTTCTCTAGGGCGTGGCTTGACAACTAGCGCCACATCACCAGGGCCGATGAAACTACTCGCTTCCGGCGGGATTCCGACATTTGCAACGACCAATTCTCCAATGTGGTTTTTTGCAACAATTAAACCTACTTTTGGCGCGTGATGAGTGATCGTCAAATCGGTTTTTGCTACATTACCCATTAATTCGCCTGTATCCGAATCAATTCCAGTTGGGATATCGATCGCTATGTGGAACCCATTTAGTTCGTTAATTATCTCTACTGCGCGGAGAATAGGTTGGCGAACCTGACCCTTTGCTCCTGTACCAAGTAGGGCATCAATAATAACTTCTCCCTCTATTTTTGGTATTGTCGTTGAGTCTGAAGCGATTTGAATGTTAATAGAATGACGGAGCATCCAAAGAGAATCCCAGTTCTTCTTCGCCTCTTTATGGTGGATGTCTTCCGGTCTTCCGACAAGTATAACCGTAACTTTAAAACCTGCGCCAGCAAGATGCCGCGCTGCCACAAAGCCATCTCCACCTTTTCCGCCCAATCCAGCGTACACTACTACCCGATGCTCCGAGGGCTTGAAGCGAGTTGCTATTTGCTGTGCAACAGCTGAACCAGCATTCTCCATCATTTGCAGTAAAGTTACTCCTAAATATTCAGCATTCATTTCAAGGGATCGCATTTCTGAGCTAGTAACCGCTCTCATTTCTTCAGCCAAGAAACAACCTCCAACTAAATGTACAGAATTATAATAAACTCGGCGTCTAAAACCTTTTCAAATAAGTTTTTGACGCCAGCAAAAGGCATTAGAACTTCTGAACGAGATTTGTTAAAAGGTGAAAGCGTCATTGTCTAAAACTGAACTTCAACTTCTAATGCGTAAACATGAAAAATGGCGGGTGGAAAACTGTATTAATCTTATTCCCTCCGAGAACGTTACTAGCTTGCATGTCCAAGCCCTTCTCTCCTCGGATCTCGGGCATCGATACACGTCAAGAAGTGGCTTCTATGCGGGAACCTGCTACATCGATGAAATCGAAGCCTTAGGCGAAAAAATTGCGGCAGAAGTTTTTCATGCAGAATGCGCAGACCTTAGGCCCACCTCAGGGCATCTTGCCGACTTAATTTTTCTTGCTTCTTTTACAAGTCCAGGTGACAAAATAATGTGCGTAGGTCCTGAAGATGGAGGGTATCCGGGAATCTCATCGGAAGGTGCTCCAAATTTTCTCGGGCTGAAAGTTATCTATTTACCCTTCAGCCGAAAGTCTATGAACATTCAAACAAATGAGGCTGTCGACTTCATTCACCAAAAACAACCAAAAGTAGTTCTTTTGGGGGCAAGCCTCTTTCTCTTTCCTCATCCTATTCGCAAGATCGCCGAGGCGACAGCAGACGTTGGAGCCATCCTTGGTTATGACGGATCCCATGTCCTCGGTTTAATTGCAGGTGGAGAATTTCAAGATCCCCTCAAGGAAGGCGCGCAAATCGTCACAGGCTCTACCCACAAGAGTTTTTTTGGACCCCAAGGTGGGATTATCCTCGCCAATTCAGAATATGAAGAGGTAATCCGCAAGACCGTTCATCCAGCCTTTGTTGACAATGCGCACTGGAATCGAATAGCCGCCCTCACCATGGCACTTATTGAGATGAAGCACTTCGGGAGAGAATATGCTCACCAAGTCGTCAAGAATGCGAAGGCTTTGGCTAAGGCCCTTTACGAACACGGCTTACCTGCTCTTTGTCGAAATTATGATTATACAAGCTCACATCAAATCTTTCTTGACTACGGTTGGAAGAAAGGCAAGTTAATTGCTGAGAAGTTGGAGAAGGCAAACGTAATCGTCGATTGTGGAGTTCGAATAGGAACTTGTGAGGTTACACGACGAGGGATGAAAGAGAAGGAAATGGAATTGATTGCCGAATTAATCGCACGCGTCCTTGTCAGCAACGAAGCTCCTGCACGTGTGAAACTTGATGCGATTAAACTTCGTAAGCACTTCCCTAAACTATCATACTGTTTCGAAAGTTAAGCCACACGGCACATCTTAAGCAACTCGTGGAGTAAGCTGCTAAGTGCCGGAGAATATTGGAGGATTACACATGGGAAACAATCTAAATGCATCTTCAAAAGTAGCTTGCCATGCTTCCTCCTAAACGGCTTTAGAATAACGTGAATTCGCCCACTTTTACCATATCTCCAATAATGCTCCTCGCTACTTCCGCGCCAGCGGCGGAACCCCATCTTCTGAAGAAATGAAGCCACACGATCTTTGTAGCGAGCTGAGATTATGGTCCTCAACTTGTTTGCAACATCCAATTTATTCGCTGCTTAATTTACTATTAAGCCTTATTTCCTTTTTTAGATTATGAATACGCTCTCAAACAATGGGAATGAGTAGTACTATGAGTAGTCCTAAGGCAGTTGACAAAGGAACTGAAAGATTATCATCGATTGGCAAGGGAAGAGTCTCTGTTATCATGCCTATAAGTGCTCCAACCACAGCAACCATCGGCGTAGTAAAAAGGAGTGCGCCTCCGAATGAAGCAGAAAATCCACATAGCGTCCCCTCTATGCTCTTGGCTTTGTTAAACGGGTAATGGCTTCGTCCGAACAACTTGCCAAAAAGGTCCGCGGTTGAATCTCCCAACGTAAGGACAGTAATTGCGGCGTAGGAAATCGGGGTGGGAAACAAAACCAGAGTCAGAAAAATACCCGCAGCAAAGTAAAGCGGTGCCGCAACTAAGCGGTATGTCTCTCCCTCTCGAGTAATATGCAACGTTAAATCGGTGAAGAGGGGCAGTCTTAATCCTCTCAAACGGAGATTTTCAGAGAAGAAGTATATTGCAGAACACCCAAGAATTAGGAGGGCAGCTAAGATATTACCCGCGAGAATGCTAATAAATGGAACGGTGAAACCAAGGCAATGTATTAAATAGCGAGCGAAATCTCTTCGCTGTGGGTGTGGTTGACTGTACGCACGAGTTTTATCAAGCATAATTGGAACTACTTGAGTTAAGCTTCCAGAGACGGATATATCTGCTCTCGCCCTAACATCCGGATCCGCATTATACGCGATTCGTAAACCGCACGTTGTAAATAGTGGCAAGTTGCTTGGGTCGTCGCCGACAACCGCGCACTCCAAAGGTGAAATTTTTTCGAGCTTACAAATCTCTCTCAGTGTTGCCTTTTTTCCATCCTTTTCCATAACGAGCCCACCGACTCTTCCTGTTAGGCGTCCTCTGTGCACTTCTGGCACAACTCCATAGCCGTAATCTGCACCAAGTCGCTCTTTGAGGTCATTTACAATAGACTCTGGAAGCCCTGAACTAACCAAGGCGACCTTTAAGCCCGCTGCTTTAACGCTTTGAACAGTTTCCTTTGCACCAGGAGAAAGCGGTGTTTTTCTGTAAATATCTATCAACTCCCCCATCTGGAAACCCCTTAATAAACGGAACACCCATTTCACCGTTTTTACCGGTGACAAAATTCGACTTTGGTATAAGATACCCAAGCCTAGGATTTCAGAGAACCTAAAATAGCTCAATTTCTTTGCTGCTTCAAAAAGAAGATAACCTCCTCTGAGAAGAACGCCCTCAACGTCAAAGATAACCAACTTAGTCTTTGTACCCATGCGGATCCAAGCTAAAACCTATCTAAAGACCGTCAAACTGCGCTACAGTAAGTTATAACTTTCGAGGGTTTTTCTTTTCTATGGAACGAGATGATAACTTGGAAGCTTGTTGATGAACTTTAAGCCTAGAAAGCCTTAATCCATACTCTCCTCTTAATCGAAAGAAAGGTAATTTTATGGCAGTAAACCAACTAGTCTTCCTTGCGGTATCTTCATTTATTGTAGGCTTCTCTGGCGCCCTAGTACCAGGACCAGTATTTGTTGCAACCGTTGTTGAATCGACCAAGAGAGGATATGTCGCGGGACCGTTAATTGTTATAGGTCACGCTGCGGCAGAAGCTATTACGATTTCTGCATTGTATCTTGGATTAAGCCTTCTAATTGGCTCTATTGTTGCCAAAGTTGCGGTAGGCATAGTAGGTGGAAGCTTTCTCATTTGGATGAGTTACACTTTAATAAATTCTGCTAGGAAAGCTTCGCTACAACCGCCTGCATCAGATTATTTGACGACGACTGGACACGGACCAATTATAACCGGAATTTTAACCAGCGTTTCAAACCCATACTTCTTTCTTTGGTGGGCTACCGTAGGAAACGACTTCACGCTTAGAGGCATTGAGATCGCAGGACTACTTGGTGTCGCAATTTTTGCTCTCTTTCATTGGATGTCAGACTTATCCTGGTACAGCTTTGTCTCCGCGTCAATCCATAAGGGTAGGAAGTTGATGAGCACTAAAGTCTACAAAAGCATTCTAGCGATCTGCGGAGTTTTTATCCTCTTCCTAGGCCTAGTCTTCATATTAGAAGGCCTAAGAAGCATCGCCTAAAACTAAGATTTGTCCTACGGCGTTTAAATTCCATAATAACATCATTTTACAAACGCTGAATTATTTCGATCAAAAGTTTTATCACCAAACTTAAACCAACACAAGCACGTGGTTAAGTAATCAAAGGAGGGAGGCCTTGAAGGGTTATGCCAATCGCATTTGTCTTGATAAATGCCGAGATTGGTGCAGAAGACGACGTTCTTAAAGAGCTCAAGAAACTGAAAAACGTGAAAGAAGCTTATGTAGTCTATGGGGTTTATGATATCATCGCTAAGGTCGAAGCGGAATCCATGGACAAACTCAAAGAAGTTGTTACGTGGCATGTCCGTCGTTTAGATAAGGTCCGCTCTACACTTACGATGATTGTAGTTGAGGAAATGTGAGCAAACTATTTTTTGTTTCTTCTCTAATTTATGTTTCTTTTTGAAAGAAGGTAGTCATTACGGCAATTTCTTAGGGTAACCAAAAAATAAGCCAGCAAGAATTATAACTGGCAAAATTTCTAGCCGCCCTGCCCACATCTCAACTATCATGACAATTTTTCCAGCTATGGGCATTGCTGGTGAACAAACACCAACTGTGAGTCCAACGTTTCCAATAGCCGATGCGATTTCAAATGATGCATTAACAAATGGATACCCAAGAAATGTAAATATGAGTGTACCCCCTATAAGAAATGAAGCATAAAGAATCACATAAAGTGCGGCTTCCATGATGGCTGGTTCTTCGTAAACCTTGCCGCCCAGCTTCATTGGTATAATTGCGCCTCTAGGCTCTATAAGCTTCAAAATAATCCAATGAAATGATTTGAAAATAATAGTCATCCTAATAAGCTTGATTGCACCTGACGTTGAGCCGTATCCACCGCCCATGACCATTAGGAAAATTAAAATTGCCTTGGAAAAATCGCCCAATGTAGTTAAGTCCATTGTGCTGAAACCGGTACCTGACATTCCAGATACGCATTGAAACGCCGACATTCGGATAGCTTGAAAAGGAGCATATCCACGTAGATATAAATCCAGTGTCATGAGAAGCGTGAATATGATTAGAGCTATAATCATAAACCTGACCTCAACGTTCTTAATCAACTCCTTAACATCGCCATGAAGTACTCTATAATGAACGATAAAACTAGTACTTCCTAGGATCATGAGAAAAATAACAATTAATTCAACAGATGGATTATTGTACGCGCTAATACTTTGATTTCTAATTGAAAATCCTCCTGTAGCCAATGAAGTCATAGAATGATTTAGGGCATCAAACAATGGCAAGCCTGCAAAAAATAGAAGGATTGTTCCCAATATAGTGTATGCTATGTAAATCCACCATATTGTTCTAACTGTCGAAATAGCAGTTGGCATAATTTTGTCTGTTCTAGCCTCGGCGACGTAGAGTGTTGCAGCCGCAATTCCAGGGCGCATCATAACCGCCAATAATAGAACAATAACGCCAATTCCCCCCACCCACTCAAGTAGGCTTCGTAAGAAGAGTATCCCTTTCGAGCTTTGTTCCACGTTTGTCAGCATTGTTAAGCCCGTTGCGGTTAACCCCGACATCGCCTCAAAGTAACTATCGATAGGGTTCAACTGCGCGATTGTCATAAATGGAATTGAGCTAATCAAAGGACACAACGCCCAAACTAATGCTGATACAACCATCGCGTCCTTCAGCTTTAGTTCGCCTCTTGGAAAACGTCTCAAAAGAATGGCACCTAAAATGATGGTTGCAACACCAGTTAGTGTAAAAACTAAAGCAGCGTTCAGTTCGTTAAAGATAATAGAAACCGTTCCAGGAATTACTACGACAAATCCATTTAGGATAAACATAAGTCCTAAATAACCAATTATCGAGGGTCGTTCTATACTGTTCATTAAATTTATCACTTGCCGAAGCTACCAGACCCACAACTAAAACTTTCTTGTGAATATATCAGCAACCTGCTTCACATGTTCATATTTGGCAAGAATTGTGACCTCATCTCCAGCTTGTATGGATATGTCTGGGGTTGGTCTAATTAGTCTACCTTTACGCAATATGGCCAAAACATT
>Ga0315268_10008388_pt1 | contig 10801 bp, 5 predicted proteins | sample C1_top_MG_FD_204535 | JGI IMG/M metagenome (GOLD analysis project Ga0315268, IMG submission 204535) | Sediment microbial communities from Yellowstone Lake, YNP, Wyoming, USA - C1_top | ecosystem: Environmental > Aquatic > Freshwater > Lake > Sediment | place: USA: Wyoming | collected 2017-08-01 | reverse complement strand
AACAATGGGACCCAAAGGTGGCGCACCAGGACTTCACCCCGACGGCCCGCGGCGGCCTGTTGTGGACGTTTGACGGCAACCCGGGCGCGTTCATCCGCAGCGAACTGACGCCGCAAGGCAACTCGCTACTGCTCGAAACACGGGTGACCAACCGGGGCCAGCAAGACCTGCCCATGCTCTACGCGCAAAACTGCATTCACTTCTTTGAGGCCCCCGATTTTATCTGCGGAGATTTCTCACGGTTCTTCCTCCGCACCGGTGGCCAGTGGCGTTCCCTGGCCTCGCTGAAACCCACCGTGGCCTTCCCGCGCTATTATCGCGAGGGCTATCCGTCGCGCGGGCGGAAAGACGCGACCGAGCACATGTTCGGACCTATCCGGCAATCGGCGGCGGTGGATCATCCCTTGATGGTGCTGGTGTCGAAGGATGGCCGCCGCTCGGTGGGCATCGCCTCGGAGCACTACGAGTTTTTGTTTCACAACCAGATGGAATACCTGCGTTGCATTCACAGCGAGTCGGGGGCGCTGCCACCGGTCCGGCCCGGAGCGACCGCGGTCTTCCGCCAGAAGATTTATTTTGTGAAGGGCGGACTGACGGCGTGTGTGGCCGCGTTTGAAAAAGATGTCGTGCGCGATCCGGCGGGAGAGTTTTTGTTCCGAAACTGAGTGGAGCATAGCGCTTCAGAAGCTATTGCGATCCGGTCAACGATCACTGCCGGGACTCTGTGCGGCAGTTGGCTGCCCCGTCCAGCGTTAAAAGGCAAGTCTGGTTCCGCACCAGGTTACGGAGTCGTGACTTCCAGGAATCTCTTGCAACCAAGGACACCGGAGCCATCCAAGATCACAGGAAAAACGCCGGGCCGGCAATCTGCCGGGATGTCCAGGATCACTTCGCTCGGGATGCGCACCTCACGATTCACGTTCAGGCCGGGCGCACGAAGTGTGGCGGTCGCCTCGCGTACTACACTGTTGCTCGCGGCCACAAGCTGCAATTCCAAGCGCAGTTTTTCCCCGGGTCGCACGGCAGACGGTTCGTTGAAGGTCACAATGGGACGGCAACCGCTCTTTTTCAGAACGACCACAAACCATCGCGAGTCCAGCGTCAGCAGCAGATCGTTGGTCGTCGTCTCCATCGTCGGGGCATGAGACGTGCCAGCGTGGCCGATCGCGATGGGCTGCGCCTTCAGCGTCTCGACATTAAACTCAACGGCGGATTCCACCAGCGATGCCAGTCCCGGAATGCGCACCTGCACCGGGCCGGGATGCTCATCCAAGCCGAGGGCCGGCTCACCATCCAGCCCGCTGGGGAACAACCACGGCTTGTCCGAGTCAACGCGGGCGCCCACCAAGGCCCAGTGATCCGGGCCGCGAAATAGCCGGCAGACGACGCGTTGCGGAGTTGCGGTCGGGTTTTCCTCGACCTCGCCCCCGAGAAAAGTTTCTTCCACCGGAAACCGCGCGCACCGCCATACTCGTTCTCCTTTGCCAGTGCCACCCACCAAGCCACTCAACGATCCCCACACGGGACCCAATGGGCCATATACGAACGGACGATAGTTGGGAAGTGCCACGCGCATGAGCGGGATGTCGCGCGAGCAGGAACTCGCGATGCCGCCCTGGGTGTAAGGCGCGTAGAAATCAACGGGCGCTTCCGTCGTGAGCGACGCCTGCGGGTTCGCCTCGCGCACGGCCCGGCTCACCTTGCTCAGGAGCTGCCGCATGCCGTCGTTATAGACAAACGGATTGGGATGTTTGTGGGCGGGATTATAACACGGCAGGTAATAGAAACCCAGCGAGTCCAGCCGCACACCATCGGCACCGGTTTCGCGAACCAATTGGCCACAACGGGCGGCCAAATGATCCTGCCATTCGACGCACGCCGGGCACATGTGATAGAAACCGTGATCCGTGTAGTTGCCCGTGATGGATCCGTTCTTGTTCATGATGGACCATTGTCGGGCGCGGCCATCCTTGGCCAGATCACTCGTCTCGTGGACAATGTATCCCTCGACATAGAACGTGAAATGAAATCCCTGCTGATGCACGCGGGCGATGCCTTCGCGCAGGGCCGGCGGTCCGCCCAAGTCCTCGCGAAGTACGTTGTCACCGGTGGTGTGAATATACTGGGGCGCGCCCTGCGAGTTGGTGGACACCGGAAACTGGCAGCCGCGGTCGTGAAAGGCGAACTCCTGATTGTCAACCGGGTCCCGCAAGTAGGCCTCCCACAAATCGCGAAAACTGTCCATCGGCACCGCGCCCGGCATGATGGCGCCGCCGCGCTTGCCGAACCACTTGCCGGTCCAACCATCGGAATGACGAAACCACTTCGGGAGCGGCGGCGGGGCGAAAGCCTGGGCGAACCAACTCCGGTATTCCCGCGCCACGGGCCGCCAGTCACCTTGGTAGATTTTGATCCACGCCGGCGGCAGCACCAGGCTTTGACCCGGCTTTAACTCTTGCGCCGGAAATGACGTCACTCGCAGCGACGACGAACCGGCCCAGAGACGTTTATTGCGCACGTCCGGATCCTTGATGATCAGCCCGAGGGCGCTGCCCGAATTCGGATCAAACAACGCGTACCATTGCATGGACCATTCATGCCCATTGCCGTAGATACCGCCTTTGTAGTCAGCCGCCGGGGCGATGTATCCCGCCTGGTCCTGCGCCGTGGCCAGATTCTTCCGCCGACTTTTCCCCGGCCAAACCCGGTTCAGAAACGGGAAGTCCACCATGACCTTTGCCGGCGCGGCCCCGACGTTCACCACTTCCAACGTCCATGTAGCGCTGTTGGCGTATGTGGCCACGACCTCGAGTCGAGTCTCCCAGCGGTTGGCGGCATCTCGCGAAACCAGCCGGATGCCCCGACCCGTGCCGCGTTCCACGCGCGACGCCGACACCACGCGACAGAACCGAGGGTCGCTGATGGTGGCGGCGATGTCGGCGGGGTCATCTTCCAACTCGAATGGCCGGATGAAATCGGAATACAACCGGAAAGGGTTCCCGCGATTGCCGTGTTCCTTCAGGTAGTCATCCTGGGTCGTTTGATTTCGCAACGAAGACAGGCAACCGCTGTGGCGATCAAAGACGATCCGCATTTCCGCGCTTTCGATTCCGATCTCATTGGCAGTCTCGATGAATTCGATTGGTCGCGCGTTTCCATTTCGCTCCGCCGAACTCGCTGCCGCTGCACCAGCCGCCGCGCAAATCGGAAGCAGTGCCGCCGCGGCCAACCAAAACGAAGGAATTTCCATTCGGGACATGGGAAGAAAACTCTTCCTGTGGCGGAGGGGCAGGTCAAGACCGAACGCGCGGGTGGCGGGGCGCGAAGTGACAGAGGCATCCCCCGTGCGGAACAAGGCCTGATCTTCTCTCAATTCTCAACCCTCAACCCATCGCGTATGGCTTTCTGGTTCATCAGTTGGCTTCAGCGCGGTGTTGGCAACCTTCTCAGGTCCACCATCGTTTAGTTTCTGTGCGTAGTTCAAATGCCATGACTTCCGGGTCGTTGGCATACCGCTGCAAATTTGTAGCAGTCATTCGCCAATAAGAATTGCATCTCTTTGGAGCTAGTTTCAGCAGGTGAGATTTTGACGCGATAAAGACCTGTATCACGTCCTTCGCATCAACCACGATTGCGAAATATGGCTGGCACTCGAAAGCCTTGCACGCATCCCGCATCTTCCCAAAATCACCCGCCGGAATCGTGACGGATTCACGTTCCGTTCCCTTGTTACGTGTGCGGCTCTTGACGGAGATGCCCATCACCTCGCCGCTGTGCGGATTGCGGACGATTAGGTCAATGCCAGTGTGGTCAACACTGGCGCACTCGAAACCGTGCTTAGAAAGCCAGTAGAGCACGAGCATTTCACCGAAGTCCCCTGCAATCCTGGAATGGCGTGAACTTTTCCTGATCCGCATGGACACGGCTGATGAAGTAACTCTAGTTTTCATCGCCCGTGTTCAACAGCCCCACGCCGCGAACAGCTTGTCAAAGGAGAAATACCGCTCGTTGAGAAAGCCTTTGCCCTTTACAAGATTCTCTTTCAGCACAGGCGGATTGAACACCAGCCGGGGCGTTGAGAGGAACAGGATGCTTCGCGGCTTCTTGTGCCAGTCGTGACCCCGACCGTGCCAGGGGCGCAAAAGCCGCATGTGCCTGTTCAACCACTGCCCCTCCTTAACCTCTCGCACGGTCTTCAAGAAGTCTTGCCATGTGTCCACGACTTCAACTCGTTCAATACGGGCGATGTAGCTGATGCCTACTTGCACGCCGGGATGGTTGCGGGCAATTCGTTTCCCAAAGTGCGGGGCAAAGTAAGACGCCTCGGCCAGTCGGCTGCCCTTCTGGTACCAGCAACGGTACATCCGCGCCTTCAAGAATGCCGCCAGCGATTCCTCGTTGTTGATTTCCCGTGCGTAGATTTCCACTGATTCGTTTTTTTCGATCATAGCGTGTTCCTCCAGATAACTGAGCAAGTCCCGGCTGACAAAACGGACGCGATTGTTTTTTGAACCAGCCAACTGCCGGAGCACTCCCTCCAAATCCCGCCAGCGAAAATACTTCACGCCGCGCAGTCGTTTCTGTTTGCTGGATGGGATGTACTCCGTTAAAAGCACGCGCCACTTGGCGGGGTACTTCAGCGATTGGCGGAACGGGTCTGCCGCGCTGACTTTGGCTTCGACCACACCCCAGCCTGCGGTGGTTTCAATCAGGATGTCGGAGCGGTCAGTCGCATGGCGCGTTTCCAAGCTCACGGAAAGCGGCCTGCCACGAAACGCAAAGATTTCGCAGAACCGCTCAGGCTCCAGCGCTACCAGGTAGCCGAGCATTGCCGTGAGGCGTGTTTCGCGGAGGGTGTTGCCGAACGCCCCGGCCAAGCTCGACACCACCGAGCCGCTTCGCAGCAGGTCAATTTGCTCTCGTTCGGAGCCTTCGGGTTGGTCGTTCACGGTTAGGAAATGATGGAGTTCGATCTTCCGGTTCGACAGCTTTATGGCATAGGCGCGGTCTTGTTGGAAGTCAGAAATCTGGCAAAAGCGCGGAGACGCAAAGAAGCGCTCCAGTTTCCCTTGTGCCTTGGCGTCTTGGCGCCTTTGCGTTGAAGCAGAAACACAGTTTCCACTCGGTACTTGAAGCCATCCGGCTTCTCTCCAACCATCCGCTTCATGCCGACACGACGAACATTCTTGATCCAAGTGGCCGCCACCAGCGCCGCGCTCACAACGGGAGTTGCCGCCACGTCCAGGTCGCCGCGTCCAGCAAACGCCGCGGGCGAAAGCCGCCGCCGGCTGATTGCGAGCATTGACTGCACGAAAGATTACCCGCCCGAAAGTTTCTTCGCCAAGGACGCCACGCGCGTCGTCGAGACTTCCGCCGGTCGCTATCGCGAAGCGGGCGGCAAGACGTCCGCGCGGTTCGGCTACCGGTTTGCCATCGAGCACGTCGGCCAGCCGCACGTCGCCGTGATTCGTTACCCCGACGACAAGCGCCGCTACATGTGCATCATGGATGGCACGTGCTACGATCTTTCGACCGGCGTCTTCACTGGTTGGGCACAGCCGGTCAGCGGCCGGATGCTCGAGATGCGCCAGGTCTTCTGGCCGCGCTGGAAAGATTGCAGCATCTCGTTTCTGACCTGGGGTCAGGGCGAACCCGCCGCCGTTGCGAGCATCGAGATTTACGAATTGGACGAACTGCCGCCGCTGCGCGTGCCCGGCGACCCGGGCGATGGTTCGCGCCGTGAGCTTGGCATTCAATACGAGGATCCGTGCGGCACGGGCGCGAGCGAAGGCGCGATGAACCGATCCGAGTGGATCGAGCGGCTTGTCAGCTACGCGCGGCACTCCGGCCAGAACCTGCTCGTCTATCCGATGGCCTGGTATCACGGGCCGCAGTTTCCCTCCGCCCGTGAACCGGCTGATGGCTTCGACGTAATTGTCGGCGCGGACCGCAAACAATACGTGCGCTGGACCACGCAACCGGCGGACTGGTATGCGCAATTGTTGGAGCGGTTCGGCCGAGAGGGGCTGGCGTTCCAAGGTTCACTCACGCTGCTGCGACTGGGCAGTCTCTTGAAAAAGATGAACGTGGACCTCGACGCGATCAAAGCCGGCGCGGACACGTTCAACAACATGCTTTGGAACAATCAGGTCCAGGCAAGCCCGCAGGATTGGACGCTGGAATACAACGTGCGGAACTTTCCGTCGAAGATCGCGGGCACGATCAAATCCACGGGCTGGGCTTACGGCGAGAAGCCCGGCGGCCCTTATCACGCAGGGCCGATGTTCAATCCGCTCCACCCCACGGTGCAGGAGGCGGTCGTCGGGCTGGCGAAGGGAATTGCCGAACGCTACGCGCGGTTTCCCGCGTTCAAGGGCATCTCGATCAATTTCTGGCACGCCACCATCCTGTGGTACGCCTCGCTCCACTCCGGCTACGACGACTACTCGGTGGCCCTTTTCCAAAAGGAAACCGGCATCGCCGTGCATGTGGACGCGAAGTCGCCGGAGCGATTTGCCAAACGCTACGAGTTCCTCAACTTCTACTGCCAACCCGCCTGGATCGAGTGGCGCTGCCAGAAAATCCGCGACCTGATCCGCCGCATCCGCGACGTGGTGGTGGCGGCGCGTCCGGACCTGCGCGTGACGCTCACCTTGTGGGATGAGACGACGATTCCGCAGTTGCGCGGCTGGGCGAGCGCGGCGACCCAACTTCACGCCCGCCCAAGCACGGCGGAGATTTACCGCGAGGGCGGCCTGGACTTCCGGCTCTACGCCAACGAACCGGGCATCGAGTTGGACCTGGGCTGCGGCAACCCCCGCGACCGTGGCGGCCATCCGCCCCACGCGGCGGACGGCATCAACACGCCCATTGAGTCCGCTTGCATGTATCGCGATCACGACTTCCTGGACGCGGAAACGCTGGGCGCGATCTCAGCGCAGGCGCGGCCCGGCGCGTTCATCTTCAATTGCTGGGTCGAGTCGTGGGGCGAGCACAAGTGGTTCGCTGCCGACCCGGACGATGCGCAGGCGAAGGAACTGGCGGTCATGGACGGCAAACCCGCCGAAGGCATCTTCCGCATCAACTCGATCTATCCGCCGGATGGCTTCTGGTGGGACTCGCAGTTGCGCATCACGCCCGCATTTCCCGCCGGCGTGCATTTCCTCGAACCTTACGCCCACGCCATCGCGGAACTCGACGCCCTACGCGTCACGCGCGGCGGCCTGTTCCTCGACAAGGCGCACAGCGAGGAACTCCGCCGTTTCGCTGCCGCCTATCGCGCGCTGCCGCGGCAGAAATTTGAAACCGTCGGCGGCTTGACCGATCCTGTCGCGGTCCGCACGCTGGTCCAGGACGGCAAACGTTATTTCTACCTGGTCAATCGCGATTACTATCAAGTGCGCGTGAAACTCTCCTTCGACCGCTCGCCGGGGAAGTTGCAGGACCTGGCCACGGGCGAAAACTTGCACGCCTCACGCCACTGGGAACTCACGCTCGGTCCGTACGAATTGCGGTCCTTTGCCATCGCCCGCGATGTTGGCATCACGGGTTTCATTCCCAAACCGCCGCCCGCCATCGCTGCCGCCCTGTTGGCGGATGCCCGGCAAGCCTTGCGCGACTTGGACACCGCGCGCGCCGCCGGCCGAGTCATTTCCGGCCTCGACGAGATGCACCACGACATTGAGCGCGCAATCATCGCACAGCGTCTGGCGTGGCTGCGCCGGGCGCTGACCAGCTACATCGTCCGCAAGTGCCGTGAAACCACGACCGGACAGAGTTGAGATTAACCAGACACTTGTACGTGGAACTCTCGATTCACAGATATGTTTAGCCCATCCAAATCTTACGGAATTTTCTGGGTTGCGATTTCCATGCTGCTGGCGTCGTTACCGGCGGTCGCCGCCGCGCCGAAGCCCGCCCAACCGGACAAGGAACTCGGCCAATATCGTCAGTTGCTGGAGAACTTCGCCGGCTGGGCTGAGCAACATTGGAACGAAAAGGAGCAGTGCTACGATGCCGCCGGCGCCGGCGTGACCTGGTCGCGGGGCAATGGTGATGTGTGCATCGTTTATGCCGTACTCCTCACCGAACTCCCGAAGCGGCCGGTCATTTCGCCGCGAATTATTCCCCGGGAAATCATGTTCGACCACGTTCGGCGCACGCTTCGCACGCTCTGCCTGCGGAACAGGAACTGCACTGACCCGCAAGCGGTGAAACCATCCACGTGGGGAGGCCCGTCCTGGCAGGCCGCTCTGGAAACCGAGAATTGGGTGTTTGCAGCCAACCTTCTCGCCGATCAACTGGATGAACCGACCAAAGCCTTGGTCCGCCAAGTGGCGAGTGCCGAAGCCGAAGCGGCGAAGAAAACGATTCCTTCGGTGACGCTGGGGGATACGAAGGCCGATGATTGCTCGTGGAATGCCGGGTTGCTCGGCGTGGTGGCCGCTTTTTATCATGATGACCAGAGGGCCGCTTCGTGGGATGAATGGGCCAAGCGTTGGGCGCTGAACATGGAGGCCCGGGAGCGCGATCGCACCAGCCAGCGGGTGGTTGATGGCAAACCGTTGGGTGAGTGGTTGGTGTCAACGAATGCGTATCCCGATTTGACGATGGAGAACCACGACTTCTGGGATCTTCCGTACCAAGTCTGCTTTGCGGAGCTAGTTCAGCCGGCTTTGGCTTACCACCTGTGCGGAATGAAAATTCCTGAAGCCTTCCACTTCAACGCCAAAGAGCAAAGTGATTACATTCTCCGCTGGGCAACCTTGATTGACGGTGACCTGCTTTGTCCGCAGGGATTGGATTGGGCGGACCGCGACGTGCAGCATAGCTGGGCCTTCGCTGAGCTGGGAACCCTGCTCGATCTGCCATGGGCGCGCGTGGCGGAAGATCGTTGCTTGCAACTGTTGACACAACGTCAGACAGCCTTTGGTGACGGGGCGTTGCACGCCCTTGATTTTGGCTACGAGACCGATCTGGCCCGCATGTGGAGCCACAGTTACCTTTTGCATAAGTATTTCGGCAAGGCGAGAGGCAGCAAGAAGTTCGACGAGCCCAAAGGCGGCAAAGTTTATCCCTACGTGGCCACCGCGTTGTATCGCAGTCCTAATCTGGTCTCCTCGGTTTCGTGGCATCGTAGAAGGCAGGCGGTCATGATCGTCCTAAACAACGCCAAAGCTTTGGGCGATTATCCCTCTTTTGCTGGTTACAAAAGCAACCCGGAAAGGCATCAAATCAGCGGCTTGGGCTATATCCAATTGGAAGGCAACCCGGAGTTGAAGCCCTTCCACGTAGATGGCGATGCCAGGATTGAGCAAGCTGGCCAGACGCTGGCGGTTTCGTTCAGCCGCACGATTCCTGGCGTAGCGACGCAGAGGGTTGGGTATTGTGCGCTGCCAACCAGACAGGTGATTGTCTTTTCGCAATGGCGCGCGGTCGAGGATATCAAGGTGGCCAGGTTGGTTGACCATCCGTTTTATTGGATTGAAATTCCGGGCTATCTCCCGACACGCACGGCCAAGGCGGGCGGCAATGGCGTGTGGTCCATTGACGGAAAGCTTCAGATGCAAGTCCTCGGCGGCGCGGGCGGCAAAGTGGAGAAGACTGGCGTCCTCGGGTCGGTTCGGGACACCCCTTGGACAGCCAAGGCGGGTGAGGTGTTGCAAGACAGTGCGTGTGTGTATCAGGCAGAAGTGCCGGGGCACGCTCCAGTTTTGGCGACCGGCGGCGCTAATCGGGTCGTGGTCGGAGACTGGGTGGTGGAACGCGTGGAAGATGGTCACCTTTCCATCACAAAATCATCCGGGAAAAAGTAGCCTTTGAGCTGTGTTGGTCTTTTCGGGCCGTTGCGGGCGGCGCATCGCGGCGGCGATTAGCTTGAGCAAACTGATTTACAACCTGGCCCACTCCGAACAGATTGTGCGGATGAAGCTGCGGTCGCAGCGCGCCGCCTGAAAAGCGGAGATCAAAACCCGAAGCGCCCGAAAACCCATCAGCCACGGAACGAGCCGCCATGAGACCAGCCACACCGAAAACCGAACCGCCACCATCAACCCAACTCCGAAAAGTAGTTTTTGGACGTTCCCAGGTGAAACTCCACCGTCGAACGGGGTTGAGGATCAAGCGATGCCATCCCGGTATGGCGCTGCTGGTGGCGGCACTGGTTCCGTGTTTTGCCGGTGCCGAGTCCGGTCGCTCGCATTGGGATGTTGTCGAAGCGGGAGCCAAGCCGGACGGCGCGACCGATGACACCGCAATTTTTCAGAAACTGCTTGATGAAGCCGGGGTAGCGGGCGGCGGAGTCGTCGAAGTGCCGGCGGGCCGGTTTCGCATCAGCACCGGGCTTTCGATTCCCGCGAACGTCACGTTGCAGGGCATCTACCGCGTACCGCCGACTTCGGGTCCGGTGGTGATCACAAACCTCAGCGGCTCGGTGCTGTTCGCTTACGCCGGGCGCGGTTCAGCGGAAGGCCCGCCGTTCATCAAGCTGGCCGGCAACAACTCGGCCATCGCCGGCCTGGTCGTCGCCTATCCTGAGTGGAAACAGACGGATGTGCCGCCGGTGCCGTATCCACCCTGCGTTTCGTCGCAAGATACGGAGAATGTCGGCATCCGCGACTGCCTGCTGCTGAATCCCTACGAGGCCATTCGACTCGTTCGCGCTCACCGGCATATCGTGCGCAACGTCACGGGCTACCCGATCAAGCGCGGCATCTTCGTGGACGAATGTTACGACATCGGCCACATCGAGAACGTCCACTTCTGGCCGTTCGGCGTGAGCTTCGATCCCAACAACCCGTTC
>Ga0315268_10008387_pt1 | contig 10803 bp, 8 predicted proteins | sample C1_top_MG_FD_204535 | JGI IMG/M metagenome (GOLD analysis project Ga0315268, IMG submission 204535) | Sediment microbial communities from Yellowstone Lake, YNP, Wyoming, USA - C1_top | ecosystem: Environmental > Aquatic > Freshwater > Lake > Sediment | place: USA: Wyoming | collected 2017-08-01 | reverse complement strand
GCTGGTACCCTACCACGAAGTCGAACAGGCCCCTGGGGTACTGCCCCGTGAACAGGATAACCCAGAAGGCAATGAAGGTCACGACGCTGACCGCGATGCCGTAGAGCCAGAGGAGTATTCCGTGGGGGATGCCAACATAGAGCCAACCCAAAATGACCTTGAGGAGCAGCGTGCCACGAGAAAGCGTCGGCGGGTAGGCTATGTCCAGGGTTACCGGCCTTGCCACAACTGGGGGTTGAGCCATTGAGCACCTCCCGACGCGGGTAAGTGGGGGTTTTGAGCCATCAACAGGCTCTTTGCGACCAGAAAGAATACTAGTCGCGGCCCTGCGCAATGTCAATCCCCCAGGGCCTGCCCCGGGACCTGATAGAATAGGGGCATGGAGCTAAGATGCGGGGTAGAGTTGAAGGGGGCGACGGAGTTCCAGAGGAGAGTCTGGGGTGTCGTGGCGCAAATCCCCTATGGGGAGACCCGGAGCTACTCCTGGGTGGCGGAGAGGGCGGGGGGCTCGCCCCGGGCGGTGGGACAGGCCCTCGCCCGGAACCCCTGTCCCCTCCTCATCCCCTGCCACAGGGTCGTGGGGAAGGATGGGGGCTTGGGGGGCTACTCCGGGGGGGCGGACCTGAAAAGAAAGCTCCTGGAGCTGGAAAGGGAGGCCGTGGAGCGCCTCAAGGCGTCCGGGGGGCAAGGGCCAGGCTGAGGGCCCCCACCACTACCAGCCCCGCCCCGATAAGGAAGACGGGGCGGAAGCCGATTTGTTCAGCCAGGAAACCCCCTGCCAGGGGCCCCACGATCCAGCCGAGGGACCAGGTCCTCTCATAGACCCCCATTGCCCAGCCCCGCTCCTCTCTGGGGGCCATATCGGCCACCAGGGCAGGGGCGGTGGCCCCCAGGGCAGCCCAGCTCACCCCCTCCAGGGCCTGGACGGCGAAGGCCTGCGTGAAGTGGCTCACGAAATAGTAGAGGGAGAAGGCCCCGGCGAACCCCACCATAGAGAAAAGCAAAACCCGCTTCCTGCCTATCCTGTCCCCCAGCCTCCCCAGGCGAGGGGCCAGGAGGACCCCCGCCACAGCCCCCGTCATATAGATGAAACCTATCTGGGAGGGGGAGGCCTGGAGTTCCTGGCTGATATAGAGGGGAAGGATAGAATAGACAATCCCGGTGCACAGCATCAGGGGGAAGATGCGAGCACAGAGCAGGTAAAAAGACCTCTTTTCCATTTTCCTCCTCCCTATTCCAGGCGGATTAGCTCCTCGCCCAGGAGGCTGACAAGGCGCTGGTGGAAGGTGGAGGAATACTCCACCCTTTCCAGGAGCTGGAAGCGCTTCAGGACCTCGCCATTTCTGGTCAGCACTAGGCGGACCTCCATCTCCCCGGGGAACTGGCGAAGGAGGTCCCTTGCCTGAATTAGGAGGGCCTCCTCCTCTGTGGCCTCCATCTCCAGGACCAGCCTTTTGGGTTGGGGGGCCTGATGGGCCCTGCCCGCCTCAAAAGGCTCCACATGCTGGCAGACCAGGCCCGCCCGGTTCTCCCTCACCTTGACCTTCCCCCAGACCAGGAGCTGGCTCCCCTCCTGCCACAGGGCCCTGGTGCGGGCGTAGACCTCGGGCCAGCAGGTTATCTCAAGTCTGCCCCCCAGGCCTTCCAGGGTGGCGCTGAGGAAGGTTTTCCCCTCCCGGGTGGTCCTCTCCTGGAGCTCGCTGACCATCCCGGCAACCTCGACTGTCTTCCCTTCCTGGCTTTCGTCCACCTCCCAGATGAAGGGGGCCTTCTCCTCCGGGGCCAGCCCGGCCAGGGGGTTGGAGGTAAGCCACACCCCCAAAAGCTCCTTTTCCCAGTCCCGTTTTTCCCTGGGGGAGAGGGGCACCGGCTCCACCTCCAGGGAGGAGAGGGGCACCGCTACCCGCTCCCCAAAGAGGTCAAACATGCTGGCCTGGCCTGTATCCCTCAGCCTCTGCTCCCGGTGGGCCAGAGACAGGATACGGTCCAGGTTCTGGAGGAGGGCTCCTCTATCCCCCAGGCATTCCAGGGCCCCCGCCCGGATGAGGCTCTCCAGCACCCTCTTGTTTATCCCCCTCAGGTCGGCCCGCCGGCAGAGGTCCTCCACCGAGGCAAAGGGACTCCCTTCTGACCGGGCCTTGAGGATGGGCTCCAAGGCCCCCTCCCCCACATTCTTTATCGCCGCCAGGCCAAAGCGGATGGACTCCCCTTCCAGGCTGAACTGGGCCTGGCTCCTGTTTATGTCCGGGGGCAGGACAGGGATGCCCAGGCGCTGGCAGTCGGCGATGGCCGAGGCTGTCTTCTCCTGGTCCCCGGTATAGGTGATGAGCAGGGCGGTCATATACTCGGCAGGGAAGTTGGCCTTGAGGTAGGCGGTCTGGTAGGCCAGCATGGCATAGCTCACGCTGTGGGCCTTGTTGAAGGCGTAGCCGGCGAAGGGCTCTATGAGCTGGAAGACCTCCTGGGCCACCTCTGGCGGGATGCCCTTCTTCTCCGCCCCCCGGAGGAAGTTGTGCTTTTCCTTCCTCATCACCTCGGCTATCTTCTTCCCCATAGCCTTGCGGAAGATGTCGGCTTGGCCCAGGGTATAGCCGGCCAGGGCCTGGACAATGAACAGAACCTGGTCCTGGTAGACGATGACCCCGTAGGTCTCCTCCAGGATGTCCCTCAGGGCATCATGGGGATAGACCACAGGCCGGCGGCCATGTTTGGCATCAATAAAGGTGGGAATATGCTCCATGGGGCCGGGGCGGTAGAGGGCTACCATAGCGGCGATATCCATGAAATTCGTCGGCTTCAGCTCCTTGATATAGCGCCGCATCCCCGCCCCCTCCAGCTGGAAGACCCCCACCGTCTCCCCTGAAGCCAGGAGGGCGAAGGTCCTGGCATCGTCCAGGGGAAGGTGCTGGAGGTCAATGTCAGTCCCCCGGTTCTCTCTTATGAGCTCTTTGACCCGGGCCAGGACGGTGAGGTTGGCCAGGCCCAGGATGTCCATCTTCAGCAGGCCCAGCTGGGCGATGTTCTCCATGGCATACTGGGTCATGACCACGTCCTTGTTCCCCCGCTCCGCCCGCTGGACGGGCATGAAATTGACGAGGGGCTCCGGGGAGATGACCACCCCGGCGGCGTGGGTGCTGGCGTGTCTTACCGTGCCCTCCAGGCGGCGTGCGGAGTCCACCAGGCCCTTTATGGCCTCATCCTGCTCATAGAGCTGGGCCAGCTCCGGCCGTTCGGCCACGGCTCGCTCCAGGGTCATCCCTGGGGCGTAGGGGATAAGGCGGGCAATGCGGTCCACCTGGCCATAGGGCATGCCCAGGGCCCGGCCCACATCCCGGAGGGCGGCCCGGGCCCCCATGGTGCCGAAGGTGATAATCTGGGCCACCCGGTCGGGGCCATACTTCCGGGTGATATATGCGATGACCTCATCCCGGCGGTCGTCCTGGAAGTCCAGGTCAATATCCGGCATCTCCCGCCGCTCCACATTTAGGAAACGCTCAAAGACCAGCCGCTTCTCCAGGGGGTCTATCTCGGTCACCCCCAGACAGTAGAGGGCCAAGCTGGAGGCAGCGCTCCCCCTCACCCCGAAGAGGATGCCGTTATTCCGGGTGAAGTGGGCCAAGTCCCCCACCACCAGGAAGTAGGGGGCAAAGCGGGTCTTCCTGATGACCTCCAGCTCATACTGAAGGCGGCCTTCCTGCTCCGGGGTGGGGTGGGGGAAGCGGCGGTGGAAGCCCTCCCAACAGAGCTGGGCCAGATATTCATCGGGGCGGAGCCCCTGGGGCGTTTCCACAGGCGGGAGGTGGACCTTCCCAAAATCCAGCTCCAAGTCGCACTTCTCCGCTATCTCCTCGGTGCTGGCTATAGCCTGGGGGACCTCGGAGAAGAGCTGGGCCATCTCCTGGGGGCTCCGCAAATAGAAGTAGTCCCCGGGCATCCGCAGCCTCTTTTCGTCGTGGACGGAGGTATTGGTCTGGATGCAGAGGAGGAGGTCCTGGGTGGGGGCATCTTCCTTCATAACATAGTGGCAGTCATTGGTGGCCACCAGGGGTAGGCCCAGCTCCCGGCTCATGCTCACCAGCTCCTTGTTCAGGGCCTCCAGCTCGGGGATGGGGTGGGGCTGGAGCTCCAGGTAGAAGTCCCCGAAGACCTCCTGGTGCCAGCGGGCGGCATTCCTGGCCTCCTCTTTTCTCCCCTCCAGGATGAGCCTGCCCAGTTCCCCCCGGAGGCAGGCGGAGAGGGCGATGAGGCCCTGGTGGTGTTCCTCCAGGAGCTTCTTGTCCACCCGGGGCTTGTAGAAGAATCCCTCCAGGTGGGCGGTGGTCACCAGCTTTATCAGGTTTTGATAGCCCTGGCGGTCCCTGGCCAGGAGGACGAGGTGATAGGGGTTCTTGTCCTGGGGGGAGCGTCCGTGGAGGTCCCCCGGGGCGACATAGACCTCACACCCCAGCAGGGGCTTCATCCCCGCTTCCCGGCAGGCCCGATAGAAATCAACGGCACCGTAGAGGGCCCCATGGTCGGTAATGGCCAGGGCCCCCATCCCCAGTTCCCGGGCGCGGGCTACCAGTCGAGGAATAGAGGCCATCCCATCCAGGAGGCTGTATTCCGTGTGGACATGGAGGTGGACAAACATGGAGGCTGAGCGCCATTATACCACGTCCTGGGAATGGCCCTTTAAGGCCTTGACAATGCCCATCGGCAGGCCGAGAATATGAGCCAGTAAACGGCGCAAAGGGCAAACCCGCCGAAAGGCGGGGACGCAAAGCCGCGGGTCTAAAGCCGTAAGGGCTAGGATGGCTGGGCTGCCGCCGGGAGTGCGTTTTTACCATCGCACTGCGCAGCCAGCCGCGTGCGATGGTTTTTTATGGCCATGCTGGGGGAAAAACTCCTGGTCATCGCTGATGAGGGCTTGGCCCAGAGGGTAGCCTCTCTGGAACCTGGTTGCCAGGTGAAGCTGACCCCCCAGGGGCGGGTCCTGGAGGTGGCACAGAAAGAGCCTTTTGACCTGGTGATTGGCAGCCAGGAGAACCTCTCCATCATCAGGGCCCTTATAAAGAGGTACTCCTATTTGGGAGCACTGCTCCTGGGGGAGGGCCGGGAGCCCCCACCGCCCGGCTGCCTCTTTTTCCCTGCCCGCCTTACCGACGAGGAACTGATTGCCGCCCTGGAAGAGGCCCTGGAGAAAAGGCGGCTCCTCAGGGAAAACCGCCACTTGCAGGCCCTCCTCCCCCTCTTTGAGGTCAACAGGGCCCTCTTCTCCGATACCGACCTGGATACCCTGCCTCACACCCTGCTCCAGATAGTGTGGTCAGAAGTCAGGGCCGACAAGGCGGCCCTGTTTCTGTGGGAAGGGGAGGGGCCGGTGCTGCGTGCTCAGATAGGGGGGAATGAGCTGTCCCCCGATATGGCCATGCGGGCGGCTGAGGGTAGGCAGCCCCTTCATGTCTCCCCCGATGGCACCGGCTCCCTCCTCTGCCTGCCGCTCATAGCCAGGGGGAAGGCCCTTGCCTTCCTCCAGGTCTCACGCGCCACAGCGTTCTCCCCCTGGGAGCTGGCCTTCCTCACCATCCTCTCCAGTCAGGCCGCGATAGCCATGGAGAATGCTATTCTCCTCCGTGACCTCTCCGAGCAACAGCAGCGGGTGGAATACCTGCTGGGGCAGAGCATCCTGGCCCAGGAAAAGGAGCGCCGGCGCATCTCCCTGGAGCTCCACGACACTGTAGCCCAGCGCTTTGTGGGGGCCTGCTATAGCCTCCAGGCCCTGGAGGGGCAGGGGTCAGGGAAGCAGGGGAAGGGCCTGAAGGAGGTCAGGGACTCCCTTGCCCTGGGGCTGAAGGAACTCCGCTGGGCAATAGAGAGCCTGCAACCCCCTGTCCTGGAAGGCGGACTGGTGGAGGCCCTCCGGCGGTTCGGCCGGGCTTTCTGCAGTGAGACAGGGCTCCATTTTTCGCTGGAGGTGAAGGGGGAACCTCCCCGCCTCTCCCCCCTCCTGGAGGCCTCGGCCTACCGGGTGGCCCAGGAGGCTCTTACTAATGTCTACAAACACGCTCACGCCACCTCTGTGCAGATGAGGGTCTCTTTTGACGGCCAGGGGCTAACACTGAAGATAGGGGATGACGGCCAGGGCTTTGACCCCCAGCAGGTCCTGGCCCAGGATGGCCCCAGCCATCTGGGCTTGAGCGGCATGAGGGAACGGGCCCAGGCCCTTGGAGGTAAAGTGGAAGTATTGAGCCGGCCTGGCGAGGGAACGCAGGTGGTCCTCCACCTCCCGGTGGGGGTGTAAGATGGCCATCCGGGTGATGGTGGTGGATGACCACCCAGTGGTGCGAGAGGGGCTAAAGCGGCTCCTGGAGCAGGACCGCAATCTGGAGGTCTGTGGCGAAGCGGGGAGTGGGGAGGAGGCCCTGCAACTGGCAGGGCGCCAACACCCCGATGTGGCCCTTCTGGACATGAGGCTCCCCGGCCTGGGGGGCATTGACCTGCTGGAGCGCTTCCGCCAGGAGTTCCCTACTACCAAGCTCATCTGCCTCACCTTTTACGGGGAACAGTATCTAGCCCAGGCCCTTGCCGCCGGCGCTTCCGGCTATCTGACAAAAGAGGCCAGCCGCGAGGAGGTGGTCCTGGCGGTGCGGGCAGTCCTCCAGGGCCGCACCTTCATCCACCCCTCCCTCTCCTCCAAGGTCTATAACCAATTTGCCCACCTGGTGAGAGAAGGGCCGAAGACTTTCCTCACCCACCGGCAGCTGGAAGTGACGAAACAGGTTGCCCTGGGGGCAACCAACAAGGAGATATCCCGCCGCCTTTATCTTTCCGAGACCACGGTGAAGAGGGAGATAAGGACAATATTTGACAAACTGGATGCCCGGGACCGGGCCCAGGCCGTCTCCCGGGCCTATGAGAAAGGCCTACTCTAGCGGGTGAGCTCCCGGCCGATGGTGAGGCGCATGACCTCGCTGGTCCCGGCCGCGGGGAGAAGGGCCAGGGCATCGGCCAGGCGGCGGGTGAGGGGACAGTCCAGGGTAGCCCCATAGCCCCCCATCAGCTGGATGCCCTTCAGACATACCCGCAGAGCTACCTCGGTGGCATAGAGCTTGGCCCGCGCGGCGTCCTGCGCCACCTCTCGGCTGGTCTTTCCCTGGTCCACGAGCCAGGAGGCGCGGTAGCATAGCCAGCGGGCGGCCTCCACCTCCATTTCCATGTCCGCCAGCGTGGACTGGACGGCCGGGAAGGAGGCAATAGGGCCTGCCCTCAGCGTCCTTTCCTTGACGAATTTCACCGTGGCCTCCAGGGCCCCCCGGGCCAGCCCCAGGGCTGTGGCCGCTATCCCAGGCCGGGCGATTAGGGTGATGGTCCCCAGGGCCGCCTGAAGCCCTGTCCCCTCCGCCCCCAGGAGGCTGGAGCGGGGCAGGCGCAGGTTGGTGAAGGCCAGCTCCGAGACAGGGATACCCCTTAGCCCTGCTATCTTCGCCCTGGGCCCCGCCTCAAAGCCGGGGGCGCCCTTCTCCACCACAAAGGCATTGAAGCGGTCCCCGGCCCTGGCTACAAAGACACAGTAGTCCGCTATCTCCCCCAGGGTGATGAATACCTTGCGGCCTTTGATTACAAAACCATCCCCTCCGGCCTCGGCGGTGGTCTGGAGCCCCGAGGGGTCGGAGCCCCCCGAGGCCTCAGTGAGGGCAAAGCAGATGAGCTTCTCCCCCCGGCAGATGGGGGGGAGATACTTCCGCTTCTGCTCCTCGCTCCCGGCGGAATAGAGCATGTAGAGGCCGGCGTCGTTGCCCTCATAGAAGAAGCCCAGGGGCGGATAGACCCGGGAGACCTCCTCCCGGGCCAGGGTCGCGGCCAGAAAGCCCAGGCCCCTCCCGCCGTATTCCCTGGGGACAAAGAGGCCGATGAGGCCCAGCTGGGCCAGCCGCTTCACCAGGGCCAGGGGGAACTCCCCCTTCTCATCAAGGGAGGGGACCTGGGGGGCCACCTCCTCCTCGGCAAAGCGCCGCACCTCATCCCGCAGCCTCTCTTCGGGACCGCTCAGGGCGAAGTCCATACTCTCCTAACTGCCAGGGTGCCGAATCTTACGCCATATTGGCCGGAGAAGTCAATCATGTTGGCCGGAGAAGTCAATACTGGCACAAAAAGGTGAGGCCCCGCCTCGGGCGGGGCCTCACCGGTCTTCTTGCCTGTCCTTAGCGAACCCGAAAGATAGGAGTAGGAGTCTTATCCTTTTCCAGGGCAGCGAGGGCCTGCTCCCAGCCATGGCGGGAGTTCTCTATAGCCTTCTGGAGAGCCTCCCTGGCCTGGGACGGGGCCTTCTCCATGACCTTGTTCATCATGTCCTCGTGCCTGTCCATGTTCTGCCTGAGCAGGTTCCCCAGCTTTTCCAGGTCCTGGCCCTGCCTGTCTCGCTCCTCGTTAGTCTGGGGCTTGCTGCCTTTCACCTTATCCACCATGCTTTGAAGGCGTTCCCGGAGCTCCTCAGCCTTCATCATCCCCGAGGCCAGGGTCTTTTCCACGCCGGGGGTGCGGAGCAGGGCTATAGTCAGGACATCCCCCTCCTGCACCTTGCCAGCCAGCCCCGCGGGCAGCTCCACCGTGTAAGTCTTGCCGTCCTTGTCGGTGAGGGTAATGGTGTTGCCCACCACCGGGCCAGTCACTGTGCCTGTGAGCTGGATGCGGACGGGCTTGGCTGGGATTACCAGCACCCTTTTGGCCAGATAGGTGCCATCCGGTTGCTTTTCGGCCAGCACTGCCACCCGGTCCCCTACATTGACGTCGCCCAGGGTGGCATCCTTCTTGGGCGGGTTCCAGTACTGGGTGTTGGCGTCCAGGGTCAGCACGACCTCTCCCTGTTTTGTGTCCAGGGTGAGTGAGGTAGCGGTCTTGGCCTTCACCGTGCCGAAGAAGCCCTGGCGGACAGCCAGGGAGGGTTCCTGTTTCCCCTTGACCTCAATCACGTAAGCCTCTTCAGTGGTGGCATTGTATTCTGCCTTGACCCACATCCCCACCTTCAGGTCGGCAAACACCGCCGTCTCTATGCCCCAGACCTCCAGCTCAGTCACACCGGTAACGACGGTAATGGTCACTGCCTCTCCTACCTTGGGCTTGATGGTCACTTGCTTTGTGGCAGCGTCCAGGACGGTTATTTCCCCCTGGACTTTGGCCGCCTGCACCGCTATTTCCAGGGCATTCGGGATGGTGGCGGGTGGGGTGGCGGACTCATACTTGGCCTTGACCTGGTCCCCCACCTTGAGGTCGTCCAGGGTGGCCTCATCCTTGCCGGGGACCTCAATCTCGGTGCTTGCGGTGACATTGAGGGTTACCACCAGCCCCGGAGCCGGGGGGGTGATGGTCACCAGCTTCCCCGTATAGTCTATGGCCGTGATAGCCCCCACGACATGTGTGATGGCCGGGGTGGGGGTAGGGGTCTGGGCCATGATTCCCCCACCCGCCCCCAGAACCAGGAGCGTTGCCAGGATTAGAGCAATGTTCCACTTTCTCATCTTTCCCTCCTTACCCCTTTTGGTGCTTATTAAAACGCAGGTCAGGGCCTGAGGTTAGCCCTGAGGCGTGTAAATAACGGTGAGCACCTGGCTCGCCTGTCCCCCCCGGTAGTCGGTGGCGATGACCTCCAGAAGGTTGGGCCCCTCCAACAGGCTGACCAGGGCGCTGAAGTTGCCCTCTATATCTACGGTCCTGACAATCTTCCCGTCGACCGAGACGACGGCGTCAGGGCTGGTCCGGCCCACCACCTGCAGGACGGCATCCTTCACCACCACCTCATCGGGGGGCGCCGTGACCACCAGGGATAGCTCAGGCACTGAGACTGTCGCCCCAGGGGCGGGAGTGGGGGTGCGGGTGGGAGCAACCGGGGCCCGCCCCTGCCCACAGGCCGCCACCACTAGAAGCACCAATAGCACTAGCAAGAAGCTTACTTTCCGCATAAGCCCTCCTTTTTTCCCTTTCTAAACAATATAACGCACGGGTAGCCCAAAAGGACAGGGAGAAGAAAGTACCTGGCCCCCAGACTTTTTGGGGATGGTATAGAAATGGTATAGAATATGAGTAGATGCTGGTGAAAGAGGCCCTGAAGGAGGTCCCCCTTTCCGAGGCCCTGCCGGGCTCCCGGGTGCGTTGCCATGTATGCCCCTGGCGCTGCAACCTGGCCCCGGGGAAGGTAGGCGTCTGCAGTGTAAGGCGGAACATCGACGGCAAGCTCTTCGCCCTGAACTACGGCCTGGTCTCCTCAGCGGCTGTGGACCCTATAGAGAAGAAGCCCCTCTTCCACTTCTTCCCCGGTACCTCCGTCTTTTCCCTGGGCACCTTTGGCTGTAACTTCCACTGCCTCCATTGCCAGAACTGGGAGATCGCCTGCTGTAAGCTGGAGGAGTTGGGGAAGGAAGCCCAGCTCGTTTCGCCCGAGAGGACCATAGAGCTCACGCTCCAGTACCACTGCGGAGGTATCGCCTGGACCTACAATGAGCCCACCATCTGGTTTGAATATACCCTGGACTCCGCCCGGCTGGCCAGGAAGAGGGGCCTCTATACCGTCTATGTGACCAACGGCTATATCACCCCCGAGGCCCTGGACATGCTCGGGCCCTATCTTGACGCCTTCCGGGTGGACGTTAAGGGCTTCACCGACAAGCTCCACCGCTATCTTGCCAAGGTCACCCGCTGGCGGGAGGTCCTGGAGGCGGCGGTAAGGGCCAAGGCGAAGTGGGGGATGCATGTGGAAGTGGTGACCAATGTCATCCCCACCCTCAACGATGATGAGGCCCAGCTCACCGCCCTGGCCACCTGGATAAGGGA
>Ga0315268_10008386_pt1 | contig 10804 bp, 12 predicted proteins | sample C1_top_MG_FD_204535 | JGI IMG/M metagenome (GOLD analysis project Ga0315268, IMG submission 204535) | Sediment microbial communities from Yellowstone Lake, YNP, Wyoming, USA - C1_top | ecosystem: Environmental > Aquatic > Freshwater > Lake > Sediment | place: USA: Wyoming | collected 2017-08-01 | reverse complement strand
GTCATCGCCCTTGATATCGATGACTTGGAGGCCGGACTCTGAGGCCAGCGTCTGCACCGTGTCGGCCCCGACGCCCAGCAGCCGCTTGATGCAGCGGTCGATTTCGGAGCTTGTGGCCACCGCGGGTCGGCAATCGCGCCCACACGCCAGCCGCAGCGCATCCAGCCCGCTCATGTCGCAGAGGCTGCTGGTGGCGACGAGCACCACGCCGTCCTTTTCCTCCAGCGGCAGAAGCCGATGTTGAATGAGGATGCGCGTGGGGAACTGGGCAAGAAACTCTTTTGCCGGCGCGCTGTGCTCAAGGTCGACGAAGGGGATTTCGAAGGTGCTCGCCAGAAAGCGCAGCAGCTTCTCCTCGGAGACGCCGTCGGCCGCCAGCACCGCCTGGTCGATCGGCGTTCCCTCGGCGATCATGGCGCGGGCGCGCTGGGCGGTGGCCTCGCTGAGCAATCCTTCGGCGATAAGCTTTTGAATCAAGTCGGCCACGGCAACTCCTTCTTGCTTCCTGATGAAAGCCCCAGGTTTCCGGGCAGGCGTTGAAGGGCCAGGCGGAGCGCGCCTCCGGCGCGCTCCGACCGGCATGACCTTCAATCAAGCCAACCCATCATCACCATGACGGCTTCCTGACGCTGTGTCAGGACTTCCTTCAGATCTTTCTGCGCCGCCGCGAGCGTCTCGCGGGCTTTTTCCCGCGCATCGCGCAGCGCCTTGAGCTTCTCTGCAATCTGATCGGGCCTGGCTTCCTTGTTTTCCAGAAGCTGGGCGAGCTCCTGCTGGGCCCTGGCCACAGCGCTCTGGGGCTGGTCGCCGCCTCCGAAGCCGCCACGGCCGCCACGGCCCATGAAGCCGAAGCCGCCGCTGGCGTCGCGACGGGCCTCCATGACCTTCTCAAGCTTGGGCTGGATGACCTTCATCTCGTCATCCGTGGCGCCGAGGCGTTCCTTGAGGAACTCGGCCATGCGCTGACGGCGCGCCTCCGGGTCGCCGCCTCGCCCGCCACCGCCCCCACCGCCGGGCTGGGCCGAAGCCGTTGCCGCGAACCCGTACAGCAGCAATCCGCCCACCAGCGCCACTAACGCCTTCTTCCACATGCGATTCTCCTTTCCGAACACCGGTTAATGCGACGGTTCCGTTAAAGCGGGCCGAGTCGTCGCCTTCTCATCGCCCCGCCGACTTGCCTCGCGTCGTCGATGATCCTCACGCATTCGCTTGAAGAACTCTTCATAGCGATTCCACTGTTCATCGTTGAGAATCTGCCGGATTTGCGGCCGGAGCTGCTCGCGCATCTTCTCAAAATCCCTGGGCCGCTCGCGCTCCAACTGGGCGCTGGCCGCGTTGTAGTCGCTCATGATGCGCTGGAACTCGGCCTGATGCGGCACGCTGAGCAGCGCCAGGATGGCATCATCGCGGGTCTTGCGAATGGCGTTTCGACGCTCCTCGTGCTGGTGCCGCATTTCCTTGGACGCCGGGTCGACGACCATCCGCCACTTCTCGGCCTGTTCGGGCGTGAGTTTCAGCATCTGGGTGAGGCCGGCGCGGCGGGTGGTTGGCTGGGTTGGGACGGTGTCGGTCTGGGTCGCGCCGGCCGACGCGATCCACCGTCTGGATCCGACGATGCCGACGACCAGGCCGGCGCCGAACGCCAGCAGAAAGCCCATAATGACGATCAGCTTTACTTTGGTCATGGCTGCCCCGTTGCTGGCAGGCCCTCCAACCATTGAGCCAGCTCGATTGATTCAGGTGCGCCGCCGTCCAGCGGCGACATTTCGTCAGGCAGGCTGTAGTCGATGGCGGTGACTTCCACCGCGGTGCTCGTTCGATTCGGCGCTGGCCGTCCCTGCACCAGAAACGCCAGCCCGACGGCGAGGATCAGCGCCGCGGCGGCGGAGAGCAGCTCGGCCATACGCAGAAGCGATCTCTGCCCGATCAACAGCGAATCGCCAAGCCGCTGCTTCGCGTCCTGCGGCATGGTGGGGCGCTGCATCGCGGCCAGAACTCGCGACAGCGACTGCAATTCGCGCAGTTCCTGCCGGCACTGTTCGCACTCGGCGACATGCGCCTCAATCCTGCGCTGCGCAGAATCGCTCAGCTCGCCGTCGTGCCAGGCATGAAGGTCCCGACTGTATTCGCAGCTCATAGGCGCACCTCGCGCATTCACAGATAGCCCTTGAACCGCTCTCTCAATTCCTGCCGCGCTCGATACAACCTCGACTCGACCGTGCCCTGCGGCACCCGCAGCGTCGCCGCAATCTCCGCGTAGCTCATCCCTTCCAGTTCCCGGAGCACCAGCACTTCCCGATGCTCGGGCGAAAGCGTTTCGAGCATCTGCACCACGTCCACGCGGTGCTCCACCTGCTGCTGGGGCGGTGCGGACAACGCGTCCGGGGCGGCGGTCTCGCCGTCCGTGGACGATTCGGGTCGGTCACTGAACGAAAAGACCCGGCGCTTCCACGCGCTTCGGCGGCTGCGGGCACATTGACGCATCAGGATCCGCAGCAGCCAGGTCTTTATTGATGCCGCCTCGCGGAAGCCGGCAGCGCCTCTGAATGCCCCGGCGAAGGTCTCCTGCACAATGTCCTCGGCGTCGGCGGCATGACCCACGAGCGACCACGCCACGCCGTAAAGGTAGTCGGCGTAACGATCAACGAGCTCGTGGAATGCCGCCTCATCGCCGTGCTTAAACCTTCGCAGAAGCTCAAGGTCGGTCATGCGCAAGAGGCTTTCCATCGGAAAAGGCCCTTGCCATTGTACTGTTCCCTCGGTGGCTTACTATCTTCCCTGAATTCTGAAATCCCCACCTGCGATGCGGGCAAACCGGCTGGATGGCCGGCTGCTAACGTGCTGCGACTATGCAACTTACGCTAACTCAGCCGCTGGATTGCATTTGAGCTCAGCATTGCCCAGGATCGCGTCCGCGGCTTAGTTTCGGCACTTGTTTTCACTTATGTGTTCGCTATACTGCTGAATTCTCGTAATTTGGGACGACTGGAGACTGCAAAATGTCAGTGAAGCTGAGGTTGAAAAGACTGGGCCGCAGCCATGTCGCGTTCTTCCGTCTGCACGCGGTGGACTCGCGCTCGCCGCGCGACGGCCGGGTCATTGAGGAACTAGGCATTTACGATCCGGCCAACAAGGACGCCAGCAAACAGTTCGTCGTGAACCTTGATCGCTGCAGATACTGGCTGGACCTGGGCGCGATCCCGTCGGAGACGGTATCCAGCATGTTGAAGAAGGCCGGCGTTGAACACAAGCAGTTGAGGCTGCCCAAGCCGGGCAAGCCCAAGCCGGCGATCGCCGAGGGCGAAAAGAAGGCCGAGGGCGCACCCGCTGCCGCGGCACCCGCCAAGCCCCAGGCGTGACGTAGAACGGAATTTGAGCGCCGGCGTAGTTGCGAGGACCGTCAACCGGCAAAGCCATGGCGCTGCGGATTGATATCCTCACCCTTTTTCCGGAGATGTTTGGCGCGGTGCTGGGGACGAGCATTCCCCGCCGTGCCGCGGACAAAAGCCTGGTCGAATACCATCTGACCAACCTGCGCGACTTCGCCACGGATGCGCATAAGTCGGTTGATGACAAGCCCTTCGGCGGCGGGCCCGGAATGGTGATGATGTGCCCGGTCGTCTTTGACGCCGTCGAGGCAGTCGAACGGCTGGATGCCCGCCGGGCAAGGCGAATCCTCTTCAGCCCGCAGGGCCAGGTATTCAGCCAGGCCATGGCCGAAGAGTTGGCGCGATCGCAACGACTGCTGCTGATCGCCGGCCATTATGAAGGCGCCGACGAACGGATCGTGCAAGGTCTGGCGCCGACCGAGATCAGCATCGGTGATTATGTTCTGAGCGGCGGCGAGTTGCCGGCCATGGTGCTCATCGACGCGGTGGTTCGCCTGCTTCCCGGTGCGCTGGGCGCCGAGGAAGGAGCAGCCGACGAGAGCTTCTCGGGCGGCCTGCTGGAATACCCCCAGTATACGCGTCCGCGCGAGTTTCGCGGGATGAGCGTGCCCGACGTGCTGCTGAGCGGAAATCACCAGGCCATCGCCGAGTGGCGCGCCCAGCAGCGTAAAATTAGAACGCAACAGCGCCGGCCGGATCTCTGGCAGGCGTACCTGAACAAAGAGCCGAAGTAGAGCAGAAGCAGGAGAACGTCATGGCCAACCGCATAGTCGAAGCAGTAGAGCAGGCGTATTTGAAGAAGCAGGTGCCGCAGTTTGCCGTCGGCGACACGGTTGACGTGGCCACGAGGATCATCGAGGGCGAGAAGGAGCGCATCCAGGTGTTCTCCGGGATCGTCATCGCCCGCAAGGGGTGCGGCATCAACGAGACATTCACCGTCCGGCGCATCGTAAATAACGAAGGGGTGGAGCGCATTTTCCCGCTGCACTCGCCATTCATCGCCAGCATCAGCGTGGATCGCAGCGGCAGGTCGCGGCGAGCCAAGCTCTTTTATCTGCGCGAGCGCACCGGCAAGTCGGCTCGCCTCACCGAAAAGCGACGTGAAAAGGCCGAAGAGGCGCCCGCGGAGGGCGCCGCAGGGGCAGCCGCTCCCACCGAGACCGCGCTGGCCGGCAGCGCCGGCTGATCGTTCCTGCACAGACATCGTGCCATGGCCTGCGCCGAAGCAGCGCAAGGGGCGTTATGCGTGCGCGCCTGCTATATCCGCAGCCCGTTGTACATCAGCAGCATCAGGTACACGCAGTAGGCGAGGATCAGGCACCCCCCGACTCGATAATCGAGCCGCAGCTTGCCGCTTGCCAGCGGGACGAACGGCAACGAGAGAATCACCAGCGCTATCGAGTCGATGCGCCAGGTCAGGCGAGGAAACAGCAGCGCCGGCCAGATGGGCCCAGACGTCGGCAGTGGCTGGCTGAAATGGGCGATCCAGCGGATCCCGCCGTGCAGCAGGATGACGGCCGGCAGAAGTACACAGATGTTCGCCAGCACCACGCCGGCCTGTGCGGTTATGGGCACCCATCCTTGGCCGGCCAGCGCCGGCACAGCGCCGGTGCTGATCATGGGCATGACCAGAACGATGCTGATGAGCGTAGCGGCCAGGGCGGAGGCGGTGGACTGCTGATCGCCACCTGTCGCGCCGCCTGTAGCGACCCACGCCGCGAGAATTCCCAGGGCGGCCAGCAGCGCCAGCTCCGCGGCGGTCCAGAGCAGGTCGGCGCCGATTCTGAATCGGGGCGGCGCTGCGATCGGCAGATGCGCTTCGCCGGGATCGGCCGGCGTCTGCCAGATCAGCAGCGCCAGCATGCCTTGCATGATCAGCAAGGCGGCTTCAACGAGCCCCAGGCTGCCGGCCAGAGCGATCATCGAGGCCAGCAGCGCGGGCACCGGCAAAAAGGGCCAGACGCGCTGCGCCATGGCCGGTGCGGGGCCGACCGGTGCGACCACGGCGATGAACCCTGCGACGCTCGAAATGGCTGCCACGCTCGTCCCGAAGATCACGCCGATGGCCAGTTCGGGCTGGCGCAGGACGGTGCAGACGATGCACATCAGCGCGATGGGAACCCAGTGAACGATCGTCCGGCGCGTGGGCGAACGGTCGTTGTCCTTGATCAGCAGCCGGCTGGTGAGCAGAACGCAGACCAGCAGCCCACCCGCGCCCAGCAGCAAAAGCATCAAGGCGGCGCGGTTGCCTGAAAGCAGGTTAGGCATCGGGCGAATGGTGCAGGCAAAGCGATAAAAAGTCCAGCGCGGGGCAGCTTTGCACGAACCGGCGGACATGCCGGCGGCGGTTTGACGGCTTTGGGGCCGATTCTATAATGCCGCCTGCCTCGGAAACGCTGGTGAGTGGCGGCTTGTGGAAGGAGCGTGTGGGTGCGTACGCATTGGGCCGGTCTCCTGGGTCTGTTGCTCCTCGCTTCGGCGGCACGCGCGCAGGTCAGTGACTCGGCCGAGGTGTTGCACATCAAAGCGGACAGGGCCTTCACCTGGACCGAACAATCCACCAACGTCGTTCAGCTCGAGGGGGGCATCGCGATTGACCTCGATCAGACCCACATGGCCGCCCGGCGCGCGGTGGTGTGGATCACACCGGTGCCGCGCTCGATTGCGCATCTGCAGCGGCTCGAGGTCGTGCTGATGGACGACGTGGTGATCACCGATCCGAGCTCGACGCAAAGTGGACGATGGTATTACGTCGAGGCGAGCATCCGCGGAACGCCTCGCCTCACCGCGCGCAGCCGCATGGGCGTGAACCAGAGTGTTTCAGAGCTGTACAAGGAGGCCAGCGCGCATCGGCCGGTGCTGCTTGTGCCGGGCGAGCCCCCATCCCGGCGCGTGCTCGGCGAGGCCGCGCCGGGGGCCGCCGCGACGCAGCCAGCCAAGACCTTTCGCCCGACCACGACCGTCGAGATCCAGGCCGGAACATTTCAGACCGAGAAGACGCCCGAAGGCCGGATTGCGGCCGTCTTTCCCGGAAAGATCGCGATTCTCAGCCGCAACCAGCGGGGTGATTACATCGAACTTCTGGCAGACCGCGCGGTCGTGTTTACCCCGTATGTGAGCCTGACCGAAACGACGCCCGGAGAGCGCCTGCAGAAGATCGAGCAGGCGGTGGTTGGGGCCTACGTCGAAGGCGACGTGAGAATCTACCGAACCCCCGGCGACCAGACCCAGCCCGAGCAGCGTGTCACCGCCAGCCGGGCCTATTACGATTTCACCACCGACCGCGCGGTGATGACCGACGTGATCATGCACACGAGCGATCCGAAGAGCAACGTGCCGATGATCGTGCGCGCCCGCATGGTGCGGCAGCTCTCGGAGCACGAATACACCGCCGAGCACGGGTTGATCACGACCAGTTCGTTCGCCAAGCCGTCGCTGAGCATCGGGGCCCGCACCACCTATATCCGCCAGACCAATATCGACGACCCCATCACCGGCACGCAGACCCAGTTTGTGGCGCGCAATGCGACGTTCGATGTGTACGGAGTGCCCGTGTTCTGGAGCCCCTACCTTGCCGGCGAGATCAGCGAGCGGGGCACCTTCCGCCGCATCGAGGTCACCAACCAGAGGGAATTCGGCTTCGGCGTGATCACCGAATGGGGCCTGTTCGAATCGCTGCACCGGCTTCCTCCCAAGGGCACCGACGCCTCCTACCAGCTCGACTATTTCTCAAAGCGCGGACCGGCCGGCGGGCTGAACGCCAAGTATGTCGGCGGCGTGGGCAATGAGGCGACGCTTGAGCCGTGGTCCTATTCGGGCGATTTCCGCAGCTATCTGGTCTACGACACCGGTGAGGACGACCTGGGCAGGCGGCGCGTGAACGTGCAGCCGGAATCGGAGGTCCGCGGGCGGCTGTACTGGCGCCACCAGCAGATCCTTCCCAATGACTGGCAGGTGCAGATCACCGGCGGCTACATCTCCGACCCGACCTTCCTCGAGCAGTGGTTCAACCGCGAGTTCCGCACCAGCCAGCCGGTCCAGAGCTCGATTTACGCCAAGCACCAGAGCGGCAGCGAAGCGTACAGCCTGCTGATCGCGGGGCAACCCAACGACTTCGCGACCGTATCCGACGCCTACCAGGAACAGGCCGAGGTGCAGCGCCTGCCCGAGCTGTCCTACCGCCGCGTCGGCGACAGCCTCTTTGGCGATCGAGCAACGTTCTTCAGCGCCAACACAATCTCGGCCCTTTCGTTCAGGGATTCGGAATACTCGCTGGCCGATCTGGGATTCCGGCCGGTTCCGGGCGGGCCCGGCAACTTCTCTCCCGGCCTGCCTTCCTACGGGACCACCGGCACTCCCGACGACACCACGTACCGGGGCGATTTCCGCCAGGAACTGGATTTTCCGTTCACGTTCTACCGGTTCCGCATGGTCCCCTACGTCGTCGGCCGCCACACCGAATATTCCGAGTCGGTCGCCGGCTCCACGGCCGAACGCGCGTACGTGGCGGCAGGGCTGCGCGTGACCACTGCGTTCTGGAAAGTGGACGACACCGTGCAGTCGGACCTGTTCGACCTGCACCGGCTGCGTCACGTCATCGAGCCCGAGCTGAACCTCTACACATCAGCGCAGAGCAAGGACCGCGACAAGTTGCTGAACTACGACGAACCGATCGATGCGATCACCGACATTTCGGCGGTGCAGGTCGCCCTTAATCAGCGCTGGCAGACCAAGCGCGGCGGGCCGGGCCAGTGGCGCAGCGTCGATGTCTTCACGTGGAACGTGCAGGGCAACTTCTTCTTCAACCAACCCCCCGACAGCGAGCTCAATCCCAAGGACTTTCGCGGGCTGTATTTCTGGTCCATGCCCGAGACCTCCATCCCGCGCAACAGCGTCAACACGCAGATCGAGTGGCAACTCTCCGACACTGTGCGCATCCTCTCCGATGTCTATTACAACCTCGACGAGGCAACCCTTTCAGCCGCCTCGATCGGCGCGTCCATCCGCCACGACACGCGGGTGAGCTATTACCTGGGCCTGCGGCACGTGGGCATCGACGTGCTGCAACCGGTTACGCAGAACGGCCAGACGAACCTGTTTCAGTTCGACAGCGAAGACCTGGTCATCGGGGTTCTCGATTACCAGTTGACCAGCAAGTACCGGATGATGATTGCCGAGTGGTACGACGCGGCCCAGACCCGCAACAACACCACCATGCTCAGCCTGATCCGGCACTTTGACCGGTTTTACATGTCCATCAGCTTCCGCGTGGATGAACTGCAGAGCGGCAGCGCCGTTTATTTCAACATCTGGCCGGAAGGGATGATGCCGGGAACGACCTATGGCACGTTGGGCGGCCGGGGGCCCGGTTCGCTCATCCCGTGATCGGGGCGCATGGGCCGGGCTTCGCGTCAAAAGGCCTTCAGCAGCAGCCGGACAATTCGCGAGAGGCCGGCGCGGGCGTTGCCCACGAACTGCTGAAAGATCTTGTTGGTGACGCGCATGAACTCCTCCATGCCCTCCAGGCGGCTGCGGGTGCGCTGCACGTCCTCTTGGCCAGCCGCCGCCCTGCCGATCGAGCTGGCGTCGAGCATGCGTTGACAGCTCTTGATGGTTTCGAGCACGGGGTCGATCTCCCGCCGCTTGCGCTCGGTGGCGATGATGGAGAACATCTCCCAGACGTCGCCGAGGCTTTCGAAGAACTCGCGGCGTTCGCCCAGCTTGTGCAGGCGTCGGATGATTCCCCAGTCGCACAGCGCCCGCAGCGACATGCTGGCGTTGCCTCGCGAGATGTGCAGGCGGTCCATCACATCGTCGGTGCACAGAGGCTGGGCGGTGATATAGAGCAGCGCATGGATCTCGGCCATGGTGCGATTGATGCCCCAGGTCTGCCCCATCTCGCCCCAGCGGCGGATGAACGTGTCCTGGGCGATGCGAAGCTGCTGGCGGGCGATGTCGGTTACGGCGGGTCGAGCGGCGGCGGTCATGGGATCCTCCAGTTTTCAAGAGGTACTGAAAGTGTAGTACTCTGCAAATGTGCACAACAACTCCGCATACTGCTTTTCAACGGAAACGAAAGAGCCCCCGCCTCGGGAGCGTGTCGCGCCGATTCTGCTGCTCCTGCTTGCGCGGGACCCCTCAATCGATGGCCTGGTTGGTCGCGTCGGTCAGCAGCCGCGAGAACCGCTCCTGCGAAAGATAGGCGTCGATCTCCGGTTTCTTGAACAGCTCCTGAACCATCCGGGCCTGGTTGTTATCGATCAGATGGTGCAGAAATTCGTAGAGCGCATCATCACCGTGGCCCGGCGAGGCCGCCTGCGCCAGCGACATGGCCATCCCTTCGCGCGCGATCCGGTCGGCCGGGGCGATTTCGAGGGCGCTGCGATAGGCCTTGGCGGCATCCTTGAATCGCCGGGCCTCGCAAAGCCGCTGGCCATACTGGCGCCAGGTATCCAGATCGACCTTGCCGGCGGAGATGCGCTTTTCCAGGTCCTGAATGCTGTCGAGAGCGGCGGCCTTGCCCCACACGCGAAGGTAAACAACACACACGCCAACACTTAAGGCGAGGATCAACAGAGCAGGAACACGGCTGTGGCGTTTGAACATGCTTTGTAACTCGCCCTTAAATACGCGCGGCGGGCCTTTTAGTTGCGGAGGTGACATTTCGTCAGCAGCGCCTGTGCCGCGGTATCTGAGGGGCGAAACTCCGGGCGGGTGTTTTTTTTGTTGCACGCAGGCCCACTGGCTCGATAAGCTATATATACAGTTCCATTTCGGTGCCGGGCGATATTCACGTCTTTACCGCTGTGCGCACCGAGATTTTTGGAAATCGGCCATGACGACGACCCGCACAGTTCCTGCCATTCCGGTGATCGGTCGTCCGGAATCTTATTACGCCAAGCTGGCGCACGATGCCGAGCGCAGGGCGGACGTTCACGCGCGCGAGGCGGCCAAGGTGGGCCAGTACCTGACTCTGGCCCTCGACCCGGCACTGAGCTGGGAGCAGAAGCTCAAGTATTTCATGCACGCCTTGAGGCGCCACTGTCAGCCGCCGCCCCTTCCCGACGATGACGTCTGGGCGTTCTACCGCGACCTGAGCCAGTTGATCCGCCAGCACGCCGGGGCCGAGGCGCTGCGCATCGCCAGCGCTGAGGACGACATGTATGCGGCGCGCCTGTCGCTGGGGCAATCGCGCGAGAAGATCGAGGATGAGGCCGAGCAGTTCTTCGGGCGGATAATGGGACACGGAGACGAGTGCCCCGAGTGGTGCAACGAAACCGACTGGGCGCAGCTCCGCATGATCCGCGACCAGTGGATTTAGCGGCGGCCGGGTGCGAAAACACGCTGTAACCTTTGGCCCCGGAGGGGATCAGATTCACTGCTGGCCCACGGAGCGCAAGCTCGGACCAGCGGGG
>Ga0315268_10008385_pt1 | contig 10804 bp, 10 predicted proteins | sample C1_top_MG_FD_204535 | JGI IMG/M metagenome (GOLD analysis project Ga0315268, IMG submission 204535) | Sediment microbial communities from Yellowstone Lake, YNP, Wyoming, USA - C1_top | ecosystem: Environmental > Aquatic > Freshwater > Lake > Sediment | place: USA: Wyoming | collected 2017-08-01 | reverse complement strand
TCAACTGACAGTAGGGGTTGCGCTCGTTGCGGGACTTAACCCAACATCTCACGACACGAGCTGACGACAGCCATGCAGCACCTGTGCTGGCTTCCCGGTAAACCGGGATCATTGCCGTTTCCGGTTTTTACCACCAGCATGTCAAACCCAGGTAAGGTCTTTCGCGTAGCATCGAATTAAACCACATGCTCCACCGCTTGTGCGGGCCCCCGTCAATTCTTTTGAGTTTTAGCCTTGCGGCCGTAATCCCCAGACGGTTCACTTAACGCGTTAGCTGCGGCACCCAAGGGGTCGATACCTCAAACACCTAGTGAACATTGTTTAGGGCTAGGAATACCGGGGTATCTAATCCCGTTCTCTCCCCTAGCTTTCGCGCCTCAGTGTCAGAAAATTCCCAGAAAGCCGCCTTCGCCACTGGTGTTCCTTGCGATATCTACGCATTTCACCGCTACACCGCAAGTTCCGCTTTCCTCTGAATCTCTCCAGCCTCCCAGTATCGGATGACTTACTCTGGTTGAGCCAGAGCCTTTTACACCCGACTTAAGAGACCACCTACGCGCACTTTACGCCCAATGATTCCGGACAACGCTCGCCACCTACGTATTACCGCGGCTGCTGGCACGTAGTTAGCCGTGGCTTCCTCTGGGGGTACCGTCAATATCGTCCCCCCTGACAGGGTTTTACATCCCGAAAGACGTCATCACCCACACGGCGTCGCTCCGTCAGGCTTTCGCCCATTGCGGAAAATTCCTCACTGCTGCCTCCCGTAGGAGTATGGACCGTGTCTCAGTTCCATTGTGACTGGTCGTCCTCTCAGACCAGCTACCCGTCATAGCCTTGGTGGGCCGTTACCCCGCCAACTAGCTGATAGGCCGCAAGCCCATCCCCAAGCCCCTTGCGGGATTTAATTGCAGAAACATACGCCTCCGCAATCACATCTGGAATTAGCCCCGCTTTCGCAGAGTTGTACCAGTCTTGGGGGCAGGTTACTTACGTGTTACTCACCCGTGCGCCACTAGTGTATTGCTACACCCGTTCGACTTGCATGTGTTAAGCACGCCGCCAGCGTTCATCCTGAGCCAAGATCAAACTCTCAGAAATTGGCTCTTTGAATCTGGATTAAAAAAAACATTGAAACGAGTTGCACCCGCATCAACTTCTCCTGCTTAGTTATCAAAGTTCAATGTCTTAAAAGACAATAAAGGACATTAATCCCCTTTTCTCTTAAATTTTAAGAGTTTAAAAAGGACCTATGTCAATTCGAGGGTCTAATCTATTTACCTACCCTCTAATCAGTGAGCTAAATCATACAGAATGGCTGCCAGTTTGTCAAGCCCTAAAATAAATGTTATAATTCGGGCATGCAGGATCGGGTTAATACTATTTTAAGCGGCATCGCCGCCTCCCAAAGGGTGGCTCCGGCCTACCTCTTTATGGGAGTTGATCCGCAGATCAAATTGGCAGCCGCCTTGAATTTCGCCAAAACCTTAAATTGCGAAGGTTCCCCCCCACCTTGCCTGCCCGACCGGCAGGCGGGTAATTCCTGCTTAAGTTGTCAGCAGATAGAAAAAGGGGTGCATCCGGATATTAGTCAAATTAAGCCCGAAACTTCCACCCTCAAAATAGAACAGATCCGCCAGCTAAAAGAGTTGACCCGCTACGGGCCCTTTAAGGGCCGCTTTAAGATTGTCATTATCCAGGAAGCCGATGCCTTAACGGCTGAAGCCGCCAACAGTTTCCTAAAACTGCTGGAAGAGCCCTCCCCCCAGGTAACTTTTATCCTGATGGTGAGCTCTTTGGATAATCTGCCGGCCACTATCTCTTCGCGCGGCCAGAAGATCATCTTCCCGGAAAGTCCGTTCGAGATCAACGAAGATTACCGTACATTATATAAGCAGTTAAACGCCCCGCCCCTGGATTACATTAAAAACACTCAGCGGCTTCTGGAAGATATAAATCCCGAGGCCTCCCTGCAGAACCTTTTCTGCCTTTATGCTTTAGACCAGCGGGCCAGGGAAGCGCGCCATATTTTAGAGGCCTTAAAAGGCATAAAGAAACGGGCCAACCAGAAACTGGCCCTGGATCTTTTAGGAGTAAACTTGTGGAGAAGAAACTAGCCATCAAATTGAGGAAATTCAACCGCATCTGCCCGATCACCGGCTACAAGGAAGAAAGCATTCGGGTGGGCGCCCCGGTAATCGTCAAGACCGACCGCGGCGAGGAATTTGGCACGATCGTGGCCTTCCGCCAGAAATACCCCACCCTCACCTCCTCCGATGTCCGGCTCAAGAAAGTGGAAAGATACGCCACCGAGGAGGACTTAAAGGTGGCCGGCCGCTTGGCCGCTCTGGAAAATGAAGCCCTGACCCAAGCCATGGAAAAAGCCAAGGAATACGAACTGCTGATCAAGATCGTGGATATTGAATATCTGTTTGATACTTCAAAGGTAAACATATATTATAAAGTGGAAAAAGGGAAAAAGACCCCTGATCTTAAGGCCTACCGGCGCGACCTGGGGAGCGGCCTGAAAGCGGAGATCACCATGCGTTCGATCACCCCCCGCGACGAAGCCAAGTTTTGCGGGGGATTGGGCCCCTGCGGCCGCCCTCTCTGCTGCGCGGTGTGGCTCAGCAAGCCGCGGCACATCACGGTAAAGATGGTCAAGGATCAAGGAGTGCAGATCTCTCCCACGCGCACGGCGGGCATGTGCGGCCGCCTGATGTGCTGTTTCGAATATGAACAAGAAGAAAGGAGGTAATTTATGCCCAGAATCGAAATCAGGAAAGATGAATCACTGGACAAGGCCTTAAGAAAATTCAAGACCAAGGTCCGGCGCGAAGGCATTATTGAAGAACTCAAAAAGCGCGAACATTACGAAAAGCCCAGCGAACGGCGCCGCAAGGAGCTGGCGCGGGCCGTAAGGCGGGAGATCAGGCGACGGCACGAAGAAGAGTGAAGACCCTAGACCGCTATTTACTGCGCGAAATTTTGGGTCCCTTTATGATCGGCATCCTGGGTTTTATCCTGGTGATGATGGTGGACCTGCTTTTCACTTTTGTGGACCTGATCATCAACCGCGGGGTGCCCCTGGGAGCCATAGTCAAGCTCCTGATCTTTAAGCTCCCCTCCATACTGGTGCTTACCTATCCGGTGGCCACCCTCTTTGGGGTAGCCATGGCGCTGGGCCGGCTGAGCAAAGACAATGAGATCAACGCCCTGCGCTTGAGCGGGGTCACTTTTTTCCGCATCTCGGTGCCGATCCTGGTCCTGGGGCTTATGGTCTCCCTTCTTTCCTATATTACCAATGAAAAAATCGCGCCCTACGCCAACCATGTTTCCGAAAATATTATCCGCCAGATCGTGCTCAAGCAGCCCTTGCCCGTGATCCGTGAAAATATTTTCTTTAAGGACGCTTATAACCGTTATTTTTACATCCAAAAATTTGATACCCGCACCAAGACCCTGGAAAACATCATGGTCTATGAATTGAGCGGTGAAAAACTGCCCTCGGTCATGACCGCCCAGCGCGCCCAGCTCAATAACTTGATCCTGACCCTAAAAGAGGGGCTCATTCACAAATATGATGAAAAGGGATTCCTCTCCTATGAGGCCAAATTTGCGGAAATGGTCCTCAACCTGAACGAGGATCCCCTGACCGCTTCCGACCAGAAAACCTCAATCGAGATGAACAGCCGGGAGCTTTCTCAACAGATCAAGGCCCTGGACCAAGGCGGGGTCGCCACCTCCGCCCTGCGCACTGATCTTTTCATGAAATTTTCCGTGCCCCTCACCTGCCTGATCTTTGCCTTGATCGGCCTGCCTCTCTCCCTGCCGGGGATCCGGGGCAGCCGCACCTGGGGAATGGTGCTCACCATCGTGATCATGTTCACTTTTTATGTCTTTGCCTCGGTCTTTAGATCTTTGGGCCGCGGCGGACTGCTCACCCCCTTATGGGCGGCCTGGACACCGCAAATCCTATTTGGTATGCTGGGGGCCTTCCTGCTTTTTAGGGAAGGCAATTACAAATGAATCCGGAATTGGAAGAGCTCAAGAAATCTCTTAAAGAAGCGCCCCAAAATGCCGAATTGCTCCTGCAATTGGGAAGCTATTACCTGAAATCGGGGTACTTTAAACAGGCCAAAGAACAATATTATCTGGCCACACTCTTCAATCCCCACCTTCAAACCCCCATTCTCCTGGAACACGAAAAATACATAGACACCCACCCCCAAAAAATCCAGGCCCGGCTTTCGCTGATCAGTTTTTATCTTAATTGCGGGGATCTGGATCCGGCCATCCTGGAATTGGAGGAGCTGCTGGAGATAGACCCTAAAAACGTGATCGCCTATAATGTTCTGGGAAGGATCTTGATCAAGCAGGAGAGGTTCGATGAAGCGCTCGCGCTCCTGGAGCACGCGCTAAAACTGGGCATCAGAGATACCCAGATCTCCGAAATGCTAGCCAGCCTCTATCTGGAAAAGGGGCGCCTGGCGGAAGCTATCCAATTTTACGAAGAGCTTCCGCACAGCATCCAAAATCTGAGAACCTTGGCCGAGCTTTATACCCGTATCGGCAAGTTTAACCGGGCGGCGGATAAATTCAGGGAAATGTATGAGCAGGACCGGGAAGTCCTAACTGAAGTGATCCGCAAATTGGAGGAGCTTCTGCTCAAAGATGAGACCTCGGTTCCCGTCCGGGAAATACTCTCCGAGGCCTATAACAAAAATCTCAAACCGGAGCGGGCGGTAAGTTGCCTGCAGCAGATTTTAAAGCTGGATCCGCAGAAAATCGACAAGATCATCAACACTCTCAAGCAAATCCTAAAGAACTATCCGGGATTTCCCGAGGCCAATCTGGCCCTGGCTGAAGCCCTGACCTCTAAAGGCTTATACAGCGAAGCCATCGAAGAATACAGCCGCCTGGTAAAGCATCGGCCGGAATATTTAAAAGAGGCCCTGGCCGGCTGTCAGATCATCCTCAAAAAATATCCCCAGCAGTTTCTGGCGCGGCAGTTCATGATCGATTCCTATCTGGCCCAGAATAATTACCCCGAAGCCTTTGCCGAAATGAAAGCCCTGCTCTCCTTTTACAAGGAAGGGGCCGACTGGGTAATCGGAAAATGTCGGGAGATCCTTAAATCTGAGCCGAAGGCCCGCGAGATCCTGGGATTGGCCTTCCTCGCCAAGGGTGATACCTCCCGGGCGGCGCTCGAAGCCGAAACTTTGCTTTCTTCCGATCGAAATTCGATCCCCGCCCTGTTGCTTTTGGGGGAAACCTTCCTAAATCAAAAACTCTCCCGCCGGGCGGTTGAAACTTTGAACCGGGCGCTGGAACTGGATCCTTACAATATAGAAATACATAAGAAATACAAGGAAGCGCGGGAAAAAGAACTGGAATTGGAATTGGAGGGCTTAAAGCGGCGTTTGGCGGAGGACGAATGGAAGGTTTCCCTGCATTTGGACCTGGCCAAAATATATTTATCTCTCAATGTCCGGGAAGAGGCCCTGCGTGAGCTGCAATCTGCCTTACGCGACCAGCAGCGCGCGCCTTTTGTCTATTATCTTATGGGAAATTTTCACCGCGAAGAAGGGCGCTTCGACCTGGCGGTCTCGGCGTTTAAGAAGGCGCTGGAATTTTCCGGCCTGGACCTGGAAATGGCCAAAAAGTTCAAATTCTCCCTGGCCTTAGCCTATGAGGCCCAGGGCCTGCTCAAAAAATCCATCAAGCAGTTTGAGGAGATCTTGCAGGAAGATTATGACTACCCGGGCTTGAAAGAAAAAATAAAATTCCTGAAAGGAAGCAGTCTGGCCTCGGTGCAGAACAAGATGCTGGTGGCTGTCCGGCAGGATATTTCCGGAAAAGCGATCACCTCCTTCTGGGGCCGGGAAGCCCGCTCCTCTTATAAAAAACCGACCCTGGCGGTTTCCTTTGGACAAAATTATCATCTTTCCGGTTTGGAATATTTCATGAAGGGCATGCTCCCCGCCGCCCAGGAGGAATTTGCCCTCTCGGTCCAACTGGATCCCAACTTCTTGCCGGGCATCAATAACCTGGGGGTAGTTTATCTGGTCTCTTTAAAATTTGAGGAGGCCCTGCATAAATTCAGGGAGGCCTTTGCCCTGGAGCCCGCCTCGGCTATCGTTTCCAATAATTTAGGATTGACCTACAATCTAATGGGCAATCTGGCTGAAGCGCAAAAATGGCTGGAAAAAGCCGCTGCGGTGGATAAAGATTTGGCGGCCGCCCAGCTCAACTTGGCTGACCTCTATTATTCTCAAAATCAGGCCCAAAAGGCCATCGCCATTTATCTTAAAATACCCGCAACCGATGTTTTAGGAGAGGCCGCCCAAAAGCGCCTGCTTTACAAGGTCCCCTAGCCCGGCCCATTTATGGTATAATATCTCTTCTTTTGGGGGTGGATATATATGCAAGATATTATCAAGGCCGATCTGACCGAGAGCATTGAAACTAAAAAGGAAGTCCTCAAGAATTTGATCCCCAAGATCGAGGAAACGGCCAAAATGCTGATCGAGGCCTTAAAAGACGGAAAGAAAATCTTGATCTGCGGCAACGGCGGATCGGCCGCCGATTCCCAGCATCTGGCGGCGGAGCTTATAGGCCGGTATAAAAAAGACCGCGCCGCCCTCCCCGCCATCGCCTTAAGCACCGATACCTCGATCTTAACCTCACTGGGCAATGATTACGGATTTGAGACGGTCTTTGCCAAGCAGGTGGAAGGCCTGGGTAAAAAGGGAGATGTTTTGCTCGGGATTTCCACTTCCGGGGAATCCAAAAACGTGGTAGAGGCGGTGCAAACGGCCAAATCTTTGGGGATGAAAACCATCGGACTTTTAGGCTGCACCGGAGGAAGGATCGGCGAGGCGGTGGATTTGGCCATTATTGTCCCCTGTAAAAATACCCCCCGCATCCAGGAAAGCCACATCACTATCGGACATATCCTTTGTGATCTGGTGGAACGGGAGATGTTTTCGCGGTGAACAAGGCCGTATTCCTAGACAAAGACGGCACCATTTCCGAGGAGGCGGGATATCTCTCCCACTACCGGGACCTGAATATTTTTCCCTATTCCGCCGAAGCCATAAAACTCTTAAATGAAGCCGGTTATAAAGTCATCGTGATCAGCAATCAATCGGGCGTGGCCCGCGGATACCTGAGCGAAGACATGCTGCAGGCCATCGATAAAACCATGCAAAAGAAACTTTTAAATGGGGGGGGCATCCTCTCTGCTATTTATTACTGTCCTCACCATCCCGAACACGGCACCTATCCCTATAACCAAACCTGCACTTGCCGCAAACCCCATACCGGATTGGTAGAAAAAGCCGCCCGAGATTTTGATCTTGACCTTAAATCCTCTTTTTTTGTGGGCGATCACGCCAATGATATCTCTACCGGCCAGCGGACCGGGATGAAAACCGCTTTGGTCTTGACCGGCCACGGCCAGGAGGAACTTAAAGAACTCGATCAGAATCATAAGCCGGATTTTGTAGCCGACAATCTATTAGAAGCCGTAAAATGGATTTTAAAAAAATAAAAACTTATTCAGCCCAAAAGCGCAAAACCAAGGTGGACCTTTCCGCCCTGGCCAGGGCCGCCAAACCGGGCATCAAATTTTCCGATTTCACGGATAATCTGCCTGATTTCCTGGCAGTTAAAGCTTTGAAAGAGACCGTTTCCTCAATCCTTAAAGCCCGGAAGGCGGGCCGGCCCATTATCTGGGGACTGGGCGCCCATGTCATCAAAGTCGGTCTCTCCCCGCTGATCGTGGATCTTATGAAAAAAGGTTTGGTAAGCTGTATAGCGACCAACGGCGCCGGGGCCATACACGATTTTGAGCTGGCTACCCTGGGCAGGACCTCGGAGGATGTGGGAGTGGGGCTTGAATCGGGGATGTTCGGCATGGTGGAAGAAACCCAACACGACATGAATTCAGCTATCGCCCAAATCGCGGATCCAAGATATAAACCGCGGGGATTGGGCGAACTGCTGGGAGAGAAATTGAAAACCATGAAAGCGCCGCACCGGCAACTGAGCCTGTTATATAACGCCTGCTCGCAAGATATTCCCGTAACTGTACACGTCTCTATTGGTTGTGACACCATACACATGTCGCGCCATGTCGAACCCCGGGCTTTGGGAGAAGCCACCTTCAACGATTTTAAAACTCTCTGCTCGCAACTTCAGAAACTGGAAGGCGGAGTTTACCTGAACCTCGGCTCGGCCGTGCTCCTGCCGGAGGTTTTTCTGAAAGCCCTGACCGTGGCCCGCAATTTGGGCAGCCGGGTCAAAAACTTTACCACTGCGAACCTGGACATGATCCAGCACTACCGCGCCACGCAAAATGTTTTGGTGCGCCCGGGGGGGCAGCATTACGCGCTTACCGGTCATCATGAAATTTTAGTCCCCCTGCTCTACCAGATGCTGCTGGAGGAGGCCTAAATGCTGGAAACCCATCTAAAAACCATCCTGCCCCGGTTTGAAGGCCGGAAAATCCTGATCGTGGGGGACTTGATGCTGGACGAACATATCTGGAGCAAGGTCTCCCGCATTTCGCCGGAGGCCCCGGTTCTGATCGCCGATGTTTCCCGCATTACCCACGTGCCGGGGGGCTGCGGCAATGTGGCCGCCAATGTGGCGGCCCTTTCGGGGATCCCTTATGTTTTGGGACTGGTCGGCCGCGACTCCTCCGGCGACAAGCTCCTGCGCGCCCTGCGAAATTATGGGATCAACACTGACCACCTCCTTTTAACCCATGAGCGCCCCACCATTTTAAAATCCCGCATTTTGGCGGGCAGCCAGCAGGTGGTGCGGGTGGACCGTGAGGAAAAATCCACCCTTTCAGAGAAGCTCTCGCAAAAAATCTTGGACCGGGCCAAAAAACTTATCCCCCAAATGGAAGCCCTGATCCTTTCCGATTACGGCAAGGGACTCACCACCCCGCAAACCTGCCAGAAATTAATCGGTCTCGCCCGCCGGCATAAAAAGCCGGTCTTAGTGGATCCTAAAGGCAACGATTATTCCAAATATAAAGGGGCTACCGTATTGACTCCCAATACCGGCGAAGCCGAAGCCGCGGCAGGATTTTTAATTATGGACGAACCCTCCCTGCTCCAAGCCGGCAAAATTCTATTAAATAAGACCCAAGCCAGTTATTTAATTATCACCCGCGGTCGGGAAGGCCTGTCACTTCTCAGCAAAAAGGGAGAAGTTCTGCATATCCCGGCCATACCCCGCGAAGTTTTCGATATAACCGGCGCCGGGGACACTGTCATTGCCGCCCTGGCTTTGGCGCTGGCCGCCGGGGCCAATCTCAAAGAAGCCGCCCGGCTGGCAAATTACGCCGCCTCGGTCAAAGTGGGGAAAATCGCCACCCAGCCGGTTTATCGGGAAGAGCTGGCGGAAGCCTTGGAAGAGCGGGAACCCGCCACTAAAAAAATCAAAGCCCGGAAGGACCTGGCGCAGATCATCAAGAGATTGAAAAGCGAAGGCGCCCAGATCGTCTTCACTAACGGCTGTTTTGATATTCTGCATCTGGGTCATGTGCGGTATCTAAAAGAAGCGAAAAAATTGGGGGAGGTCTTGATCGTGGGCTTAAACAGCGATGCTTCGGTTAGAAAGCTGAAGGGAACTGACCGGCCCTATGTTTCGGAGCTGGAGCGGGCCGAGATACTCTCTTCATTGGAATGCGTGGATTATGTGACCATCTTCCCCGAAAGCCGGCCGGACAACTTGATAAAAATAATCCGCCCGGAGATCCATGTTAAAGGCGGCGATTATTCGGTCGGGGAGCTTCCCGAAAGACACCTGGTGGAAAGATTAGGCGGCCGGGTGGTGGTGATCCCCCCTACTGAGGGGCGGTCCACCACGAATTTGATCGAAAGGATACTTAAAAGAAAATGACAAATGTCAAATGTCAAATGATTGTTATATTGTTCATTGTGCTCTGTTCGCTGTCCACTGCCCAGGCTTGGCAGATCACTAAATCCCTGGAGCGGGAGGTGAACCAGAAAAAAGCCGCGGTCAGGCAAAATCCCGGCAGTGCGCCAGCCCACTTCGACCTGGCCATCACTTACGCCTATACCAATCATATCCAGGAAGGCTGGGATGAGTTAAGAAAGGTGAACGAGATGGATCCCAATTTTAAAAATACCGCTTATCAAACCTATACCCAAAAAGTAATTGAAAATCCCGCCGACTGGAAATTGCGCTTCCGCCTGGCCTTCGCCTACTACTTCGCCGGCAAGAAAAAAGAGGCCGTCTCCGAGCTTAAAAACGTTCTGATCCTGGATCCTTATAACGTCTGGGCCTACGGTTATATTTCCCTGATCTACGGAGAGATGAACGAGATCGATAAATCCATGGAAGCCGCCAAATCCGGGCTGAAAATAGATAATCTGGTGGCGGCTTTGCACCTCCTGCTGGGCGAGGCCTATTACCGCAAAGGCGATTCCTGGAACGGTTTCTGGGAAAGGACCGCGGCCCTGCGGCTCAAAGTTCAGGGATACTGATGGAAATCTTAAAGAGAATAAGCTTCTTCGTTTTTATAGTATTTATACTCTTCCTTTTCATCTGGGCGCTCTATTTGCCCAAGAAAGAAGCCACCCAAACCATCAAAAAGACCCTGGAGGAACAAAAGCAGCGCCTGGACCTTATCTTCCAGGGGGTTACCTTCCAGGAATCTGTCGGCCCGGTAAAATACTGGGAGATCAAAGCCCAATCCAGCAGCTTAAATAAAGACACCGGGGTGGTGACCCTCACGGACTCACGGGGCACTTTCTTTAAG
>Ga0315268_10008383_pt1 | contig 10807 bp, 4 predicted proteins | sample C1_top_MG_FD_204535 | JGI IMG/M metagenome (GOLD analysis project Ga0315268, IMG submission 204535) | Sediment microbial communities from Yellowstone Lake, YNP, Wyoming, USA - C1_top | ecosystem: Environmental > Aquatic > Freshwater > Lake > Sediment | place: USA: Wyoming | collected 2017-08-01 | reverse complement strand
CGACCTGATATTCTGTTCGCAAATCAACTCCACCGGTACCCTCTGGGATAACACGCCAGGCAATTTCGAGCTGATGGTGCCGGCGACCTATGGCAACTACACCGAGTCGTACTACTTCTACATGAATCTGAACTGAAGCGGCTCAGCGATCCGCATGCCCGCAGCGAACATTTATATCTATTAGCGTCCCTTTCCCATGCAGCAGGAATGAGGACAGGGAGGTTGCATATGCCGTTCCAGAAGCAGGCCCTATTTTTCGTGCTCCTACTCTTCGCCGGGATGTCTTTCGCAGAGAATTATGTCCTCATAAATTCACAGGACGCCCACGATGTGCTTTCCGGCATCTTCTACGCGAACGTCAAGGAATTGCCGGTGAAATTCGTCCCAAACAGCGGCACTGATCCCTACGTCTTCGCAGACAAGATCGGCACGGGCCATGACATCCTGCTCATCCAGGCGTCAGATCGTCCCATAAGCGGATTCATGGAGACCGCCCTCAAATCAAAGGGCAATCAGGTCGAGCTCTATCCCTCTGCCGATGGCATGGCCACCAATCTCGATCTGGCCAGGCGTTCCGGAGCGTCGAGCTTCATAGTAGTGGATTCAGCATATTCAGACAGTGCACTTTCCGTTCTGCCCTACGCTGCCCTTTCCAAATCCTACGTCCTCCTTTCGAACAAGGGCAATGCGGACGCCATAAAGAGTATAGTATCAGGCAAGAAAGTCCTCATCTTCGGATATGTGGACAAGGAAGTGGCCGATGCCCTTTCTCCGATGAATCTGGAGCGGATCGGCGATGGGGAGGACAAATTCCAGGATAACGTGCTCATCCAGAAGAAAATGATCGATGAGTTCCACACCAACAGCTTCATAGCCGCGGACGGAACAATCCTGGAAGACAGCATGATAAACGGCGCCATGGGTATCCTCCTGATCGGGAAGATCATCCCTCAGGTGACATATGATTTCGTCAAATCCGAGGTGCGGGCCGGAAACCTAAAATCCGTCATACTGATCGGCAACAACCTTGTCATGCCTGCCTATGACATGCGTGAGAAGATAAAGCAGGACTTCGCCCGGGAAGGGCAGAACCTCAGCTTCGGCATCCTGGTGAAATTCGCGCAGGCACTTCCCTCCGGCAATGGCATCCTCAACCTCGATACATTCACCCTTCCAGCGTACCGGCCTTCGCTTGAGATCTCTGATATGGTCTACAACAGGAATAGCGGCAGGATAATGACGACCATCGAGAACAAAGGCGACGGTCTCGCCTATTACACGCTTGAAATCCGGATCAAGGTTGATGGCAATGAGGTACGGGTGATTCCGGCATCCGCGTCCAAACCAGTCCAGAGAGGCGAATCATCTGGCGAAGAGACTGATTTCGATATGTCCAGCATAACCGAGGGAAATGTCACCGCGCTTATGTTCCTGAGATATGGGGCGTCCAAGGCTTCCCTGGATTCATTCACATCCAAAGAAGGCCCGCTGGCCTCGATCGAATACACCGACAACTCGGCGATCTCCATCCAGGCCGCCAAGTATGACATGGAGACGAAACGGCTTCTCGTCACCATAAAAAACGACGGGAACGAGACGGCCTACGCCTTCACGAAACTCGGCCTGACCCTGGGCGGGCAGAATACAAGCGTCTCGGGCTCCGGCACGAGGAAACTGGAGGCATCATCCATGTATGTGGAGGAGATCCCCCTCGACCTGGCCGCCGCTGATCTCGAGGCCAACAGGAACGTCAATGTCACCGTGGATTACGGCGCGAGGCCCGGATTTCTCGGCAAGAAGGCATCAGCCAGCGTTCCCATCATGGTGGAATCCGGATTTCCTGTGCCGCTCGTCATAGGAGTGATCCTAATAGTGTTAGTAATCGCTGCGGCGGCGTTCTTCTTCCTGAAAAAGCCTCCTAACGCTCAAACCGATAAAAAAACAAAAAATAAGGCATAAATCCACCACCATCCACATCTCGCGCATCCACGCGCTCCATCCGCTTCGTTTTTTTGTTTGTTTTCTTATCGTAATTTCTATCGAAATTCCGATTCGCACAAAATATTTCAAATTTTGTGCCCACCGATTTTCCGGTTTTGGGTGTTTCTTGCCGATGGCCACGGGCAACCCTATTTAAATCTTACGTTCCTATCTTCCTCAGATTAAGGTGACTGGAAATCGGAAAAACAATTCGGTGCAGACGTTTTCTGATAGGCCAGGGAGTTGAGTATGATGAATAGAAGATCCTCGGTGTTATTGCTGCTTTGTGCGCTTTTGTTCATGGTTTCCGTTGTGGAAGCCAAGGATGCGGTCATCGCCTATCGGTCGGATGTGGCCGGGGCGACCCTGTGTACCCAGGGTGGTGTAAACAATGCAACCTATTGCCCGAGGATACGGTTCTGGAACTCCACCGGCACCGGCACCTGGGGACCTGAGATAGAACTCCAATCCGGGGATGACGAGATCAGTGCCGTTGTCGTCAGGGCTTCTCCCTACAACAATAAGCTTGTCGTGGTCTCTGTCGGAACAGACGATTATCTCGATACCTATGTCTGCACCACAAACTGCACCGACCGCATAAACTGGCAGCACAACAAACACGTCGCTTCGGTAGTTGATTATGATAATATCCGACGCTTCGATTTCAATTTCGAAACGGCTACCGGCGATTTGGTCCTTGTATACTCAATAAACAACACCGATGCTACCCGGGACTTCGCATACATGGTCCTTCCTGTCGGGAGCACCAATTTCACAGGGATCAGCGAACAATATATCGACGACACATTCAACAGCGGCGATCCTGATTTCACCTGGGTGGCCATGGACCGCAGCAAGAACCATTACAGCGAAGAGCTTGCTTTGACTGCTTTCGATTACACCAACAAGACGAGCTATGCCTGGATTTGGAACGGCAACTCCTGGGGCAATGAGGCTTTGATATCCTCATCCCTCACGGAAGCAGACAATCACGAGGCCATAGCCGTCAGATACACCAATATCACGAACAAGGCAATGGTCATCGGTGCAAACGGCACAAAGGGCGATGTGGTCTGGAGGTACTGGAACGGCTCGAGCTGGAGCGGATTCTCAAAATTCGATGCGACTTCAGGGAACTTCAACGTTCACTGGGCTTCCCTCAAATCAGATCCTTCCTCCGATTACCTGCAAGCCATATTTATCGATGACGGAGGAAGCAAAAGGCTGGATACCGCTTTTTGGAACGGAAGCAGCTGGTCAGTGACACAAAATATCGATAATAACATCGGCTCAAACATAGACAACCGGGCGGCAGATTTCGAATGGAACTCCGGTTCGACCGGACTTCTCATATGGGATGCCAATGTCGCAGGAAGAATCTATTGGATGAACTGCGCTCCGGAATGCACCGCTGGCAGCAACTACAATATGGGTTTCGGCGGCAATGGACGCTTCATAACCACCGCAAGGAATCCGAACCAGACCGACTACGTGAAAATCCTTGGCATCAGGCTAAATAATGCCGGAAACGGGGAAATGGGATCTTTCGGGTGGAACGACTCCGCGATAAACAATTACGGGGATACTGTCATAACCCCAAGCACGGGTACCCAGAACGTCAACGTTGCGTTCTCACTCGAGGGCAGCTCCTACTTCGATCTCGTATCGCCGAAGGTGTATCTTGTCGCCCCGGCGAACAATTCGTTTATTAACATCCCGCATAATCTCACATTCAACGTAAGCGACGAGGACTCTTGGAAGTTCAATTGCAGTCTATATATTAACAACAGCTTGGTCCAGACCAATTCCTCCACGGCTGTCAATACCAACACCAACTTCCTTGTATCCGGACTGGTCGGCGGTAATTATTCCTGGTACGTGAAATGCACCGACCAGGCAGGCAACAACGGGACCAGCGACACGTGGTACTTCAACGCGGAAGATCCCCCGGTCGTGACAATATACTCTCCGCTGAACACAACCTACAATACCAACAGCGTCGACGTCAACTTCACCGCCACAGATACGAACCTGGATACCTGCTGGGTTTCCTGCGATGGCGGCTCAGCCTCGTATGGATGCGCGAACACGACCTGCGGTAGCTTATCAAACGGAGGACACTATGTCACCGTCTCTGCCAATGACACCACCGGAAACATAAACTCATCAACCGTGTACTTCACTGTCGATAACTGCCCCATCATCAACTCATCGGGCACACACACCATGGCCGTGGATTATATCGGAGCGCCCAATAACGCATCGCCTTTGAGCGTCGCAGCCTGTGTGAAGATAACCGCATCCGACGTGGTCTTTGACTGCAACGGCCACAGTATGACAAACAACGTCTTCATCGGCACAACCTACGGTGTCCTCCTCAACGGCTCATTGACGAACGTCACTGTGAAGAACTGCCCGTCCATCTCAACCTATTCCTATGGTGTTTACGAACTCTACTCAACCTACAGCGTGTTCACCAACATCACTGCCGTCAACAGTATTACTGCGGGCTTCCGTCTTGAAGGCAGCCACTTCAACACCCTCAGCAGCAACAACGCCAGCGGCTCCTTAAACGGTTTCGACCTCCGTTACAGCAACAACAACACCCTCACCACCAGCTCCGCCTACGGTAACACCTACGGCATCTACCTGTGGAATTCAAGCAACAACACGCTATCCGACAATGATGCGAATGACAATGGTCAGTATGGTTTCCTCCTTGTGACTTACACCGACTACAACACGCTCAGCAACAACGAGGCGAATGGCAATTATAAAGAGGGTTTCTACTTTAGTTACGCCGACTATAACCTGCTTAGCAACAACAATGCGTCATCAAACACAGGACACGGATTCGATCTTGAAGCCAGCCAGTACAATACGCTAAACAACAACCTGGCCTTCAACAACAACAAGAGCGGTTACTTCCTCACCCACGACCCCTCCGTCTACTCTGACTATAACACCCTCAGCAATAACATTGCATCATCAAACAAACGCCATGGTTTCCGTTTTGAGAGCTGTGATTACACTGCGCTTAACAATAACCTGGCATTCAACAACAGCGAAACCGGATTCGATTTAGATTATACGTGCAGTTTCAATAATCTGACAGACAACACGGCCTCTTACAACCACGAGGGTTTCGTTGTGAACGATTATAGCGATTTCAACACCTTCCTCAACAACACGGCCAACAACAACACCGGAGACGGCTTCAATATCTTTTATGGCGAGGCCATGCCATACGGTAACGTCCTGATCAGAAATACTGCGTTCTCGAACAATGCAGGTTTCAATCTCACGCTGGCCGAATACACCAACCTTTCCGGCAACACCGCTTACTCCAACACGGTAGCCGGGGTTCTATTCTTTTTCGCGAACCATACGCGCATGGAAGGGGACCATCTTTACAACAACGGCCATGACCTTGTCGTCAATGATGAGAGCATCCTGAACCTGTCCTATGTGATTTTCGACAACACCCAAGGAGGATTCGTGAACTTCACCAACCTTACCATAAACGATGACGTGGAATCAGGAGCTGGATACTTTGTCGACTGGTCGGCCCAACCACCCGGCCTCTCACCAGGCTATACCAGCCTGGGCGGCAAGTTCGTCAACATCTCTGCGCTTAGCGGCTCGCTCAACATAGCAAACGTAATATGGTACTATACCGCCGCAGAAGCAGGCAGTGAAGAGCCGATCCTGGCAATGTACAACGGCACCTGGGACTATACCGTGAACACCACGCCGGACACGACTAATCACATCCTTAGCCTGTCGGACGTTTCAGTGAACGGCGACTATGCAGTTTTAATCGTGTCCCACATACCCCCTGAAATATACCTTGTTTCGCCGCTCAACGGTTCCTTCCTGAATACACCCACCGTCAACTTCACCTTCTACGCGGTGGATGACCTATCCACGGTGATGAACTGTTCTCTGTATGGGGACGGTTCGCTCAAGATATACAACGAGTCCACCCAAAACAACACCAATACCACCTTCACAATGTTTGGCATTCCAGAAGGGCTCCACACCTGGAATGTGAACTGCACGGATTCCAACATGAACTCCAATGTCAGCGAGACCTGGGAGTTCACCGTGGATCTCACTGCACCTTCGCTTACGGTCGAGTCCCCGACAGGTGTTTCCAACACAAGCACCCCTGACCTCAACTACACCACCGACGCGGATAACTGCTCGTACTCCGTTGACGGGGGAGCTCCGATCATTTTGCCAGGCTGCAGCAACATCACTCTGCCAACCCTGGGTGACGGCAGCCACAATGTCACTGTCATTGTCAACGACACCGCAGGCAACACCAACTCATCGACAGTCTACTTCATCGTTGACACCACACAGCCGGTTGTCACAATCCAGTCCCCGCTTCCCAAAATCTACAACATAACCAGCATAGATCTCAACTACACGGCTTCAGATGCCAACATTGATACCTGCTGGTATGTGCTTGACAGCAGTCCTGCCGTATATCCGATAAGCTGCAGCAATGATACATTATCAGCACTGGCTGATGGTGACCACAATGTGACCGTCTATGCCAATGACACCGCAGGCAACACAGCATCAGCAACGCAATACTTCAGCGTTGACACGGTTCCGCCTACGCTAACGGTTGAATCTCCTGTCACCGCACCGCCTTACACGACCGCTACACCGCCTCTAAATTACACAACGGACGCCGCCAACTGCTCATATTCCCTTGACGGAGGAGCATTGGTCTCATTGCCTGGCTGCACCAACATCACACTGCCAACCCTGACTAACGGAGACCACAATGTCACCGTCGTTGTCACTGACACTGCAGGCAACCAGAATTCGTCTACGGTAACCTTCTCCGTATCTCTCGGGGGCGGAGGAGGGGGAGGCGGAGGAGGCACGAAAGGGATGATCCTGCAATACCGCTTCGTCTGCCCGGGTGATCTGGTAGTCTTCAATGTCACCTCTGTCAACAAGCCTCTCAATGGTGTCTCAATCAGGGTGATCTACCAGGATCCGCCCTATGATGTCGTTGACCTGACCACAGGCCCTGACGGTCTTGTGAGCATCAGCCTGCCCAACGGCACCTTCAAGGCAAGGGCAATGAAGACAGGCTACACGACAAAGGAAGAAAACTTCGGTTTCACCACCTGCCCGCTAGAAGCCCAATGCTCTGTGAGCGCCGACTGCTCCAGTCCTAATGACGAGTGTGTCGGAGGGCAGTGCATGCCGATTTCCTGCGCCTGCGGTACTATCAAGGACCACAGCTGCGAAATGGGCTGCTGCAGTGATTCGCAATGCCCTGCTGGCCAGACCTGCCAGGAGGACCACACCTGCAAACCGCAATACGAGTGCACCAGCAATGAAACGTGCGCTGATACGCAATATTGCGACATCCCAGAAGGCCAGGCAGGAGGAACCTGCAAAGACGTCCCAGGCCGGTGCGGCTATGCAGCCAACCACGCATGGGTCTCCTATGCCTGCGGCACCCCCGAAGAGGGCTGCAACGCCTGCGCCAACGGAGGACAGTGTGAGAACCACGCCTGTTACCTCAGGGACGTCACTGCCAAGGAGGACAACTACCTTGGAGACAACGTCACTGTGCACTGCAGCGAGAACCAGGGCCCCTACCGCAACTGCGTGCTCACCATCACGCTCCCTGACGGCAGCGTCGTGAGCGCCACGGGAGACGGGAACGGCAACTACCTGCTTTCGCTTGATCAGCTGGGTGCCTATTCAATAACGCTAGTCAGCAACGGCAGGACCATAACGGTCAACTCACTGCCTGTGCCGGCGGCACCTGAAAAGCCGGGAATAGCCCTGTGGGACTACTGCCTGCCAGCGCTGCTCTTGCTCCTGCTGCTGTTGATCCTGTTCTTCCTCTGGAAACGGAGAAAGAAGGAGAAAGAGCCGCCCAAGCCGCAGGCACGCCGCTGACCCTTAAATTCGTTTTTTATATTTTTTATTTCGATTTTTTCTTCTTTTCCGATTTCGATTATTATGGTCCGCTCTCTGTTTTTCGATTTTGTTTAAATTGTTAAAATCCGATTTTTACGAGCGGATTCGAACGCCATATTGGTGCACGAAATCCGAACGATTTACGAATTTGCGATCCGCTGAAAAGATCAGTCCGTTACCCCCTTCCCGTTCGCATAGGATGTGAGCAGCTTGGTCGTTCTTTTGTATATCTTCCGGAACCGTATCCTTAACCTGCCGTCCTTCTCTTCGCGCTTCCAGAGCTCTTCGACGCCCACATCCCGTGATATGTGGTGCCTGACTGCGTCCCATACCTTCGGATCCCTGATAAGTATCTCGAATTCCTCGTCTATCTCCTTCCCGCCCCTTCCGAGCCTTATGGCACCGGTCAATCCTTCGTAGAACGCTTTGCCGAGCCTTTTGGCGTGTTCCTCGCGGTCCAGGGAGAAATCGTCCATGAAGAAGGCCGAGCGCAGCACCCGCTGGTAATAGAATCCTATGGGCATGTCGAAAATCATCCTGGACGTGTTCGCTATGTCCTCGATATCCGCGTTGGGCGTGACGTATTTCACAGCCTTCTTCCTGTCCGCGCTTTTGAGTACCATCCCTTCTCTCTTTCCCTTATTGAGCGAGAGGACGAGTTTTCTCAATCCATCGATGTCATCCGGTTTGAAGGTTCCGAGCCGTGGAACCGAGAGAATGCCGTATTTCTCCAGGAGTTCATACCTTTCAGCGGGAGGCATGTAATCCCCATAGCCGCGATCGATGTCAAAAATGAAGAGCCGCACGTCGAATTCGCTGGTCGGAGCGGTAAAAGGGGTGTTGCCGATCATCTCACCGCAAAGCGTATGAAATGGATTATCCCGGAAGAAGCGCTCCAGTTTCATCTCCCTGGCCTTCTCGGTGACGAACGGTTCCAGGAACCCTCCCCTGGAGAACGCAAAAATCTCACCGTTGATGGACGCCACCCTCACGTTGAAGCCGTCTATCTTCTCTTCCGCATGGATGGTGTCCACGCCGTCCATGTTCCTGGCAAGGCCGTTCTTCAGCGTGAATATCCTTTTTATCTGGGGGAAGCCGCGGACCACCCTGCCCTTCGCTATGACCGTACCGCGCTCTATGCCCGCCATGGTCTCCCGGAAACGGGCATATTCGATGTCGTTGTACTCCCGCACCGCCTTGCCTTTCTTCAATCCGGTGACCAGGGCGGAAAGCAGCTTCTGGGTGATTTCGTCAGTCAGCCCCTCTCCGGTCAAAACAAGTTTCCTGTCCATCGCTGTTGGTGTTGGCGGACGATAAATAAAATACTTCGCTTGGCCTCCGCACACCATCCGAGCGTTTTTAAATCAGCTTCACGAGCCCCCTTCCTATCTCCGGGATATTGCCGCCGAAAAGGTTGGTCGTGTTAAGCACGAAGGTGAGCAGTATGACCAGCGCCACCATTGGCGTCACGCATATGGCAGATACGAGATGCCTGGTGAAATCCGCGAGGCGGAAGGAGAGCATGTCCTCGAGCGAATCCGCATTGGCCTCGATCCGGTCCCTCAGCTCGAAGGCTCGCGCTACGCTCGGAGCATCGCAGGCATAGGCGCCCACATCCTGGTACTCCGGAAGGATGCAGGTGTACTGGAAGGAGCTGCCCGTCGGTAGACCCTGGGCCGAGACCACAGATGACTGGACGTGGGGCAGCGATACCGTGGCTATCAGCACGTAGGAAAGCGGCAGTACGAAATAAAGGCCGAACGCCATGGTCATCATATAGGCCCCGGCTCCCCTTGTGGGCGGGAACGCGCGCAGCGCCACACCAACCGAAAAGAAGAATCCGGAATAGTATTTTATGAAGTCCAGCATGTGCACCAGGAGGAAATGTATGTAGACATAGAAGGAGAGGGACTGGACCGCATTGGTGATGCGTTCTGATATCCACTTGACACCAAAGCCCGAGGCGTGCTCGGACATGAATATTTCCATGTAGACCGAGGTCATGGCTTCTATGGGGATGCTCAGGGAGTAGAGGACGCTCATGAATTTCTGGACGCAGCTGGCAGGCGTCGTCAGATAGAGTTTCATCCAGTCTATGAGCGTCGTTGGGGTGCTGGCGGTGGCCGGCATGCGCACGGAGTCGCAATCGAGCTGGAATGTGGAGAGGTAGAGGCATTCGGCGATACTCTGCCTATGCTCCAGTCCGCCTGCCAGCAGGGGCTCAACGACCTGGATGATGGTGACCGTCATTATCACTATGAGGACGGTTGATGCGGCGAAAACAAACTCGGTTTTGGCTATCTGTTCCAGGTTCCGCAGGCTGAAAAGGCGCGAGAGCATGAGGACCATGGTGGCCGCCACAACGGAGAATGCGGCTGCTGCTATGGATATGGTACGCCAGTCCGAATACACATAGTCCAGGAAAGCCATCAGATCATCCTCGTCAAAGAACTTATGTCCACCTCTTCGCCAAAGCTTTTGCTGAGTCCCCGGGCAGCCTGGGTGAACATGATGATGTTGAATGCAGGGACCACGAAACCTATGATGAAGGCCCAGCTCACAATGGATATGGGCAGGATCACCATCATGAGGAAGAACTTGCCCACCAGCGCCTGGAGGAGCGTGCCTATGCCCCCGAATGCGGTTCCTATCAGATCCACGAAGCCTCCAGTGAAATTATTAGTGAAGAAATCCGAGAAGCTCTGCTTGAAATTGGTGTCATTGATATAGTATTCGATCATGCTCGTTACCGACAGCATGGGTCCCCCCTGGCTGTAGAATACGCTGTAGGCCAGCAGTATGAGGGCAGGGAATATGAGGAGGAACGCGATGGTCATCCCTATGAGGGTGCCCCCAAGCCTGCGGG
>Ga0315268_10008382_pt1 | contig 10807 bp, 13 predicted proteins | sample C1_top_MG_FD_204535 | JGI IMG/M metagenome (GOLD analysis project Ga0315268, IMG submission 204535) | Sediment microbial communities from Yellowstone Lake, YNP, Wyoming, USA - C1_top | ecosystem: Environmental > Aquatic > Freshwater > Lake > Sediment | place: USA: Wyoming | collected 2017-08-01 | reverse complement strand
TCAATTTGAAACACCGTATGACTGCCATATCTGTATTCCACATCGCACCTCCCTTCGTGCGACATATTATCTCAGCTAAAGCTGACCGGCTAAAGCCGGTGGTTTTAACCTTATGATCGACAATAAAGAGGCCGATAAAAATATTATCCACCAACTTTGGTGGCACAAATTCGCTGCACTATGGCACGTTTATTTTTAATAACGCACAACTCCTCATAAGCGTTGACTTCAAGCCTTCCTTCTGCCCGTTCCAGCAACTCACCGGATTTGAGAAGATGATCCGGGTTGCGCGGCCTGCCGAGTAGTTCATTACCCTCGGAGAAGGTTTCGTATATCAGTACCCCGCCCAACTTAAGCGCATTGAACAGAGGAGTGAAAAGAGGGCGGTGCAAATAATTAGTCACCACAATGCCATCAAACACAGCGATGCGATAAGGCCAAGGGCCATTTTCCAAATCCGCTCGCCGCACCGTGACGCCGGCTAAACCGGCAATACCAGCCAACGCGGCGGCATCTCGATCCACCGCCTCGACCTCAAACCCAGCCTGGGTTAGAAAGCGGGTATGCCTGCCGCTTCCGCATGCAACATCCAGTATCCGCCCACCGGGGCGAATATGTGGCGCGTAGCGCACCACCCACTCGGAAGGCTCGGAAACAGACAAGGAATCCATTAAGGGCCCTAACATCAGGGAATGACGGGCTTTGCCAAGCGGACGATTTGCAGCGCCATTTGTACCCCGTCCTGGATAAGGCGTTCAAACAAGGGAACGAAAAATGGCAGGGCAACGGCAAGCACGACAAAGCCTGCAGCAAGTGTGATCGGGAATCCTACTGAAAATACATTAAGCTGTGGCGCAGCACGGGTCATAATACCGAGAGCCAGGTTGGTCATCAGAAGCGCCGCCATGATAGGCATAGACAGCAATAGCCCAGCAAGAAACACTTCGCCCCCCCAACCCGCAACAGCCCTCCAACCAGCGGAGGAAAATGGCTGTGCCATCACCGGCAGTGCCTGGAAGCTTTGAGCCAGCACTTCAATTATCATCAAATGGCCGTTCAGCGCGAGAAACACGAGGATACCGATAAGGCCGAGAAACTGTCCTACCACCGGGGTCTGAGCGGCATTCTGCGGGTCGAAAAACACTGCGAAGCCGAGCCCCATCTGCATGGCAATGATTTGACCGGCCATTTCCACCGCAGTAAAAATAATGCGCATGGCAAAGCCCATTGCCACGCCGATCACGATTTGTTGGACTAAAATCAACAGCCCGATCGCAGAACCAGGCTCCACCGCAGGCATGGGGTCGAGAATAGGCGCCAGGACAAGGGTAATGGCAAAGGAGAGGCCAATCTTGACCTGCGGCGAAACGCCGGGGTTGCCCAGAATGGGCGCACTGCTGACCAAAGCGATGACGCGAAAAAATGGCCATATGAACGCCGCTAGCCAGGCACTCAACTGTGCTGATGTGACGCTGATCATCTCTGCTTTACCGGAAACCCGCTAGGAGCCTGTCGGACTTAAAGGAAATCGGCTGCAAATCCGCCTGGCCGGTCCATAATTCGCCATTTTTTTGGTCAATAGAATGACTATTGGCCTGCAAAACCGGCAAGCGGGGTAAGCAGGCATTTCGCCGCAGGGCGAAAGCTCGCAAAATCTGTCCTCGCCCAGCCGAATTTTGCGAGCATCCGCTGCGCGGCTTGCCTGCTTGACCCGTTTCGCTTCGATTCTTCAAGTCCGACAGGCTCCTAGCCTATCAGCCCGGGAATGCTGGCAAACAAACGGCGGGTAAAATCCATCAACAAAGTCAGCATCCAGGGCCCCGCCACTCCTAGCATGATGAACATCACCAGCAGCTTCGGAATAAACGACAGCGTCATCTCATTGATTTGGGTAGCGGCCTGAAAAATGCTCACCAGCAAGCCGACAGCGAGTGCCGAGAGAAGCAGCGGTGCCGAAACCAGGATAGTCACTTCGAGCGCCTGCTGCCCGATTGTAATGAAACTTTCCGGTGTCATGTATAGAAACTCTGAACCAAGGATCCGATCAGGAGATTCCAGCCATCCACCAGAACAAACAACATCAGCTTGAACGGCATGGATATTACGACAGGCGAAAGCATCATCATGCCCATGGACATAAGCACGCTGGCCACCACCATGTCGATGATCAGAAACGGGATGAACACCACAAAGCCGATCTGAAACGCTGTTTTGAGTTCGCTGATTACGTAAGCCGGAACCAGTATCTTCATCGGCACCGCCTCCGGGCCAGGCAAGGGCGCGCTGTTGGAAAGCTTAACGAACAACGCCAGATCGTCTTGGCGGGTCTGCCTCAGCATAAAAGTTTTTAGTGGGGCAGAACCTTTCTCCAGAGCCTGGGTAAAATCGATTTTCTGATCGGCATAGGGTTTGTAGGCTTCAGCGTAAATCTTGTCGAATACCGGTGCCATCACGAAAAATGTCAAAAACAGGGAAAGGCCGATCAGAACCTGATTGGGCGGCGCCTGCATGGTGCCGATAGCCTGGCGCAGCAGCGACAACACGATGACGATCCGGGTGAACGCCGTCATCATCAATAGCACGGCCGGAAGGAACGTCAGCGCTGTCATCATCAGCAACGCCTGGATGCTGAGGGTGTAGGTCTGTCCTCCCCCGAGCGAGGGGGTGCTGGTAAAGGCAGGCAAACCAGGATCGGCCGCCTGCGCTAGCAGAGGCGCTACTGCGACGAGGACAGCAAACACCGCAACAAAAAATATTTTGCTACGGCGCGCGAAAAACACGCTTATATCATCCAAGTTTGCGCCCCTGCATCGCCCGTTTCAGCCAAACCGCAAAACCGTTACTTCCACCTGGCAATGATTCGACCGCAAATGCCCCGCCTTCCGGTTTTGGTATAGCGTGAAGGGTGTTTACCTGCCCCGGCGCCACCCCTAGCACCAGCCAGGTTTCGCCGATCTCAACCAGAACAAGACGCTCCTTGGGTCCAAGAGCAACACCACCGATCACTTTCAATGCACCGCCAGCGCCGATCTGTCCGGGGGAAAACCGCCGGAGCAACCAGGCTGTCCCCGCTACCGCCGCCAGCACCAAACCCAAACCAAGCAGGACCTGCAGCATGCCGCCAAAAGAAACCGGGGCTATTGGCAACGGCACTTGAGCGGCAGACTGGGCCGCGTAACCTGCAAAGGAAGGAAGAAAAAAAAGCAACCCAGTGCAAAGCCGCATAATAGCTGCTCTCATCAGGTTCATTTGTGCAATCTGCGGATGCGTTCGGAAGGCGAAATGATGTCGGTCAGGCGAATTCCGAATTTGTCATTCACCACCACCACTTCTCCCTGAGCGATCAGGCAGCCGTTCACCAGCACGTCCATCGGCTCGCCCGCCAATCCGTCCAATTCCACCACCGATCCCTGAGCCAGTTGCAGCAGGTTGCGGATGGCAAGCTTGGTGCGTCCCAATTCAACCGTGAGGCTGACCGGGATATCCATGATCATATCGATATTGTTGGGCGCCCCGGCTAGAGCGCCGGAGGGGGATAATTTCTCGAATTGGGCCCTTGCCGCTGAGGGAATATTTCCAGCCAAGCTCGATGTGGCATCCTGCGGCGTGGCGGCAGCTTGTTCAGACAAGGCCGCGCCCCAGTCGTCCTCGGCGGAGGAGGCGCCACCCGCCGTATCCGATTCAGCCTGCTCGGCCATGGCCGCAGCCCAGTCGTCGACCGCGGCCGGGTTATCAGCATTTTCGTCAGCCATGTTGGCCTCCGTGGCCTGAACCGTCATCCGAACCGGCGATTATTTTGTGCACCTTGAGCGCATACTGACCGTTGAGAACTCCGTATTTACATTCCAGAACAGGTACGCCGTCGACTTCGGCGATGATTGCTTCCGGGATTTCCAGGGAGATCACGTCCCCTTCCTTCATGTTCAAAATCTGTCCCAGAGTAATGGGCGCATGCCCCAAGGTTGCAACCAGATCCACCTCCGCCGTCTGCATCTGCGCCGTCAGCAACCTTGCCCAGCGCTCATCGACTTCCATGCGCTCGCCTTGCATGCTGCTGTACAGGATATCGCGAATCGGCTCGATCATAGCATAGGGCATGCAGATGTGAAAATCGCCTCCGCCCGATCCCAACTCGATATTGAACGTAGTCACCACCACGACTTCGCTAGGGGTGGCGATATTGGCAAACTGCGTGTTCATTTCCGAGCGGATATACTCGAAATCTACCGGATACACCGACTCCCAGGATTTTTTATACTCGCTGAATACCACTTCCAGCATGCGCTGGATGATGCGCTGCTCAGTCGGCGTGAAATCACGCCCCTCTACCCGCATGTGAAAGCGGCCGTCACCGCCGAACAGATTGTCCACTACCAGAAATACAAGATTCGGGTCAAAGATGAACAACGAGGTGCCGCGCAGCGGTTTGACGTGCACCATATTCAGATTGGTAGGCACGACCAGGTTGCGCACAAACTCGCTGTATTTGAGAACCCGCACGGGACTGACAGAAATTTCAGCGGTACGGCGCATGAAATTGAAAAGCCCGATGCGAAGTAGGCGGGCGAAGCGTTCGTTGATCATCTCCAGGGTAGGCATGCGGCCCCGGACGATCCGCTCCTGCTTGGCCAGATTGTAGGCGCGAGGCTCCCCCTCGCCGCCCCCTTCGGCAGATGCTTCATCTACCTCACCGGTCACGCCCTTCAGTAAGGCATCAACTTCGTCTTGAGACAGTATGTCGTCTGCCACGTGCGTCCCTTTAGGCTTGCTGACTCAGCACAACATTACTGAATGATGAAGGACGTGAAATAAACACCCGTCACGCCTTTACCCGTTGTCTTTACATCAAGTGGCTTGTTTATCTGTTCCTGGATTTCCAGGCTCAGCTTCTGCTTTCCTTCCAGGCTCGCAATCTGCTCGGCATTCTTGCTCGAAAGTAGCAACAACACTCCGTTGCGTATCTCAGGCATGTGCAGCTTGACCGCGTCAACGACGGACTGCTCCGTCACTTTCAAATCAATTCCAACCTGCAGAAAACGATCGCCACCACCTTCAGGCTGCAGGTTAACCGTGAATGTTTCCAAGGTCACAAAAACCGGTGGCTTGGGTTTTTCCGCCTGAGGCTGAGCATGCTTCTCACCCGCTTGGGTAAAATACCACGCAGCTCCACCGCCTGCGCCACCCAGTACCAACAAGATCACCAGGATCAGGAACAGCTTCCCCTTCTTCTTTGGCGCATCTTCCACACCAGCCGCTTCCTCTTTTGCCTTGTCCTTGGCCATCCCCGCTCCCTTGATGCATCCACCGCTTCAGTCGCCGCACCAGCCCACCCACCTGAGAAAACGACTCAAACAACATTAAAAACAACCAGTTTCGTATGCTAGTTTATGTTCTTTATAATATCAAATCAAATTTTACACAAGAAAAACCGCAAGTTAAACTTGCCGGGCAATGGCTACACAGGCCTGATAAACAACAAAAAAGCAGCTAACTCATTGAGATAGCTGCTTTTATAATACAGAAGAAGAAAATCTACACACTCAACAAATCAGGCAAAAACATCCACCATTCCAATCCGCGCCGAGCCCGCCGGCAGGGCTTGCCCAGCCATTTGGACTATGCCGCCCCCTTCTCCACCCACACTGGCGGAACCATTCCCCTTGTTCCCCTGCCGCTCAAATGCCTGCTGCTGTTGAGCAAATGATTCCGCACTGACCGAAGCATTGCCCAGCATGATCCCAGTGTCGGCCAGCATTTCGCGCAACCGCGGCATTGCCGCCTCAATCGCCTCGCGCACGGCGGAATGATGGGAAACAAACAGCGCGGTGGCCTGATCGTTGTTGATCGTCAGCCGCACTTCGAGCGGACCGAGGCTGGGTGGATTGAGATGAAGCTCGGCAACCTGGTTGTTCTGGCTTGCCATCCACAGGACCCTCTCGCCAACCGCCCCCCCCCATTCGGCAGACCCCACCCGGGCTGCGACTGTCATCTGCTCCGGCGGACGGGGCATTGCAACCGTATCGACCATTCCCGCAACGGGATGACGTACGGATGCGGACAAGTCATTCGATTGTAGCTGCGCACCTACCTTGTCGGTTGCACCATCCACAAGGAGCGCCAACTTACGGGAAAAATTATTTTCCGATAACGGCCCCTGCGGCAAGTATTTGCCGTCGGCGGCAATTTCTGCCACCAACCGGGTCCCACCTGCATGGGATAGTGGCACTAGGGCTTTACCTATATCGACTTCACCCAGCGAAACCTCTTTACCAACCCCAGATTCGGGTTGAAGCAAGGAAGCAGCCGGCATCAGCGCCGAACTCGCCTGATGGATAAAGTCGACCGGGTTAAAGGCTGGCACATTGGCGGCAGCCGGCATCAGCGCCGGACTCACCTGATGGATAAAGTCGACCGGGTTAAAGGCTGGCACATTGGCATTCGCCGCTAAATCAGAGATTTCGCCAGATTCGGCTGAAGTTTTCAGAAACCCGGCATCATCCTGCTGCACGCGCAAGGCAATTGTTTCCTTCAACTGCTTACCAAGTACAGCGCCAAAACTCAATCCCTGCGAGCCTTCCAAGCCACCTCCATCTTCCGCGCTTAAAGCGGAAGTGGCTGCCTGACTGGCCCCAGCACTCGGCAATTGGGAGCTTGGCGGAGAAACAGGTAGTTGTTGCATCGGTTATCCTTTCGCAAACTGGCTTTAGATTTTACCGAATACTAAGCAAAGCACATGCCACCTTCAGGTACGCTGGGGATCATCGGGTTGTTCAGGCTCAATTCTATTTATGGAAAGTTCGTCCTGCTCGCGCTGTTCCTGCTTGTCTTCTCGCTTACGTTCACTGCTCAGATGGCGCTGCGATAAGGTATCGAATGCCTTGAGCCTGCGCTGCTTCGCCTGCCATTCGTGAAGCCCGTCTTCCCAGCGTTTCCTGCAGTGCTCCACTTCTTCTGATTGATGTCGTATGGCGAGATCAAGCTTGCCGAGAAACAAATGGAAGTCCTTGATGGAATTCACTTGCATCCCCATCTTTGTCCCCTGCAGAAGCCGTGCCTGATAATCTTCACGGTACGACTTCAACTGTCTAAGCTTTTCTTCCGCCTCCTGCCACTTGGCCTTGAGCATACCCAGCTTGCGAGCTGCAACGTCGGTGTGATCCTGCGCCAGATCGAGAAGAGGTTGAAGCGGAAAGTGCCGGGGCATATCGGATCAAAAAACAAGCTTAGGGCTTGTTAATGAATAAATGTAACATTCATCCATTAACAGGCCCTTAGGCATTGAGCAATTCAGCCAGTTGATTTCGACTGTCGGCGTAATTCTCGCGATGGTGCATTCCTTGCTGCAGGAAGGCATCCAGCATCGGATGAAGCAGGATAGCCTCATCCAGGAGCAAATCGCTGCCCTTCACATAGGCGCCAACATTGATCAAGTCGCGGCTCCGCTGGTAGCGGGAGTAGAGCAGCTTAAACCTGCGAACCATGGCCAAATCATCCGGTTGCAGTAACTCGGTAATTGCCCGGCTGACGGAGGCCTCGATATCTATAGCCGGATAATGCCCCTGATCGGAGAGGCTGCGAGACAGCACGATGTGCCCATCAAGTATGGCACGCGCACTGTCGGCGATTGGATCCTGCTGGTCATCCCCTTCCACCAGCACAGTATAAAACGCCGTAATGGAACCGCCACCCTCCAGGCCGTTGCCGGCACGCTCAACCAACTGTGGCAACTTGGCAAACACCGAGGGCGGATAACCTTTGGTTGCTGGTGGCTCGCCAATGGCCAGTGCGATTTCACGCTGTGCCATGGCGAAGCGTGTGAGCGAATCCATGATCAGCAGCACATGCTTGCCCTGGTCACGAAAATACTCGGCTATCGAGGTGGCATAAGCCGCACCATGAAGCCTCAACAACGGCGGGGTATCGGCTGGCGCGGCAACGACTACGGAGCGTGCTAAACCAGCAGGACCCAGAATATTTTCGATGAACTCCTTGACCTCGCGACCACGTTCGCCGATCAACCCGACCACGACCACATCGGCACTGGTAAACCGCGCCATCATGCCCAGCAAAATACTTTTGCCAATGCCGCTACCGGCAAACAAGCCCATCCGCTGCCCGCGGCCGACAGTCAGCAGGGCATTGATAGCACGCACACCGACGTCCAGAACTTGACGGATCGGTGCACGGCCAAGTGGATTGCAGGGACGGCAGTGCAGCGGCATCTGCTTCTCAAGGTGTAGCGGGCCGAGCAGATCGAGCGGACGCCCGGCACCATCGAGGATGCGGCCCAGCAAGCCATCACCCACAGCCACTTGGCGCGCCCTATCTTGCGAACGACGTCTCTTGTGAGAGGGGATCACACCTTGCCCGGAAGCGCGCTGCATCAAGGTATCCACCGGTGTCACTCTGGCACCAGGCACCAACCCGTACACGTCGGTGGAGGGCATGAGAAACAGCTTTTCTCCGGAGAAACCGACCACTTCAGCATCCACATCATGTCCGCCGGGCAGATGAACAGTGCAACTACTGCCCACCGCGAGCCTCAGCCCTACTGCTTCCATCACCAGCCCGGCAACCCGTGTCAGGCGGCCGGTCACAATCCAAGGCTCAACGTCTACAACCACTTCGCCGCATTCCAGCAAAAAACCATTCCAGCGATCAGAGGGAGGCGTCATGACAACTCCCTGCCTGGCTTGTATGGATACACCAGTGAGGTGCGTCTATTCAAGCCAGGCACCTTCACGCCCCAAGCTGGCAAGTATTCTTTCCCAGCGAATTTCCAGAGTGGCATCAACCTCGCTGTTCACCGTTTCCACCTTGCAACCGCCACGCGTCACGCGGCTATCCTCAACAAGCTTCCAGTGAAAGTGATTCAGTTCGTCTTCCATCAACGACCGCACCAGAGCCGCATCATCCGGATGCAATTTAAGGTGTGGGTGCTGACTGGCTTGGGGCAGGCTGTTCACTGCCTCGCGAACCACCGGCAGGACCAGCTCAGGCCGCACCCTCAAGGCTTCTCGCAGCATTTGTTTGGTAATGACCAGCGCCAGGGAAAGCAGGCTCTGCGTCAGTTCCTCGTCAAACCGGTTAAGCGCGCCATCCAGTGCCGACATCAGATGAGACAGCCGCGCCAGTTCGTCATTGGCCTTGCCCTTGCCTTCCTGGTAACCAGCGGCAAAACCTTCCCGATAAGCCTGCTGATGGACATTCTCTATCTCTTCCGCTGTCGGGAGTGCCACAGCATTTTTTTCGCTGGCCGATTCTTCCGACCCATCCAGCGAATTCAGCTCCCAACGCTGGTAAGCGCTCAACTGCTCCTTGGGAATGATGTTGCTAGACAAAACTTTCCTCTCCTTTGCCGCCCAACACTATCTGACCTTCATCAGCGAGCTTGCGCACGACCCTGAGAATTTCCTTCTGCTCCGCCTCAACCTCGCTAACGCGTACCGGCCCTTTGGCCTCGAGATCGTCACGCAACATCTCAGCGGCGCGTTGCGACATGTTCTTGAAGATTTTCTCGCGCAGTTCCTCGCCCGTGCCCTTGAGCGCGATAATCAGGGACTCGGACTGCACTTCGCGCAACAGCATCTGGATGGATCGGTCATCGAGATCGATCAGATTCTCGAAGACGAACATCTCGTCCTGAATTTTCTGAGCCAGCTCTGGGTCGTAATCGCGCACACTGGCAATGATCGCCGTTTCGTTGGCGGTCCCGGAGAAGTTGAGGATTTCCGCCGCCGCCCTCACGCCCCCAAGTACACTCTTCTTGAGGTTGGTGGTACCTGAGAGCAATTTGCTCAGCACATCATTCAATTCCTTGAGTGCAGATGGCTGAATTCCGTCCAGTGTAGCAATGCGCAGCACCACATCGTTGCGCAGCCGCTCAGTGAAAAAGTTCAACACCTCGCTGGCCTGATCACGCTCCAGATGAACCAGAATAGTGGCGATAATCTGGGGATGCTCGTTCTTGATCAATTCCGCCACGGAAGCTGCATCCATCCACTTCAGGCTCTCAATGCCGGCGGTATCGCCCCCGTGCAGAATGCGTTCTATAATGTTGGCAGCCTTGTCCGAACCCAGCGCCTTGTTTAGCACGCTACGGATATATTCGTCAGATCCCCCGCCAAGATTGGTTTTCTCGCCTGCCAGGTACATAAAGTCATCCAGCACCTGCTCTACCTGATCGCGCTTGACGGCGTTCAGGCTGGCCATGGCCGCCCCCAGCTTGTGCACTTCTTTTGGGCTGAGATACTTAAAAACTTCAGCGGCCCCCTCCTCACCCAGGGTCATCAGCAAAATGGCGCTCTTATGAATTCCCTCGTCACTCATTACCGCCAATCCACTCCTTGACCACTCCTGCCACGATTTTCGGTTCCTGCTTCGCCATTTGCTTGACCACTGTCAGCTGTTCTTCATAGCCAGCACGCGCTGGCCGGGCACCCGACACGCCTTCGACCTCAGCCTGAGCAACAGGTCGTGGCGGCGGGGTGGAAAGTTCCTTCAGCAAGGGGCGCAACACCCCAAACACAAGGAAGAATACCACGGCGGCGATCAGCAGATTCTTGGCGATCTCCTTGGCCAGCGCAATCATACTCGGATCCTTCCACAACGGAACCGCTGGAACCGTTTCGACAACCGCATTGAATGAGGCATTCACCACATTGAGCGTATCTCCCCGCTGCTGCCTGTAGCCCATGGCCTCCTTGACGAGATTGCTGATTTGCGTCATCTCGGCAGCGGACAGGGGCTTGGCGCTAATTTTCCCGTCTTTTTCCACCGTCTTCTTGAAATTCACCACCACCGCCAC
>Ga0315268_10008380_pt1 | contig 10808 bp, 8 predicted proteins | sample C1_top_MG_FD_204535 | JGI IMG/M metagenome (GOLD analysis project Ga0315268, IMG submission 204535) | Sediment microbial communities from Yellowstone Lake, YNP, Wyoming, USA - C1_top | ecosystem: Environmental > Aquatic > Freshwater > Lake > Sediment | place: USA: Wyoming | collected 2017-08-01 | reverse complement strand
CGCTGGTGGTGGAAGGCTGCATCATGATGCGCAAGTGCCACCTCAATACCTGCCCGGTGGGCGTGGCGACGCAGGATCCCGTGCTGCGCAGGAAGTTCACCGGCCAGCCCGAGCATGTGGTGAATTATTTCTTCTTCCTCGCCGAGGAAGTGCGCGAATACATGGCGCAGATGGGCATCCGCAAATTCGAAGATTTGATCGGGCGCAGCGACCTGCTCGACATGAAGCAGGGAATCTCACACTGGAAGGCCGGGGGTCTGGACTTCAGCAGAATATTCCATCAACCCGCAATGCTGGCCAGCGTGGCGCGCCGCCATGCAGAGGCACAGGACCACGGACTGGAAAAAGCGCTCGACCACCAGTTCATTGCACAGGCCGGAAGCGCGCTGGAAACCGGCCTGCCGGTGGTGCTGACCAGCGCCATCCGCAACGTCAACCGCACCGTCGGCACCATGCTGTCGCACGAGGTGGCGAAGCGCTACGGTAATGCCGGGCTGCCGCCCGACACCATCACGGTGAAGCTGAAGGGCACGGCGGGGCAGAGCTTTGGCGCCTTCCTCGCCCACGGCATCAGCTTCGAACTGACCGGCGAAGGCAACGACTACGTCGGCAAGGGCTTGTGCGGTGGACGCATCGTCGTTCAGCCGCCCGAAGATTGCCCCATCGCGGCGGAAGACAACATCATCGTCGGCAACACCGTGCTGTACGGCGCGACCAGCGGCGAATGCTACTTCCGGGGCGTGGCCGGCGAGCGCTTCGCGGTGCGCAATTCCGGCGCCACCGCCGTGGTGGAGGGCCTGGGTGACCACGGCTGCGAATACATGACCGGCGGCATGGTGGTCGTGCTGGGCCAGACCGGGCGCAATTTTGCCGCGGGCATGTCAGGCGGCATCGCCTACGTGCTGGACGAGGACGGAAGCTTCAAGCGCCGCTGCAACCTGGCGATGGTGGAACTGGAGCCGGTTCCGGAAGAGTCTGCCGCCAGCGAAACAGGCGAAGTGGCGGGGCATGGCCGGGTGCATCTCAACCCCTTGGGCAAGGCCGACGAACCGGTATTGCGCGGCATCATCGAGAATCACCTGCGCTACACTGGCAGCGCGCGCGCCCGGCTTATCCTCGACAACTGGTCAGAATACCTGCCCAAATTCGTCAAGGTCATGCCGACCGAATATCGCCGCGCCCTGCAGGAACTCGACGAGCAAGCGAAGCAAAGGGAGATTGCATAAATGGGCAAGCCGACCGGATTTATGGAATTCCGCCGCCTGAGCGAGGAGAGCTTGCCGGTCGCGGAGCGCCTGAAAAATTACCGCGAGTTCGTGCTGCATCTGACCGAGGAACAGGCCTCCATCCAGGGGGCTCGCTGCATGGACTGCGGCATCCCTTTCTGCAGCAACGGCTGCCCGGTCAACAACATCATTCCGGACTGGAACGATCTGGTGTACCGCGGCCGCTGGAAGCAGGCGCTGGATGTGCTGCATTCGACCAACAACTTTCCGGAGTTCACCGGCCGGATTTGCCCGGCGCCCTGCGAAGCGGCGTGCACCTTGTATATCAACGATGATGCGGTGGGCATCAAGTCAATCGAACACACCATCATCGACAGGGGCTGGGAGCAGGGCTGGGTCGTGCCGCTTCCGGCACAGAAGAAAACCGGCAAGAAAGTCGCCGTTGTCGGCTCCGGTCCCGCCGGACTGGCCTGCGCGCAGCAATTGGCGCGAGCCGGACATGACGTGGCGGTGTTCGAGAAAAACGACCGCATCGGCGGTCTGTTGCGCTACGGCATTCCCGATTTCAAGCTCGAAAAAACGCACATCGATCGCCGCGTGGCGCAAATGCGCGCCGAGGGCGTGGAATTCCGCGTCGGGCAGTACATCGGTCAAGATGTGCCGGTACAGAAACTGATGGACGATTTCGACGCCGTAGTTCTCGCCGGCGGCGCCGAGCAGCCGCGCGACTTGCCCGTGCCGGGGCGCGAATTGCAGGGCGTGCATTTCGCCATTGAGTTTCTGTCGCAGCAGAACAGGGTGGTGGCAGGCGATGCGCTGACCGGGCAGATCAAGGCCGGCGGCAAGCATGTGGTGGTGATCGGCGGCGGGGACACCGGCTCCGACTGCGTGGGCACCTCCAACCGCCAGGGAGCGGCCTCGGTGACCCAGATCGAAGTGATGCCGCGCGCGCCCGAGCAGGAAAACAGGGCGATGACCTGGCCCAACTGGCCCCTCAAGCTACGCACCTCCAGCTCGCAGGAGGAAGGCTGCGTGCGCGACTGGTCGGTCACGACCAAGGCCTTCGTCGGCGCTGGCGGCAAGCTCGAGAAGCTGAGCTGCATGCGCGTGGAATGGCGGGACGGAAAGATGCACGAAATACCAGGCAGCGAATTCGAATTGCGGGCCGAACTGGTATTGCTGGCGATGGGATTTGTCAGCCCGGTGCAGAAAGTGCTGGAAGCCTTCGGGGTGGAGAAAGACGTCCGCGGCAACGCCAGAGCTTCGACGGATGGCGCGCTTTGCTACCAGACCACGGTAGAAAAGGTGTTCGCTGCCGGCGACATGCGCCGCGGCCAGTCGCTGGTGGTATGGGCCATACGCGAAGGCCGCCAGGCTGCAAGAGCCGTCGACGAGTATCTGATGGGCCATTCCAATTTACCCCGCTAAGGACCTAACGAAAACAAAAATGCACAACAAACTCAAAAACGACACCTTCCTTCGCGCCCTTCTGCGCCAACCGACCGAATACACCCCGGTATGGATGATGCGCCAGGCCGGCCGCTATCTGCCGGAATACAACCAGACCAGGGAGAGGGCGGGCGACTTCCTGTCTCTTTGCAAAAACACCGATCTCGCCACAGAGGTGACACTGCAACCGCTGGCGCGCTTTCCGCTCGATGCCGCCATCCTGTTTTCCGACATTCTCACCATCCCCGATGCAATGGGCCTGGGCCTGTATTTCAGTGCCGGAGAAGGACCAAAATTCGAGCGCCCGCTGCGCGACGAGTGGGAAATCCGCGGCCTGACCGTACCCGACCCGAATGTGCACCTGCGCTACGTGATGGACGCCGTCAGCCAGATCCGCAAGTCGCTCAACAACGAGGTCCCCCTGATCGGTTTTGCCGGCAGCCCGTTCACGCTCGCCTGCTATATGGTGGAGGGCGGCAGCAGTTCGGATTTCACCCTGGTCAAAACCATGCTTTACCAGCGACCGGAGCTGCTGCACCACATCCTCGACATCAATGCCCGCGCCGTGACCAGCTACCTCAATGCACAAATCGAGGCCGGTGCTCAGGCTGTGATGATTTTCGACTCCTGGGGCGGGGCGCTGTCCCATGCCGCCTACCACGAGTTCTCCCTGCCCTACATGGAGCAGATCGTCAGCGGCCTGATCCGCGAACATAACGGCGCAACCATACCCAACATCGTCTTCACCAAGGGGGGCGGACTGTGGCTGGAAAGCATCGCCGCCATCGGTTGCAACGCGGTCGGTCTGGATTGGGCCATAGACATCGGCCAGGCACGCAAACGCGTGGGCGATAAAGTCGCGCTGCAAGGCAACCTCGACCCGACAGTGCTGTTCAGCAACCCCGACACCATCCGCACCGAAGTCGAAAAAGTTTTGCACAGCTACGGCAAGGGCAGCGGCCATGTATTCAACCTGGGGCACGGCATTTCCCAGTTCACCAAGCCGGAAAACGCTGCCGCCATGGTCGATGCGGTGCACGAGCTGAGCAAGCCGTACCACTAGCAACAATGGCATTTTCAGCGACGGATTAACACTGATATTCAGATGAAGCAAAGAAATCTGTGTGTCTCCGTGTTAATCCGTGGCTAAGATCTTCTTTCCAGGATGAAAATCCTTCGCATCGCCCTGGATGTCCCGCTCGACACCCTGTTTGACTATTCCGCCGAAGGGCACGGCGACATATCGGTAGGCACCCGCGTCCTGGTTTCCTTCGGCCGCCGCAAGATGGTCGGCGTGGTTGCCGAAATCGCAGGCCATTCCGACCTTAAGCCGGAGCGCATCAAGCCGGTACTTCGTGTTTTCCGCGAGCCACCCTTGCCAGAGGAAGTTTTTCGGCTGCTGAGATTCTGCGCCGACTACTATCATCATCCCTTGGGTGAAGTCATTCTCAACGCCCTGCCCGCCCCCTTGCGTCAGGCCAAACCTGCCGCACAAACCAAGCCCGCCCGTTACCGCCTGACCGAAGCCGGTTACGCTGTCGAAGCCGACATCCTGCCCGTCCGCGCAGTCGTCAAACGCAGGCTACTACAAAGTCTGAGGCAGACCGGCACCCTGGCACGCAGCGAAATCATCGCGCTATCAACTCGTGCCATGCCGGTCGTCAAAGAGTTCATGGAGCGGGGATGGGTGACAGAAAGCGACGAGACCCAAGACTTGGCATGCCCTCCCGTGGCACCTGATATACCCCCGCCGCTGACGCCTGCCCAGGAACAGGTTGTCGCCGCTATTCTCTCCAACCCGGAGCAGTTCCAGGTGTCGCTGCTGTATGGCATTACCGGCAGCGGCAAAACGGAAGTCTACCTCCGTGTCATCGCGCAGGCTTTGCGGCAGGGAGGGCAAGTGCTGGTGCTGGTTCCGGAAATCAACCTTACGCCTCAGCTGGAAGCGCGCTTCCGGGCCCGTTTCCCGGAAATACATCAAGTCAGTCTGCACAGCCGACTATCCGCCGGGGAACGCCTGCACCATTGGCAACTGGCCCAATCCGGGCACGCCAAAATCGTTCTGGGCACTCGCCTGGCCTTGTTTACCCCGATGCCGAAGCTGATGCTGATCATTGTTGACGAAGAGCACGACGCTTCGTTCAAACAGCAGGAGGGGCTGCGCTATTCCGCCCGCGACATGGCCGTGGCGCGCGGCAAGCAGGCGGGTGTGCCGGTGCTACTGGGTTCCGCCACGCCCGCCCTGGAATCCTGGTACAACGCGCTGAACGGCCGCTACCATCTGCTGGAACTGTCCGCACGCGCAGTTGCCGACGCCGCATTGCCGGTTATCCGCTGCATCGACATCAGCCGGACAAAGCTCACCGATGGCCTTTCTGAACCGCTGATCGATGCGTTGCGCATACGCATCGAGCACGCTGAACAAAGCCTGGTTTTCATCAACCGCCGCGGCTTTGCGCCGGTAATGCGCTGCGGACAGTGCGGCTGGATCTCCACCTGTCATCGCTGTTCCAGCCGGCTGGTAGTGCATCTACGGGAAAGACGCCTGCGCTGCCACCATTGCGGGCACGAATCGCGCATCCCGCCAAGTTGCCCGGATTGCGGAAACGCCGACCTGGCGCCTCTGGGCCACGGCACCCAGCGCCTGGAAGACTCCCTGACACGCATTTTTCCTGCCGCCCGCATCCTGCGCGTTGACCGTGACAGCGCCCGGCGCAAGCACGCTTTGCCCGAAATGCTGGAACGCATCCATGCGGCCGAGGTGGATATCGTAATCGGCACCCAGCTTCTGGCGAAGGGGCATGACTTCAAAAAACTCACCCTGGTCGGCGTGGTCAACGCGGATGGCGCGCTCTACAGCGGTGACTTTCGCGCCTCGGAACGCCTGTTCGCGCAGCTGATGCAGGTCGCGGGGCGCGCCGGCCGCGATGTTCTCCCCGGCGAAGTGCTGATCCAGACCCAGTTTCCAACCCACCCTTTATTCCAGTCCCTGATCCGGCACGATTACAAAGGTTTTGCAGAAAACCTGCTGGCGGAGCGCAAACAGGCGGAATTCCCGCCCTATTGCCATCAGGTGCTACTGCGCGCCGAAGCGGCACAGATGGAAACTGCACTTGCATTTCTGCACCAGGCAAAGGCAGTCGCACCCAAACAATTCGACGTCAGCCTGTTCGACCCGGTGCCCGCCCAAATGGCGCGACTAGCCGGCAAAGAACGCGCGCACCTGCTGGTCCAATCTGCATCCCGCGGCGTTTTACAGGCTTTCATCAGCGCGTGGAACAAAGCGCTTTCCGGACTGGCCGGGCGTATACGCTGGTCGCTGGACGTCGACCCCTTGGAATTTTAGTTGTTTTAGTGCAGCGATGCGAAATAGCCGTTAAAATACCGCCTTTAGGAACGAGTTACCGCCTTGAAACACCATCTGACCGAGCTTTTTACCCACGCACTCAAGCAAGTCGCGCCGGAACATACCGGCCTTTTCTTTGAGATTTCTCGCCCCAAACAGGCGCAACACGGCGATTTCTCCTGCAACCTGGCAATGCAGCTGACGCGCCTGCTGCGCGGCAATCCACGGGAAATTGCGGCACAACTGCTGAATGCGTTGCCGCCCTCACCCTATGTGGAAAAATCCGAAATTGCCGGCGCCGGCTTCATTAACCTGTTTTTGACACCCGCCGCAAAACAGCAGGTGGTCAAACAGATTCTGAGTCTGGGCATGAATTTTGGCCGCAGCGCCTTGGGGCAAGGAAAAAAGATCCAGGTGGAATTCGTTTCCGCCAATCCGACCGGCCCACTGCACGTGGGCCACGGGCGAGGCGCGGCGTTCGGCATGAGTCTATCGAATGTGCTGGGTGCCGCCGGTTACCAGGTTACCCGAGAGTTCTACGTCAATGATGCCGGAAGGCAGATGGACATCCTGGCGCTCTCTACCTGGCTGCGCTACCTGGACCTGAACGGCATCCACGTCGCACTTCCCGCCAATGCCTATCAGGGCGCTTACGTCCAGGACATGGCCCGCCTGATTCAGGAAGCCCACGGCGACCGTTACGTACACCAGCCTACAGCCATCCTGGATAGCGTCCCGGCCCACGAGGAGGATGCCGAAGGCCATCTCGACGTGCTGATCGCAAATGCCAAGAAGCTGTTGGGCGAAGATTACGCCTATATTCACAATTTCGTCCTGACTGAACAGCTCGGCGACGGGCGCAATGATCTGACCGAGTTCGGCGTGGTATTCGACGCCTGGTTCTCCGAGAAATCCCTGTTCGACAGCGGGCTGGTGGAGCATGCGGTAGCCACACTGGAAAAGCATGGCCACCTCTACCTGCAGGATGGGGCAAAATGGTTTCGCTCCACCCACTTCGGCGACGAGAAGGATCGCGTGGTGCAGCGTGAAAACGGCCTCTACACCTATTTCGCTTCCGACATCGCCTACCACCTGAACAAGTTCGAGCGCGGTTTCGACCAGGTCATCAACGTCTGGGGTGCGGACCACCACGGCTATATCCCCCGCGTCAAAGGCGCCCTGACCGCGCTGGGTGTGGACGCCGAACGACTGACCATCGCCCTGGTACAGTTCGCCGTACTATGGCGCGGCAAGGAAAAATTACCAATGTCCACGCGCAGCGGCAACTTCGTCACCCTGCGCGAACTGCGCGAGGAAGTCGGCAACGACGCGGCACGGTTTTTTTATGTGCTGCGCAAAAGCGATCAGCACCTCGACTTCGACCTGGAACTGGCAAAATCCCAAAGCAACGAAAATCCGGTGTATTACATTCAGTATGCCCACGCCAGGATTTGCAGCGTGCTGACGCAGTGGGGAGGAAGCCCGGAAGCGCTGATCGATGCACAAGCCAGCTCGCTCACCGGCAAGCACGAGCTGGCCCTGATGAGCTGGCTTGCCGACTATCCAGGCATAGTGGAAAGCGCTGCCAGGGAATTGGCGCCCCATCTGATTGCATATTATCTTAAGGATCTGGCCGGTGAATTCCACAGTTATTATAATGCGGAACAGTTTTTGGTTCCGGATGAGCCCCTTCGCCATGCCCGCCTGATGCTGATCAGCGCCGTCCGGCAAGTTCTGCATAACGGCCTGGCCCTGCTTGGCGTCGGCAGCCCGGAAAAAATGTAGCAGTGGCGGAAACTCCGCAAGGCAAAAACCCATGAGTCGAGATTATAAAAAAAGCGATCGTCCGCCCCCAAAAAAAGGGGGGAATTCCATTTTTACGGGCATTGTGATCGGACTCGTCGCCGGCCTTGCCGTAGCAATCGGCGTGGCCCTTTATATTAACTTCAGCCCGAAGCCCTTTGTCAGTCGCGCCAAGCAAGCCACACCGCAGGACGAAGCCGCCCAAATCCCGGCAAAGGTTGACGGTGGGACGCAAAAACCCGCTGAAGCAAAACCCGTAGACACGGCAGACAAGAACGGCAAGCAGGATGGAAAGCCGCGCTTTGATTTTTATACCATCTTGCCCGGTAGTGAAGAGCCCGTTTCGGCACAGGAAATCAAACAGCCAAAAAAACAGGATGGGGCGACGAAGGACGGCTATTATCTCCAGGTTGGCGCATTTCAGGCTGCGGCAGAGGCTGACAACATGAAGGCGCGCCTTGCCCTTCTTGGTCAGGAGGCTATTATTCAGACCGCCAACATCCCCGACAAGGGAGTCTGGCACCGGGTACGTATTGGTCCATTTACCAATATCGACGACATGAATCGAGCCCGCTCGCTGCTTACGCAAAACGATCTTTCATCCACTGTGATCAAGCTTCACGAGACTGGAACACAGTAATTCAGAGACGAATTTTTTTACTTGGGGGCAAACATCATGCGTTTTACCGGTTTCTTTCTGACCGTTTCATTTCGGTTTTTACTTGCTGCTGCTTTTTCACTGGCCGGGTTCTTGGCCCATGCCGACATCCATCCTGGCCAAGAATACGAGCTGGTTTCCCCCCCCCAAGCGGTTGAAACCGGTAAAAAAATCGAGGTGTTGGAGATTTTTTCCTATCTCTGCCCGCACTGCTACCACCTCGAGCCGGATTTAAATAAATGGGAAAAGCAGCTGCCCAAGGATGTTGAATTTCGCCGGTTGCCGGGGATTTTCCGCGACTCCTGGATCCCTTTTGCAAAAGTGTTCTACACCTTTGAAGCCATGGGTTTGACCGACAAGCTCCATGGCGAGTTTTTCAGTGCCATCCATGTACAGAATGCGCGTTTTGACGACGACAACGCCCTGTTCGACTGGGTTGAGAAGCGTGGCATCAACCGGAAAATCTTTGCCAACACCTATTCTTCCTTTGCCATACAGAGCAAGGCAATGCGCGCCAAGCAGCTTACTAAAGCCTATGCCATCACCGGTGTCCCCGCCATCATCGTTGATGGTAAATATCGCGCCTACGTCTCTACTACTGGCGGGCAAGCCGCCTTGTTGGCAACTGTAGATCAGCTGATCAAGCAGGCACGGCAGGAGCGCACGGGGAAGTAAGACGGCCTAAACCCTTCCTGAGATGAGCATTTCAATTATACTGATCGACGATCACCCACTGTTTCGAAAAGGTTTGTCGCACCTGATCGAGGCCCATGGGGAAGGAATCTCCGTTGTTGGACAGTTCTCCGGGATCGGCAGCGTACTCGATTGGCTTAATAATGGCAGCAGCACGGACGTCGCTTTGCTTGACCGCAGTCTTCGGGATGAGGACGGGCTGGATCTGGTGCCCGAACTGAAGCGCCGCGGGATCAGGGTCATCATGCTGACCGTCGCAGAAGAGGCGCATGAGGTCAGAGAGGCTGTCGATCTGGGTGTTGACGGCTATGTTTTGAAGACCAGCGAACCGGAACAGATCATCCAGGCAATCTACGCGGTCGCGCTGGGTCCTGGATTGCGCCGTTTCCCGATCATGGACGAAAATATGCAGGGAAAGTTGGCACCGGATGCCAGTAGCAAGCTTTCTTCGCGCGAGATGGAAATCGTCGGTCTAGTGGCTCTCGGCATGAGCAATAAGGCGATTGGCGTACGGCTGGGTCTTTCCGACAACACCGTGCGCAATCACTTGCGCAGCATTCTGGAAAAGCTTGGGCTCGACAACCGCGTGCAGGTCGCCACCTTTGCCTTGAAGCATGGCATTGCCGGAAAGCCTGGCGGAGCGTCTTAATCCAATAACGGCCAAACCGGGGTTTTTGTGGCCCTGGCGCCAAATAGAGGGATAGCAGGCGTCGCCCTTCCCTTACTGTATAAACCCCTTTTCGATCAATTCCGCTGTCAGCGCAAAATAATCCATTGCTCCGTGGCTGTGAGGGGCAAACTCAAATATGCTTTTCCCATGCGCCGGACTTTCCGCGAGGCTTACATTTTCAGCAATGCGGGTTTCACATAAATCATTGCCGTAGCGCTCTTTTAGACTGTCATAAACTTGGTGTGAAAACTTTCTTCGGGTATCGAATCGTGTTATCACGACTTTGCGTTCGACTTTTCTCTTGAGTGCTTTTTCCAGCACCGTTAGCGCCGCATCCAGCCGCTCCACGCCCTGCATTGAAAGATAATCTGCCGATACCGGGATCAACACACGGTCGGCAGCAAAAATCGCGTTCAGCGACAACACACCAAGCATGGGACAGCAATCGATCAAAATCGGGTTGCCCTCCCATGCCAGGCTTTCCTGCATGCCTTCGCGCAGGCGCGAAGCGATGCTGGTGCTTTTTCCGTACAACGCGTCAATCTTCGCAAGCTCCATGTGCCCGGGAATTAGCCGTACCTCATTGGGAAGCTCACGAACCAAACTGGCCAGTGGCTTCTCTTCACTGTAGAAGGCAGATATGGTCTCGTCTCTGTTGTCCACCTTGAGGCCGAATGAAAGCGTCAGATGCGCTTGTGGATCCAGGTCGATTGCCAAAGGGCGCTTTTCCAGGCGGGCCAGGGCTGCGGCAATGTTCAGGGTGGTGGTGGTTTTCCCCACGCCACCCTTTTGATTGAATACCGCAATAATAGTCATTCTGCCCCTACTCCACGGTGACTGATTTTGCCAAATTTCTTGGCTTGTCCACATCCGTTCCCTTATGCAGAGCGGCATGATAGGCCAGCATCTGCAGCGGAACAGTATGCAGGATCGGGCTTAGCAGCCCGGCATGTCCCGGCAGCT
>Ga0315268_10008379_pt1 | contig 10810 bp, 9 predicted proteins | sample C1_top_MG_FD_204535 | JGI IMG/M metagenome (GOLD analysis project Ga0315268, IMG submission 204535) | Sediment microbial communities from Yellowstone Lake, YNP, Wyoming, USA - C1_top | ecosystem: Environmental > Aquatic > Freshwater > Lake > Sediment | place: USA: Wyoming | collected 2017-08-01 | reverse complement strand
GACGAGACAATTGCCGACATATCCCTCATCGAACCAGATACCTCCGGACACAGTTGGTAGCCCGACCCTGTTCCCGTAGTCCCTGATACCCGCAACGATTCCTCCGAACAGGTACTTCGGGTGCTTGATACCGGGCGGCATCTTCTCCACGGGATAGTCCAGCGGCCCGAAGAATAGCGGATCGACGAGCGCTATAGGCTGCGCACCCATACAGAGCACATCACGGATTATGCCACCGATGCCAGTAGCCGCGCCTCCGTAAGGCTCAACCGCACTCGGATGGTTGTGGCTCTCAATTCTCAGGGCGTATGCGTGGTCCTTGTCGAATTCCATCACTCCTGCGTCGCCTCGGTCGATGACGGCCCTGCTGTTGATGCCGAACACATACTGTTTCAGGTAGATCTTCGAGCTTTTGTAGCAGCAGTGTTCGCTCCATGCCTGGCCGAGCGATTGGAACTCCACATCCGTCGGGTATCTCCCCTTCTCCTCGAAATGCTTCGCGATACGGTGCATTTCGTCCAAGGACAGGACGGTTCCGCTCTCGCGGCTCAATTCCACCAGTTGCTCATCCGTCGCCGCTGGTAGGTCAATCTCGACCAGTTCAAAAGGGACATCCCGACGAATGTACAACTTCTCAGTCGACATCCGTAGTCCCTCACTTCACCTTGATAGAGTAGTTGTGGATCACGGGGTTGGCGAGAAGCCTCCTGCACATCTCGTCTACCTTCTTCTGCACATCTCCCCCGTCGTCCATTTGGATCTCGAAGACCTTGACGGACTTCACATCCTTCAGTCCTTCGAATCCCAGCAGTTCCAGTGCTTTCAGAGTGTTCTTGCCCTCAGGGTCAGCCACCCCCTTCTTCAGCTCGACCCTGACCTCTGCTACAACCATCCCGCTTTCACCTTGTTGAGGGCATAGCGCAGAGGGATACTTAGCTTTTGAGGGATGGCGCTGTCGGTCTTGAAAGACTCTCACAAAATCGTGACGACCGTCTGCCGCAGCGAAGGACGATTGACATCAGTGTTTCATCTTACGCGCGAAGGCGAGATATCCGGTGTGACCGAGCATGTCGAAACTCGGTCGGATGCCCCCCTCGTGCACTATCATCTCTCTCTGGAGGGTCTCGAAGGCAACGACTTCTCCAAATCCGATCTCTCTCATCTTGCGAACCGTGGTGTCCAGCTGATTAACGTTGGGAACGTAACAGCACAGGTGGCCGCCGACGCGAAGAGATGCAGATACGTTCTCGACAGCGTCCCAAGGGTTCGGGATGTCGACGACTGCGGCGTCGACATCTTTCTCGAGCTGAGTGCTGCAAACATCCGCTACCTTGAGGTCCCAGCAGGACGACAGGTCGGCCATGGCGATGTTCTTCTTCGCGAGTTTGGCGTAATCGTCCCTAATCTCGTATGAGAACACCCTGCCCGTCGGGGCGACGGTCCTTAGCAACACGATCGTCAACGCCCCAGACCCAACTCCGCCTTCTATGACCTTGCTGCCGCTCCCGATGTCGAGATGGAGTGGTATCAAGAAACTGTCCTTTGGCATCATGACTTGGGCCTTTCTCTCGATTAGATTCAGAAGGTCTCTGACGCTCGGCTTCAAAACTGTGAATTCTTGCCCCCCGATTCGGATCATATCGCCGAAGGAGGCAGCGCACAGAGCGTCTCCGTCGATGACACCGAGACCAGAAACCTCAAGCATCCCCTTCGCCGCCCTGACGACGTGCCTCCTGCCCTGAGAACCCACCAGGAGCAAGGCCGTTCCCTCGGCGATCATCAAAGGCGAGAGTAGACAAGGTTCCTATAACTACTTTCAGGTTCGAAACTTCCTCAGCTCTTCGCCACAATTGTGGCAGCGCTCTTGCTCGTACGCAATCGCGGCGGCGCAGCTCGGGCATCGCGGGAGCGAATCCTTTCGCGGAGCTGTGCTCATGCTCCCGCGCTCCGAGGCCTCTCTCGCCGGCCTTACCCTGTAGTAGTCGAACCACTTGGGTTGTTGGGAATAGCGAGGTCCCGTCTTCAGGGCGACAGGGGACGATGCGTTCATCGCCGCCCTTGTGCGCAAGAGAACGAAGACAAAGAACACGAAGACGACTGCAATGATGATCAGAGCAAGGATCAACGCGACAGCGGTCAAGTCATCCATCCCGCAGTAATATATCATCGCGAGAATATTTAACTAGCGCTGTCCGTCGGCGGGATGCGATAGGTCCGAATGAGCATATCGATTGGGCTGACTGGTTTCGAACCAAGCGTCACTAGACCTGCTCAGGCATCTCAGTCTGGAGCCGACAAATGATAAATACGGCCATAGCAATTATCAGCCGTCCCGAAGGGGGGCATGGTAACTGGGATAATCAACTGCCTTTTGAGCGAATCTATGTATCTATCCCATGGCACCGTGCAACCGACGCAACTTTCACTGATTTGGAGGGAAGGAAATGAGCAAGGGCCTGAAGGCGGAGGTGGCGAAGTGCATTGGCTGCCAGCTGTGCGCTCTCGTCTGTTCAGGAACGCATGTGGGCAAGTTCAACCCGAGCGAGTCCCGCATCAACGTCGAGGATGTCTTTCCTGAGCCAGGCGAGTTCAAACTGAACTACTGCATACACTGCGACGAACATCCGTGCGTGGAATCCTGCCCGGTCGAGGCGATCAAACTTGACGAGGGTCAGGGCATCTATTACATCGACAAGGAGGCATGTACCGCGTGCGGAGCGTGCGTTGAGGCCTGCCCGTATAACGGTTGTTGGCTCGACCCGTCCGGATCGTACTCAATCAAGTGTGACCTTTGTGGAGGAAAGCCGCAATGCGTCGAGGTGTGCCCGAGGGGCGTAATCAAGAGGTGAATTGAATGGCAGATGGTTACACTGGAAAAGTATTGCGAATCGACTTGACCAGCGAGAAGATCGCCACGGAGCCACTCAACCGCGAGTGGGCAAAGCAGTTCATAGGCGGAAAAGGGCTCGGAGCGAGATATCTCTTCGAGGAACTGAAGCCAGGTGTGGATCCCCTGTCGCCGGATAATGTTCTCATGATTTGGACGGGACCTCTCGTCGGCACGATGGTTCCTTTGACCAGCAGATATGCCGTTGTCACAAGGTCTCCGCAAACGGGGACCTTCCTGGACAGCTATGCGGGCGGATATTTCGGTCCTGAACTCAAGTACTCCGGCTTCGACGGCGTGATCATAAAGGGCAAGGCAAACAAGCCAGTCTATCTATGGATCAATGACGGGAAGGCTGAGATTCGCGACGCGAAGAATCTCTGGGGAAAGGACAACTTCAAGACAGAGCAGCTTATCCGTAAGGAGACGGGACAGAAGAGCGCGAGAGTGGCTTCGACCGGTCCGGCAGGTGAGAAGCTCTCTTTGATCGCTGGTGTTACAAGTGACCTGACCAGGAACGCTGGGAGAGGCGGCGGCGGCGCGGTCTTCGGGTCGAAGAACCTGAAAGCGGTTGCCTGCCGGGGCACCATGGGAGTCGAAGTGCCCAACATAGACGAACTCATGAAGATGTCCAAGGAGATGTTGCTCAAGGATGTTGTCGAAAATCCCGATCACGCTGGCTCGATCACTGACGGGACTCCAATAATTGTCGATATGAGCCAGAATGCCGCCATATTGCCAACAAGGGACTGGAGCTCAGGGGAGTTCGAAGGCTCAGCCGGAATCAACTCGGATGCGCTCAAGACCAGGGTCCTCGTGAGAAGGAAAGCATGCATGGGTTGCGGAATCGCGTGTGGCAGCTGGTCTAAGGTCAACAAGGGAGCGTTCAAGGGAGCGTCGACAGAGGGTCCGGAATACGAGACCATCGGATTGTCTGGTTCCAACTGCGGAATCAAGAACATCGAGGCGATCGTCAAATTCGCAGAGGAATGTGACAAGCTCGGGCTAGATACTATGTCAGCGGGGAGCGTCACTGCGTTCGCGATGGATCTGTACGAAAGGAAGATACTGACCAAGAAGGACACAGGAGGTCTGAATCTGAAGTTTGGCGACGAGCAGGCCTTCGTCAAGATGCCCGCGATGATTGCCAACAGGGAGCACATCGGTGATGCACTTGCTGACGGGTCAAAGAGAGCTGCCAAGAAGATCGGCAAGGGCGCAGAGAAACTGGTAGTCGAATCCAAGGGTTCTGAGTATCCAGCGTACGATCCGCGAGGCTCCATCGGCATGGCGCTCGCGTATGCCACATCGGACAGAGGCGCCGATCACAACAGAGCGTGGCCTGTCGCGCAGGATGCCTATGGGAGCGGCGACCCGTGGAATCCCGATGGTAAAGCCGCGATATGCGTGGAGGACAACACGAGGACGAGCGTCAAGTGGAGCTTCATCTTCTGTGACTTCTATGCTGTGAACTTCGCTAACATGGCAAAATACTACACGTCGGTCACAGGCGTTCCCGCGGATGAAGCGTATCTCCGGTCCATTGGAAAGCGAGTCTGGAACCTCACGCGCGCGTTCAACGCTCGAGAGGGTTTCACGAAGAAGGACGACAACTTGCCCGAGAGGATGGAGAAGGAACCCCTGAAATCCGGCAAGACGAAGGGTAAGTTTGTCCCGAGAGCGGACTTCGAGAAGATGCTGACCGAGTACTACAAGCTCTGGGGTTGGGACGATCAGGGCAGGCCGACCAAGAAATCGCTGCAAGAAGCCTGACTAGGCGACATTATCAATAAGTTGTCCTACCTCAAGTGAAACGGCTAGTCCACTGCAGATAAACCCCTTAGGTTTTGAAATTTCTTTTATTATAAAATTAGGCAGATGCAACTTTTGTGGTCAATGAACCTATGGCAAGATGTGGCGAACGATGTACACGCAGACCGGCCAGTGTGCAGAAAGACGATGCTGACTCTACAGGAGTTCGAAAACGAGAGCGCGCATAACAATAACATATTACTCAGTCTATAATAAATGCAATAATCGACCCCTTTTCACTATCGTTTTTGATATCTTCGAATGTTTGGCAATTGGAGCAGATATATTGGAATGTATGCGAATTATCGTGTCGTCTAATTGAACATTCTTCATAAAGTTCGACTGGAAATTGCACATTGCCAACTTACAAATACCATACTTGGCGAGGATATAAATGCAATGAGCAACTTACTGTGAACTGCCGGAGTGAGTCGGCCTGACTCTACACGCCAGTGAAGTTATCGAGGCGTGGTCACTCAGGAGGATGCACTGATGAGCTCTGCGAAGAAGAAGTTCGGGTTGGTCTTCCACCCGGACAAATGCGATGGTTGCCTGGACTGCGAGAAAGCTTGTGTTAAGGCACACCCGGCCGCAGTCGCTGCGGGCAAATCCCGGATCAAGATAGCAGATGACGGGGGCAAGAAGAAAGCACTGATGTGCATGCACTGCGAGACCTGCCCTCCAAGCGAGTTGTGTCCCTCCGCTCTTCTTGAGTTCCATGATGACGGAAAGTACTGGACGCTGGACGAGCACAGGTGCTTCGCATGCATGGCATGTATTCCTAGATGTCCATTTGAAGGAGTTTTCTTCGAGGGTGCGTTTGGAGTTGAGACAGCGTTCACATGCGACCTCTGCGCGGGCGATCCCGCCTGCGTAAAGGTATGCCCGAAAGGGGCTTTGACTCTCGACAAGTCTCGGGAGGGGTAAGGGATGAGTGAAATGACAGAGAACGAGTCGGTCCCGGAGCCGGTGAAGCAGACGAAACAGACCGACGAGAAGCCAAAGTCTAGCACGACGACCGAAGACTTTCCATTGCCAGATTGGATCCCCCAGTGGGCAAGGGAGGCGCCGAAGATCGTGGTGAGAGCACCCGGTCCCAAGAGCAAAGAGATCATCAAGATCGACAGGGATTATGTGTCCTACGCGTACGACAGATGCTTCACGTTCACGATCGACAAGGCCGCTGGTACCGCGGTTATGGATGCAGATGGCAACATTCTGCTGGACTTTTCATCTGGGATTGCCGTCCAGAACGCCGGATGGACTCACTACAAGGTGACAAAGGCGATCCAGGAGCAGGCAGCTAAGCTCATACACTCGATGGCGAACGACGCGTACTTCGACAAGGAAGCGTACTTCGCGAAATTGCTCTCAGAGATATCTCCAGGAAAGGCGCTGAGAGGGACGTTCTTCGGCAATAGCGGCGCTGAGGCGGTCGAGGCGGCGCTCAAGCTCTCAAGATACTACACCAAGAGGAGTGAGCACCTGGCCTTCTTCGGATCGTATCATGGAAGGATTGGTGCCGGCCTTGCCCTAACTAGCAAGCTGAAGTTGAGATACAGCTACGGCCCGATGTCTCCGGGTATCATCTTCACGCCCTACGCGTACTGCTACAGATGCTCGTTCAAGCAGACCTACCCCGAGTGCGGGATGTACTGTGTCGACTACATCGAGAACCAGGTGCTCTCCATGGGTGGAACGACCGGTCAGATAGCCTCTGTCTTCGTCGAGCCGATCCAGGGAGAGGGCGGATATGTCGTGCCGCCGAAGGAGTACCTGCCCAGGCTGAGGAAGCTCTGCGATAGCCAGCAGGCCTTGCTCGTTTTCGACGAGGTTCAGACTGGCTTCGCCAGAACCGGGAAGATGTTCGCCTGCGAGCACTTCGACACGGTTCCCGACATACTCGTGATGGGCAAGGCGCTGGGTGGCGGAGTCCCGCTCGGTGCGATAATCGCGAAGCACGACATCATGAGAAAGTGGAGACCGGGGTCGCATTCGTCTACCTTCGGAGGAAACGCAATCACGATGGCTGCCGGACTCGCGCACGTGCAGGCAATCATAGAAGAGAACCTGGCGGACAGAGCCGCGAAACTCGGAGAATACGCCGTCAAACTGCTCAAGGAGATGCAGCAGCGCCGGGAGATCATTGGCGACATCAGGGGCCGAGGGCTAATGATCGGCGTCGAGCTCGTGAAGAACCAGTACACGAAGGAACCTCACGAGGCGACCAATATCCAAGGCAAATGTTGGAGGGCTGGTCTGATGACCATAACATCTGGCTTCTTCGGCAATGTCTTCAGGATTGCTCCGCCTCTGTGCATATCCAAGGCGCAGCTCGAGAAGGGCTTCGAGATATTCGAGCAGGCCCTGAAGGACGAAGAGGAGTTTCTGAAGCTCGGGACCTCTGCGCCTCCAGGAGCACTGGGCGGACACGCCTAGTCTGAACCGACCCCCAAACCTCTTCCCAATCGGATCTTCTCTATCGACTCCTTCACGAGCTACCGCTTTCTCAGCTTGGGGTTCATGACCTCGTCCAAGGCGTCCCCGACCAAGTAGAACCCCATGATCAGGATGACGATGCACGCCCCCGGCGCAAGGATCCACCACCATGCGAAGGCGTTGAACGCCCCGTAACCGTAGGCATTCTCGAGCATGACCCCCCAGCTTATGATGGTGGAGTCGCCGAGGCCGAAGAAGTCCAGGAACGTCTCGGAGAAGATCGAATTCGCAATCAATAGGATGGTGTTCGCGAATATCAGCGGGAAGATGACTGGCAGAATATGTTTCCGGATTATCCATCCTCCTCCAGCTCCCACCGATCTAGCTCTCTCTATGAACGCTCTCTCCTTGACCGTGAGGACTTGCGCTCTGACTATCCTTGCTGTGGACGGCCAACTAGTGATACCGATCACGATGATCACATTCATCAGGCTCGGGCCCATAAGCGCCGCAATCACGATCATGAAGGGGAACCACGGGATCACGAGGAAGAAATCGGTGAAACGCATCAAAGCCTCATCCGAGAATCTGCCCAAATAGCCGGATGTGACTCCGATGCCTGTCCCCACCACCATCGACAATGCCGATGCCGCGAATCCGACTATCAAGGCCACTCTTGCACCGTACATGGTCAGGCTATACACATCTCGCCCGAAGAAGTCGGTTCCGAACAAGAAATCTCCGTTGGGGGGACTGTACGTTGGGTTCTCGTTCACGATGCTATTGGGGTCGTCATATCGGGAGAGCCAGGGAGCGAAGATCGCCATTGTCACAAAGACAACTAGGATGATCATTCCTGCCATCCCTGCTCTGTTCTGCCTGAACTGCTTCCAGATTCTTATCAAGTTTCTCTGAAGCAACCGTATCTTCTCGCGGCGTTGCGTGTTCAGGATGCCACGGAGCTTGCTACCGTCAATCGTCACACGAACCGTACCCTCCCGGTCAACCGTCACTGTTGGCGGGGGGCTCATGCTTTCACCCTCGGGTCGAGTTTGAACAGCATCATGTCGGCGATGAAATTAGCGATTAGAACCGCGAATATCTCCAGCATGAAAGCGGCCTGAAGCAAGAACCAATCACGCCCCTGGACGGCCTCCCAAGTCAGAAATCCCAGGCCGGGATACGAGAAGACTATCTCAATCATGATTGACCCGCTCATTATCCACCCGACGTTGATGGCGACGACTGTCACAACCGCAGGCATCGCGTTCGGCATCGCGTGCCCCTTCAGGACTCTACGGCTCCGCAGACCCTTTGCCACTGCAGTCGTCATGTAGTCTTCCGTCAGGACGTCGATAAGCGCACTCCTCGTGATGATGGAGAAGGTCGCAATCGTTTCGACTACGAGGGCCGATATCGGGAGCAACAGATGCTGGCTTTTGTCACCCAGCTTTCCGATCAAATCCATCGTGGCGTAGCCGTCGCTCACATCGCCCTTGACCGGCCAGGTAGGGAAGTAGTGCGCAGCGAGCATCAAGAGCACGAGGGCGGAGAGGAACGTGGGCATGCAGTAGAATACCAGGAAGAACGAACCACTCACCTTGTCGAAAGGTCTGCCTCTGCGCCATGCCGCCTCCCTCCCGAAGTACACGCCAACCACTATCGATATCACGGTTCCAATTCCGACGAGGACTAGGGTGTTCACAAGTTTCGGCCAGATGACCTCGCCGACATTAATCCCTGGCTGAACGGTGATGCTCTTGCCGAATTCTCCCGTGAGCGTGTTCTTCATGAAGAGGACGTACTGCGTAGCCATCGAGTCGTTCAGGCCATACAAGTCCCTGAGGATATCCCTGGTTTGAGGTGTAGCGTGTTTCAGAAGTGCACCAGTGACATCTCCAGGCATGACTCTGAAGAGAAGAAAGTTGAAACTCAATATGAGGAAGATCGTTATTACGAGGTACAGCACCTTCTTGAAGACGTACGTGCGGAAAGCCTGTGCCGTTGTGAATTCCTCCGTTTAGCATTCATGCTGTAGCGCGTTGATTGTGTTTTCGATAGTTCGCCTCATCTCACCTTCATCAGATAGGCAGTTGAACGTCACCCTCTTCCTTCTTCGGCCCCTTCCGTCTCCTCATCAGCATCACTGCCGCGGCAACCGCAACGACCGCCACGATTACGATTCCGATGATCAGTATCGTGTTCGAACCGCCGCCACCTTTGATGATCGGGAGAGTATAGGCGACCGTAGTGGTGTTGTGCCCGTCAGACGCGGAAAGGACTACATTGTACTCTCCGACCACCTGGTAGGCGTGATTCGTGGTCATATTGAAGACGGAAGTCGTGTCCGTACTCTTCGCCTCGTTGAAGTGCGTGGAACCGTCGCCGAAATCGAGATCGATTGTGACAGGATCTCCGTCTGCGTCTCTCGCAGTGGCGGTGAACTTGACGTTCGAGCCGGTCTCAATACCCATGAATGGCGAAACTTCTAGGTGTACGTTAGAGGGCGGACAGTCCCACCCAACGGGGACAATCATCGCGACCGCTTGAGATGTGTCCCCGCCGCTGTCGTCGTAGACTGTCAGTTGCATGAGATAGTTGCCGGTGGCAGCGAACTCATGGGACACAGAGAAACTCTTACCTTGACCAATTGAACCTGAAGTGTTCTGGCCGTCTCCGAATTCAAGCAGGTAAGTCATCGGATCCCCCTCGGGGTCGTACGCCCATCCCGTGACTTCCACCGATTCGCCCAAGTGGCCAGCCGCACTGTCAAGGAACGGAACAGGGACCTGGTTTGTCGATAGCGGGACAAGATCGAAGAATAGATCATTGGCTGACCAGTAGGAATTGATCTGTCGACCCGGATGGGCAGACCAGTCCCCCCACCCTGAGAAGTGATCGTTTCTCCAAGCATAGCACCCATACGGATACACCGTCACGATGTAGCAGCAGGCTTCGTACATTATCTTCTCACAGTTCATCACATACTGCTTTCTGAGCGCTGGATCGACCGTGAGGATCTGCATCGTGTAGTTGTAGTCGTACCCCGGATCAGAGAACCAGTTCTCCGACCATCCGTTCCAAGCGAATGTGGACTGAATAAACAGAAGGTAGTTGGGGTCAGGATCTCCGCTCCAGTAGGTGAAGGCAATGTCGTATGCGCCATCGTAGACCCGCGTGTTCCAATACGCCGAGTCGACCAACGCTACATTCATTTTTATGCCAACCTTCGCCCACTCGCCCTGCAAGTATGACGCAGTGGCCCTATCCTCGAACAGTTCCGTCTCGACGAGAGCTTCGAACTCTAGCGCAGTGCCAGGCGTACTATAGTGATTGCCTGGACCCGCCACTCTCACATCGCCGTCCCAGACGTATCCTGCGTCCTGCAAAACCTGGTTTGCTAGGACTTCACTGCAGGGAATGCGCTCGCTTGGGCTCGGCGTCCAGTACCAGTCGCCGTATACCGGAGACATGATCGAGTATCCTTCGGTTGCGTATCCCTTGTAGATGTGGTCCTTGATGAATGTCTTGTTGGTCATCAATGCCATTGCCTTCCTCACGGCGGGATCCGTTCTGAGCATGTTGTAAGAGTTGTCTGCCATGCAAATATCCATTGCGGACGTGTACGAATTGCAGATGTACTCCGAGCTCGTGCCTATTGCCTCGTTCGGA
>Ga0315268_10008378_pt1 | contig 10810 bp, 13 predicted proteins | sample C1_top_MG_FD_204535 | JGI IMG/M metagenome (GOLD analysis project Ga0315268, IMG submission 204535) | Sediment microbial communities from Yellowstone Lake, YNP, Wyoming, USA - C1_top | ecosystem: Environmental > Aquatic > Freshwater > Lake > Sediment | place: USA: Wyoming | collected 2017-08-01 | reverse complement strand
AAGTTTTTTCAGAGTATCTGTCCGCGCTTAGGTGGACAAATAACTTCGCAAGCTCTAGCGATCGTTCCGAAATGAGTTGCTTTGGCAGTTATCTGTCCGTGTAGGAGGACAGCTTTCAGAATGGCCGACATTAACTGCTGGGTGTGTGGTCGAGCATCATGGTGAAAGCACGAAAACTGGCAGTGTTAACGACCAGTTTTCTACCACGAAGGAAACGTGATTTTCTGCGAAAGTTCCTGAAACGGAATCACGGCCTGGTGGAAAAGAGGACGATGCTGATCTTCCAGAACAATGGGCTGGGCATTGTTAGATTGCTCCATCTCATCAATATGATTGGCGAAGATCACATTATCTCTATTCGCCCACTTGGGTCATATGTGCCGTCGGACTGGTCGTCCGAATATGTGAAGCTCGCTCGGACTGAGAAGTTGGGAAAGCGCCAAAGAGCGCAACTGTCACGGTCGCCTGGAATAGTAGTGATATCACTTGCCCGACGTTTTGCTTTGTCGGCGAGAGATTGCCACTCTGAACGCAAGCATCCCTACCCCGCCACATCTACTAGAAAGCGTGGGCGGACTACGTCCATCGTCGATAGCGTGATTTTGCGGTAGCCCACCTCCCCGCACGAAGCATAGTGAAGGATGCGGCCAAAGGTCAGCTACGCTAGGACGGTCGCCAGAACCCACGATATTCGAGGGTTCGAATTCCTCCGGACTCGCCATGGCCAAAGTTACAAAAGTTCTCCTGAGACATAAACGAAATATCTCGCCGATGTTACATTGGGTGCTTGATGTGACATGAGTGGCATTAGAAAAATGGTACAGCCACTCAGTGAAGGTGGCGGGCCCGCCGGGATTTGAACCCGGGACCCTTCCCCAAGCAGCGACTCCCCGCGTGCTTTTCGGGTGGCTTCCCAGAGATTCGTAATCCCACGGGGTAAAAGCATCATCGACGTTGCTAAGACGTCACCGATGCTCTACCTCTTCAGGGTCCAAATTGCACGGACCTGACTGAGCTACGGGCCCTGACGGAGACAACGAATATGGGTTTCAAAAGGTTTTGCAGAGCCGAGTTAGTCTGCGCTCTTCCTAGCTAGGTGTTTCAGCAAGGACGACGGCGATCTTTCCAAGGTCTCTGTCGCGGCCGATCGACAGTTCCAGTCGGTCGCCGACTTTCCTGTTCTGGATTAGGTGCTGCAGATCCTCCCAACTCTTGAGAGGCTGACTGTCGGCTTCTAGAATAATGTCGCCCGCCGCCAAACCGCTGGCGTGGGCTGGGCTGCCCCTTCCAACCCTCACCACAAGGACGCCCTTATCGTACGGCAGGTCGTAGGATTCCGCGATGTCTCGACTCAGCGTTAGACCTGAGATTCCAAGGTACGGTCTAGCCACCCGACCATGTTCTATGATCTCCTTTGCGATCCTCCGTGCCGTGTTGATTGGTATGGCGAACCCGATGCCCTGCGCGAAAGGAATGTTCGCCGTGTTGACTCCAACAACCATCCCCGAACTGTCGACCAAGGGCCCCCCGCTGTTTCCAGGGTTGATCGAAGCATCCGTCTGGATCAGATCCTCGTACATGTGGTCTTCTATGTGGATATGGCGTTTGAGTGCGCTGATCACGCCGACCGTTGCAGTTGGTCCGGGGAGCAGGAATCCGTATGGGTTCCCAATGGCTATCGCCACCTGCCCAACGACAAGTTTGTCAGAATCCCCAAGCTTGACACTTGGTAGATTCTCACCGTCGACGCGGACGACCGCGATGTCGGACATAGCGTCCGAACCTAAGACCTCGCCTTGGAACTTCATGCCGTCGGTCGTGACGATTTCCACGCGATCTGCGTCGCCGACAATGTGGTGGTTTGTAAGTATGCCTCCGTTCGAGTCGAAAATCACTCCTGATCCGAGACCGCGAAGAGGAATCGATTCGAAGAGGTTTTCTCGGATGACTCTGAGGGTTGCCACAGAAACAACCGCGGGGCTAACCTTCCGGATTGCCTCAATCGTATCGTTCTCAGTAACGGGCATCATAACAGGTCACGTCGCGGCCGAACACTAACGCCAATCTATTTAATGACTGCGTGAGACCCAAAACCGTCAGGTCCAGAGGTTTGGACATTGGAAAGCACATTGTACTACAAATGCAGTGACTGCAGCTACGAATTTCTCTCGAAAGACAGGAATGCTGCATGTCCGCACTGCAAGAGCACGAAACTGGAGATAGAAGACATCAAGGCTCTCGCGAGCTTGAACGATTGACGTGAGTTGACGCAGGTTGGCGCCCTTCGCCAGGAGAAGACTCTGCTGCTCCTTTGGGCGGGATTCGAACCCGCGTCGACGACGTGACAGGCCGTCATCCTAGACCACTGAACGACCAGGGCCCGGCTACGCACAAACTCGCGAGACAGCTTAAAGCATTACTTTCTCTGGAGCTGCAGCTGCATCTCAAAATCGCTCTCGAAATACTCGCCCCTCGATCTCTCGTTTCTACTCCTCAAATCAGATTCCGTCCTTCTAAGGTCGATCCGCCGTATCTTTCCACTCACCGTCTTCGGCAAATCCTCCGTGAACTCGATGATCCTAGGCCTCTTGTAAGGCGCCACCCTATCGCGAGTGAACTTGAAAATGTTGTACGCCACCTCCTTTGACGCGACCACTTCCGGTCTGAGTATTATGTACGCCTTTGGAACAAACCCCCGCATTGGATCCGGACTTGCTACGACTGCGACCTCCGTCACCGCAGGATGAGCCATGATCTCGCTTTCAAGTTCAAAAGCACTAATCCTGTAATCTGAGCTCTTGAACACATCGTCTGCTCTCCCGACGAACCGGAAGTATCCGTCTTCGTCGCGAGACGCAATATCACCAGTAAGATACCAGTCCCCTACGAAAACCTCCTTGTTCTTTTCTTTGGGATCAATATAACCAGCCATCAGTCCAACAGGCCTCTCGGGTCTCACTTTGATTGCAAGCGTCCCATCCGCGCCTGCAGGAACAGTTGAGAGATCGTCGGCTAGGACCCGAATGTGAAATCCTGGAGCCTCGACCCCCATGGAGCCCAGTTTGGGCTCCATTCCTGGGAAGACGCCGATCTGGATGGTTGTCTCGGTCTGACCGAACCCCTCTCTCAGCGTCAGACCAGTACCTTCGTTCGCTCTCTCCACGATTTCCGGATTGACTGGCTCGCCAGCACTGACTATCTCCCTCAGCGAGAGATGATACTTCTGAAGATCCTCCAGAAGCAGAAAACGCCAGACGGTCGGGGGAGCACAGAACGTGGTCACCGCGTACTTCTCGATTACCTCAAGAACCTGCTTCGCGTTGAAGCGGGCGCTATAGTTGAAGACGAGGCTCGTGGCTTCCGCGTTCCATACTCCGAAGATGCTGCTGTATGCGTACTTAGCCCAGCCGGGAGCACTTACGTTGTAGTGTACGTCTCCTTTCCTAGCACCAATCCAATACATTGTGCTTAGATGTCCCACGGGGTACGTCTGGTGGGTGTGAAGAACTAACTTCGGTTTTGCCGTCGTTCCGGAGGTGAAGTAGATTAACAACTCATCATCTTGCGAGAACACGTCTTTTGATCTGAAGTTCGAAGATCGCCCGCTAATCTCATCGTAGTCAATCCATCCGTTCGGAACACCGCCTACGCAAATCTTTGATAAAGCGGCCTGAATTCTGCTGCCAGCTCGATCAACTCGGTTGCTCAATTCTCCGTTCGTGACTACGCACTTGACTCGACCTCTCTCAATTCTGTCCCTAATGTCTTCAATCGTCAGGAGCGTCGAGGCGGGTATGATTGCGGTGCCAAGCTTCATTGCTCCAAGCATGATCTCGAACAATTCAATCGAATTGGGCAGTATCAGCAGAATGCGATCTCCTTTCACCAAGCCCAAGTCGCGGAGAAAATTCGCCGCCATATTTGACCTGTCTTTCATTCTCGAGAAGCTGATCCTCTCCTCCCGGCCTTTGTCATCAAGGTAGATGAGTGCCGGATGCGGACAGTAATCAGAGAGAGCGTCGAAGTAATCTCGGGCCCAGTTGAAGTCACCAAGTCTGGGCCAGACAAAGCCAGCCTTAGCAGCGTCGTATCTATCAGCTTTGAGAAGGAAATCACGCGAGGCTATGAATTCCTTCAAGTCTGACATTCGCATCGCAGGCGGGTCAGAAGAGAGCGTCTTCTAAGCATTGTTTTTCATTCCTCCCTCTAGCAACGAATGAAGAACACGGCATCGAGTTGCGACACTAATTTAGGTACGGGGGCTCATCTACTCAGCGACTGGGCGATGGCAGATCTCGACGTGGCCTACGTGCCCACCCCTAAGCAGGTAGTCCGTCAGATGCTACACCTTGCCCAGCTGAGACGCGGCGAAGTTCTCTTCGATTTAGGGGCAGGAGATGGCCGAGTCATGATCGAAGCGGCCAGAACATTCGGTGCCCAAGTCGTAGGAGTCGAGATTGATCCGCAACGCATCTCACGACTGAAACAGCGCCTGCGCTCAACCGGCGTATCGGCCCAAGTCATCCAGTCGGATTTCATGGATGTCGACCTATCAACCGCCAACGTAGTCGCCATCTACCTGTCAGAATCAGCGAATGCGAAACTCGCCCCGAAACTCAACCGTGAACTCCCGCGCGGAGCTCGCGTTGTCTCCCTCGATTATCCCCTTTCCGGTTGGAAGCCCCAGGAAGAGCTGGTCGTGAAGGGGGCCCTCCCGCGCAAGTTGTTTCTCTACAGAATTTCGAAACTAACGAAATGAACACGTGCGAATTCACTGTTCGAAACCTCCGGGCGAAGCATGAACAATGCTCTAGGTGGCCAGCTTCGACTTGCACTTTGTGCTAGAATGATAATTATACTAGAACCTTATACAGCGGTCATTGCTGCTCTCGCTGGAACTGCTAAAGATTAAAGGGCTTAGAAATTTGCTTCGATCTGAGAAAGTGCGCTTATTCGATTGGTACGGTGAGATTAGGCACGTTTCGAAGCGTCATGATCTGACAAACGTGAAGATACTCACTGCAATGTGGAAGTTCGGGCCCAGAAACTTGCTCGAGGTTTCAAGGAGGACGGGAATACCATTTACATCGGTCTATCACCGCGTAAGGAAACTGGAGTCAGAAACAGGCCGCGTTGCGTACCTAGTACCGCAAGTTTCCAGGCTAGGCTTAGTGCACCTCACTGTCCAAGCCGCTGCGAAGCCTGGACGGGAGGAAAAGATCACAAGGGCGCTTAAGATTCCTGGCTGGTGGCAATCGATTTCCGCTTGCGAGCCTCCCATAACGCATCATTCGACACACGCCGTCCCGGTCAAATTTGTTAACGATTTCCGCAAATACCTGCGACGTCTCATTCAAACTGGGCTAGCCACCCAGCTTCGCGTCATTCCCACTGGAGACCCCTATCCGAACTTCCCGAACTTCTCGCGATATGACCCATCAGCGAAGAGCTGGAGTTTCGAATGGCGCCAGTGGCTTTCGACTCTGAAACGCCGTGCTGTTTCCAAAACCATCGAAGATCCGACAGACTACAGAACCACTGCTGACAGGAGAGACCTCTTGATCGTTAGAGAATTGCAGAAAAATGCGCGAGCTACCTTCGCGGAAATGGGGCCCGTGCTAGGCATTTCTCTGCAGGGGGTTAAGTATCATTTTGACAAGAAACTTGTCCCCTCAGGGATCGTGAAATACTTCGGTTTTGACATCACGCCATACCCACACGATCTCTCAGCCGCACACCAGATTCTTCTCTCCTTCACAAACAGGACCTGCCTGAATCGCTTCTTCTCTTCCCTGAACGAGATGTTCTTCATTCAAGATGTCGCCAAAGTGCTCAAGAGCAATTCGCTTCTGGCACGAACATACGTCCCGCAGAACCAAGTGCCAAGGATGTTCAGCTTGTTCTCAGAATTGGCTAAGGAGCGGGTGTTGCAGACCTATTCTGCGGTCAGACTCGGCGCGCCTGAAGCAGAAAGGCAGACGGTTCAGCCCGGCCTCTTTGTAGACCAGAAAGGCTGGATGTTTGACAGTCGCAAGTACAATTCCGACTTGTCAAAGCTTCGGTAAGGCGAGCTCAGATCACGGCTGGACCAGTGTTGGTCCCGCGGGCCGGAATTTCATAGGGTTCTAAGCCCTAGTTTGAATTCGCCGAACCAGTTTGAAGTTCCCCAGCGACACTCCGGTTTCCGTTGTTAGCCTAGTAGGCTGACATGGTACGCCTTGGGCGCACACCTACAGCGTCTCCGTCACTCCTTACGGTAGCGACTCGGAAGCTCTACCAGGCTGAGCTACCGCGGGACCGAGTCAAACCCAAGCTCGGTCGCCTATAAGGTTTGGCGAATTAGCAACTGCGGATACCGATCACTGATGTGAAACGTCTCTGTTAAATCAGTCAATTTCCTCCCACCAACCAAGATGAGGGCATTGGTCTTCAAGCATTCCTTTCGAGTTCGCTGGGTTGATACCGATGTTGCTGGAGTAATGCACTACAGCAACTTTCTGCGTTACTTTGAAGCTTGTGAGGAGGAGTTCTACCGCTCCCTTGGAATTCCTCTCAATGAAGTGCTTGAAAAATACGGAATAATGTTGCCAAGGATCGAAGTTCACTGTGTGTACAAAACGCCATGCCGGTTTGATGATGCGATTGATGTTCTCTTGAGTGTTCGTGAACGAGCTGAGAAAACTATCACGTACGAGTTCCAAATCATCAGGCAAAGGGATGGCAGATTGGCGGCTGAGGGCTCTCTGAAGTGCATCTCGGTTAATCAGCAATGGAAAGTTGTCCCGCTTCCGGCGGAATTTGTGGACTTGCTTCGCAGGAATAGTGGACAGTAGAAGCGCTCCCGCTTGTGAGCCTTTCTCACTGGGGTGAGTTAAGACATTGTTGCATCCTTTCAAAAATGTTCCACCCAGCACAAGCAGGGTGGTGCTTGCAGCGAGCCCGCTCGCTATGGCGTTGGGCTTCTACAGCGTCGCGGTAGCTGTCTTCCTTCCGTTGGAGGGTATGCCCGTCACTAACCTTGGAGCCATACTAACCACATTCGGGCTGACCATGGTCACATTCAGCATTCCATTCGCCATTCTTTCTGACCGTCACGGCAGGAAGCGCATTATGCTCGCCGGAGCGTTCATCGCATCATGGGTCTTCGCGGTTCCCGGATTGACGTCAGATTTCTTCTTGCTTGAGCTATCAGCGGTCTTTGGCGGAATGGGTGAAGCCATGTACCTGGCCACTTGGAACGCGTACCTTGCGGACACGGCGTCGGAAGAAGTGCGGCCCGCTGTGTTCAGTTTGTCATTCGTCACATTCACATTCACCTATGGTTTAGGCAGCTTTCTTCCTGGCCTTTTTCCTCTCTTTCCAGTTAGCCTTCGCGAAGCCCATCGCTTGACATTCATAGGATTGGGCCTTGCCAGCCTTCTTACACCATTGGCTGCGTTCCGATGGGCGAGCGATGTCAAGCCAACAAAATCACGTCGCGGAATCCTGCCGCGCAAGTCTCTTGGAATCATTGCAAAATTCTCTGTTTCCAACATGCTGATTGCTCTTGGCGCAGGCTTGATAATTCCGCTCATACCGACTTGGTTTCTTGTTCGTTTCAACGAGACCGATGTCTTCTCGGGCCCCTTAATCGCTGCCTCGAGCATAGCGATGGGGGTTGCAGCCGTTGCTTCCCCTTGGATTGCGCGGCGTTTTGGATTGGTCAGAGGTATAGTGATGACGCAACTACTCTCTACGATCTTCCTACTCGCGATGCCCTTCAGCTCGGCAGCTCCCGTCGCTGGATCTCTCTATGTCGTTAGGTCAATGCTGATGAACATGTCCAGCCCATTAGGTGACACGTTTCTCATGAACAAGGTTGCAGAGGATGAACGAGCCACTGCGTCTTCGTTCAACGTGGTCATTTGGCGGCTGCCGAATGCCGCAAGCACTGTTGTCGGAGGTTCGCTCTTGAGTAGCGGAAACCTCAGTCTTCCTTTCTACCTATGCACTATTCTCTATGTGATATCCATCCTCCTGTTCTACACGCTATTCCGACGGGCAGATTAGGCCGGAACACGAAGAATCACTTCTGAGCCCTTCCACACTTCCCGCAGAAAACCCGATCAATGCCAAGTTCGGCGCCGCAGAACGTGCACCGAGCGCTTTCCTCGATCACCGGGACAGACTCAGTCTTCGACTCGGTTGCTGACTTCCTCCCCGTCCTCATGCCTACGATCGCTATGACAACACCAACGACTAGCAACTCATAGCCAGCAAACGCGGCTAGGGGATGCAGAACAGTCTGATGCTCAATGACGGACAAATCGAAGATGAGTGTTCGTCGAGCCGCATCCTGGTTGTCAAAGACAAAGTAGTAAGCTCCCGTTGATCGTACGGGAAACGTGAAATTGTAGGATCTAACGACCGGCGTTGCCACTATTACTGTGGTCGGACCACCACCCCTCCGCCACATGCTGAAATTCCCCTCGTTCATAACGTAGAACGCCACTTCTCGCTCGCCCACCACTTGAACTGAGCCTTTGACCTCTGTCCCACTCTCCAAGTCGGCCGAAAGGAATGTGTAGTTCGACGCTGAAACAGCCACAAGGGCGGGAGCAATCACGACACGGTCAATCTGGGTTTGAGATGTCAACCCAACGGATTCCGCTACTGGAACAATAGTCCGCGAACCCTGCTGCACGACAATCAAACCCGCAAATAGAAGCAAAAGTCCGACTGTCAAAACCCTTCTTCGCATTCATACTCGACTCGCGAGAGCTTCCTCGTTGGCGATTTCGGTGACGTGGAGACTCCAAACTACCCGAGTGCGCTATCACATTTAAGCCTAGACAGAAAGCGTCTCTCGAAGGAGATAAGCCAAAGCAGAATCGACGACCAGCAAGCCTCAGAAAGTTGCATTCAACAATGGAGCGATCTTTCGGCGAAGCAACGCGAGTGCTTTGGGGTGGCGGGCCCGCGGGGCGAACCATTTTTTAGTGAGAGATTCCCACTATTTTGGGGGTCCCAAAAGTGGAACTGAAAATTGGGAACAAGGGTCGAATAACTCTGCCTACGAAACTTCTGAAGACTCTTGGATTAAGAGAAGGGGACGTGCTTGAGCTGGACGCCAAGGGGAAGGCAATCGTTCTGAAACCGAGAGCGGTGTCTGTGCGTGAAACTAAAGGTGTCGCGGGCAAAATCGAAGTAGACTTGGAAGAAGTTGAGCATGCCATCGGAAAGGAAGACTAATTGAGGTTCATTGACTCTAACGTTTTCGTGTATCATCTCACAGCGGACCCTCATTACGGAAGGAGGGCAACAGCAATACTGGAATCCGTCGAGGACGGCGAAGAAACCATCACATCAACGCTACCTATCGCCCAAGTATGCGGCTACCTCAGGTGGAAGAAAAAGGAGAAGATAATTCCGCTATTCTTCGACTTAGTAAGAGGCCTGACCTCGCTAAGGAAAGTTGAAACAGAGTTCATAGATTTCGTAGTAGCCACTGACTTGCAGAAAGACCTACGCCTATCTTGGAAAGCATGGGATGATCTGGTCATATGGGCGCAGATGAAAAGGTTGGGCTTAAACGAAATATATTCGCGAGACGCTGATTTCGATTCAATACCTCAAATCGACAGAATCTTCTGATTCACGCAACTTCTGGAAAACCCCTGTAGAAATGGTGGGCCCGGAGGGGTTCACGCCTGCGCTGGTTCGAATCCGAAATTCGCATGTAGTCGAAAACGCTCCTGTTCAAAGCGTACTGGGTCACGCTTGAGCAAGCCTGAATTCGCCGCCGCCTCCCCCTACAAGTACCTCCTAGACGACTTAGAATTCAGCGGATTCCTGCAGAACGTAGGAAGACGATCGCCAGACGCTGCGCTGATCCTCCTACGCCGCTTCGGACTCCTTCACAGGCGCTTCAAGAAACTTCACCAAGATGACCACGAAGCAGGGGGTAGTAGATAGCCCCTCCATCATATGATGGAGAGTCCTTCGGTCTCTCATGGTGGATAGTGCGTTTGTGGTTTTATCGTGGCGTTTTCGGTTTTTCGGGCGAGTTTTGCCGTGTGTTTAGTGTTTAGGTCGATTTTCCTGTTCTCCATGTAGAACTATACCAACTGGCGATCAGTCATACTTGTTTTCACCTTTAGCGAAGATTCGCGACTAGAGATGACTTCATCGCCGAAGACTCTTGACCACACCTTGTGTCCAATTTGTGTCATAAATTGCTGAACTTCTTTATCGCCTCATCAATTTGTTGACCTTCTATAGAACGATAATTCGAGATTGCAACATGGAAAAGCCCCACTTTGCTATTGAAAGTCATCACTCCTCTAATATCCCAACTGCTCTTGACTTGCTCTGATTTGAGGTAGCTCGGGTGTAATGGAGCCTACATGTTTGCATGCGATTCGCCTTTTGGCTTCAGGGAAGGCCGGATCGAAATCACTCATCAATGCGCGCGCTCTCTCAAGATCACAGTCGTCTACGTGGAACTCACCTTCCGTCAGCCACTGCTGCGACCATTTCCGCGCCAGAGGATATGCGTCGTTGCGTCCTTCAAACAGATTGAAGATTTCGTCCCCCGCGCTTATCTAAGCGACGAACTCACGTTCAGTAAGGGTCAAGGCAGAATGCAGTTATCGTAGGATGCTTAGAAAGCTTCCAATTTCGAGTTTTGTCATCCACAGGAAGCTGGCGGGCCCGCGGGGATTTGAACCCCGCCTGCCAAGAAGGCAGATATAGTACTCCCGCCTGGTAGTACCGATGACCAGGTATGACAGAAGAAGTGGTAGTAACGCGTAAGGGGCAGACGACTATC
>Ga0315268_10008377_pt1 | contig 10810 bp, 10 predicted proteins | sample C1_top_MG_FD_204535 | JGI IMG/M metagenome (GOLD analysis project Ga0315268, IMG submission 204535) | Sediment microbial communities from Yellowstone Lake, YNP, Wyoming, USA - C1_top | ecosystem: Environmental > Aquatic > Freshwater > Lake > Sediment | place: USA: Wyoming | collected 2017-08-01 | reverse complement strand
CGGCGATGCCTACAAGGACCGCTCGCCTGCACCGACCTTTCAGCGTGAGTGGGGCAGGCGCATGATGCGCCTCTCGCAGGCACAGATCCCGACCCTGCTATTGATCGGCAACCACGATATATCCCCGGCCATCGGCCGGGCGCACGCCATCCAGGAATTTGATACACTGCAGGTGCCGTTCATACGCGTACTTCAAAAACCGGATTTTATGAGGCCTGAGCAATTGTGGGACCTGCCGGTCCAGGTCATTGCCATGCCTTGGATCGCCCGCTCCGGTTTGATGGCATCGGTCGGTGAAACGGACACGGAAAAAGCCTTCACGCGCGTCGAGGAAAATATTTCCGAACTGGTGGAACGCTGGCTGGGAGAATCCGATCCATCCCTGCCGATGATCCTGACGGCGCACGCTTCAGTGGAGGGCGCGAAGTTTGGTTCGGAGCGGATGGTGATGCTCGGCAACGACCTGGTCCTTTCGTCTTCGATGGTGAAGGATCCAAGACTGGATTATGTGGCACTGGGACACATCCACAAGCCGCAGAACCTGAATGGCCCCGGACCCGATCCGCAGGATAAAACAGCCCGTCATCATCCGCCGGTGATCTATCCGGGCTCGATCGAACGCGTGGATTTCGGGGAGGCTGAGGATGATCGTTACTTTGTCATCGCTGAAGTGAATAAAGGCCGGACCGAAGTTGAGTGGAAAAAACTTACAGGTGCGCGTCCGTTCATTGAACGGCGGGCTGTTCTCAATGCGTTGAGCACGGTCGAAGCCTCCGGCGAGAACGTAACCGGGATCCTAAAGTCTGCACTGCCAAAGATAAAGGACATGGAGGGAGCGATCGTCAAGCTGACTGTCGAATATCCGCGCGAGATCGATACACTGATAGATGATGCCGCGCTGCGAAAATACACGGAAAAGACCTTCGAGTTTCACCTGGTGAAACGCCCGCAGATGGAATCCAGGGTGCGCATTTCCCCGGATCAAGTTGTAAGCAGCCTTGGCCCGCTGGACCTGCTGGATCAATATTGGCGGGCCGCCAAAGTGGACCCGGCAGATGCCGATGCACTGCAGAAGCTTGCACAGGATATCATCTCGGGGGATATGCCCGACCCATAAAGATGACAGGCGACATTTAAAAACCGTTCCATGAACATCATTCAGGTCGATCCATCCAACAGGAGGCAGGCCGGGGAATTCCTTGATCTGCCCTTCGCCATTTACCGGGACATCCCTCAATGGGTGCCGCCCCTGCAGATGGACGAACGTTTCCGGCTGGACCTGAAGCGGAATCCGTTTTACCGGCATTCACAGGCGGCTTTCCTGCTGGCCCGCCAGGCGGATCGTACAATCGGCCGCATCGCGGTCCTGGATAATCGTCATTACAATGAATACAATAAGGAATCCACGGCCTTCTTTTATCTTTTTGAATGTGAAAATAATGCCGAGGCGGCTGCAGGGTTGTTCGAGGCCGCAAGTGATTGGGCGCGCGCACGCGGTCTGACTAAATTCGTCGGCCCAAAGGGCTTTACCCCGCTGGATGGCTTCGGCCTGCTCGTAAAAGGCTACGAACACAGGCCCGCATTCGGCCTGCCATACAATCCGGCCTATTACGTTGACCTGATCGGGAAGCAGGGATTCGTCAAACTTACTGAGGCTGTATCAGGGTATCTCGGGGCGGATATTCAATTCCCCGAACGAATTCAGGAACTCGCCGGTCGGATCGCCGCCCGCCGAGGCTTGCACGTGGCGCGTTATAAAAAACGCTCCGACCTGCGCGCGCTCGTCCCGGCACTCAAGCAGTTATATAACAACGCCCTGCAGGGCACCTCGGGCAATTCACCCCTGACAGATGACGAGGTGAACGCGCTGGCAAATCAACTGCTGTGGTTTGCAGACCCGAAGCTGATCAAGATCGTCATGAAGGACGACCAACCCATCGGGTTCCTGTTTGCATATCCTGATATATCCGCTGCGCTGCAAAAGACGAAGGGCAGGTTGTTCCCCCTGGGCTGGATCACGATCATGCGGGAGCTCAAACGCACGGACTGGGTCAATATTAATGGCGCCGGCCTGCTTCCCGAGTATCGCGGTTCAGGCGGGACGGCCATTCTTTACAGTGAGATCTTCAAATCCGTACGCGACAGCGGACAGTTCCAGCATGCGGAAATTGTGCAGATCGGCCTGGAAAACGAAGCCATGCAGCGCGACATGGAGAATTTCGGGATCGATTTTTATAAAACACATCGCACCTACATCAAGGACCTACAGGCCGAAACCCGGCCGCCGGCCCAAATCCCCGAGGCAGTAACGAATCGAAAGATAGCCCGTTAAAGTTAATGGTGTTGTATGTTTTGTAAATGAAGTACCGGTCCGATAATATTGTTAAAAGGAGAACCTGAAATGAGACTGAACAAGAACCTCGGCATGATCCTGCTGGCGGTCTATTTGATCCTGGTCGGCCTGGCGGGCCTGTTCCATTTCACCCTCGGCGGGTTGGAGATCCTTGTGCCGATCTGCGCGCTGGCGGCGGGCATCCTGCTGCTTATCGATCGCTGACGGACGAATAACTCATTAACAGCCTCCCGATCGGGAGGCTGTTGCTTTAAACCGGCGGCATATTACAATTGGGAGCTTATTAGTAGCCAAATGTTACTTGCCTGGGGGTTGTGTGTACCGTATGATGTTGGTGAATGGGAGGCACCATGACCATCATAGTCGCTGATACCACCTGTGGTTTGCCGTGTGAATTGTTAAAACAACGCGGGATCCCGCTCATCCCGCAAGTTGTCATCTTTGGAGAGCAGGCTCTTCATGATGATAAGGAATTGGATACAGCCGCCTTTCTCCAAAAACTCAAGGCCGCGCATAATCTGCCGAAGACTTCCGCGCCTGAGCCGGTGCTTTATCAGCCCATATTCAAAAAGGCGCAGGCCGGGAATGAATCGGTCATCGTGGTCGCGCCGACAGGCAAGGCCAGCGGGACCGTCCGTTCGGCGCAGATCGCTGCACAGGATTTTCCGGGTATGGATATCCGTGTGGTGGATACACAAACGATATCCTGTAACCTGGGCTCCATGGTGCTCGTTGCGGACGATATGGCCAAGGCCGGCAGGCCGGTGGATGACATCGTGGCGAAGCTCAACGACATGATCCCGCGCGGCCGGCTGTACTTTGTGGTGGATACACTGGAATATCTGGCCAAAGGCGGACGTATTGGCGGTGCGAAAAGGCTGCTGGCCGAACTGCTCGAGATCAAGCCCATTCTGCAGGTCCTCAATGGACAGGTCGAGCCCTTTGAACAGCAGCGGACCAGGAGGCGCGCGCAGGCCCGCCTGGTGGAGATCGTGGCGGAGCAGTGCAAAGGCGGTGAAGAGGCACATTTATGCGTGCTGCAGGTTGCGGCGGAGCGGGAGGCCCAGGCCCTTGTCGTTGAATTGAAATCCCGGGTCAATATTTCCGATATTCCCATTTACGAGTTACCCCCCGCCATCGTCGTCCATTCCGGGCCCGGGGCGATGGGAGTGGGATTCTTTGTGTAGTATAATTTCGGCGCTTAAAGAGTAAATTCCCACAAACGTGGTTTTTCAGGAGTTCCTATGTCCGGTCATTCCAAATGGTCCACCATCAAACGCAAAAAGGGCGCGGCCGATGCCAAGCGCGGGGCCATCTTCACCCGTCTCTCGCGCGAGATCGTCATGGCAGCCCGTGACGGCGGCAGCGATATTGATTCAAATTTTCGCCTGCGTCTCGCAGTGGATAAAGCGCGCGCCGAAAACATGCCCAAGGATAACATCGAGCGGGCCATCAAGCGCGGCTCCGGTGAAGATAAGGAAGGCACGGTCTTCGAGCAGATCACCTACGAAGGCTATGCCTCGCATGGCGTGGCAGTCATGGTCGAATGCGTTACGGATAATCGCAACCGCACCGTTTCGGACCTTCGCCATGCCCTCACGAAATCAGGCGGCACCATGGGCGAGATCGGCTCGGTGGGCTGGCAGTTCGAACGGGTGGCTTATTTCTCCTTTCCCTCCAGCGCCTTGAATTTTGATAAAGCCTTTGAACTTGGGATCGAGGCAGGTGCGAACGATGTGATTGATGACAACGATTCCATCGAGATCATCGGTCCGGTCGAGACATTCAAGATCATAGCGGACCGCCTGCACGCGGCGGGCGTTCAACCCGATGAGGCCGGCCTGCGCATGCTTCCCAAGCAGGAAATGGAACTTGGCGTGGATGAAACCCTGCAGGTGATGAAGGCCCTCGACAGCATCGAGGAATTGGATGATGTGCAGAACGTCTTCTCCAATTTGAAGATGTCCGAAGAGGCTCTGGCCGCACTTGAAGCTTCGTAATATTTTTGCAGGGACACAGCACAGTTGTGCCCCTGCTTTATTTAATGACCCTTGCATTAGGAATTGACCCCGGTACAGCGACCACAGGCTACGGACTCGTGCGCCTCGCCCCGGATGGCGGGCTGGCTGCTGTCAAATTTGGCGTCATCTTAACCCCGGCCCACACCCCCGACCACGAGCGGCTGCTGGCGCTGTATCGTGAACTCAAGGAATTGATCCTTCTCCACCGCCCCGATTCAGTGGGAGTGGAGAAGTTGTTTTTCCAGCGCAATGTCTCGACGGCCATCACGGTCGGACAGGCGCGCGGCGTGATCCTGCTGGCGATCGCCGAGGCGGGACTCGAGGTGGGCGAGTACACACCGAACGAGGTCAAGCAGGCCGTTGTGGGCTATGGCTCGGCGGGCAAGAAGCAGGTCCAGGAAATGGTGCGGACATTGTTGGGGCTGACCGAAATCCCCAAACCGGACGATGCCGCCGATGCGCTGGCGGTGGCCATCACGCACTTGCATACACACCGTTATTAGTACAAGGAGATATGGGGCGCTGCACCTCAAAATTCTGTTTCGGGAGCGCCGCATATAAACGTGGTCAAAGTCCTTTGCCACGGATTTTCAATTCCAATCTGTGGACATCCGTGAAATCGGTGGCTGATTCCCTGTGAAATTGAAGACTCCACGATTTACTGTAGTGCTACCATTACATTGCTTTTCCTTTCAGGCTTGTCGGGAATTTTCCCCGCCTTTTCCAAACTCTCACAAAAGTAAATTTCCCTCTTCTGTGGTAAATTAAACCCATGATAGCAACTCTGCGTGGTGAGATCATCCAGATCGAAGACAATGCCCTCGTGGTCGAGGTCGGCGGCGTCGGGCTGCGTGTCTTTGTCCCGGCGCAGCTGCGCGGGCGCATGAAGACGGGCGAGGCCATTTTGCTGTATACCCATCTTGTCGTGCGCGAAGATGCGCTGACGCTTTATGGCTTTGAGTCGCAGTCCGACCGGGAGCTCTTCAATATGCTGCTCGGCGTGGATGGCGTCGGGCCCAAGGTGGCCCTATCCGTCCTATCCACGCTCACCGTGGATGCCGTCCAACGGGCGGTCTTTACCGATGAAGCTGAAATATTATCGCGCGTCCCCGGCGTTGGGAAAAAGACCGCACAAAAGATCGCGCTGCACCTGAAGGACCGTCTCAAACCGATCGACGCCCTGTCCAAAATCGCCTCCATGTCTGATGCGGACAGCGAGGTCCTTGCCGCTTTAACTGCCCTGGGCTACTCCGTGATCGAAGCGCAGACTGCCATCCAGGCCCTGCCAAAGGATGCACCCGAGGGTGTGGAGGAACGTCTCCGGATGGCACTGCAGTACACCGGGAAATAATTCCGCAATAACCCCACGGGCGGACTCTGGTCCGCCCGTTTTTATAATGACCATGGAGGCCATGATGCTCAAAAACAAGATCGCATTTATCGGACCCGGCGTGATGGCAGAAGCCATGATCGCCGGATTGCTGCGCCAGAAACTGGCAAAACCTGAAAACCTGACCGCTTCCGGCCCGCGCCTCGAACGCGGGAACGAACTGCATAAAAAGTACGGCATCCACACGACAACGGATAACGCTGCTGCCGTTCATGAAGCGGATGTGGTGGTCTTGTCGGTAAAGCCGCAGAGGTTGAGCGAAGTGATGAAAGGCTTGAAGGGGGTCCGCGCCGATGCACTGGTGGTTTCGATCATTGCCGGCGCCAGTATAAAGAAGATCAGTGCCGGGTTGAAGCACAAAGCCATCGTGCGCTCCATGCCGAATACGCCGGGTCAGATCGGCGAGGGGATCACGGTCTGGGCCTCCTCGAAGGAGACGACCGGGGAACAGCGCACCATGGCGCAGGCCATCCTGGGTGCATTGGGCGCTGAAGTCTTTGTGGAGGACGAAAGTTATCTCGACATGGCCACCGCCCTCTCCGGCTCGGGCCCGGCTTACGTTTTTCTTTTCACTGAAGCCCTTATAGATGCCGGTGTCCATATGGGCTTTCCGCGCCGGATTGCCGAGCAGTTGGTGCTGCAGACCATTAAAGGTTCGGCTTCATTCTATGAACAGGCGGAGCGTCATCCCGCCACACTGCGGAACCAGGTCACCTCGCCGGGGGGAACCTCCGCGGAGGCATTGTATTACCTGGAGAAAGCGGGATTCCGTACGGCAATTTCACGTGCCGTCTGGGCGGCGTATCAGAGATCGTTGGAGCTGGGGAAGGAAAAACCGGGTCACATCGATGGGCTTGATGAAGAAGAGAAATGAAACCGCCGGAGATCATCAGGACTCCAAGGCTCATCCTGCGTAAACCGCGCATGGATGACGCGCCTGCGATCTTTACTTCGTATGCACAAGACCCCGAAGTAACCCGGTATATCACCTGGCAGCCCCATAATAATATTGAAGAAACCCGCCGTATCGTTGAACTCATGCTGAAACTGTGGGAGGATGGCAGTGCCTATTCCCTTGTCGTCACCCTGAAGGATATGGATTCCGCCATCGGAATGATCGCCATGCATCCCGATGGCTTCAAGGTCGAAATCGGATACGTGTTGGCGCGTGCGCACTGGGGCAGGGGATATATGTCCGAGGCCGCACTGGCAGTGACCAATTGGCTGCTCGAACAGCCTGAAATCCAGCGCGTCTTCGCGACCTGCGATGTGGAGAATCCTGCATCGGCACGCGTGATGGAAAAAGCGGGCATGGTCCGTGAAGGCCTGCTGCGGAAATACAGCTTCCATCCGGGCGTCAGCGAAGAGCCGCGCGACAGTTATATTTATGCAATCGTGAAATAGGTATAATTTATTGACGCAGCGTCAGGTAGAAGAAATCGCGCAGGGAGGGCGTCAGATACAGGTCCCGTGTGTCGGTCATCTGGCTCAATAAGCGTTCGGCAGCTAAGCCGGAACTTTGTGATGTGTCGGGCTGATAGATAACGAAGTGGGTGTAGAACTGATTGATATCCAACTGCATGGCATGATAGGCCCCGGCCAATTGCAGGGCGTTGGCCAGGTCCTGCACGGTGGTGCCGTTGCTGACCGCGTAGATCAGGTAGCGGCCATCCTGGCTGATGCCCACCCCGGTACGCCAGGTAACGTCATTATTCTGGGAATACCCCCAGGCCCTGCGATCATTGTAAAAAAGGGCCGGGTTGAACCGACCCGCCTCGATCAATGGCGGACAATTTTGCCGGAATGCAATCATATCCGGGGAGGGCAGGATATCCGTTCCCCACGCGCCGATGCGCACGCTTCCATCCTGATATAAGGCAATGGTGGCAACCCCATCGATCGGCTGGAGCAAAGTAAGGCCATTTAGCATCATCCCATAACGGCCATGAACGCCTTTGAAACCGCCATTGAAAGCCGCGATCAAATTGGGAAAGTCCTCCGGCGGGATCATCCCAAGATTTGGAATGACCTTCCCGATCCCTGAAGGGTGGGCCGGTTCCAGGTTCCCGGACATGATATGCAGTTGGAGTTGGGAGAGATCCATTCGCACCAGGGCGGTGCCGGCATACGATTGTTGTGGGTTGAGCATGATCATGGCCTGTGCCATGATCGGTACGCCGTTCACGGTCGGACCGTAGGCCTGCCAGCCGATATCAGGCGGCGCGCTGACTGCGTTGCCCGGCGGGACCGGTGTGGCTGTCGGCGGAAGAGGAGACGCTGTAGTGGGCTGGATGATTATGGGTAGAGCGGTCGGCGATCTCGGGGCGGGTGTGGCTGTGCCGGTTGGCCTGACCAGGCCGACCGAAGTTGTATCCGCCCAGCCGATCTGGGGCTTCTCGCCGCTGGCGATAAAAAGATATTGGCGCAGTTTATCCTGCAATTGAAAGGACAGGCTTTCCAGTGCGGCCACCGGCTGCGGGCCCACGACTGCACGCAGCAGGTCGGCGCCTTCCGCCCCTGTGGCGGGAGAGACCGCAGGTACGATCACCACGACAGCGGCAAGTGCGCATACAAGTATCCAAATGACGATGACTGCGTTGGTGAATATCCTTGATTTCGAACGAGATTTCCCACCGTTTGTTGAGGTCTTGAATGGTGATCGTTTCATGGAACTGTTTCTTGCTCTCTTTCCTGTTCAATTACTTTATACTACCTTTTATTCCTAAAAGCCACATGAAATCTTAATAGAATTGTCTGAGTAAAATTGAAAGAGGGTGAATAAACGCAGGATATCAGGCGTTTTATAATTTGGCGAATTCCAGGCTTTGTCTTTTTTTACCGCGAAGAGCGCGATGGTAGGAAGAACGCCTACCACTTAGTACGCCAGGAAAAAAAGGAATCTTTGCGGGCTTCGCGTTTCGATCTCAGACTTTGAGAAAGTCATGCTGGGCGCATAAATCTTATCGGTGTTATTCAGGCGGTATAATTCGCAGGCGTTTCTACTGATAACCGTTTACTGAAACCGGCAACTAATTATCATGTCTCTCATCTCTGTCAGCTCCATTTCCAAATCCTACGGCCCGACCGATATTTTCAGCGGGCTGTCCTTTAGTGTATCCAAAGGGGCGCGCATGGCGCTGGTTGGACCGAACGGCGTGGGCAAGACCACGCTCCTGCGCATCCTGGTGGGCGTGGATGAAGCCACATCGGGAACGGTCAGCCGCTCACGGGGAGTCCGGATCGGGTATCTGTCGCAGGAAGCGGATTTCGAAATGGAAGGCACGTTGTGGGATGCCTGTCATTCCGTCTTCGATGAACTGATCCAAAAGCAGGAGGAACTTCACAGGCTCGAAGGTCAAATGGCAGAGCAGGCCGATGAAGTGATGGAACGTTATGGAAAGCTGCAGGAGGATTTCGAGCGGCGCGGCGGGTATACCTACATCACGCGCATCAAGCAGGTGTTGACCGGCCTGGGATTCAGCGCGGCCGATTACACCTTATCGCTCGATCACCTCTCAGGCGGACAGCGCACGCGCGCCTTCCTCGCCCGCCTGCTGCTTTCAGACCCCGACCTGCTGCTGCTCGATGAACCCACCAATCATCTCGACATCACCGCGGTCGAATGGCTTGAAGGCTATCTCAGTCAGTGGGATGGCGCGGCAGTCATCGTTTCGCACGACCGTTATTTCCTGGACAAGGCCTGCAATGTGATCCTCGAACTGCATCCGGGCGCTTTCGAGTTGTATCACGGCAACTATTCAGCCTATCTTCGTCAGCGGCAGGAACGGGCCGACCGCCGCCAGGAGGTCTTTGATTCAGAGAAGGAAAAACTGGTCAAGGACCTTGAGTACATCAAAAAGAACATCGCCGGCCAGAACGTGCAGCAAGCCAAGGGCAAACTGCGGCGCCTGACGCGCGTGGTGCAGGCCATCGAGCAGGTCGGCATGGATGCGGTGCTCAACAGCAACTGGTCGCAGCTGGATGTCGAAACGACCACCAGCCCGTTCAGCGTTGAAGAGGCGCAGAAACGCGTCAACGCGCTGCGTTCACCGGTACGTACCCTGCCTCACCTGCATTTGAAGCTCGGCTCGCAAAAACGTTCGGGCGACCTCGTCCTGCGCACCAGGGACCTGCAGGTCGGATATCCCGGCAAACTGCTTTTTTCAGCCCCGGACCTCGAGCTGCGGCGCACCGATTGTGCGGCCTTGATCGGTCCCAACGGCGCGGGCAAGACGACTTTGCTGAAAACCATCCTCGGTCAGATCGACCCGTTGGCGGGCGAGGTGATCCTGGGAGCAAGCCTGCATGTGGGCTATTTCGCACAAGCCCACGAAGGTCTCAACCCGAACCGCACCCTGATCGAAGAGATAGACTCTGTCGTTCCGAACTGGCTGCCGGGCCAGATCCGCGAGTATCTCGGGAAATATCTTTTTTCAGGCGATGATGCCTATAAAAAGGTCGAAGTGCTCTCCGGCGGCGAGCGCGGACGGTTGGCCCTGGCCAAACTGGCATTGCAGGATACTAACCTGCTCCTTTTGGATGAGCCGACCAATCATCTCGATATACCCTCGCAGGAAGTCCTGGAGGCCGTTCTGGATGAATACGCAGGCACGATCCTGCTGGTGAGCCATGACCGTTATTTGATCGACGCGTTGGGCACACAGATCTGGGAAGTCGATCCGGACGAGTCGCGCATGATCGCCTTCAAGGGCACGTATTCGCAGATGAAGGTGGAGCGGGAAAAAGAGACTGCACGCCTGGCAGCCATGACGACCGGTACACCCCACGCGCCGGTTGTTAAACACAGGATGCAGGGTGCGGCGAACAAGGATGAACGAAGAAAACTGGCACATCTACAGCAGCTTGAAAACAGGATCGCTGCTCTCGAAGCGCAGTTGGGCGGACTCGGCGCGCAGTTGGAAAATCCGCCCACCGACGCGGCCGAGGTCACGCGGCTGGGGAAGGAGTACGAGTCCACGCAGAAGGAAATGGATGAGAAGCTGGCCGAGTGGGAGAGGTTGCAGGGATGATATCGGCCGGTGGATC
>Ga0315268_10008376_pt1 | contig 10811 bp, 6 predicted proteins | sample C1_top_MG_FD_204535 | JGI IMG/M metagenome (GOLD analysis project Ga0315268, IMG submission 204535) | Sediment microbial communities from Yellowstone Lake, YNP, Wyoming, USA - C1_top | ecosystem: Environmental > Aquatic > Freshwater > Lake > Sediment | place: USA: Wyoming | collected 2017-08-01 | reverse complement strand
TGTTGATGGATCTCCAGGCCTGACTTGAAGCCGACGGCCGCATAGTCTCCGGGCCGCATATCCTGGAAAGGTTTGAACAAAAAATTATCAGCACTCATTTCAGAAAATCGCAGTCGAAACACTCCATATTACAATGAGAAAAGGCGACTGTCAAGACGAAAGCCAAATTCGAGCCCGAAACGACGAGCCCCCTAAAATCCCGGAGCTCTCTCAAGCGTCGGGATTTGACCCCAAATGATCCAGAAATCGCTCAATGGTCAGAGGCGCGCTTCCCTCAAAGTGATTGTTGACGTTGAGGTACGTGACGATTTTCTTCCTGATATTCTCGCGCGTAATCTCGACGGCGGCCCGAATGCTCTGCGGCTTCGGTGCCACGATCCGGCCCCACGCCTCCCCCGTCTCGGTTTCAATCTCCAGCCTGTCGCCGCCGTGAAGCCGGACGATCGAAAAAGGCGCCGTGGCGGGCTTGAATTTTTCGAAGACCTGTCCGATCGGCGGCATGTAATAACCTTCGAGATAGACAAAGCCGAGCCGGTGCTTGGTCAGGAAATCAAAAAAGGCCGGCGTGAGGTAGTTGGGATTCCTTGTTTCGATCGCGTAAAAGATATTCTTTGGGGCCTTGCCAATAAACGCGGCGAATGATTCAAAAAAGGCCTCCTGGGAGGGCATCTTTTGTCGATTCAGGTATTCAAATTGAAACATAACGGGTCCCAACTTTTTGCCCAAAGGCGCCAGCCGTTCGAGGAATTGCTGAAGAAGGTCGTTATTGAGAAAGAGCTTGTTGGGTTTTCCGGCGAAATCCCCAGCTCCGGCGGTCTGTTTGGAATAGAAATGCGTGAGGGTCAGCGAATTAGGGGCTTTGACCGTAAATTGAAAATCGTCGGGCACACTCTCGGCGTAAATCTTCACCGTCTTTGTCTCCGGCAATTTCACCGACGTCGGGAAAAGGCTCCAGAACCACTGATCGACCTCGACGGAATTGAGACGCTTTGAATAATCGGAGAGATAATCATCGGGCCTGTAGGTTTTGCCGCGTTCATAAATGAGGCCTTTCCAAGACTCGTATTTCCAGGAGCAGGTTCCGAGACGCAGGTAGGGGCGGAACCCGGCCGGAATTTTAAACTCGATCATCCTAGGGACTCTTCCCTCTGTCATGGAACCCCTGCCTATTTTTTTAGGGAAGCGATATAGTTGCCGGCGCCGACGACCAGGGTGGACGCGACAAGGACCAGGATCCCGGCAACAATCAACCAATGTGTCCGGCGGCTTGTCCCTTTCCATTCCCGGAAATAGAGCCCCCACAGGTTGCTGAAGACAATGATGAAGGCCATGTGGATCGTCCAGCTCGAAAAATCGTATTTCCCCATTTTGGTCGTGCCCATGCTGTAGAAAAAGAATTGAAAATACCAAATCGTGCCCGCCAGGGCGGAAAAAATATAGTTGCGAATGAGCGGGGCTCGGTCGCGTTTGAAATAATCTCCGAAACTGTGGTTTTTGATATTCAAACCCAAACACCAAAGAAAATTGGTCGTGAACCCTCCGGCCAAAGCAATGACGAGGACGGGCAGGTTTTTGAAGAGCGGAGGCATCCCGAACCGGACGGCCGTTTCGGCGATCGGCGCACCCTTCCAAAAGGCCAGGGCCATGCAGGCGCTCATGACCCCGGAAAAAACGGCTACCCACAAGCCTTTGGCAAAGTTGAATTCTTGGATGGCTGCTTTTTTCGCCTCGGTCGAAAGCTCGGATTCCTTGGACCTGCCGGCGTTGGCGGCGACAACCATTCCGGCCAAGCAGATGATGATGCCTAACAGGGTCACCTGTCCGGAGAGCCTGCCGATGAGATCGGCCGCGGCGCCCGTAAATAGCGGCGGAATGATCGTGCCGAACACCGCGCAGAATCCCAGCGTCAGCGCATAGCCGAGCGACAGGCCCAGGTAGCGCATGGACAAGCCAAACGTCAGCCCGCCCAGACCCCAGAGCAGGCCGAAGATATAGGTCAGGAGAAGGCTTCGCGACGGGGAGCCCTTCATAACTCCGACGAGATCGGGACAGATGAGGAAGGCCAGGACGAGGGGGACGATGATCCAGCTGAAAAATCCTCCGACAATCCAGTAGCTTTCCCAGGCCCAGCCTTTGACACGCTTGAAGGGGATATAGAAGCTGCCGGCGGCAAGACCTCCCACCGCATGAAGAAAAACTCCGAGAAACGGATTCGGGGCCATCGCGTCGCTATGGCTTATACCATATCTGAATAAGAGGAGACAACCACTATTTGGTGACTATCACCAATATTTTTTTTATAATGAGAGCCCGACATGCTGACCTTGGGGGAAGGAGACAGACTATGAAAGCTTTTATAAAAATCTATCTATCCATATGTTTTGTTGGACTACTTATCTCCTTGGTTTCTCCGCTCCAGCTCGCCGGTCAGAGTCCGGACCGCCTGGAAGATTTCAAGGCCGTGACAAATTACCCTTCGGGGATCCAACCCAATCTGATGCCCGGCCAATTCAACGGCTACACGAACTACTGGCATGACATCTACTGGATATGGCATCAGTACGGGAATTTCTTCCAGGTCAGCGCCCCGGATGTCTTAAAATCATTCCTCCAGAACAAAGTGGATATCGCCGAGGAACTGGGCCTTCCTGGCCTCTGGATGGAAGAAGGCTTCTTGGAAAGCCTTTTTTCAGCCCCCTATCAGGAGCTCGAAGTCCCCACCACAGCCGCAATCGAGAAAGCGCTTTCGGAATCCAAGCAGAATCTTCTCATCCACACGACTCTATCCTCCGGGGCGGGAATATGGATCCGCAAGGCGGTTCACCTCGCCGCGCCCGCCTGGGAAATGCTGAAAAGCCATCAGGCCAAGGCCAAGGATTTTCACGAGGTCCGGGCGTCGATCTTGGAAAACGGCTCCAGGCGGCTTTTCGTGGTCTTCACGGACGATCCCCAATGCGGTGTCAGGATGAAAGACCTCATCAGCCTCGTGGCCACGACCGTCCGTCAGTATGATATGCACCGCGGCTGGTTCGCCACCGGGACGCTCCTCCACAGCGTCACCTGCTTCCCCGGCCATCCCCTGGAAGTGATCGCCAAAGGCATGAACCAGGGCAACGATTGGTTCACCTTCAACGGATATATGGATTTTCTGCTCCAAAACGAGCTCCCCGGTTGGCTCTCCAAAGTCGGGCTCGATATCGTCACCGATGTCGGAACGGGAAAAGCGACCCACAGCCTCGGCACGCTCGGCTTCGGCTCTTCGAATTGGGATGGGCTCAAGATCCAGGATATGCCCACCGAAGAAGAGTGGATCAAATTCGTCAAAGACCGCGGCGGATATATCTTCCGGCCGGTGTTCGCCCCCGAATGCGACCCCTATCAATACGACGGCAGGATCGCCGTCGAGGGCAATAAGAAGCAAATCGATGACGAGGCTGTCCCCTTTATCCTGCCGACAGGCTTCATTCGGGAAGAGGCACCGCCCTGCATGGTGCTCTTCACGGATAAAGGATCCCCCTTTAACCGCGAGGCGATGTATAAGGCCATTCTCGACCGCCGCGAGGTCGGCGTGCTGCCGCTGGGAAAAATGCTCGGGCCGGCGCGATTCCGGAGCGTCCTCCAGATGCTCCTCCTCGACCGGCGTTATCTCGAAAACTATTTTGGTGACGCGATCCAGATCAACGCCGAAGTGCTGGGCAACATTCTCAGCGTCAATGTGATGAGCCTGCGGCCGGCTCCAATTTCTGGGACGATCGTCGTCAAGGCCGCGCCCGAGCTGTCGATCCAGGAGGACGCCAGGATTCCCGTGACGATCTCTCAATCCAGTCAAGCGAGGACGTTCAGGATACAGCCCGCTTTGGCGGCGATGGGCCGGACGAATCCCATTCTGGTTCAATTCGAATGGGAAGGACGGGCAAAAAAAACCCTGGCCATCCTCGACTTGCCCAGGCCAATTTCCGTGCATCAGCTTCTTTACGGTCAGTCCCCGGAAGTCGTCTATCCCCTCTCTCTTTATAATTATACAGAGCAGCTCACAATCCCCGTCACGATCAGAGCCTTCAGGGATGGAGATCTTAATCGGCGGGTCTGCGAAATGAAACGCATTTGCTCCATCCGCCCGGGCGGATTCCTGGAGACAGCCTTCCATCTGCCCCTTTCGCCGGGCCCTTATAAAGTCTGCGTTCAGGCTCTGGGAACTGAAAACTGGAGCCAGCTGGGCGTCGAGGCGGCGGCCGGCGCTGCGAAAGCCTCCGCAATCGATTTGAACAACGATGGCATTATGGAATACCGGCTGGAAAATGATAAAGTCCGGGTCACACTCTTGGCCATCGGCGCCCGGGTTATCGAATATATCGTCAAAGAAAAAAACGACAACATCTTCTTCAAGCTCTGGCCGGAAAAGGAAACGGCTACCGACAGACGGCCTTTCCGGGAGCGGGGATTTTATCCCTACGGCGGCTTCGAGGATTTCCTCGGACAGGCCAGCATGGAGACGCACAAGGTTTATCAGGCGACCCTTGTGAAAAAGAGCGGCCCTTATGTCCAGGTCAAGATGACGGCCGATTACTATGGCAACACCATTGAAAAAATTTTCACCCTCTATGGAAACTCCGCCCTCGTTGAGGTCCGGTTCGCCCTCGCCTTCCAGAATCCGGAAGCGAACATGCTGGGGCCCCAGCCGATTCTCGAGTTAGGCAAGCGCCATTGGACGGAAGACTTGTTCGTCGTGCCAGGACGCGACGGCCTTGAAGAATATCGGATGCGTCCCGAAGAGTATTTCGGCCGAGTGATTTTCCTCAAGGAAGGCTGGAACGCAGGATATGACACGGCCGAAGACATCTCGTTCATCGGCGCTTTTCCGGTGAGCGAACCAGAGTTTCTTCATATGTGGATGAACCATCCCTCCAATCAGGAGTCGAACCACTATTACGCCGAGTTCCAGCCCTGGGTGCCGATATATCAAAAGACGGTCCGCTATTTTTCTTATTATCTCTGGGGGGCGCCGGGTGACTGGAAAACCGGGCTCGAGGAGCTGCGCAAGAGGAATTTGATTACGTCCAGATAATCGGCTATTTGTGAGGAATAGGCGCCCTGGGCCGAATCGAAAGCTTCAGCCCGCCCTGGATAGGAGTGATCTCATAAGGGGGGATATCATCTCCGACCTCTATCACGACTCGGGCGACTCTTTCTAGATACATGCCGGCCCGGATCTTAAGTACCCCGGAGTGATTCACATCGATCCCGCGCGGCGCCGCGATGTCCTCAACGCCATGGAAATCGATGACGATGCGATTTGGCTCTTGAAGTTCAATGGCTTTATGAAACGAAAAAAACGTGCAGCATACCAAATTCTCATGAGATTGGAAATAGGAATTTCAAACGACCGCCAGGGCCCAAAATTTGTGCATATGACCAGAAGTCGAAGACAATAAACTCATTAAGGATGTTGACCGCTCACTTTTCAACAGACTTATGCACAAAAGCTGTGAATAACTGGGGCGGATAAGCCGGCGGCGATGAATTAGGAAGGCCACAAATCCGTGCTGAGATACTTCAACCCTGAATCATTGATGAGGATCGCGATGGTTTTTCCTTCACCCGTCCTGTGGAGCAGTTTAAGGGCTGCTGCAAGGTTGGCGCCGGACGAAAAACCGGCAAAGATGCCCTCTTCCCTGGCCAATCTCCTGGCGGCTGTCGTCGCTTCCTCATCCGTAACTTTAAGATAGCCATCGATATGCTCCGGCTTAAGGAATGCCAACGATGGCATCGAATATCCCCCACCTTGAATCCGGTGCTGCGCATAGACGACCTGTTCACCCGCCAGAGCGGCCGCCCCTTCCGGCTCGACGATAAAGCACCGGATGGAAGGATTATGCTCTTTAAACGCAGCGGCACAGCCGGCAAAAGACCCTCCGGAGCCCACAAAATCGCAAAAAGCATCGATCTTGCAGTTGGATTGTTCGAGAAATTCAGGCCCGGTATGCAGATAGTGTGAGCGAAAATTTCCCCATAACTTGAACTGATCGGCCCGGAAAGCCCTTTTCTCTTCGGCCATCCGCTGAGTCTCCAATTCAACGAGTTCCAAGTCACGGCCTGAAACCCGGCCGGGCAACGAATCGGGCCATTGATCGACCAAAATGACTTCCGCGCCAAGGGCCGACATCATCCGGGCCCTCTCGGGGGAATTCCCCTTCGACATAACGGCGATAAAACGATAGCCCTTGACGGCGCAGGCGATGGCCAATCCGGTCCCCATGTTTCCGCTTGTCAATTCCACGACCGCTTGTCCGGGCTTGAGCAGCCCTTCTGCCTCAGCCTCTTCGATAATTTGAAGAGCCGGCCTGTCTTTTTTAGAAAACCCGGGATTGAGATATTCCAGCTTAGCCAGGATCGTGCCCGCCTCGTTTTTAGTGATGCGGGAAAGGCGGACGACGGGAGTTGCGCCCACGGCCTCAAGGACAGAGCCCAATATTTTTTCTCTCTGATTTTTCATATTTTTCAATTCAATAAGCTATCCAGAGTGTGAAACATCAAGATTCATTAATCAATCCCATCTTTTTTAGTAGCCCTTTGAATCTAGGATCTAAGCGTAAGTCACTCCAGATGGGATCAACCTTGAACAAGGGCAACCACATATCTCGTTCCTCAAAGCACTTTTCGAGCCAATAAAATGCTCGATCGCTATCGCCGACATCCGCATAGATTGCAGCTTTGTAATAGAGGGGAAAATACGTTTGCGGTGGTATCTTTTCCATCTCATCGATCACCTTTTGGACTTCATCGGTCTTGCCCTGCTTGGCTTTGGCGTGCCATAAAGCGGCATTCGCAAGAGTGTTGTCACCAAAAATAGATTTGGCTTTTTTAAATTCTTCTTTAGCCTCATCGAACAAGGCTTTTTGAACATACGTCAATCCTAAAAAGTAGTGCGCGGGAGCAAAGCCCGGGTCCATCTCGAGCGTCTTCAAGTATTGTTCAACGGCTTGATCAAACTGAGACGAATAATGGAATGCCCAGCCCAACAGCACATTGATAATGAGCGAAAAAGGATCCGATTCGAGGGCACGCTTGGCTTCGACAACGGCTTCCTCGATCCGCCCGACAACCATTAAATACTCCGCATACCAATGATGGGCAGTTGGATAGCCAGGGCTGAGCTCGACGGCTTTCATGAAATTTTCATGGGCAGCCTTCCAGTCCCAATCGTAATAAAGCTCGACAAATGCCAAAGAGGCATACGCTTCAGCGATTGTATCATCTATGCGCAATGCTTTTTGGGCAGCTTCTTTTGCCTTTGGAAATACCTCTTTGGGCTGGGAAAAATTGTAGAATCCAATCAAGTTATAAGAATCCGCCAGGCCAGAATAGGCGACCGTGAAGTTGGGATCTTTCTCAACCGACTGTTTGAAAAACTCCATCGCTTTTCGAAATCCCTCTTTAGTCCGTTTTCCCCAGAAATAGCGGCCTTTTAAATAAAGATTATAAGCCTCAACATCCGCGGTTGAGCGCTTGATGAGCTTCTCTTTGTCTTCCCTTAAGAGCTTCACTCTGAGCTTATCAACAATGGTCAAGGAAATTTCGTCCTGGATAGCAAAAATATCCTTCATTTCACAATCATATTTTTCTGACCAGATATGGTAGCCATCTGTGACATTGACAAGTTGAGCCATGATCCGAAGTCTATTTCCGGCTTTGCGCACACTTCCTTCGAGTATTGTCTCGACCTTCAATCGTCTGCCAATTTCCTGAATATCGTGGCCTTTCCCTTTAAATTGAAATGCCGAGGATCCGGATGCGACTTTTAGAGTTTCAATCTTGGTCAGGGCATTAATGAGTTCTTCGGCAATGCCGTCGCAGAAATATTCCTGATCTTTTTCGGCGCTCAAGTCTGCAAAAGGCAAGACTGCGATGGAGCGGCCCCAAGCAATTTTTTCGGATTCGCCCTGTTCCAGTTTTTCTTCTTCCAGTTTATTCAGTTCAAATAGAAGTTCTTGCGCGTTTTGAAACCTCCTCTCTTTGGACTTCTCTATACATCTCAGTATTATCCTGCTAAAATCTTCCGGGATTTGATGGTTGAGCTTCCTTGGATCTAATGGCGCCGCTGTCTTGTGTTTCACGGCAATGCTTAGAGGCGTATCTCCGCCAAATGGAACCTTGCCTGTCGCCATCTCATAGAGGATCACTCCCAGAGAATAAATATCTGAACGCTGGTCAACGCCCTCCCCTTCCACCTGTTCCGGGCTCATATATTCGGGCGTCCCAATCATCAGGCCTTCGCCCGTCGTGCCCTTCATTTTTATCGACCGAGCGATCCCGAAATCCATGATCCTCGCACTCCCTTCTTTATCGATCATGACATTGCTTGGTTTCAAATCGCGATGGACAATGCCTAATCGATGGGCTTCAGACAGTCCCTCGCAGATTTGTTTGGCGATTTTAACAGCCGTCCCGAAGCTTAGCTGACCGCTCATTCTGATCATGCTCTTTAGATCTTCCCCAGGAACATACTCCATCGTAATGAAAAACATGCCGCCCTCTTCACCGATGTCAAACATTCTGCAGACATTCCGATGGGAAATCATGCGGGTCATCTTTAGCTCGTTTCTGAATCGGCCGATGATCTGCTTATCGTCAGAAATCTCAGGCTTGATGAGCTTTAGGGCAATCTCCTGGTTGATTTTCTTATCTTCGACTCTGTAAACCTTCCCCATGCCACCTTTTCCGAGTTCTTCAATAATGTCATATCGGCCGGCAAAGATCGTCCCTCTTGTTAAATCTTGAATAGGGGTCCGCAAAGTTTCGGTATATGAACCATAGTATTTCCCTGAAGCCCGCAATGGAGTTGCGCATTTTCTGCAAAACTGGGAATCTTGAGTATTTTCAGCCTGACAATTCGGACATTTCATTACCCTTTATGCTCCTAGCGAAAGATTAGCACTTATAAATCTGAGAGTCAATTTAGCGGGGAAGATATCCCCTTTTTGCTTATATCTCGATCTGAAGGCCGTCTTTTGCCGCCAAGGTATTTTTGAAGATTTTTCGGGCTGCTTTCTCCGCAATTTTCCTTTCCGCCTGGGAGAGATATAGCCGGGCATCGAAATGAACGAGCAGCAGTTTTTTGACTCTTGCTTCTTTGGCAATCCGGGCCGCCGTCTCGGGATTGAGATGCGGCCAGGCCCGGCTGGCTTGGCCGCTTTTAAAGGCGCACTCGGCAATCAAGAGATCGGCGCCCTTCGAGAGGAGGGTGGCATTCCGGCAATAGCCTGTATCGGGAACATAGCTCACGGTCTTGCCATCGATTACCAAGCGATATCCCTGCGTGACGGTTGAATGCTTAAGAAGACGGGTTTTAATCGGAAAAGGGATTCTCTTCCGGTCCGCGGGCAACTCGCAAAAAGTCACGGGATAGGGAACTTTCGACAGGGGTGCCGTGAAGGGAGCGTTCAAAAGAGGCTTTAAGACCGAGCGCGTACCGGGAATTCCGCAGATTGTGAGACCGCGGGCGAACTTGAATTTATCCATGGTATGCAAGCCGATGACATGGTCCAGGTGAAAATGGCTCAAGAAAAGGTAAACAGGTTTACTGCCCTGGGCGAGGATATATCGGTCCAGCTTGTAAAATCCGGAGCCCGCGTCGAGCACGATCTCATAATCAGCGGCCCTCAGGAGGACGCAGATTGTATTGCCCGTCCGGGTATCATACCATCCGTTCGTGCCCAGGAAAATCACTTTCACCGCGAGGACTCCTTTTGAGATCGACCCGATGCGGTTCAGGCCAAGCCTTCCGAAGCATCCCCATGCTAATTCAAAATGAGGCGAGATTTCAATTCAATTCCGGAGAGGCTGGCTTTTCCAGCTTCAGATCGATGAGTTTCTTGATTTCGGCCACGATTTCTTGGACTGTCGCTTCAATAATGACCCTCCCCTTTTCTCTCGTCGCTAGAGTTGGATCTCCCCAGCTGCCCGTCGGGCTATAGACTCCCTTCCCTTTGGGGTCCCGGGTGAGGCCTTTTCTGTTGGGCCGAGGATCATAATCTTTTGCGGCCTTGGACATATTGACTTTTTCCGGAGCGATATAGAGCATGGCCGAGGTCTCGTTTTCGTCGGCATGAGTCCCCCCTTCCTGAGAGAGGAACCCCTTGGGCAGCCTTGAGTCCACCTCGGAGAGATTGAGGAATCGCAGCGCGATTCCTGCTTGGCTCAATTCCTCGGCAGCCGCTTTCAAGGGCGGGATCGTGGAGATGCCCGTGTTGAGGACATAAAATTTCCGCAGGCCGTAACCATTCATGGATTTGCAGATATCCATGACCATATTTTTGAACGTTTCCTGCCCGATCGATATGGATCCGGGATATTCCAAGAATGACGGATAGTACCCATAGGGCAATGTGGGCAAAACGGCGACCGAAACTTCGCTGGCAACGCGGTTCTTGAGATATTCTGCCATGAGGAAGTCCGTATTGAGCGGCAAATGCGGCCCGTGCTCTTTCGCTCGAGCGCCAAGGGCGATGAGAACGACCTCATAATTTTTCAGGGCATTTTCCGCCTCCAACCAGGTCAGATTCTCAAGCGAGACGGAAGCAGCCTTTTGCTGGCTGGGAAGGAAAATCGAAAAGACGGCCAGGGCTAGAATCATCAAGACCGATGCTTTTTTAGAGAGTTCGATGAGGGTCGATCGAAAGAATTTATTTGTCATTGGATAGCTCCCGAGAAATATTTTTTGTATAGGAAAAGGGAGCGCGCCAGAGAGGACTCGAACCTCCGACCTTCTGATTCGTAGATAAGCGGGGAAAAACCCTAATTGTATTGTTTTG
>Ga0315268_10008375_pt1 | contig 10811 bp, 9 predicted proteins | sample C1_top_MG_FD_204535 | JGI IMG/M metagenome (GOLD analysis project Ga0315268, IMG submission 204535) | Sediment microbial communities from Yellowstone Lake, YNP, Wyoming, USA - C1_top | ecosystem: Environmental > Aquatic > Freshwater > Lake > Sediment | place: USA: Wyoming | collected 2017-08-01 | reverse complement strand
TCAGTCGGCTTGCCTCGATCCTGGCCATGAACTCCGCGCCGGAAAGGTAGGCGGCCCCCTGTCGCCGCGCGGCCTCGGCGACCTCGCGATCCGAGCTGACCACCACGGCCCCCGCTCCACCCTCGGCAACCAGCCGCGCGATGACCGAATCGGCCGTCTCCCCCCGCCTGGAGTAGTGCACCCCGATGCCGCCGGCGCTCCCGGTCGCTTCCGAGAATCCGCCCTGCTCCCGCCCGTCGAAGACCACGGTGACCTTGTGCCCCTTGGCCCGCCGGTACGATTGCAGTTCCCGCAGCAGGGCCTCCCGGCCCGACTGGAGGTCGGCTCGATCCAGCATGGCCAGTTCGGGCCACTGCCGGATGACGTTGTACCCGTCAACGATGATCCACATCTTTCGCTCTGGCAGTCTGGCAACTTGGCAATCGGGCAACCGGGAACTCCGAGTTGCCAGATCGCCTGATTGCCGGATTGCCTAGCCGCCTCGCCGCGCAGCGGCGACGGCGGCGAGGAGCTCGGAGGCGGCTGCGCCAGGGTCCGATACGGCCATCACCGCGGAGATCACGCCGACGCCGTCGGCACCCGCTGCCATCACCTCGGGAATCCGCACGGCGTTGATGCCCCCGATCGCCAGGATCGGAAGGGATGTGATCGCCCGCGCCTGCCGCACGATCTCCGTCGTCAGCGGAGGGCCGAACGGAGCTTTCGACGGCGTCTCGAAGATGGGCCCGAGGACGACGAAATCCGCGCCGCCCTCCTCCGCCTCCCGAACCTCTGCCGGGGAATGGCACGAGACGCCGATGAGTTTGCCGGCTCCCAAGAGATCGCGGGCCTCCCTGGGGGGGAGGCTTCGCCGCGTCAGCTGGACCCCGTCGGCCGAGAGCGCCATGGCCACGTCCACCCGATCGTTGACGAGCAACGCCGCGCCGGTCGCCCGAGTCATGGCGAGAACTTTTCCTGCGAGATGGTACAGGTCCCGGGTGGGGAGATCCTTCTCCCGGAGCTGGACCGCGCGCACTCCGGCCCGGAGGGCCTGCCCCACGACAGTGAGGAGATCGCGGTCACCTGCCTGGTGCCGATCGGTCACGAGGTACAGGCCCCACTCCTTGGGATTGCGGAATGCGGATTGCGGAATGCGGAATTCCTCCCTCGGCTCGCGGCTCTCGACTCTATTCGATCATCCCCTCCATCGTCGTAGAGGCAGAGGCGTACAGTTTCTTCGGGATCCGGCCCGCCAGGTAGGCCTGCCTCCCCGCCTCCACGGCCTTCCGCATGGCATCCGCCATCATCACAGGATCCTTGGCCCCGGCGATGGCGGTGTTCATCAGGACCCCGTCCGAGCCCAGCTCCATGGCGACGGCGGCGTCCGACGCCGTCCCCACTCCGGCGTCCACGATGACGGGAACCCGAACCGTCTGGAGGATGATCATGATGTTGTGGGGGTTCCGGAGTCCCAGTCCTGACCCGATGGGCGCCCCCAGCGGCATCACGGCGGCCGCGCCGGCGTCCTCCAGCTTCTTGGCCATCACGGGATCGTCGTTCACGTAGGGAAGGACGATGAAACCTTCCTTCACCAGGGTCCGGGTGGCCTTCAACAGTTCCTCGTTGTCGGGGAACAGCGTCCGCTGGTCGCCGATCACCTCCAGCTTGACCATCTCTGGCATCCCCACCTCGCGGGCCAGCCGCGCGTACTTGCAGGCCTCTTCGGCCGTGTAACAGCCGGCGGTGTTGGGGAGCAGCGTGTACCGCTTGACGTCGATATAATCCAGGAGCGACTCCTGCTTCCGGTCCAGGTTCACGCGACGGACCGCCACGGTGACGATCTCCGTCCCCGATGCCTCCAGCGCCTTCTGCATGGTGGGATAGTCGGGATACTTTCCGGTTCCCACGATGAGGCGCGATCGGAACTCTCTCCCGGCAAACTTCAACGTTGCATCACCACGCATGACATCCCTCCTGGCCGGGAGCGGCCTATCGGGGTTCGAACGGACCTTGACCCTTGACCCTTGACCCCCGGCCTTCAGTTTCAACCGCCCGCCATGATCGTGAGGATCTCGACCGCATCACCCGGCTGCAGGACAACCTCCCCGTACCGGTCGCGCTTGATGATATCCTCATTCCGCTGGACCGCCACGCGCATCGGGTGCAGCCCCAGTTCGTCCAGGAGCTGGCGGATCGAGATCCCCTCCGCGACCTCGCGCGTCTTCCCGTTCAACCGAATCTCCATAGCACCCACCCACGCGACAGCGATCGGAATCCCGCGTCCCCCGTCCGAGGCCGCCCGTCCGAGGTCATCGGACGTTGGACTTCGGACTTTGGACTTTGAATGGCTTGTCGCTATCTCTATCCCTGTCGCTGTCGGCTCCTAGTCATGTGTCTCCGAAATCCACCCGCATAAGCCGAGCCCCGGGGCCGCTCCAAGACGCCGGGCCGCACCCAATCCGCCTTGGCGGATTGGGTACCCGGCCAGCCGGCGGGGTACCCATTGCGCCTTTCTCCCTGCAATGGGTCGTCGCCGTGTCACGCCCGTGGCGTGACGGCGGCGCGGAGGAGCGCCGACGGCGCGCGGGTACCCGCTCGGCGGGTGCGGAGCAAGGCCGGCCGGTTCCGGGTACCCACCCGAGAGGGTGGGTGCAGGCCCCAGGCGTCGCGGAGCGGACTCGGGGCGAAGGTCGGCAGCCTTACGACACACATGACTAGAGCACCCCGGCACGCTTTCCGGCGGCCAGCATCTTCCGGATCACGTCGGCCGTCCCCCGGGTCATCTGGTATTGAGAGAGATCATCGGGCACCACCCAGCGCACCTCCAGGACGTCGGATGACGGGGCGGGGTCGCCGCTCGCCCACCGGGCCAGGTAATCAATGAGGACGTAATGATATTGGATCCGGTCGTCCGAGTCCCGCACCACCCGGTCGAGCACTTCGACTATCTCTGTCACGTCGATCTCGATGCCGCACTCCTCGCGGACCTCCCGCCGGGCGGCCGCCCGCAACTCTTCGCCCAGGTTCACTGCGCCGCCGGGAATGGACCAGAGGCCGTAGCTCGGCTCCTTCCCTCGGCGGATGAGGAGCACGCGCCCGTCCTTGACGACGATGCCCCCCACGGCCACGACGGGTCCATCCGGATAGCGTCGCTTCATCGCCCCCTCAGACCCGAGAGCGTCGAGCCGCGAGAGTTTCCGGCCTCGGCGCTCGGCCACCCCGCCTGCTGGCGGGGTACCCGGCACTCGGCGCTGAAAATGAGAAACCGCGGCCTCCAGAGGGGATGCCGCGGCTCATTCGCGTTGCGTGCCCGCTTTCCTACGCCGGCATTACCCGGGTCAGGTTCGGAGGGTTGCGCCGTCCAAACGGACGACGACTCTCAGCGCGCGCTCCCCTAGCGGTACGCGCATGGTATCGGATGTGACCGGAGTTGTCAACGGCTGCCGGACCTAATCCCCATTCCGCATTCGACATTCCGAATTCCGCACTTCCGGATGCCCCCCTTGGCAGCAGTCCTTGGCACGCCCCACCTCCTGGGGTATAGTCTGCCCGATGGATGCCCTGACGTTTCTCGCCGCCATCCAGGACGCGCGAAACGCGCTGCTTGCCGCGCGCGTGCAGAGCGTGCAGGCCGCCGGGACGCTCGGACTCTGGATCGAACTGGCGACCTCGGGCGGCCAGGACAGCCTCCTCCTCTCGGCAAACGATGCCTTCCCGCGCGTTTCGCGAGGTGCGGGCCGGCCGGGAAAGGGCGGCCCGGTCTCGCCCCTCGCCGGTGCGGCGCGGCGGGCGCTGCCTGGGGCCAGCCTCCAGGCGGTGACACATCGCGGACTCGACCGCATGGCCGTCCTGGAATTCGCCCCCCCTGAGTCTGCCGCTGGGATTGGATGCCTGCTGGTCGCCGAGTTGTTCGGACGTCAGCCCAACCTCGTCCTGGTTGAGCGGACCACGGGGCAAATCCTCGAGGCGGCGCGACACTTCCAAGACCCGGACGGGCGAATCATAGCCCCGGGCCACACCTACGTGTCACCTCCGGCGCCAGCCCGTCCGGACCCCCGCATCCTGGGATCCGTCGAAGCAATCCGCGCGGCCCTGGAACCGAGCGTGGCCGCCGGCCTCGCCCTTCCCCTCGCCCTGCGCCAGAGCCTCGCCGGCCTCACGGACCTGTGGGCGCGGGAACTGGCGGCCCGCACCGGCAACGGCACGCCGGGGGAGTTGGCGCGAGCCCTTGTGGATCTCCTCCGCGCCGTCGAGAACGGGCCGTGGGAACCGCGCCTGGTGCTGGACGCCGGCGGCCGGCCCATTGCCGCCTCGCCCATCCGGCTGCGTCACATCCCGGCCGAGAGGCAGCAGCCGTGTTCCTCTCTGGGCCAGATGGCGGAACGGCTGGCCAGGCACCTGAACTCCCAGCGCGCCCTCGCGGCGCGGCAGACCATGTTGCGACAGGTCCTGCGACGGCTGGAGGTCCGGCTGCGATCCCGCCGGGCCAAGCTCGCCGCCGAGTCGCTGGAGTTCGGCCGCGCCGATCTCTTGCGCCGGATGGGCGAGATCCTGGTGGCCCATCAGGGCGACATCCCCCGGGGCGCCACCGAGGTGACCCTCCCGGACCACGCCGCAGGCGTGGCCGATGGACCTGAGGCCACCATCACGATCCCCGTGGATCCGGCGCTCTCGCCGGCAGCCAATGCCGAGCGACTCTTCAAGGCGGCGCGGCGAGGGAGGCGCGGCTCCATGCGCGTGGCGGCGCGGTTGGCTGACACGGAGGCAGAGCTGGGACGGGTTCACGCCTGGAGCAAGCGCGTGGCCGAGGCTTCCGGCCTGGAGACGCTGGAAGCCATCCGGCAGGAGATGGAGCAGACCCCTCGCCTCCTGGCGCCCAAGGACCGGGCGGCACTCGCCGGGGCCGGCGCGGCGGAGAAACCCCCTCCACGCACGCCCGGGAGGCGCGCGGGCCCACGCCCTTCCGGCCGGCGCCGCAAGGAAGGGCCGGCGCCGCGCCGGTTCGTTTCCTCGGATGGATTGCCGATCCTCGTCGGTCGGGACAACGAGGGGAACGACTACCTCACAGTCCACCTCGCCAGATCCCACGACCTCTGGCTGCACGTGCAAGGACACGCCGGCTCGCACGTCGTGGTCCGGGCGAACCGCACGGGCAACGTGCCCCGCCGCACCCTGGTCCAGGCGGCGCAACTGGCCGCCTACTACAGCCAGGCCCGCGACCACGGCAAGGTGGCCGTGGACTATACCCTGCGGAAGTACGTGCACAAGCCGAAGAAGACCAAGCCCGGCCTGGTGACCATCAGCCAGGAGAAGACGATCATCGTGTCCCCGGACAAGTCCCTCGTCCACAAACTAGCCACCCCGGAGGGCTGACGCCCCTGCGGATTGTAGATTTGTGATTGTAGATTTGTGATTTGGGATTGCCGATTGATCCTCCGGAAAATCAACAATCGGAAATCGCCGATCAACAATCGCATGACGATGCGCCTTGCGGTGATTGACCTGGGGACGAATACGGTGCGCCTCCTGGTGGGCGAGCCGGACGGAGCCGGAGGCTACCGGCCCATCTTCGCTGCTCAGGAGATCACCCGGCTCGGCCAGGACCTCTTGCCCGACCGGACGCTGCAGCCCGACCCGATCCGCCGAACCCTGGTGGTCCTCCGCCGGTTCCGCCAGGCCGCGGAGGCCCATGCGGCCGGCCGGATCATCGTGGTCGGGACGAGCGCCCTCCGCGAGGCGGAGAACCGCGACGCCTTCCTGATCCGCGCCCGCCGCGAGGCCGCACTCGACGTCCAGGTCATCTCGGGAGAGGAGGAGGCGCGCCTCACCCTCCTGGGGGTGCGGGCGGCGCTCCGAATCGGCCGGGGGCGCCTCGTCGCCATGGACATCGGGGGCGGAAGCACGGAATTCGTCCTCGCCGAGGGGCCCGACATCCTGGGGATGATCAGCACCGAGTTGGGGGTGGTGAAGCTCACCGAGGCCCACCTGAAAAGCGATCCCCCGCGCCCGCACGAACTGGCCGCGGTCTGCGAAACGGTGGCCGCCAGGATAGCGCGCCTCCGCACGCTGGAGTGGCCGACTGCCTTCCGGGACGCCCCGGCGCAAGGGGTGATTTTCGCCGGCACGGCGGGCACGGTGACGAGTCTCGCGGCCATTGACCTCGCCCTCGATCCGTACGATCCCGATCGGGTGAACGGGCACCGGCTGTCCCGCGAGCGGGTCGAGGCCCTCTGTCGGGAGCTGGCTGCCCAGCCCTCAGCCCAGCGGCGTAAGGTGCGTGGCCTGGAACCGGCGCGGGCTGATGTGATCGTGGCCGGGACGCTGGTGTGCCTCGGCGCCATGGACGGCCTGGGCTTCCCCGAACTCACGGTCAGCGACGGAGGCTTGCGCGAGGGCATTCTGCTGGACTTGCTGACCCGCCCGGAGGCCCGCCTCCCTTCCGACGGGGCGCCGGACGGAGGCGGCTAAACTTGACAAAGCGGAGGCTATTTGTTAAACAAAGCGAACGAACCGTACTGGACGACGCCATCGCTCTATGGACTCTGCCAAAGTACTGATCCTGAACCAGACCTTCGAGCCGCTGCACGTCTGTAGCGGCCGGAGGGCGGTGATCCTGCTTTTCACAGGAAAAGCCGAACGGGTCGAAGACACGTCGCGGGTGATTTGCTCCCCCTCGACGATTCTCCTGCTTCCCTCGGTGATCCGCCTGCATCGCTTCGTGCGCAAGCCGGAGCAGCCCAGCATTGCCTTCAACAAGAAGAACATCCTCAAGCGGGACGCCCACACCTGCCAGTACTGCGGGCGGAACGGCGGCGAGCGCATGACCATTGACCATGTGATCCCCAAATCGCAGGGCGGCCGCACGGTGTGGGAGAACGTGGTGAGCGCCTGCCGGGCCTGCAACTTGAAGAAGGGGAACAAGCCCCTGGAGGAGGCGGGGATGCGTCTCCTGCGCAGGCCGACGAAGCCCGTCTCGGCCTTCTACCTCGGGGTCCTGGCGCACGCATCCTTGCGCTACGAGAGTTGGCGCAAGTACCTGCCGGTGGATGCGGACGGGCACGTGCTGACGAGGGCACGCTGACAGGAGGTCCGCCATGTGGACGGTGCGGGCATCGTTTCTTGTTGTCGTGGTCGCAATGTTGGGCCTCGGTGCCCTGGCGTGGCCCCGCGCCCTGGAGGCCGCCCCGGCCGGGCAGGACGCCCTCCACCAGGTCATGCCAGGGGATAATTTGCACCTGATCGCCGGCTACTACTACGGCGACGCGCGCCAGTGGGAACGCATCTGGCAGGCCAACCGGGACCAGATTCCCAACCCGAATCGGATCGAGCGCGGGACCCTGCTCCACATTCCCGACGCCGTCCCCCCGGACGAATCCTACGCCGATTTCCTGTCCCGCGCCGGCCGGACCGTCCCACCCGTCGGCGCACCGACGGGTCCGCCGGCCAAGCAGCCCTGAGCGCCGGGGAGAAAACGCACGGACCGGAGCCCGCGAGCGGCCCGCCTGGCGGTTGCGCCGGGGCCTCCCCGCCGAGCGGCCTGGCCCCGACGGAACCCATGGCTCGATTCAAGCTCGTTTGCGACTACCAGCCACGGGGCGACCAGCCCCGGGCCATCGCCCAGCTCACCGAGGGCGTGCTGCGCGGAGAGCGGCACCAGGTTCTCCTGGGGGTCACCGGGTCCGGCAAGACGTTCACCATGGCGAACGTCATCGCCAACGTGGAGCGCCCGACCCTGATCATCGCCCACAACAAGACGCTGGCGGCGCAACTCTACAACGAGTTCAAGCAGTTCTTCCCCGAGAACGCCATCGAGTACTTCGTCTCCTACTACGACTACTACCAGCCCGAGGCCTACATCCCCCAGACCGACACCTACATCGAAAAGGACGCCCTGATCAATGACCACATCGACAAGCTCCGCCACTCCGCCACCCGCAGCCTCCTGGAGCGGCGCGACAGCATCATCATCGCCTCCGTCTCGTGCATCTACGGCCTGGGGTCGCCCGAGGTGTATTACGGCATGGTGCTTCTCCTGGAAGAGGGAGGGTCGTGCCCCCGGGATCACATGCTGCGCAAGTTGGTGGAGATCCAGTACCAGCGCAACGACCTCGACCTCCACCGGGGGACCTTCCGGGCCCGCGGGGACGTGGTGGAGATCTTCCCGGCCTACGACGACACCGCCGTCCGGGTGGACCTGTTCGGCGACGAGGTGGAGACGCTCTGGCAGATCGATCCGCTCACGGGCGAGAAGCTGCAGCGCCTGCACCGGGTCCCCATCTACCCCGCCAACCACTACGTCACCCCCGAGGACATGCGGGAGCGCGCCTTTGCCGGCATCGAGGCGGAGCTGGAAGAGCGGTGTCGAGATCTGGAGGCCGAGCGCAAGCTCTTGGAGGCCCAGCGGTTGCGCCAGCGGACGATGTTCGACCTGGAGATGATGCACGAGATCGGGACGTGCAAGGGGATCGAGAACTACTCCCGGCACTTGTCCGGGCGGGCCCCCGGCGAGCCTCCCCCGACCCTGATGGATTACCTCCCCCGCGACGCCCTGGTCATCATCGACGAGTCCCATCAGACCGTCCCGCAGATCCGGGGGATGTACCGCGGCGACCGGTCCCGCAAGGGGACGCTGGTGGAGTACGGCTTCCGCCTGCCCTCGGCCCTGGACAACCGGCCGCTCACGTTCGAAGAGTTCGAGCGGTGCGTGAACCAGGTCCTCTACGTCTCCGCCACCCCAGGTCCTTACGAGCTCACCAAGGTCGAGGGCCAGGTGGTGGAGCAGATCATCCGGCCGACCGGCCTGATCGATCCCGAGATCGTGGTCCGGCCCATCGCCGGCCAGATTGACGACCTCATCCACGAGATCCGGGAGCGGGCCAGGCGCCACCACCGGATCCTGGTGACGACCCTGACGAAGCGCATGGCGGAGGAACTCACCGACTACCTGTCCGACGTGGGAATCCGGGTGCGCTACCTTCACTCCGACATCGACACCCTGCAGCGGAACGAGATCATCCGGGACCTGCGGCTGGGGAAGTTCGACGTCTTGGTGGGGATCAACCTGCTGCGCGAGGGGCTGGATATCCCCGAGGTGTCCCTGGTGGCCATCCTGGATGCCGACAAGGAAGGGTTCCTACGCTCGGCCGGCTCCCTGATCCAGACGTCGGGCCGCGCCGCCCGGAACGTTGAGGGCCAGGTCCTCCTGTACGCCGACGTCATGACCGGCTCCATGCGGGAGGCGATCGCCGAGACCACCCGCCGGCGCCAGCTCCAGCTGGCCTACAACCAGGAGCACGGCATCACCCCCGAGACGATCAAGAAGGACATCCGGGACGTCCTGGCCAGTATCTACGAGCGCGATTACTACACCGTCCCGGCCCTCAAGGACGAGGAGATCCAGTACATTCCGCGAGAAGAGATCCCGGCGCTCATGGCCCAGCTCGACAAGGAAATGCGAGCGGCGGCCAAGCGGCTGGAGTTCGAGAAGGCCGCGGAGCTCCGGGACAGGATCGCCGAACTGGAGAAGCGCCGTCTGGGAATCGTGGAAAGCCAATCATGAAAGCGCAGGATTCTTTGCGGCTTCTGCCCTCTGCCTTCTGCTCTCTGCCTTCTCCCTTCCGCCTGGCGGGGATGCTCTTCTTCCTGGCGTTCATCCTGCCCCTGCCGTCGGTTGCAGGCGCGCAGGCGCCGACCGCCAGCCTCACCCCGGACAAGGGGCCGACCGTCGGGGGCACGAGGGTGCTCATCGAGATCGACGAGGGCTTGACACTGGGTTCCATCCGGATCGAGTTCGGCGGCCGGCCCGTCCACGTGGTCCGCGGCCTCGGCCTTTCGATCGTGGAGGTGATCACCCCGCCGGGAGATCCCGGACCGGTTCCCGTCCGCGTGACCTACGGACTCCTGATGAAAACTGCGGCCTCGGCCGTCTTCACGTACGTGTCCCCGGCCCCACGACTGGCCCGACTGGACCCGTCCACGGTCGAGGCCGGATCGGCCGAGCTTCCCCTCTCCGTGGAGGGCGAAGATTTCACGCCGACTTGCAGCCTGCGCGTCGGAGACACCCTGGTGCCCGCCACGGTCCTGAGCCCCCAGCGCCTGCAGGTCCGCATCCCGGCCCCCCTCCTGGCCAGAGCCGGTAGCCTGGAGGTGCGGGTGACCGACTCCGCCATGGGGGGCGGCGCGTCCAACGTCATGCCCCTCGCTGTGGTCAATCCCCCACCCCAGCTGACGGCCGTAGACGCCCCGCCGCTCAGGGTGAGCGGGCAGGCTGCTGGACCGGCCACCCTGACCGCGCGCGGCCACGCCTTCCGCCCGGAATCCGTCATCCAGCTCGCAGGCGCCGCCGCGGCGACGCAGTACCGCTCGGACCAGGAGTTGACGGCCGTCATCCCGCCGGAGCTGCTGGCCAAGCCGGGGGAATTGCCGGTCGTCGTGGTGACCCCCGGCCCCGGCGGGGGGACATCCCGGTCCCTGAGCCTTTCGGTCGTGGCCCCGTTTCCGGGCCGCTTTCTGGTCTTCACGTCCAACCGACAGGGCGGCCGGAACCACATCTACCTCCTGGACCGTCAGGCCGGGCACCTGGACCCGTTGGAGGAAGCCAACAGCAGCCGCGGCACGGACGACTATCCCTCCATCAGCGCCGACGGCCGCCTCATCGTGTTCCAGTCGGACCGCCGCGACGGTCAGTTCCACATCTTCCTCTTCGATCGGGAAACCCGCCGCCTGGATCCGCTGTCGGAGTTGAATCACCCTACTGCCTTCGACGGTTTCCCGCGCATCAGTCCCGACGGCCGCTTCATCGTGTTCGAATCGGATCGCCTGAACGGGCGACC
>Ga0315268_10008374_pt1 | contig 10811 bp, 10 predicted proteins | sample C1_top_MG_FD_204535 | JGI IMG/M metagenome (GOLD analysis project Ga0315268, IMG submission 204535) | Sediment microbial communities from Yellowstone Lake, YNP, Wyoming, USA - C1_top | ecosystem: Environmental > Aquatic > Freshwater > Lake > Sediment | place: USA: Wyoming | collected 2017-08-01 | reverse complement strand
GCCCCGGGACGGGGACCACGTGGTGGCCTACCAGGGCTACGCCACCTTCCAGCGGTTTTTCCCTTTCCTCAGCGCCATCCCTTCCCCGGTGTTGGTCTACGGTTTCGACACCGAGGGCACCCAGGGGAACCTGCATTTCAAGAAAAACTCCGAAAGCGGTTTTCTGGAGGACCTGTCTTCCTGCCGCTACGTGGTGTGCGGCGGCAGCCACACCCTGATCTCCGAGGCCCTGCACTACGGCAAGCCGGTGATCTCCTTTCCCATCAAAAACGCCTTCGAGCAGTATCTGAACGCCCTTTACCTGGAGCGGTTGGGCTACGGCCGATATTGCACCGGCTTCCGCCCCCGGCCGGAGCTCATCCCGGACTTTGAGGCCCGGCTGGAGGATTTCCGCGGCAACCTCCGGCCAGTCTCCTTCAACGGCAACCCGGAGATTTACGCCCTGGTGGACCAGTTTATCCGGCAAAAAGGATTGACTTATTAACCCAGACCTCTGCTCGGAGTAAAAGGCATAATCAGATTACCATTTTTCGGTCAGGTACCAGGTCATGGTTAACAGATTCCATTTCCAATTCCCGGCCTCGGCAGAAATCTTGCTGGCGTTGGCGCTCTGGGGCGCGGGGCTGTGGGGGGTGGCCGCGGGCCATGCCTGTATCCTGCAGAACCTCTATTTTTTTGCCTGGTATCCCTACATCCTGTTTTTGGATGGCCTGCTTGGCCGCCTCCGAGGGAGAGCCTGGCTCCGGCACCGGCCCGGGGCCTTCCTGCGCCTGGGCCTCTGGTCCGTCACGGTGTGGTTCATTTTCGAAGCCGCCAACCTGGTCCTGAAAAATTGGGCTTACGTGGGTCTGACCGCCGCCTGGTGGCTGCGCTGGCCCGGCTATGTCCTGGCCTTCGCCACAGTGCTGCCGGGGATTCTCCTCACCGCTCAGGTCTTGGAGGCCCTGGGGGCCTGGGGCGGCGTCCGGGGCCGGCCCCTGAGGGCGGGCCTGGCCTGGCAGCCCCTGTCCCTGTTGTTGGGGACGGCCTCTCTGGTGCTGCCCCTGGCTTTTCCCCGCTACGCCTTCCCCCTGGTCTGGGTGGCGTTTTTCTTTCTGCTGGACCCCTTCAGCGCCCTGTTGGGCGGCGACTCCCTCATCGCCCGGTTCCTTGCCGGCGAGCGCCGGCAGCACCTCTGCCTCCTGGCCGCCGGGTTGATTTGCGGGCTCTGGTGGGAATTTTGGAATTCCCTGGCCACCGCCAAATGGGTCTATACCCTGCCGGTGCTCAACTTTTGCAAAATCTTCGAAATGCCGGTCCTGGGCTATTTGGGCTTCTTGCCCTTTGCCCTGGAAGCCGCGGTGATGTATAATTTTGCCAAGGCCCTGGAGGCCCGGGTGCTGACCACGCCGGCCCGGCGACGCCGCGCCTGGCTGGTGCAGGGGGCCTTCTGGCTCTTGATGGCCGCGGCCCTGGACGCCTGGACGGTGATCTCTTACCAATGACCTCCTGATTTAAGGAGAAACAGGATGACTGGTCGGCTCGGAGCAATCATTACCTCGGTCTGCCTGCTGCTGGTGTTGTCGCTGGGTCCGGGTTGGGCCCGGGACCAGGCCCCTTCCCTGAGACAATTGAAACAGGCGGTGCAGGAGAACCCGCAAGATCCCCAGGCCTACTACAACCTGGGCTTGAAGTACGCCATCCTGGGCAAGGACAAGGAGGCCGTCAAGGCCTTCAAACAGGCGCTCAAGCTCAAGCCCGACTACGCTGAAGCCCAGTATGAGTTGGGCCGGCTCAAGGGCGAACGGGGGGAGACGGACCAGGCCATCCAGGACCTCCAGCGGACCCTGAAATTCAAGCCCGACTTCTCCGCGGCCCGCACCGCCCTGGGAGGGGAGTACAACCAGCAGGGCCTGGATTTTATTAAGAAGGGCGAGTGGGGGAAAGCGGCCCAGGCTTTCAAGGAATCGCTCCAGGCCAATCCCGGCGCCGAAGTCGGGGGCGCGGCCCGCAACAACCTGGGGGTGGCTCTGGCCAGCGAAGGCAACTATGCGGAAGCCCGGGAGGAATTCCGCAAGGTCCTGGAAGCCGATCCGGGCAACGTCAACGCCCGCTATAACCTCGGGGTCTCCAGCCTGGGCGTGGGGAACAACGTGGACGCCTTCCGGGAGTATCTGATCCTCAAGGAGCTGGACCCGGCGTCCGCCGGGGAACTCTCGTATCTCATCTTCCAGGAAAAAATCGATAGCAAAAGGAGAAGCCTCAGCAAGTAGGCTTTGGAAGAATTTCCGGGGCAGTCAGGCAAGTTCCTGATACCAAATTGCGCTCATAGAAGTAAGAAAAGCTCCCGGTTTGTAGGGGCGCACCCGTGTGTCCGCACCTGCAAAAGATAAATTACCTGTATGAGCGCAACTTGGTATAAATGGTCAGATCCAGTAGGGGACCGGACATTAAGAGGTTGCCGGCAGGAACGGCCACCAGGGGATGAAAACCCCAAAACCCAGAGAACCCAGAGGGAACATCTCTCTGGGTCCTCTGGGTCACGGTGGTGATATCTTCTTTTTAGAGGCGGGCGCCCCTCAGCGCGCCAGCTGCTGGGCCTTCCGGAAGGCCTCCTGGGCCTCTTTTTCCTTGGCCCGGTCCTGATAAAATTGCCCCAGGTAATACCAGCCCTCGGCGTAGTCGGGCTTCAACTGGATGGCCTTGCGCAGCTCCGCTTCGGCTTCGGGGTATTTGCCTTCCCGGGCCAGGGCGCTGCCCAGGAGGCTGTGAGCTTCGGCCCAGCCAGGTTTAGTGGCGACGGCCTGGCGGAAGGATTTCACCGCTTCGGCATCCCGGCCTTCCCCGGCCAGGACGAGTCCGGACTGCAGATAATCCTGGGCGGCCCTATCAGTGGCCGCTTTCACTTTTTCAGAGACATCGCCGGCCAGGACCTGGGCCCCGCCGCCCAGGGCCAAGCAGACGGATAAGATGACGGTTACTGCCCATTGAATCATGTTTATCTCCTTTATTAAATTTGGGGGTTGGGGGAAGGTGGGTGCGGGTTTGCCACCCGGCCCCACCGCGGCCTCCGAAGCCCCTGCAACCTGCTCACTTGCCTGGCCCTCAAGCCAAAGGCCCCACCGCGGCCAGGTATAAAGCCACCTCCTCCTTGCCGTCCACCTTCAGGAGGGCTTCCACTTCTTCGTCAAAGAAGGCCCCCACCGGGCAGACCCCCAGTCCCAGGGCGGTGGCCGCCAGCATCAGGTTCTGGCAGATGTGCCCCGCGTCCAGAAACAGGTAGCGGATGGCCCGCTCCCGGTATTTCCACAGGCTGCGGTTGAGCACCCCGGTCCAGAGAAACACCGCGCCGGCGGTGCCCAGAAATTCTTGGTCCAGTCCCGCGGCCACCAGCTCCCGGCGGCAGTCCCCGGGGACAATGAGCTCCAGGGAGGCGGCCGGCACCTGAAAGTGCCAGATGCCGGGGGTCAGTCCCTCCACCCGGTGCGCCGCCAGATAGGTTTCCACCGGGTAGAGGGCCCCGGCGGAAGGCGCGGCCCGCAAGAGAAAATTGCCGGCCGCGGCGGTGATCCCCTGGGTGGCCCACAACAGGTGGGCCAGCTCTTCCTGGGTCAGGGGACGCTCCCGGTAGTGGCGCACCGAACGCCGCCGGGCCAGGCACTGCCACAGGTCCGCGCCGGTGGGGGCGGCCGGGGGCTTCAGGCTGAGGCGGGGGGCCGCCTGGGGGTACTCCTTGTACAGAGGCCCCCGGGGATGGGTCCCGCCCGGCGCCCCCAGGTCGCGGCGGCGGTAGCGGGTCTCCGCCAGGTAGCGGCGGCCGATGCCGGCCTCCGGGGAGTTCACGCCGCCCCCTTGCCCCGTTCCTGGCGGGGTCGGTTGCGCTCGTAAATGATCTTCAAGCCCTTCAAGGTGAGGTAGTCGTCCACCGTGTCGATACTCTTGGTTTCCGAAGCGATGAGACAGGCCAAACCGCCGGTGGCGATGACCCGCGTCTGGTCGGGGCCCAGGGCCTCCTTCATGCGGGCCACGATGCCATCCACCAGACCGACATAGCCGTAAATGATCCCGGCGTTCATGCTGCTGATGGTGTCCTTGGCGATGATGCTCTTGGGCTTGGCGAAAATCTCCACCCGGGGCAGTTTCGAAGCCTTGAGAAACAAAGCCTCGCAGGAAATCATCACCCCGGGGGCGATGACCCCGCCCAGGTACTCCCCCTGGCGGGAGACCACGTCAAAAGTGGTGGCGGTGCCGAAGTCCACCACCACTACCGCGCCGTGCACCTGCTCGAAGGCGGCCACCGCATTGACGATGCGGTCGGCTCCCACCTCCCGGGGATTGTCATAGCAAATGGGCATGCCGGTCTTGATGCCCGGGCCCACCCACAGGGGCCGCACCTTCAGGTAACGCTGGGCGAAGCCTTCCAGGGTGTTGTTCATGGGGGGCACCACGCAGGAGATGATGAGATCGAGGCCGGGCGTCAGGGTCAGCCCCTGGGCCTGGAAGAGATTGCGCATCAAGATGCCCAGCTCGTCGATGGTGGCCTCTTTTTCGGTGCGGATGCGCCAGTCGCTCAGAAGCTCGTCCTGCTCGTAGACCCCGATGACCGTGTTGGTGTTGCCCACATCCATCACTACCAGCATGCAGGTCCCCTCTCAATCAGGTTGCGGTGGAACTAGTGCTTTGTTTCATAATTAATGTGACATTGAAGAGGTTGTTTTTACCCCCCTTTATTAAAGGGGGGTAAGGGGGGATTTTATTATAACCACCTGAAAATCCCCCTAAATCCCCCTTTTTCAAAGGGGGACTTTAAGACCTTTAGAGCTTGGGGTTTTGTTTGATTTACCGTCATACTATTTATGAAACACAACACTACTTGCGGCCAGGGCCGAATAATTAACCGTCAGCTATCAGCAGTCAGCCAAAAGGCGACGCGGCCAACATTCCTGACAACTTCTGGTTTGGGCTGAAAGCTGACCGCGGCAAGCTGAAAGCTATTCTCAATTCAACTGGATATCCAGGGCCTGGGCCAGTTCCTGGGCCACCTGGTCGATGAGCCCCTGGTCCTCGCCTTCGGCCATGATCCGCAGCTTGGGCTCGGTGCCGGAGTAGCGCACCAGGAGCCGGCCCCGGGGACCCAGACGCCTCTCGGCCTCCGCCATGGCCTGGCGGGCCGCCGGCAGGCTTTTCAAATCCTTTTGTTCCTTCACCCGGATGTTGAGCAAGACCTGGGGATAGGTCTCCATGAAGCCGGCCAGCTCCGCCAGGGGTTTGTCCTCCCGCACCATCACCGCCAGCAACCGCAGGGCCGTGAGGATGCCGTCGCCGGTGGTGGTGTGGTTCAGGAACACCAGGTGGCCGGACTGCTCGCCCCCCAGGTTGTAACCCCCTTTGAGCATGGCCTCCAGGACGTAGCGGTCCCCCACCGGGGCCCGGAGCAACCGGATGCCATGTTCCTTCAAGGCCACCTCCAACCCCAGGTTGGACATCACCGTGGCCACCACGGTCTTGCGATGCAAGCGCTCCCGGCGCTGCAGGTCCAGGGCGCAGATGCCCAGGATATGGTCGCCGTCCACGATCTGGCCCTGGTGGTCCACCATGATGACCCGGTCGCCGTCGCCGTCGAAGGCGATACCCAAGTCGGCCTTTTCCCGTTTCACCAGAGTGGCCATGGTCTCTGGGTGGGTGGCGCCGCATTTGTGGTTGATGTTCTTGCCGTTGGGGCGCACCCCGATGGCAATGATCTCGGCCCCCAGTTCCCTGAAGACCTCGGGGGCCACCCGGTAAGTGGCGCCGTGGGCGCAGTCCACCACGATTTTGAGCCCGTCCAGTTCCAGTTCTTTGGGGAAGGTGCCTTTAAGAAAAGAAATGTAGCGGCCCCGGGCGTCGTCCAGGCGAAATGCCTGACCGATCTCCGTGGCCGTGGGGCGGGTTTCCTCCACGCCCGGATTGGTCATCAGGACTTCGATGTGGGCCTCGATCTCATCGGGCATCTTGAAACCGTCGCCCTTGAAGATCTTAATGCCGTTGTCCTGGTAAGGATTGTGGGAGGCGGAGATGACCACCCCGGCGTCGGCCCGCATGGAGGAGGTGATGTAAGCGATGGCCGGGGTCGGCAGCGGCCCCAGCAGCAGCACATCCACCCCCATGGAGCAGATGCCCGCGGTAATGGCATATTCCAGAAGATAACCGGAGAGGCGGGTGTCCTTGCCCACCACAATGCGGTGGCGCCCCGGCCCGTACTTGATGACGTAGGCCAGGGCCCGCCCCAACTGCAGGGCCACCTCGGCGGTCATGGGATAGACGTTGGCCACCCCCCGCACCCCATCGGTTCCGAACAGTTTGCGTGTCGCGGTCATGCCGTGGCCACTCCAGTTAACGCAGCTTTAATCGTTCCGTCCATCTTTAAATATTTATCACATTTGCGGGGAAATAACACCAACGGAAGCAGGTTTGGGGCCTGGCCCGGGGTTCAATCCGTTTCCTCATGCCAGTGGATGCACTGGGCCGGACACTGGTCCATGGCCTGTTGGATGGCCTCTGCCGGAGCACCGTGGGGATTAATCACTTCGGAATGCCCCAGGGCTTCGTTGAGGTGGAAGACCTCGGGACAGACCGCTTCGCAATTGCCGCAGGCGATGCATTCGTCTATGTCGATCACCGGAATCTGCTTGCTCATTTCGGCCCCCTGGCTTGCTTAATTAGACCCGCAGAAAGGCATTAACGTCAGGTCTCCGGGAATTGTCGCCCCGGGCAAATGTCGCAATCTTAGCCGAGTTTGCCTTTCAGAGGGGGAAAAAAGGCGGCGATGGAAGCCGGCGGAAAGGACCACAGCCAGGCCCCCGGACCATCGGCTACATCTCGTCGGCCCAATGGATGCAGAGCACCGGGCAGGCGTCCATGGCCTCCTGGATTTTTTCCTCCGTGCCCCCCGTGGGGTTGATCACCTGGGCGAACCCCAGGCTGTCGTTCAGGGTGAACACCTGGGGGCAAATCTCTTCGCAGGCGCCGCAGGCGATGCATTCGTCCTCCACGATCACCGGCAGGTGGTCCGCCATCCCCTCCCCCTTTTATTTACCCCCCTTCAGTAAAGGGGGACTTTAAGCACCCTTGCAACCAAACGTGAGGTTGTTAGCCAATCCTGCAACTCCGGTACGCCGACTAGGGATTTAAGACCATTTCCGCCCGGACCGTCTGGCCGGCCGCATCCTTCTTCAGCTTGAAGCCCAGGCGCTTCACCATCTCCAGCATGGGCTGGTTCTGAGCCAGGACGTCGCCATGCAGGAGTTTGACCCCCTGCTCCCGGGCGATGTCGATGACGCCCTCCACCAATTTCGGTCCCAGGCCCTTGCCCTGCCAGAGGTCGGCCACGATCACGGCAAATTCAGCGGTGGCGCGGTCCGCGGCCATCACCAGGCGGCTCACCCCCAGCATGACCTCGGGCCCCGGCGGCTCGCCGATGGCCATGAGGCCGATCTCCCGGTCATAGTCGTTCTGGGTGAAGCGGATGAGCATCTCATGGGTCCACTTCTTGATCAACCGGAAGTAACGGAAGTAGACGGTCTCTTCCGAGCACCGGGCCAGGAAGTCGGACACCAGGGGCTCATCCTCGGGCTTCATGGGGCGCAGCAGCACCGGAGTGCCGTCCCGCATCATCCAGTGGCTCTGGTACTGGTTGGGATAAGGCGCAATGATCAGGTGGCGGGGCGCCGGCACCGTGGTGGGCTCGATGACCAGGCGGGCGTCCACCCCCACGAACCGGCCGTTGCTGAAAAACAGGGGATTGATGTCCAGCTCCACGATCTCCGGAAAGTCGGTGACCAGTTGGGAGACCCGCACCAGGATCTCCCCCAGCGCCTCCAGGTTGGCGGGGGGAATCTGGCGGAAACCCAGGAGAACCTTGGACACCCGGGTCTTTTCAATGAGCCGCCGGGCCAGGAGCAGATTCAGGGGCGGCAGGTCCACGGCCGTATCCTGCAGCACCTCGGTGAAGACGCCGCCGGCGCCGAAGAGGATGAGGGGCCCGAAGTCCGGATCCCGCTTGCTGCCGATGAGCAGCTCGCAATCGGGCTTGGGCTCCTGGGCCTGGACCGTCACTCCCAGGATCCGGGCCTCGGGCTTGTGGGCCTGGACGTCTGTCACGATGTCGTGGAAGGCGGCCACAATCTCCGATTCGCTATTGAGGTTGAAGCGCATCCCCCCCACGTCGCTTTTGTGGGTGACGTCGGGAGAATTGATTTTCAGGGCCACCGGGAAGCCGATGACCTGGGCGACCTTGACGGCATCGGGGGCGGTGGAAGCCGCCACGGTGGGGTTCACCGGGATGCCGTAGGCCGACAGGATGGCCTTGGATTCCAGCTCCGTCAGGATGCGATCCTGCCCCTTCAGGCACTGGTCGATGAAGGTCCGGGCCTGACTGGTGTTGACCTGCACGTCGTGGGGCAGCCGGGGCGGGGTCTCCTGTAGAATCTCCAGGTGCTTGGAGTAGGAATACATCTCCATGAAGGTGTCCACCGCCTCTTCCGGGGTCTCGAAGGTGGGGATGTCGGCTTCATTGAGGATGGAGACGCCGGCGGCCACGTCCGCCCCGCCCATCCACACCGCGAACGCCGGCCGGGCCTGGCCCGATATCAGGGGAACCAACGCCCGGGCCACCCCGGTGGGATCGGTCATGGCCTGGGGAGAAAGGATGATGACCAGGCCGGAGAGTTCCGGGGCCGCCATGCAGATCTCCACCGCCTGGTGGTAGCGCGCCACCGGGGCGTCGCCCAGGATGTCCACCGGGTTGCCCCGGCTCCAGTGGGGCGGCAGGACTTCCATCAATTTTTGCACTGTCTGGTCAGAGAGGACTGCGGGTTCGGCGTCCCAGCGGGCCAGGGCGTCCACCGCCATGACCGCCGGGCCGCCGGCATTGGTGATGATGCCCAGGTTGCCGCCGGCGGGCCGCTTCATTTTGCCCAGGGCCTCGGCGGAGTCGAAAAGCTGCTTGACGGTGTCCACCCGGATGATGCCGGCCCGGGCGAAGGCGGCGTTGTAGGCGGCGTCGGCCCCGGCCAGGGCCCCGGTGTGGGAGGCCGCGGCCTTGGCCCCGGCCCGGCTGCGCCCGGCCTTGATGATGATGATGGGTTTGACCCGGGACACCGAACGGGCGGCGCTCATGAACTTGCGGTGCTGGTTCAGGGACTCCATGTAGATGATGATGGACCGGGCCTTCTCCTCGTTGCCCAGGTAGTCGATGAGGTCGGCAAAGTCCAGGTCCGCCATGGAGCCCACGCTGATGAAGTGGCTGAAGCCGATGTTCTTCAGGGTGGCCCACCCCAGGATGGAGCTGCACAGGGCGCCGCTCTGGGAGATGAAGGCCAGGCTGCCGGGCGCCGCCGAATGCGGCGCAAAGCTGGCGTTGAGACCATAGGGCGGAGAGAGCACCCCCATGCAATTGGGGCCCAGGTAGCGGATGCCGGCCCGGGCGGCTTCCTCTTTGATGGCGGCCTCGATGGCTTCTCCCTCCGGCCCCACCTCCTTGCCGCCGGCGGAAATAATAATGGCCCCCTTCACCCCGGCCTGGCCGCACTCCTTGATGACTGCCGGCACTCCCTTGATGGGGATGGCGATGACGGCCAGGTCCATGGCGGCCTTGACCGCGGTCACCGAGGGGTAGGCGGGGAGCCCCTGGACTGCCGCATAGTTCGGGTTGACCGGGTAGATCTTTCCCGCAAAGCGGCCCTGCTTGAGATTATTGACCAGGGCCAGGCCGATACTCCCGTCTTTCTCGCTGGCCCCGATCACCGCCACCGCGTCCGGTTTGAAGAAGATGTCCAGGGGGGATTTTCTCATGTTGGGTCCCTCTGATTCATGGTGTGGGGTTTAAGGCTTGGGGACGAGAAGAATGCAGAGCCGCCGCCCTGGCCGGCTCAGAACCGCCGGGGACGGCGGTTCTACCTTTTACTTCGGGTAATGCCCCCCGGAGGTCTCGCCCCGCCGTAAAAAATCGTCACCTGATGCCGGTTGGGGCCGGTGCGCCCACGCCCCCAACGGCTCAGCGCCGGAGAGATTTTGTGGGGCAGGCGGCGCCAGTCGGCGACGCAGCCGGTGGCCCCGCCGCCGGCCTCCCCCATGAAAATAAGATAATGCAGAAATGGCGCCCGGCAAATGCCGGCCATGGATTGCCCCGGCGGCGGCCAGGCATAGAGGACCACCTGCGGCCGGAACTCCCAGACCGCGGCCAGGACCTCCTCCCGGGCCACCAGGGGTGAAACCGGCAGCTCCGAGACAAACTCCCCGTCGCCCCGGTCCACGGCCTTAAAGGCGATGCCCCCCTGCCGGCAGAGCGGCGCCAGGGCCGCGGCGAGGTAGCCCCGCCCGGCCCCGGCCTCCAGGACCCGGGTGACCCGAAGCAGCCGGAGATAGCGCCGCAGCCGCAGCACCCATTCCCGGGACGGGAAAAAATATACTCCCGTGGCCTGGGACAGGGCCATGAGCCAGGCCGCCGGGTCCGGCGCCCGGCTCAAAAGCTCCTGCCAGCGACCCTCGGGCAGCAGGTAGTCCAAAGGGCTTTCCCCCGTAGCCGGCAGGCGCACCAGACTGCGGGCGAAGCTGAGAAACCGCCGGTGCTCCCGAAAATTCTCCGAAGGCTGCAACTGGCCCCACTCTCTTAAGAATACTTCCCTATGCCATTGGTATGATTCACTAGAACCTATTTCAAAACCTAATCTAAGGCTTCAAACATGTTCTCAGCCTGCACCAGGTTGGATGGGTAGTTTTTAAGTCCCCCTTTCCTAAAGGGGGATTTAGGGGGATTATCAGGCGCTTATATAATCCCCCCTCCCCCCCTTTAG
>Ga0315268_10008373_pt1 | contig 10812 bp, 12 predicted proteins | sample C1_top_MG_FD_204535 | JGI IMG/M metagenome (GOLD analysis project Ga0315268, IMG submission 204535) | Sediment microbial communities from Yellowstone Lake, YNP, Wyoming, USA - C1_top | ecosystem: Environmental > Aquatic > Freshwater > Lake > Sediment | place: USA: Wyoming | collected 2017-08-01 | reverse complement strand
TATATCGTAACTCGCCTGCTTGCCCGAACGAAGCAAGAAAGCATTCCCCGCGTACGGTATATCGCGGATAACTTCTAAATCATAGTGCTTGGCGATAGCAGGGACTTCCTCTTGCGTAATGTGAGCCTTAAATTTAACCACCAGTTCGTTTATCAGAAATGAAACGGTTTTTTCATCGATACGGATAACCGGCCCGACTGCCCGGACTAGCTCATGTTTTGATAAGCTTTGCTGGATTTCACCCTTGTTTTGCTCACTGATACGAGGTGGGAAGCGGAAAACTCGTACGTTGTCTCTAAGAATTGGCTCACCGACTTTTTCAGCTTGCAGTTTTATACTTTTTGCATACGCTAGGAGTTCCTCTTCTTCTTTACCGTAAAGGTCGGGCTTTACTGACACCCCTAATAAATCGCTCGGCGGCTCAAAGGGGACTTTAACTTTGCCGCGGTAGAAAAATGGCATGCCTTTCTTGCCGAGGATAAATATATCTTTTAGCCCGCTGGGATCTACTTGGACTTCGCGCTCGTCAGGTTCAAAGCCCTCTGCTTCTGCCCGAAGTAAGTATTGGCTTGGATTCACATCAAAGGCCCGATACACCTGCCCTTGCATATCAAACTTTAAGTTGATAAGCCTGCTTGGTTTTGCTCCCAGTGGTTTGAGAGCCACTTTTGCATCAGGCAATGTTTTTCTCGCGTAATCATAAATTACTACTTCTACACCTAGTCTCTTTTGTTCTTTCATGACATTAGCCTCCCTTCAGTTCATTAGATTTCAAGGTGAATATGATTTATCTTCGTGTCTGCATTTCTACGGCACGCAATCACTTCTTTAAATACTCTCAGCTATCCTCAGTCAATACCAGATATAACCTTATCTTCTCCCCACTAGAGGTTTGGGAACATTCCTCGGTGCGGTGTAAGTTGTTGGATGGCTCGATTAAAAGACTAGAAGAACTACTACGAGGAATCTGAGGCAGAAAAAGAACCTGGAATGCCGAAACCACTATGCCTTTTCATAAGTCCCTCCTTTTATTTCAAAAACAAGGAACTGGAAAAGTAGTGTTAACAATTTATTATTGCACTCGCCTCTTACCAAACTATTACCAAAGCTAGGTGATATCTTAATTGTACTGAGTGGGACTATATGGGGAGAGACTATAGGCAGAGTCTCTTAGTAATTACGAAATGAGCGTGGTGGGCGGTAGAGGGCTCGAACCACTGACCTCAGCGATGTCAACGCTGCGCTCTGACCAACTGAGCTAACCGCCCGCGGAGTAATATCTTACAATGAGTGGCTTATTCCGTCAACCGTTGCGTCAGCCTCATTGTAGGCAACCTTAGGAGTGGCAGCCCTGGCTATGGCAGCGGCCATGGCAGCCTTCAAAATATCGCCAGCTATGAAAGGCACGGCACCCATACCAATGATAGAAGCTATGCTGGCAGGCGTGCCCTTAACCAGATTGAGCCATAGACCGAGCCAGACCAGCCCAGGTATATAAATCAGAATGAGGCTGGCGAACAGCATCATCCCGAACATGCTGCTAAAACGACGCGCCTGAATATATTTATCGGTAAAGTATCCCAGAAAGAGGGCAGCCAGTATGAAGCCGACCAGGTAGCCGGCGGTTGCGCTCAGTCCGCTGCTCCAGCCATTAAACCAAGGTACCCCTACTATCCCTAGGATGGCGTAAAAGGCTAGGCTGATGCCGCCCCACCTTCTGCCCAAGAGGACGCCGGCCAGCAGTACCCCTAAGGTCTGTCCGGTAACTGGCACAGGGGTAAAGGGTAGTAGCAGCCTCACCTGGGCCATGAGGCCGATAAGGCCAGCCATAGCTAGAGCCATGGTTATTTTCCAGGGCAGACTGGCCTGGTAACGCCAGCGGAAAACTTCGTATCGGGTCTGGTTTACAGTGCTTGCTATCTGCATGTGTTATCCTTCAGATATCATATTAAAAACCTGGAATTAGCCTCTAGGCTTGCGTACACCGATAAGGGCAATCTCGATGTTATGGCCGCAATGAGGACAACTGGTTTCTACCGTGAGGGCCTGGCTCATAACACGTTCTATAACGGCAGAGACCATGGAGTCTATATTGTCCAGCCGCTGGTCGAACATATCCAGACGCTGGCGCACATTCTCCAGAGTGGGGGTTTCGTCCTGTCCTTTTATGCTCTTAGCCATATCCGCCCCCTTATAAAAGAATAGCCACATTATAGGTGAGGTTATTCACTCGTGTCAAAACGCTCCAAAGCGGTTGATTTGCCCTGTTTCGCGGCGTATACTGGAGCCAGGTCGAAGGAGGTGAAACATGCCTGAAGTTGAAGTGGGCAAGATATCGGACTACTTTTCCCATATCATGGTGGCTGGAATTGACCTCATCGGGGCGCTACGTGTGGGGGATAGAATCCATATCCTGGGGCATACTACCGACATCGAGACGGCGGTGGATTCCATGCAGATAAATCACGTCGATGTCCTGCAGGCCAAATCGGGGGATTCTGTCGGCGTCAGGGTGCCAGAACGGGTTAGGCGCGGCGACACAGTTTATGTCGTCATGCCTTAGCACCCGGGGTTTAAGTCAGACTTTTCATCAAGTTGGCCATTTCAACAGCGCCAACGGCAGCATCGAAACCCTTGTTGCCCATCTTGGTGCCGGCGCGCTCGATAGCTTGTTCTAGCGTGTCGGCTGTTATGACACCATTAATTACAGGTATTCCCGTGTGCAGAGCTACGTGGGCGATACCCTTGTTCAGTTCCGAGGCCACATATTCGAAATGAGGTGTCCCCCCGCGTATGACTGCACCCAGACAGATGATAGCGTTGTATTTCTTGCTCTGGGCCATCTTTTGGGCTACCATCGGGATTTCGAAAGCTCCCGGCGTCCAGGCAGTGTCGAAATCGTCAGCGCCCACGCCGTGCCGCACCAGCGCGTCTTTGGCTCCGTCCAGTAGCTTGACGCTGATGAATTCGTTGAAGCGGGAAATAACTACACCGAACTTAAGCCCGCCGCCCAGTAGATTGCCTTCAAATGTTTTGCCCATAGCTCCTCCTTAGACTTTAATAGATTTTTCTTCTGGTTCCTCGTCAATTTTGAGCATATGTCCCATCTTTTTCTGCTTGGTTTCGAGATATTTGCGGTTGTAGGGATTGGGCGGCACGATAAGGGGCATGGTCTGTACCACCTTTAGTCCGTAACCTTCCAGCCCGATAACCTTCTTGGGGTTGTTGGTCAACAGTCTGATTTCTTTCAGCCCCAGGTCAGCCAGTATCTGAGCACCTATGCCATAGTCCCTGAGGTCGGCTTCAAAGCCCAGCGATAGGTTGGCCTCTACCGTGTCCATCCCTTTGTCCTGCAATGCGTAAGCACATAATTTATTGTGGAAACCGATGCCACGGCCTTCCTGGCGCATGTAGAGAATAACGCCGCGTTTTTCCTGTGCTACCATTTTCATAGCTAGGTCCAGTTGTTCTCCACAGTCGCAGCGCATGCTGCCGAAGACATCTCCGGTAAGGCATTCACTATGCACTCTCACCAGCATGGGGCCACCGTGCTCGGTATCGCCCATAACGAGGGCTAGATGCTCACCCTGATCGATATCGCTCTTATAGGCCAGCGCCCTGAATTCTCCGTAGGGGGTGGGGAGTTTGGTCTCCGTCACCAAGTGCACCAGTTTTTCATGGCGACGGCGGTAAGCGATAAGGTCGGCCACGCTGATAATCTTGAGCTTATATTCCTGGGCCGTGTCTTCCAGCTGAGGCAGGCGAGCCATGCTACCATCTTCGTTCATGATCTCGCAGATGACACCCGCTGGATAGAGCCCGGCCAAGCGTGCCAGATCCACACTGGCTTCGGTATGTCCGGCACGCACCAACACCCCGCCGTCCCTCGCCCGCAGCGGGAAGATGTGCCCCGGACGCGCGATGTCATCAGGTTTGCTGTTCGGGTCAATCAGCGTTTTGATAGTCTGTGCTCTGTCGTGGGCCGAAATACCGGTGGTGACATGATGGGCCGCTTCCACGGAAACGGTGAAGGCGGTTCCGTGTGCAGAGGTGTTTTCTTGTACCATCATGGGTATCTTTAGCTCATCCAGCCGCTGTGCTGTCAGAGGTACGCATATAAGGCCACGAGCGTGGCGTGCCATAAAATTGATGGCCTGAGGCGTGACTTTTTCAGCCGCCATCACCAGATCGCCTTCGTTCTCGCGGCTTTCATCATCCACCACGATAACGAACTTGCCGGCTTTTACATCGGCAATCGCCTCTTCGATGCCCGCAAATGCCATATGCCCTTACTTTACCATATCAGCCAGTGATAAAGCCATGTTCTTTCAGGAAATCCATGCTGATGCCTTCGTTTTTCTTGGCGATGAACTGCTCAACATATTTGGCTATGATGTCCGCTTCGAGGTTAACGCTGTCGCCGATTTCAAGCTGACCGAGGATTGTGTTTTCCATCGTGTATTTAACTATAGAAACACTGAAAGCCTGTGCGTTGCGCTCCACTACCGTCAGACTGATGCCATCAACGGCGATGAAGCCTTTCTCGACCACATAGCGCATTACCTCGGACGGCGCGGCTATTTTTATCAGAGTGGTCTCATCATGGTGGGTCATAGTCTGTATCCGGCCAGTAGCATCGGTGTGCCCTTGCACTAGGTGCCCGCCCAGCCCTTTAGCCAGTGTCAGTGCGCCTTCCAGATTGACCCTGTCCCCCGGCTTGAGACCACCGAGGTTGGTGCGTTTGAGTGTTTCCTCCATTATGTCAACAGAAAAGCTGCGGTTGTCGAATTCGGTTACAGTAAGGCAGGTGCCGTTTACGGCGATGCTGGCACCACGTTCCAGATTTTTCAGCACCCTGTCGGCGGCAATCCTCAGCGAGCACTCGGATACCGATACTACCTGGCCGACTTCCTCTACAATCCCAGTAAACATAGGTTTTGGAATACTACACTGTTTTAGAGGTTGCTACATAGCCGCTGACCATAATGTCTGGCCCAAACCTGTCGATAGTAACGTTGTCCAGCTTGTAGGCATTCACAAGTTTGTCGACTCCTGTGCCGGAGACAGCCGTCTTAGCCTCCCCGCCGATAATGATCGGCGCGATGAAAACGACGACCTTATCTACTAGCCCCTGGTCAAAGAGTGAGCCGATGAGTATACCGCCGCCCTCTACTAAGACGCTGGTTACCTGGCGCTGCCCCAGCACTTTGAACAGTTCTCCGAGCTCGATGATGTTTTCCCTAGAGGGCATCTCCAGAATTTCGGCTCCCAGCCTGGCAAAGGCTTCGCGCTCTCCAGGTTTGGCTGGCCTGCCTAAAGCCAGGATAGCCTTGCCGGCTTCATGAAAGATACGGGCGCTCTGTGGGGTACGGCCTTTCCCGTCCACTATAATTCTGAGCGGCTGTTTTCTAGTTGCGCCGCCGCGGCCCCCGCAGCTGCGGGTGGTGAGGTGAGGGTCATCAGCCAGCACGGTATTGACTCCAGCCATAATGGCATCGTTGGCGTAGCGAAGGTTATGAGCAAAGTGACGGGACTCCGCGCTGCTAATCCACTTTGAGTCGCCACTGTGCGTGGCGATTTTACCGTCTAGGCTCATGGCAAACTTGACCGTGACGAAAGGCATGCCGGTGGTGATGTACTTGATATAGGCTTCGTTAAGCTGGCGGGCTTGGTCTTCATGCTCTCCGACATAGGTCTGCAAGCCGGCCGCTTCAAGTTCTGCTCTACCCCTGGCGGAAACGAGCGGGTTAGGGTCAATCATGGCCATGTGTACCTCGCGGACGCCGGCGGCTATTATAGCACCCGTGCACGGCGGGGTGCGTCCATAGTGGCGGCAGGGTTCCATTGTTACGTATAAAGTGCTGCCTGTGGCAGCCGCACCGGCGTGTTCTAGCGCTACTATTTCGGCATGGTTCGAGCCGGGTGGCTGCGTGTAGCCCTGTCCTACCACTACCCCGTCTTTTACCAGGACAGCGCCTACTGCCGGATTAGGACTGACCTGGCCTTGCGCCAGCCTGGCTAGAGAGAGCGCCTGCTCCATGTAGTCCATGACGGGCTCATTCTAGCACTCTCTTTTTTGAAAGTGCAAATTGGTTCAGATGGCGGTTGAATAGCTCTCAACCGCAATGCACTAGCTGGAGCTTAATGGAGCGGCGAATATAGCAAAGACGGCCCAAAGGCCGTCTCTGCTACAGGCTCAGCGATAGCATTTCGTTAACTTATGGAGTATACCACCTGCACTGTCAGGGTAATATCGGTCTCACCTGGGCTGATGGGTGTAGGTGCCACAGAAGGAGTAGCTTTGGAACTCGAATCGAAATAGATGGGCTGGACTGTATTGCTGAGCGTCTCGTTGATGTAGGTGGCTTTGCCCAGCTTGACCCCGGCCAGCTTGGCCAGTTGCTTGGCGCGGTTAGCGGCGTCGGTCATGGCGGCCTCGCGCGCCTGCTCGTTGTATTGTTCCGGTTTGTCCACGCTGAAGGTGACGCTATTGACGCGGGTGTAATCACCGCCCGCGACCGCCACGGCATCGATGACAACTCCGGCGTTGCCTACCTGGCGGACTTTGGCACTGACCGTGTTGCTGACGCTATAGCCTTCGAGCGTCTGCTTGCCAGTATCACGGTCGTAGCTGTAAACCGGGCTGATGTTGTAGTACTGCGTGGTGATGTCCTTATCGGCCACGCCGTTGCTCTTGAGCGCGGCCATGACGGCCGCCATGGCCTGGGATGCCTGCTGCTGGGCATCGGCTACTGTGGATGACTGTGCCTGGACTCCCAGGCTGATGACAGCCACATCGGGAGTGACGGTTACCTTGCCCACGCCGGTGACCCAGATGCCGGTATTCTGGCTGTCACTGCCGGAGCCCTGCAGAACGGAAGAACCGCTTCCGGAGGAAAAGCTGCTGCATCCCCAGGCGCTGACTGCCAGTACTGCCAGTGCCAGTACTGCAGTAAGTATGAATAATCCCTTTCTCACAGTTACCCCCTTTGTTTATCATTTGCGCGCTTATCATAAATTATAACGCAGAATGATGGTTTGGGTTACTACTGCCAGAGAATCCGAACGGCTAGTGATCCTGTTCTAAAAATTGGTTTTCTTTTGCAGTAGAGTATACTAGCTAGAATTGGGATACAGGAGTATAATGCAGCCATTAGCTGGATGGGAGGGGAGCAAATTCTTTGGGTAATTTTTTACGTGAAGTACTCATCACTGTCATCATAGCAGTCCTGCTTTTTCTCGGCATACACTATTCGGTATACCGGGCAGAGGTGATCGGGTCCAGCATGGAACCTAATCTGCATAACGGCGAAAGCGTGTTTATAAACAAGTTGGCCTATCAATTTGGACATACCCCTCATCGGGGAGATGTTATCGTGCTTATCCCTCCGGCTGAACTACGCTCGGAAAATGATTTTATCAAACGTGTCATCGGCCTGCCCGGCGAGGTGGTGGAACTGAAGAACGGTAAAGTCTATGTACATCAGGCTGATGGTAACACCATTCAGCTTGATGAAACCTATGTGTCTGACCCCTCAATGCAGAACTTTGTCAGCGATATAATTCCGCCGGGCAATTACTTTGTGCTGGGGGACAACCGCAACAACTCAAGCGACTCTCGAGGCGGCTGGACCGTGCCACTCAAGGATATAGTCGGCAAGGCATGGCTAGTTATCTGGCCACCAGCTGATTTTGGCACGGCACCCAATTACGCCCTGCCGTAAAAAGCGGGTCGAGATAATGGGTACGTTTCTGCGCGAAATTCTGGTTATCCTTCTGATTGCAGTTGCCCTTTTTCTGGGTATCCATTATACAGTGCAGAACTCGGAGGTTATTTCTGGCAGCATGGAACCCACTCTAAACATCGGTGAAAGGGTCCTTGTCAATAAGCTGGCATATAGGTTTGGCGCTAGCTCCCAGAGGGGTGACATTATTGTATTTATTCCGCCGGTCAGCCTGAATTCGACGATTGATTATATCAAGCGGGTCATCGGCCTGCCTGGCGAGATGGTGGAACTGAAAGGCGGCCGGGTCTATATACACCAGCCTGAAGGCAGCATTATAGAGCTTAACGAGCCGTATGTTCTCAATCCTTCTGTGCATGACTATACCAGTGATGTGATCCCGGCCGGGAATTACTTTGTAATGGGTGATAACCGTAACAATAGTGGCGACTCGCGCGGTGGTTGGACCGTGACCCGTGAAGATATAGTGGGCAAGGCATGGCTGATTATCTGGCCGCCCTCGGATTGGGGCAAAGCCCCGAATTATTCACTATCGTAGGAGCGATTGGATGAAGGATTCTATGTCGAACGATGATGTGGCCTATGCCGGCTCCCTTTTCCGCCAGACAGGAGCGATTCTGGAGGGCCATTTCCTGCTTACGTCAGGACTGCATTCTCCTGTTTACTGGGAAAAGTTTCGCATACTGGAGCACCCCGAGTTGACTCAAAAATTGTGCGCCATGATAAGCCAACACTTTGCCTGTGACGGCGTAGAAGTTGTGGCCGGGCCGACCACCGGTGGTATCATTCTGGCCTTCGAGGTGGCCAAACAGCTCGGTGTGCGTTGCGTATTCGCTGAAAAAGAAGAGAGCGGCCAGCGTGCCTTCCGCCGTGGTTTCGTGCTCAAGCCCGGTGAGCGCGTGCTGGTGGTGGATGATGTGCTTACTACCGGCAAATCGGTGAGAGAGGTTATCGAAGCCGTGGCTGAGAAAAATGCCTCTATTGTCGGCATCGGCGTGCTGGTGGATCGTTCGGAGCACGACCTCAAACTGAGCTATCCTCTTTATGCCTGCCTGCGCTCGGTCACGCCTGCATATAAACCTGAAGACTGTCCCTTATGCAAAAAGGGTTTACCGCTGGTCAGGCCGGGCAGCAGTAAACAGCCATCGTAATAAATATCTCACGGGTCTGTTGAGCCACATTATTTCAAACGGGAGGAGCTTATGGACTCGCCTCTTTTTATAGCTCTGGTAGTCCTGTCCGCTGTGGTTGCCGTCTGGTTTGTTTATGTTATCCTGCACTGGCGTTTCTCAAAACGTTTTCAGGAGTGGCAGGCGCTCGAACGACAGGCGCTGGAAGCGGAGCGCGAGAGGATACGCAAGAGCGCCATCACCCAGAGCCGTTCCGTGCTGGGTGGCAGATTCACTGAACAGATAGCTCCCTACCTGCCAGAGTTCAAGTATGACCCCACCGAGGCGCGCTTTATTGGCACGCCCTTCGATCTGATTATATTTCCGGGATTAGCCACAGGCGACCCGCAGGAAATCATCATTATGGAGATAAAAACGGGCAAGAACTGCCAGCTTTCGCCGGTGGAGCGTAAGATACGCCAGCTCATTGAGGACGGCATGGTGCGCTACGAGCTTTTTCAGCCGAAGGTGCAAGGGGCAGAAGAGGCTGACTTTTAGCTTCATTCTGAGGAGTTTGCCCCGGTTGTTGGATTTCCGCCAGATCCTTTGCTGTGCTCAGGATGGGATATTCCGCTAAATCCGCTTGAACTCTTTAGCCAGCTGCTCGTGCGTCAGGCATACCAGTGTTGGCCGTCCATGCGGGCAGGAGTTGGGCAATTCCACCTGCTCCAGTTGCCTCAGCAACTCGCGCATCTCATCTTCTCCCAGCGTCTGCCCGAACCTCACCGCGCTGTGGCAGGCGGTGAGCGCCATTAACCTCTCCATAAACTGGCTTCGCTCCTTCCCAGTCGTCTCCAGCAACTCTCCCAGCATGGCCTTCCAGTCTTTTCCGGCCAGCATGGCCGGCACGGTGCGTGCCAGGTAGCTATTGGCTCCGAATGACTCGAGCAGGAAACCCATCTGTGCCAAGTCGTCCAGGTGCCCGGCGAGGATGGCAGACTGCGCCGGTATGACGTCGAATGGCTCCGGCGTCAGTAAAGCCTGCACCTCCAGCTTGCCCAGCGTTTTCTCACTGCTGAGCTTCTCGAACAGGATACGCTCGTGGGCGGCATGCTGGTCGATGAGGTACAGCCCATCCGGCCCCTCCGCCACGATGTAGCTGTTCTTTATCTGGCCGAGCAGCCGGAGTGCTGGAAGCGTAGTTTTGGGTGTGGCCAGCCTCTGTAGCTCCTCGGCGATGGGAGCACTGACTCGCTCTGAATGCATGATAGTCCTCGGTACGGGATGGCTGAAAAGCTGTGTCTGGCTCTCTGCCCTGTAGGGCGCGGTAACCTCGGCGATTTGGGATACGGGCGTCATCTGTACCAGTACTTGGCGCACCGCACGCTGCACGACGCTGTATACGGCTGACTCGTCCTTGAACTTGACCTCGCTCTTGGTGGGGTGGATGTTGACATCCACGTCTCCAGGCGCGACCTCTATATTGATGACGGAGATAGGGTGCTTGCCTGTCATCAGCAGGCCATGGTAGGCCTCCTCCACTGCATAAGAGAGCCTGCGGTTGGTTATCCAGCGGCGGTTGACGAAGAGGCTGATGTAGTTCCCGGTGGAGCGGGAGAGTCCCGGGTCGGACACCATACCGCTCACTTTGATAGCGGCATCAGTGCTCCATCCCTGCTCACAGATGTCCAGCATGTGGTGCGCCACTTCAAGCCCGTAGACCTGTATGATAACGCCCAGCAGCTCGCCGCTACCCGGCGTGGTGAGGCTATTCTTGCCGTCCGTGCTGAGACTGAATTTCACCTCTGGATAAGCTAAGGCATACTGGCTAACGACGGCGGCTATGTGAGCGGCCTCGGTGGGACGTAATTTGAGGAATTTGAGTCTGGCGGGCACGGACTGGAACAGCCTGATGGCGCTGACGGTAGTGCCCTGTGAACGTCCCAGCGTGCCTTTCC
>Ga0315268_10008372_pt1 | contig 10813 bp, 8 predicted proteins | sample C1_top_MG_FD_204535 | JGI IMG/M metagenome (GOLD analysis project Ga0315268, IMG submission 204535) | Sediment microbial communities from Yellowstone Lake, YNP, Wyoming, USA - C1_top | ecosystem: Environmental > Aquatic > Freshwater > Lake > Sediment | place: USA: Wyoming | collected 2017-08-01 | reverse complement strand
CAGGAAAGCTGTCCGTCCCGCACCGGCCGGGCTTATGTGGTACGTGGCGGCCGATCGCTCAAAGGCGAAGTCGCCTTGAGCGGAGCCAAGAACGCAGCCACTAAGCAACTGGTGGCGGCATTATTATCCGACGAGCCGGTCATCCTGCATAATATCCCGTTGATCGGTGATGTCTTGGCGACCATCGAGATGCTGGAGGGGTTGGGAGTGAGGGTCATTGTCGACGGACATACGGTCACCGTCGATCCGCGGGGTCTGAATACGAGCCAAGTGCCTGAAGCCTTGAGCCGCAAAAATCGTATTCCGGTCTTGCTTATGGGGCCGTTGATCCATCGTTTTGGCGAAGCCAGCATCCCGGCTTTGGGCGGCTGCAAGATCGGCCCTAGGCCCATCGATATCCATTTGGCCGGTCTGGAGAAGATGGGGGCTGAGATCAGCGAAGGCGAAGGCTATTACAAAGCCAAGTGCAAAAGACTCAAGGCAGCCATGATCGAGCTCAGGTTCCCGTCCGTCATGGCGACCGAGACTTTGATTTTAGCGGCTGCCAAAGCCAAAGGCACCACGGTCATCGCCAATGCCGCCGTCGAACCGGAGATCTTGGATACGGCCAAGCTCCTGCAGTCGATGGGTGCCATCATCAACCTGGAGGCAAATCGGACTTGGGTCATCCAGGGTGTGGAAAAGATGGGGGGCGCTGAACATACGGTCATCCCGGACAGGATAGAAGCCGCATCTTTCGGCATCGCGGCCGCTTTGACTAAGGGTTCGATATTCGTGCGCGATGCGCGCCAGGACGACTTGCTTTCTTTCCTGAATGCTATCCGTCGCGTGGGAGTACCGTTCAAAGTCGAGAAAGACGGCATCTTGTTCGGACACGCCGACGAATATCAGCCTGTCGTGCTGGAGACTGACACGCATCCGGGTTTCATGACTGACTGGCAGCAGCCTTTCGTCATGCTGCTCACGCAGGCCAAGGGCGTATCCATCGTGCATGAGACCATCTTCGAGGACCGTTTCGGCTACACCGAAGCCTTGGTCAAGATGGGCGCCAACATCCAGTTGCATTCGAATTGCCTAGGCAGTAAGGATTGCCGTTTCAAGAACCATAATTTCCTGCATTCGTGCATCGTCTCGGGCCCTACGTCGCTTAAGTCGGCCGATATCTGCATCCCGGATCTGCGCGCCGGCTTCTCGTATCTGCTGGCCACGTTGATGGCCCAAGGCGAATCGCGCGTCACGGGCGTGGAACTCATCGAGCGCGGCTATGAGGATATCATCGGCAAGCTGCAGGCACTGGGGGCGGACATCGAAGCCGTCGAATCCTAAAGACATGAAGATCGCCAAAGCCACCCAAAAGAATCTCGAATTATTTCGGGAGTGGGGTCAGGCGACACGCATCGAAGAAAGGACCTGTCGGCCGGTCAGGAACGGTAAACATGTACCGCGCACGGATAAGGTTGTGCGATTGGCTTATCATGTCGTTGGCTGCAAAATGCCCGTCGGGAAGTTCGATGTATTCGACTTCAACCCACGCAACCGCTCGGCCGAGTTCGGTATCATGGTGGATCCGAAGATGAGGGGCAAGGGCATCGGAACCCGTATGGTGTCCGATTGCTTGGATTATATATTCAAGACGACTGACCTCAATAAACTTTACGGCCAGACGGGTGCCTTCAATAAGGCGTCAATCGTTCTGCTTAAGAGATTAGGTTTTCATCGCGATGCGGTGCTGCGCGAGCATCATGAACTGGACGGTAAGCTCTACGACGATTTCATCTTCAGTATCTTGCGTCGGGAGTGGGTCAAGAACAAATCAAAAGGAACCTCTCGCGCCCACATAAGTCACGCTCGATCTTGATTTCATGTTTCGGAAACAGCTGACGTGCCAAGGCCGTCAGTTTTTTTGTTTGGCGCGGATCGATCTCCAAGAACACTGAACATTGAAAATTCAACATTCGGATTTGTTTCAGCAGTCTCACGATCAGCGACGATCCATCGCTGCCGGCGAACAGGGCTTTGGATGGTTCGTACTTGGCTACGTCGGGCATCATGGTCTTCTTATCGGACAAAGGGAGATAAGGAAGATTGGCGACAAAAGTCACGGTGTTGCCCTTGAGGATCTTTACAGTCTTTGGTCCAACCAGATTGTCTTTCACGAACTTGACTTTGGCACCCAAACGTCGTGCATTTTTACGAGCGACCTTCAGAGCATCATCAGAAGTATCGGAAGCGATCACGGACGCGAGCGGATATTCGAGCGCCAAGGACACGGCTAGGCAACCGGAACCGGTACCTATATCGACAATCGCGTATCTAGTACCTAGTACCTCGCCAGCCTGCCGCGCCTTCAGCGAAGCCATGGCTGGCAGGTCCCTAGATAAGTGCCGCTTAACCAGGTCGACGAGGATTTCGGTTTCGGGGCGGGGGATGAGGGTATGTTTGTTGACTAGGAAATCGCGTCCGCAGAAGGGTTGGGAGCCGGTCAGATAGGCGATAGGCTCGTGTTTGCGGCGCCGCTCGATCAGGGCCATGAAGCGTTTGGCGGCTCTGGCGTCGAGCGCATCTGTCTTATGTGCTAGTACGTAGGTCCGGTCTTTTTTCAGCACGAAACCCAAAAGCAGCTCGCTTTCTCGTGCGTCAATGTTAGTCCGCTTCAGCAGATCGGCGATGATAGGCATGCCGAGATGATAAACCAACAACGCGAAACTAACAACGCAAAACCATGCTATAATTCATCTATGTCATTCGACGTGAACGACGTTTGGCAGCGGGTGGCCAGGCACCGAATGGTGCAGGGCGTGGCGGACTTTGTAGAAAGACCGGGTGAGGAAGAATGGATTGTGGTCCGTGGACCGTCAGATCAGCAGACGAATGACCATTGGCCATGGGAGTTGAAATACGTCTCATCGTTGCGTCCGTCCCGCCAGGCACTCATCGCGCAGATGCTGGAACGCGGCGGAGGTTTGGCATTGGTCAGGCTCAAGAGCCTGGCGCGCGAAAGCGAGAAGGCTGTGCGGCACGTGTCGGATTTGACGCAGGAGGGGATGGCCTATCCTTGGATCGAGCAGCTGATTAAGTACAACGAAGTGCCGGTCTGGGATAAGACCGAAGCAGAAGATGCGGCGGCCCAGGAAGTGGATCTGGAGGAGCAGGTCAGAGCCATCAAGGAATTACGGTTCGGGCATTGCCGTTTCAATTACGTGAACCAAGGCCAACAAGCGATCACTGACCAGGACAAGCTCCTGATCAGCGAGCTGAACGATGATTTATCCCATGTGGCCGCGCCGCGTTTGGCAACTCTCATGAGGTCACGGCTGACGGGCTGGCGCTATCCCTGGATGGAGTTCGCTGCTCTTGGCTTTCTGGTCGTCGGTCCGGCTTGCTTCCTGCTGTCCGTTTGGTCTCCGGTCTTGAGCCTGATATTAGCTGCCCTGTTCCCAGGCTTGTTTTTGGTAGGCCGCCAAATTTATCGGAATTATGCCTGCGGTCAAGACTTCGGGTCGCTGAAAATGCACGTGTGGCATGCCGGGCTGCTTGTCGTGTCCGTAGCTGTAGCTTATTCGTCTTCTGGTTTCGCGCTTGACGCTCAATGGCCATGGGCGGCCGGGTTGTTCGTCTTGGCCAGCATCATCTTGCCGGCCCACTATCCGTTGCAGCGCCTAGTGCAAGCCAACCGCAGCCTCGAAAAGCTGTGGGCCGCGGGCAAGCTGGAGCGTCCGGAAGGGTGGCGACAGGCCTGGCTGAGCCTGATGCGGTACGAAAAAAGCCTACTGATCCGACTGTGTGGCCTGATCATCGCTTTGGGCCTGGCGGCTATGGCTTATGCCGGCTTTTTCAGGTTCTGGCATAACGGTTGGGCATTAGCCATATGGGCCAGTTCGCCGTTTTTCATTGCCGAAGGCTTAGCTTGGTTTGAACTAAAGTTCGAGCTTTGGTCGTACTACCATAGGCTGAAAAAGATGTGGCGACAGACCGTAGTCCTATCTTCCGACGCCTGGTGACCCATGGCAGGGCCGACCCGTGGACAAAAGACCCGCAATCGGTTAAAATAGGTTAACTAAAAGAAAATTCATCTCATTTATCAGCCTTTATGGCATTATTCAAGAGGTCGAAACCGCCCGAAGGAGTCAACTTGCCCCAGTCATCTTCCCGCCTGGCCCTGAAGTTCTTCTTGGAGTTGGTCCAGGTCGTCGCCATATCGCTGGCCATCATCATCCCGGTGCGTTATTTCTTGGTTCAGCCTTTCTACGTCAAAGGCGCGTCCATGGAACCGAATTTTTTCGATCATGAATACTTGATCATCGATGAGCTTTCCTTGCGCTTCAGCAAGCCGCAACGCGGGGAGATCATCGTCTTCCATTATCCCAACGACCCCAAGAACTATTTCATCAAGCGCGTAGTCGGTCTGCCGGGCGAGACCGTGGAAGTGGCGGACGGCCAGGTGAAGATTTACAACGACAAATATCCCAATGGCATCGTGCTGGATGAACAAGGCTACCTCGATGATGTGTATACGGCGCAGACCAGGCGCGAGACGCTCAAGGCCAATGAATATTTCGTGTTGGGCGATAACCGCGCCGCCAGCTTGGATTCCAGATACTTCGGACCCATCTCGGAAAAAGTCATAGTAGGCAAGGTCTGGGTGCGCGGCTGGCCGCTGGATCGCTGGAAAGTATTCGCTTCCCCGGGCTATAACCTTTAACAACTCAAAACGTATAACGTAAAACGCATAACTATGCCAATGATCAAAAAGAATCCGGCCCCTCAGGGCGGCAAGAAACCCGAGGTCCCGGCCAAGCGAGCACCTCAGCCCTTGAGCTTAGTGCGCGGCATGCGCGATGTGCTGCCAGCTGAACAGCCCTATTGGCGGATGGTCTTCGACAAGGCCCAGGCCTTGAGTGAGGCTTATGGCTTCGACCGCATCGAGACTCCGGTATTGGAGGAGACCGCGCTTTTCGTGCGGGGCGTGGGCAAACTGACCGATATCGTGGAGAAGGAGATGTACAGCTTCGAGACCACGGGCGGGGACCACGTCACCATGCGACCCGAGAATACGGCCGGCGTATGCCGCTCTTACATACAGCACGGCATGCTCAACCAGCCACAGCCGGTCAAGTTTTGGTACTGGGGTCCGTTCTTCCGGCATGAACGGCCGCAGTCCGGACGCTACCGCCAGTTCTATCAGTTCGGCTGCGAGACCTTGGGTGACGAGGACGCAGTGGTGGACGCCCAACTGGTGTTGCTTTCCTGGACTTTGCTCAAGGAATTGGGCATCGACGCCGTGGCACGCATCAACTCCATCGGCACGCCCGAATGCCGGGCTAATTACCGCAACGCCCTGGTGGCTTACTTCCGGCCCAAGCGCAACCGTCTGTCCGAGGATGATAAGAAACGCTTGCTCAAGAACCCCATGCGTCTGTTGGATTCCAAGGATCCGGCCATGCAGGAACTCAAGGCTGAAGCCCCGCAGATCGTGGATTGGCTGGACGAAGCCTCCAAGAACCACTTCATGCGCGTGCTCGAGTATCTGGACGAGGTCGGTGTGCCTTACCAGCTCGATCCGTTCCTGGTGCGCGGCCTGGACTACTACACCAACACCGTGTTCGAACTCTATGATGCCGCGACCGACGACCAGGATCAGTCCCAGAACGCATACGGCGGAGGCGGACGGTATGATGGTTTGGTGGAACTGCTAGGCGGACACCACACGCCAGCGGCCGGTTTTGCCATGGGCATCGAGAGGATCGTGGCCAAGCTCAAGAGCATGAACGCGGCCCCACCCAAGCGGAAGATAGACGTTTTTGTGGCCCAGCTCGGCGAACAGGGACGCAAGCGCGCCTTGGCCATCTTCGAGGAATTACGGTTGGCGGGCATGAACGCGGCCGAAGCCTTCTCCAAGGGATCGATCAAGACGCAGATGGACTTGTCCAACCGCCTAGGTGCACGCTGGACCGTCATCGTGGGACAGAAGGAAGTGTTGGACGGCACAGCCATCATCCGCGACATGGATGCAGGCACGCAGGAGATCGTGGACAGCCGTAAGGTGGTGCATGAACTGCAGAAGAAGATGGCGTTGACCAGCCAACCTACGCCTTCGACCGGAACCAGCATCGCATAATAGATACCACCCCGTCTCGACTCAGCGTCGAGCCACCCCTCCTACATCAGGAGGGGATTTGTTTTCGGTCCCCGGAAATCCACAGCTTTTGGCTATATTGACGCAAGCGCGCAGGTGCCGTATCTTATGGGGGACACCGAAAAGGTGTAAATATCTTTAATTAGAAAGGAGTGTTTCACATGGTTGAAGTCAAGAAAAAGAAGGGAGAGACTTTTGACGGCTTGTTACGTCGTTTTCAGCGTCGCATGCAACAGGGCGGCATAACCTTGGAAGCGCGCAAGAACCGCTTCCATACGCATCAGTCTAACCGCAACAAGACCCGCGAAAGCGCCTTACGCCGCGAGACTAAGCGTACGCAGTACGAGTATCAGCTCAAGACAGGCCAGTTGAAGGAAGAAGCGCCGCGCCACGCGCCGCGCTCGTAATCCAGCAGCGACAACACGCATGACTTTCATCGAACGCGTAAGCCATGACCTGACCGAGGCCATGAAGAGCAAGAACGAACTTGATCTTGCCGTGCTTCGGCTTATGCGCACCAACCTCAAGAACAAGGAGATCGAGGTCATGCATCCGTTGAATGATGAAGAATGCTTAACCGTGGTCCGTACCATGGTCAAGCAGGGCAGGGATGCGCTCGCGGACTTCACGTCCGCCGGGCGCCAAGACTTGATCGATAGGCAGACGGGGGAGATAGCGGTCCTGGATCGCTATCTTCCTCCGGCCATGCCCCAGGAGGAACTGGAACTCATCTGCAAGCAGACCATCGCCGAGCTCGGCGCCACTTCGGCTTCCGATGCGGGCAAGGTCATGGGTGCGGTCATGAAAGTCGTGGCCGGTCGCGCGGACGGTGCAGCCGTACGTACGATCGTCCAAGGACTGCTTTCGGCAAAGCAGTAGGCGGTTTAGGAGGGCGATCTTTTCATTCATCACCAGGCTATCTCTTCCATGCTGGAGAAACGCCGTTTTCATTCTTCGGATATCAGGCCTTGGGGCAAGGCCTTTTTGGCGTGTCTGGCCGTCTGTGCGGTTTCCATCGGCTTGTTCTGGCTGGCTCCGGACACGGCCCTGGCCCAGCTCAACAAGAGCCAGAACGTGGTCAACGCCACGGCCAAGGCCGCGGGATTGGGCGGGACCACGACCGACTTGCCGACCATCATCGGCCGCGTCATCTACGTGGTGCTGAGCACGGTAGGAGTCATTTTCCTGGCTCTGCTTCTGTTCTCTGGCTACCAGTACATGACCGCGGGCGGGGACGCGGAAAAGATCAAGAAAGCCGTCACGCGCATCCGCAACGCGGTCATCGGCATGCTCATCATCGCCTTCTCTTTCGTGATCGTTAACTTCATCCTGGGTTGGCTGGCCGGTGAGACGAATTTTTGGGGCATCTCGGGCGGGGGCGGGCCGGGCAGCGGATTCGGCCAATGGGACAGCACGGGCGGTTTGGGTAACGGCCAGATCATCGAGTACCACTATCCCGAACCCGGGCAGACCAATGTGGCCAGGAATACGGCCATCGTCATCACTTTCGTGAACAAGATCGATCCGGCCTCGTTCATCAACGGCTGGAAAGAGGGCCAACCCATGAGCGGCGACCTCAATTCCACGCTGGTCCGCCTGCATCCGGAGACCAACAAGACCCAGGATCTGTTGCCTAATCAGGCGCTTTCCATGGTCTCGCCGGACGGGCGCACGGTCATGATCAAGCCCGTGGATCCTTTGGGTAATAGCCAGAAGCCTACCTGGTACGAGGTCAAATTGGAGAATGGCATACTCAACGCTTCGGGCACCAAAATCTTCACGGGGAGCTTCAATACCGGATATACGTGGCGCTTCCAAGTCTCCACGCAGATCGACAACTCGCCGCCCCACGTGCTTTCGGTCCTGCCCATCAGCGGCGGCAGCTACGCGCGCAACATCGTGGTCCAAGTCAACTTCGACGAACCCATGTTCCCCATGAGCGTGGCGGGCCTGTTCAAGGGCAGCGGTTTCCAGAACCTGCGGATCCTCAAGAGCGACGGCGGGTTGAACGAAACACCAGTGGATGGCGAGTTCCGCCTATCCAACGGCTACCGCACCGTGGAATTCGTGACCACGGACGAATGCGGGATGAATTCCTGCCTCATCAAGATGTACTGCCTACCGGCCGACAAGACCATCCGCGGCCTAGTCAAAGCGGCCTCCATCCAAGCAGACCAGTCGCCTTTGGCTGCGGGCTACAAGACCGGCATCTTCGACGGCGCGGTGGACATGGCTTTCAACTCCTTGGACGGTGATGGCGACGGCAAGGCCACGGGTCCGGTCGGCGATCCGGCCGGAGGAGCTGATGATTATCCGTCCATCAATTCGGCCTTTTCCTTCTACATCACGAACGAGATCAACCGCGACCCGCCTTACATCAAAGCCGTGGACCCGATCATCAAAGCCGACCAGGTGCCTTTGGACAAGAATGTGGACATCTCTTGGTATTCTGACCCGGGCGACATGACTGGCGTGTTGCTGGCCTATACCATCACGTCCAAGAGCTTCCGCATCTTCGCGGCAGGCCCGCAGGAGCTGAAGCCTGACACCTGGTGGTTCTTCACCAAGATGAAGAACGTGGATGACAAGGGCGAGGAGGCTACGTCCACGAGCAAACACGTCCAATCCGTGGCCACCATCTATCACCGGCCTTTCATGACGTCGGACATACCCAAGCAGAACCAGAAGTCGGACGAGGTCAACAACTATTACGACCCGTACGTGAGGCACTACGTGATGAACATCTATCAGAACTGCTACAACCCGGCATCGTACCTGGATAAGAACAACGTGAAGACGCAGGCTCCGGCCGACCAGTCTAATTTCTGCAACAACCAAGCCCAAACGGGAGTGGATCTGGGGGGCAGTAACTTCTATTGCGATTTCATCAAGACGCCATGATCCAGCGACGTTTCCTTGCCGCCTTGGCGGTCTCCTTCCTCTGTCTGACAGGAGGTGCTTTCGCCGTACCCGTGCAGGCTCAGCAGCTGGACACGGGCCTGAACGAGATCGCCAACACCACGCAGCTCACGCGCACTGACCCGCGGACCATTGCGGCACGTATCATCAATGTCGGTTTGGGCTTGCTGGGCATCATCTTCCTGTGCCTGATCCTGTATGCGGGTTTCCTTTGGATGACAGCCGGCGGGGATGCAGCCAAAGTCGAGACGGCGCAGAAGCTCATCCGCAACGCCATCATCGGGCTGATCATCATCTTGATGTCGTGGGCCATAGCCTACTACATCATCAATGTGCTGCTTAATGCCACGGGAGGCGGGGGAGGCGTGAGCGGGACCGGACCAGGGGGCACCGGAATCGGCGGGACGACCGGCGCGGCTTTTTCCATCAAATCCGCTTCACCCCAGGGGGACGAGACCAATCCCATCAATACTAACTCGTTCGTCGACATCACGTTCACGGACGATGTGGACCCAGCCATGGCCACGGATTGGACCCAGTACGTCAAGGTCGCCAACAAGGCAGGCGAACCCATCAGCGGCAAATGGGAGATCTACAAGAATAACGGCCGATGGATCCATTTCACGCCCGGTTTGCCGTGCCCCGAGGACCTCAAGCAGTTCTGTTTCGACAAGAAAGTCATGGTCTACGTGACCATCGACAAGGCCAAGTTCAAGAGCGCGGCTAAGGAGTCCATCACTTGCGGCGGTCTTCATCCGGCCTGCGAGTTCCATTTCTTCATAGGCGATAAGTTCGACAACAATGCGCCGAACGTGACCATCCTGGACCGCTACGATTACGAGCATTTCTGCGAGGAAAGTACTTACGTGCCTATCCCGGCCAAGGCCGTGGACGATTTCGGGGTCTCGGTCATGCAGTGGCTGGAGGATGGTACGCCTTGGGATCTGGACGGACCGACCGGCTCGCCTACGCCCAAGGAGTTCAGCAGCACGCAGGACTGGTCCACGGTGGGTAAGACGCTCAAGCAGCCTTATGCCATCTCCGTGGAAGCCAAGGATTTGGACAGCAACGTGGGTTCCAGGACCGTGCATCTGATCCTGCTCAAGAACCATTGCTGCAACGGTAAACTGGACGCGGATGAAGGTCCGGTCGCGGATTGCGGGGGAAAGGATTGTCTGGCCTGCAATGGCTCAAGCTGTACTGATCCTTCGCAGTGTACGAGCGGCGTCTGTCTGAATGGCGTGTGCGCGGCTCAACCCATCATCACCAACGTGAGCCCCACGAGCGGCAAAGACGGAACGTACGTCTCAATCTGGGGCGCGAACTTCGGATCATCAGGTACCACTACTTTCATGGGCCCGCCGCCGGTCGAGGCTTACGGGCCGCAGGCTTGTCTCGATCTTGGGGTAAAGACCTGGCGCGACGACTACATCCTGGTGGAAGTGCCCAAGACCACCAAGGTCGGACCTAATGCCATCAAGGTCTATAACGCACAAAGCAAACTTTCCGACCAGACGAATCTGGATCCAGGCCCCATGTTGCCTGACTTCGAAGTCAATTCCATGGAGCGGCCCGGCATCTGTAAGATCGATCCCGAGTCCGGCAAGGCGGGCTTGTTTCCAGCTACTCTTTACGGCACGGGTTTTGGGGCTGCGCAGAACGACAAGGTAGTGGGCTTCGGCACCAAGACGCTCGTATCCCAGGCCAACTGGAGCAATGACCTAATCAAATTCGCCATACCCAACCAATATCCTGGTT
>Ga0315268_10008371_pt1 | contig 10814 bp, 10 predicted proteins | sample C1_top_MG_FD_204535 | JGI IMG/M metagenome (GOLD analysis project Ga0315268, IMG submission 204535) | Sediment microbial communities from Yellowstone Lake, YNP, Wyoming, USA - C1_top | ecosystem: Environmental > Aquatic > Freshwater > Lake > Sediment | place: USA: Wyoming | collected 2017-08-01 | reverse complement strand
CGGTGGCGATGCTGCGGATAAGCTCCTGTATGATGACCGTTTTGCCCACGCCGGCACCACCATAGGCGCCGATTTTGCCGCCGCGAGCGAATGGAGCGATGAGGTCGATAACCTTGATGCCCGTTTCGAGAATCTGAGTAGTTGTCTCCTGCTCGTCAAAGGACGGCGGGTTACGGTGGATAGGCCAGCGCTCTGTAGCTTTGAGCTCTCCCAGATTGTCCAAGGGTTCACCCATGACATTAAAGATGCGCCCCAGAGAGGCTTTCCCTACCGGCACTTTAATGGAAGAGCCGGTATCGACCGCCTCTACGCCACGCGACAGGCCATCGGTAGGCACAAAGGAAAGACATCTCACCCAGTTATTGCCCACGTGCGCCTGGGCTTCCAGCGTCAGTTTGGTGCCGTCGTCCTTTTTGATTTCAATGGCGTTGAAGAGCGCTGGCAAGGCGTCCGACGGAAACTCTATGTCAACTACAGAACCGATAACCTGGACCACTTTGCCTTTGGCCACAAAACCCTCCTAAGCTAGAGCCGCCGCTCCTCCGATAATATCCAGCAGCTCCGTGGTAATAGACTCCTGACGAGCCTTGTTATAAATGAGCGTCAAATCATCGATGAGTTCATTAGCATTTTCGGTGGCATTACGCATGGCTATCATGCGGGCCGACTGCTCACTGGCAATAGCCTCCAGAACGGCATGGTACACGTTCATCTCTACAAAACGCGGCAGCAGGGCATCCAGCACAGCAGCGGATGTCGGCTCGAAAATATAGTCCGGATTGTTTTTCCCGGCCTCAACCACAAGCGGAGTCACCGGCAGTATCTTTTGCACTGTGGGCGTCTGCACCATGGTATTGACGAAGCGGGCATAGGAGATGTACACGGCATCCAACTTGCCAGAGACAAAGTCATCAATGATAATGCGCGATATGGGCAGCGTGTCCACCATGCTTGGCTTATCTCCTAGCTGGACAAACTCGGCCACCACGTTCTGCGAAGTGCGCCGCATGAACTCAAGACCCTTGCGGCCCACCGCAATTACCGAGGTGGGCAGGGCTTGCTCCAGTATGAAGGCTGCCGCCTTGCGGTTAAGGTTGGATACCAGGCCACCGGACAGGCCACGGTCAGGCGTGATGTGCACCACCGCTATGTGTTTAACAGGGTCGCGCGCCTCCAGTAAGGGATGCGGAGTTTTATCCTGTGGAACAGAGGCCAGCGTAGAGATGACCTGGGTGATTTTCTGGGTGTAGGGTCTGCCCGCCAGGCCGCGCTCCTGGGCACGGCGCATCTTGGAAGCGGCAATCATTTCCATGGCCTTGGTAATCTTGGCCGTATTCTGAACGCCCTTGATGCGCCGCTTTATCAGACGAATATTAGCCAATATCTAATACCTCAACCCTAAAAAGTCTTCTTGTATTCGGTGATGGCCGCCTTGAGCTTCTCTTCAGTGGCATCGTCAAGAACCTTGGTTTTGGCAATGGTCTCTCCGATAGCCGGGTACTGGGCCGCCATGAACTGGTGGAAGCCTTTTTCGAAAGCCATCACTTTGGCAGCGGGAATGTCATCGATATAGCCATTGATGGCAGCATAGAGTATCATAACCTGCTGTTCGACCGTCATAGGTGCGTACTGCGACTGCTTGAGGACTTCGGTGATGCGACGCCCGCGGTCGATCTGGGCCCTGGTGGACTTGTCCAGTTCAGAAGTGCCAAACTGCGCGAAGGCCGCCAGCTCGCGGTACTGCGCCATAGCAAGCTTGAGCTTGCCGGCCACCTTCTTCATGGCCTTGGTCTGGGCCGCCGAGCCGACGCGTGATACGGAGGTACCGGCGTTGAGGGCCGGGCGAATGCCCGCGTTGAACAGGTCAGTTTCCAGGTAGATTTGCCCGTCCGTAATAGAAATAACATTGGTAGGAATATAGGCCGAGACATCTCCAGCCTGTGTTTCGATAATAGGCAAAGCCGTCAGTGAGCCGCCGCCGAACTCTTTGTCCAGCTTGGCCGCGCGCTCCAGCAGGCGGCTGTGCAAATAGAAAACATCGCCCGGATAAGCCTCGCGGCCGGGAGGACGGCGCAGCAGCAGCGACAGTTGGCGGTAGGCCCAGCCGTGTTTGGAGAGGTCATCATAAACCACCAGAGCGTCTTTGCCCGCCTCCATAAACTCCTCGCCGACGGCGCACCCGGCATAAGGAGCCAAGTACTGCAGTGCGACAGACTCGGAGGCATTGGCTGCCACTACAATAGTGTGCGCCATGGCGCCCATTTCTTCCAGCTTGGCCACCACCTGGGCCACCTTGGAGGCCTTCTGGCCTACGGCCACGTAGATGCAGACAAGGTCGCCGCCCTTCTGATTTATGATGGTGTCCAGGGCGATGGCCGTTTTGCCGGTGGAGCGGTCGCCAATGATAAGCTCACGCTGCCCACGTCCGATGGGTATCATGGCATCTACGGCTTTGATGCCGGTCTGCACCGGTGTATCCACCGAGCGGCGCTTCACCACATTGGGGGCGACCCTCTCCAGCGGGCGGGTGCGATTGGTTTTTATGGGACCTTTGCCGTCCAGCGGGCGGCCCAGCGGGTCAACGACGCGCCCGATGAGGCTCGCGCCCACTGGGACCTCAGCTACGCGCCCGGTGGCGCGCACTTCATCGCCTTCTTTAATGCCGGAATCATCACCCAGGATAACGGCGGCCACACTCTCTTCTTCAAGGTTGAGAGCGATGCCGATGACATCGCCGGGAAACTGCAGCAGCTCGTTATAGCGGGCAGCCGAAAGCCCGTCAATGCGGGCGATGCCGTCGCCGACTTCGATGACGGTGCCCACATCCACCAGCGTCGCCTGGGCGCCGAATGATTCGATCTGCTTCTTGATGACTTCTACTATCTCATGTCCTTTACCTACCACTGAGCCACCTCCTGGGTTAGGTTGTCGCCAGTTAAAAACTAGCTTAATTCTTTTTTAAGTGTCGCCAGAGCCGTGCGTATGCTGCCGTCCAGCAGCTTGCCGGCCACCCTCGCCTGGAAACCGCCCAGCAGTGCCGGGTCGGCCTCGCCCGCGAGTACCACCCTTCTATTGAGTATGGAGCCCACGCGGCGGCTCAAGTCCTGGACGTCGGATTCCGCCAGGGGAATGGCTGTGGTGAGCCGTCCGCGCTCTATGCCGTTACGCGCGTCAAGCAGCTTCTGGTAGCTTTTTGCCACCACGTCTATCTTGTCCGCGGTGCCTTCTTTGACAAGAAGGTAGGTGAGATTAAGCACCTCGGGGCTAACACCCGCCAGAGCGCGCGACAGCACCCCGACTTTGTCCTTCAGGCTCACCCGGGGATAGGCCAGAAAGGCCGCCACCTCGGGGTCGCGGCTGAGCGCCGCCACCTTATCCAGGTCAGCCTGCCATTTGTCCAGTTTGTTCCCGGCTACGCCAAGCTCGAAGAGGGCCTGAGCGTAACGCCGGCCAGAGAACCTGCTAGGCAAGATGTCTCTCCGTTAGTTATTTTTCAGCCCGGCGCTGTCTTCCAGCACCTGGTCGATAAGTTCGCGCTGGGCTTCCTTGTCCAGTGAGCGCCTGATAACCTTTTCCGCGGCCAGCACGGTGAGGTCGGCAAACTCTTTACGCAGTTCGCCGATAGCCTCGTCGCGTTCCTGTTCTATCTGACCCCGTGCCTGGGCGATGAGCTTCTCTGCATCCGCCTTGGCCTCTGCCTGGGCTTTCTGGCGCACGACATTGCCGGAAGCTACAGCCTGATCCACCAGCTTGCGCGCTTCCTGAGCGGCTTCTTCTATCTTTTTAGCCGTTTCCTGCTCGGCCACGGCTGCCTGCTGCTTGATGCGCTCAGCCTGCTCAAGGCTCTCCTTGATTCTCGACGACCGCTCGTCCATCATGCGCATGATGGGTTTATAGGCGAATACGCGCAGCAGTATCAGGATAATAGCGAAGTTGATTAGCTGAGCTATCAGTGTCGGCACACTAAAACCAAGTTCTGCCAAACCGCCCATATTTAGACCTCTTTTACAGGACTAATGCCAGTATGACGCTGATGAGAACGATGGCTCCCATAAGTATTCCCAGAAAAAACACCACCAGCGAAAGGGGTAATCCTTCCTGTCCCATATTGTCCTCCTCCAGTTTACTTGACGACCATGGCCAGGATGATGGCGATAATCAGGGCGTAAATGCCGATGGCTTCGGTAAGACCGGCGATGAGGATCATGCTGGTGAAGATACGGCCGCCGGCTTCAGGATTGCGCGCCAGCCCGTTGAGGGCTGAATGGCCGATCAGGCCGAGAGCCAGTGCCGGCCCCATCAGGCCGAGGCTTCCGATTAAACCTACCGCCAAGAGTTTTACTGCTGTGGGGTCCATGTTTCCTCCTTAAAATATTTCTCGATATTTAAGTTTTACGCGTGTTCCTCTGCTTCGTGATGCGAGACCGCCGTAGTCATGAATATCAGGGTGAGGCCGCTGAATATTATAGCTTGTATAAAGCCGATAAGCACTTCCAGGCCGTAGAATATGATGGGCACGAGCATGGGGACGAGGAAAGCAATCATCATGAGCAGGATTTCACCAGCAGTCATGTTGCCGAATAGACGGAAGGTAAAGCTGATGACGTGGATGACAAGCTCACTGAGGAGTTCGAGGAGACCCACAAAAGCCTCGACAAAGCCGGTAACCATGCCGGTGAGGGCATCCATGACCTTACCTTTGAACAGCAGGCCAAAGCTCTTGAAGATGCGCCCGAAGTTAAAGAACTTGCCAGCATATTTTGCCCTGAGCTGCTTGAATCCGAAAACCTGCACGGCCAATACAGCCGATAAGGCGATGGCCAATGGAGTATTGAAGTCGGTATTGGCCGGGCGCAACAGATGCACCACTCCCTCAGCGGTCTTAATGGTGAGCGAGTTGTAGCCGGGTATCAGGCCGAGCCAGGCGTTAAAACCCACGAACAGGAAAACCGTGGCCACCACCGGGAAGAACATACGGCCATTCTTTTCGCCCGCCACATCCTGGCAGAGGTTGTAGATAAATCCCAGCAGGCTTTCAAATAAATTCTGGATGCCTTTCGGGATGATCTTCATTTTGCGCGTGGCGGCTATGGAGAGGCCCACCAGCACCAGCATGGTTATCCAGGTGGTGAAGAGCGTGTTGGTAACGGGAAAGCCGAAAACGTGGAACACAACGCTGGCCGGCAACTCTATCTCAGGTTCAGGGATGCTGAGCCAGCCAGGGAGAATGTTACCGAAGAGGCTTTGGCCTACCGGACCGGCGGCGAAGCCAATGAACAAGAGACCGACAACAAGAAGCAAGACGATGATAGCTACGGGCAGTGAACAACCGAGACAGCCGCGTTTGGTCTTAGCCATTAACCGACGTTCCCTTTGTCATTATCGCCTTTAAGCACCTGCAGCATCATTTTGACGGCACCATACACGGCCACAGCAAGACCCAGGATTAACCCGATAATAATAAAAAGGGGCCGCGTGCCCAGTTTGTCATCCAGCCACAATCCACCCAAAATCCCGAGCAGGATGGCAATTCCCACGAACCAGCCCAGTTCCAGAACGCGCAGGGCTGCCTGCCACCTCTGCATCTGACCCTCAAAATTGCCGTCAAAGAGGATACCAGAATCACTTGAACAAAGTCAAGAAGCCTTTCAGCTTCGAAACACGAAATTGTTAATAAAAAGCCCTGGAAAAATTCCAGGGCTTTACCAGGATAACTATCCTTGATTTTCAGGACTTGTACTTACCGAAGTCTTCCAGGTCCAGGCTGTTGAGAAAATCGCTGAAGGCGGAAAGCTTGCCCAGCTCCTCTTCACTCACCTTGCCCGGTTTGCCCTCGGGCATCTTGCCGTCCACATCGGGGCGCTGGTTATCCATGACGAAATCCTCACCCTCTCCGTGGGTGAGAGAAATGCCGGCCTTCTCGAGCACAGACTCATCGGCATAAATGGGGACCTCCCCCGCAGCCGCCAGCGCCAGAGCAAAGGCATCGCTGGGACGGGAATCAATCTCCATCTGCCCGCCGTTGACATTCAATATGACCTTGGCATAAAAGGTATCGTTCTTCAGGTCGCTGACGATGACCGAATCTATGGAAGCACCCAGGCTGTCTATCACCGAGCGCATCAGGTCATGGGTCAAAGGGCGCGGCACCTGCTCGCCGCGCAGCTTAATGGCGATGGCATTGGCTTCAGCCGGGCCGATAAAGATAGGCAGATACCTTTCGGCTGTCTTCTCCTTGAGCAACACAACGTAAGGAGTACCGTGCTGGGTGGATTTCGGGTTCATCATGCCTACCCGCAGGCTATCAATGGTCATTTCAATCATATTTTCATCCCCTCCTTACAACCGCAACCATAATTCTACCCCCGACTTTCTGGGGTGTCAACTGAATTTAAGATTCGCTAACCGCACGCATCAGTATAAATAAAATATTACTGCGCAGAATAGCAATTGTGGAATTGATTAAACCCTATTGGGTGAATAGACTCTGTTTCAGAACAAGTTCGTTGACCGCGCGTCTCCAGCCTTCCGGCCCCGTCCCCTTGACCCTGGTCAGATTTTTGACCCTCACACTGTTCCAGTGGTGCCTGACATCCTGTACCAGCAATGGACTGTCCGTGGCTTCCAGCATCGGCACATCATTTTCGGTATCACCCAACCCAAAGGTAAAGATACGCCCGTAGTTGAGCTTGAAGAGCTCGTTCAGAACCCTGACAGCTTTACCTTTGTCCGAACCCAGACTCGCCTCGTAGAAACGGCCGCCAAAGGAAAAATGCAACCCCTGTTTGCCCATACTGCGGCGTACCTTCTCTATATCACGCTGTCCACCGGGTATGATGATGGTCTCACTGTATTCTCTTTCTCTGGCTAACTGAGCCATCATGAGATTCAGCCCTGTATACCTGGAGACCTCTTCCACGCTCGCATCTCCAAAAGTGTGAAACAGGTTGCCGGTTTCCTCGGCAACCAGCTTGAGACGCTGTCTTATTTCGGCGTATGGCGCGCCGAGGTCAATTACGAAGTACTCCTGGCTTTTCCTGTCATAGTTAAAAGGAAAACGGAAATAATCTTCGGGTATGAAGATGGCACCGCCATTTTCCACAATGAAAGGGTCACGTATGCCCAGCTCCCGGCGAAGGGCTTCCTGCTCACTGCGAGTCTTGGCCGAGCAAAAAACAACCGGTATATTCTTATTCTGCAAGAGTCGTAGGCTTTCGAGCGCCGGGGCATACGAAAAACTGAGGGGATGCAGTAGCGTCCCATCCAGGTCCGTGTAGATTATCTTACGGGCTTCGGTGGGACTGCGGCGCGGAGTCGCTATGTTTTCTGAAGTCCAGCCATGTGGCACAGCTAATTCCGCCATCTGTCTTTCCATGTCTTCGCTCATGATTTGAAAATCGACCCTCTCTGGCGGGGGAATGAGGCAAACTCGGGGGACTTCTTCTTCAGGCTGGATGCACCCGAGTTCCGTCAACTGATTCATGATAAGTCTCTGCGTCGATGTCTCGCAGAGAGGACTGTGATATATCACCGATAGACTGGGCAGAAGCATGTCGCGATAGAGATGTTCATTCCCTCCCCTTTCTTCATGTATATGCGGGTTGACAGTCTCCGTCTGAATGACATCTATCCCTTTCTCTGCCACAGCCTTGTCCATTGCCGGCAAAATACCGCCAAAACGTTCGATAAGTGAGACCAGCTCTTGGGTTTCAACACCATAGCCACTGGCATATGTCAACCGCAAGGCCAGTTCCAGAGTCATAGCATGTTCTCCGGCATTGGCGGTTTTGATGATTTCAGTCTCGAATCTGCCCTTCGTTGAAAGAAGATGATTGATATGCCGATTGGTTATTTCGGAAACCCGCCCCCATTTCTTGAAATACAATTCACCTTGCACCTTGGGTTTGTAATGCCATAATATGCGCACCATTGCGTGAGGCGAATCCGCCAGACTGAAACCAAGGGCAAAATGTTTAGCATATTCCCAGACAGCTCCCGGAATGAAGTTGTCCGTGTCAATGAATCCCACATATTCCTTGCCTAACAACTTGGCCAAGAGTATGCCAAGAATCATGCCTTCGCTTTTACCGCTACGGATAAAACCATTCTCATCGAGAAGCTCGGTATAACCCGCATGGTCTAAAGCATGGGCCACAAACGGGTCTTTCTGATGGACGATGATGGCACGGCGTTCGGTGGCCTGGCAGAACCGATTTAATATATCTTGTTCGCTTTTAAAATAATCTATTTCAGCACGCTGACTGTTACTGACAACTATGATGAGACAGTCGTGAGGCACCCCACAGAGAACACCCTCGAATACCTTGAGATCCTCATTCATCACCGGCAGCACTATGGCCATCCTGGATTCAACAGCTTCGATAGCCCCGTGTTCTATCACCTGGATTTCGCCGCTGCCACCGGCTTTCCTGGCTGTCGTTGACATGCCGGAGTCGAGCTCCAGTACTCGACGAACCCCATGTATTTTGACAGAGCCCAGGTGCTCTACGGTACGACTGCCTTCTATGCGCATAAATCCCCCTGTACATTCAAATCTTTAGTGCGTAGAGTCGCACGCTAAAAAGCTGCACGAAAAAGCAGACTTTCTTCAAGTCACGAAAGCGGTCACCCAAAATCCGGGTAAACTACCTTGAATAGTCGGGGAGGACGGCTGTCATACACCAGCCATCCCAGTCGAAGTAACAAAACAATAAGCTGTCAACTCATATATTATCGGGCAACTCGTTATGTGTCAATGTCTCCTAAAAAACTGCGCTCTTTTTATCTGTCCTACTGTTGCAGTAGCCTTTTTTCTGGCATTTCTGGTATAATACATCCACTTCTATCAACCTCAGGAGGAGAAAACTCATGCACAAGGGCCATAAAGCGATTGTTTGGTTTGAAGACGTAGGCCGCAAGGACATCCCCCTGGTTGGGGGGAAGGGCGCCAACCTCGGCGAGATGACAAGAGCCAAAATCCCCGTTCCTCCCGGTTTTGTAGTGACTGCTGACGCCTATTACGACTTCATTCAGAGCGCCGGCCTGGCATCCGGGATTACCGCCATCCTCAAAGGCCTGGACACCAACGACAGCAAGAAATTGCAGCAGGCTTCCACTCAAATCAAACAGCTCATCCTGAGTGCCCCGATGCCGCCCGAGACAGCCAAAGCCGTAGAAGAGGCCTATGTCAAACTGGGCGACGGACTGGTGGCCGTGCGCTCATCCGCCACCGCCGAAGACCTGCCGGATGCCTCCTTCGCTGGCCAGCAGAGTACCTATCTTAACATTGAAGGCAAAGCCAGTGTAGTCAAGGCCGTACAGATGTGCTGGGCCTCGCTTTTCGAATCGCGTGCCATTTATTACCGCGACCAGCAGAAATACGACCACCTCAAGGTGGGTATTGCCGTGCCAGTGCAGCGCATGGTGGCTTCCGAGGCCTCCGGCGTCATGTTCACCGTCGAGCCCCTCACCAGCGACACCAACAAGATAGTCATCGAGGCTATTTACGGTCTGGGCGAAGGCATCGTATCCGGGGAAGTGACCCCGGACCTTTTTATTATAGATAAGAAGAGCATGTCCATCGCCTCGCGCAAAATCAGCACGCAGGATAAGAAGCTGGTGCGCAATGCAGCGGCCAATGCCGAACACGCCAACGCGTGGGTGCCGGTCTCCGGCGCCCGCGAGAAGCAGAAGATAAGCGATGCCGAGGTGCTCAAGCTAGCTGAGGTTGCTAAAACGCTGGAAAACCACTACCAGAGCCCGCAAGACATCGAATGGGCGGCGGAGGGCGGCAAGATATATATAGTGCAGACACGCCCTGTCACCACCGTCAAGGACGCTGTGGAGGTCGAGCCTGAAATCGACGCCCCCGTTCTGCTGGCGGGAGACGCCGCCAGCCCCGGCCTCGCCACCGGCCCGGTCAAGATACTGCTCGACCCGGCCAACATCGACCAGGTGAAGGACGGCGACATACTGGTGGCCGAGATGACCACCCCCGATTTCGTGCCTGCCATGAAGCGTGCCGCCGCCATCGTGACCGATAGAGGCGGAAGGACTTCGCACGCCGCCATTGTCAGCCGCGAGCTGGGTACTCCTTGCGTGGTGGGCACCGGGGAGGCCACCACACTGCTTCACGATGGACAGATTATTACCGTGGACGGTTCGCACGGCAAAGTTTATAGCGGTAAGGTGTCGCGCAGTGCCCAGGGGCCCTCAGTCGCCTCAATGGTGAAGGAACTCATCAAGACGCGCACCCGCGTTTATGTCAACCTGGCACAGCCGGAACTGGCTGACAAGGTGGCCGCACGCAACGTGGATGGCGTCGGGCTTTTGCGCGCCGAGTTCATCGTCAGCCAGATAGGGCAGCACCCGCTGTATATGATAAAGACCGGCCGGCAGGAAGAATACATCCAGAAGATATATGAAGGCATCCTGCCCTTCGCCAAGGCCTTCTCCCCACGCCCGGTGGTCTACCGCACCACCGATTTCAAGACCAACGAGTACCGCGAGCTCGTCGGCGGCCAGGAGTTCGAGGTGGTGGAAGAAAACCCCATGCTGGGCTACCGCGGTGCTTCGCGCTACATCACCGATACTGAGTCTTTCAGGCTGGAGATTGAAGCCATCAAGCGCGTGCGCCAGGACTACAAGAACCTGTGGGTTATGATTCCATTCGTGCGCACGGTTAACGAACTGGCACAGACTAAAGCCCTCATGGAGGAATTCGGGCTGAAGCGCTCCGCGGATTTCAAGCTGTGGATGATGACCGAGATACCGGCCAACATCTTCATCATGGAGAAGTTCCTGGCGGTGGGTAT
>Ga0315268_10008370_pt1 | contig 10814 bp, 9 predicted proteins | sample C1_top_MG_FD_204535 | JGI IMG/M metagenome (GOLD analysis project Ga0315268, IMG submission 204535) | Sediment microbial communities from Yellowstone Lake, YNP, Wyoming, USA - C1_top | ecosystem: Environmental > Aquatic > Freshwater > Lake > Sediment | place: USA: Wyoming | collected 2017-08-01 | reverse complement strand
AACGCGTCGAGAAGCTGATTGAACTCTATGAGCCCTTCATCCTCCACAATGAGCACGTCTTTGAGGCGCAGAATGTGGAGGTGCTCTCCGCCGCTCTGCCGCCTGAGGAGAAGGAAGCCTTCGGCTATGACCCGCACGCGATTGATTGGTGGGAATACTGGATCAACATTCACGTTCCGGCCTTGCGCAAGTGGACTTATCCTCTCATCGAGGGCCGCCCGCTCGAGACCCGGCCCACGCGCCGCATCCGGCTTGACCCGTCTTCTGAAACCAATACGCAGAATTAGGCCCGGAGCCAGCGAGGCACGGAGCAGGCGGTCACGCTAACTTCCTTTCTGTCGTGGGGTCATGGTAGACGGGAGTACCTTTACGGTGCTCCGGCTGAGGGATAGACAGAACGGGAGGGTCATCCCGACGGAGTCGGGGTGGGTTTCGGCCCCTCGCCTACCAAAGCCCGCGGCGGACTGCGGCTACACGGCTGACCAAAAAACAACTCTCCGCCAGCGCGCTTCACGCTAAAATACCCGCGACCAACATGGCGATTTTCATCACCGGTTCGACCGGCTATCTAGGCGCGCACGTGGCGGCGAACCTTCTGGAGCGCCACGCGGAGGCGCTGAACCTGCTGGTGCGGGCCAAGGACTCTCGCGAGGCCGAAGTACGGCTGTGGCGGGCGCTGCAATTGCACCTGGATTTCCCGCGCTTCCATGACTTCCTCAAGTCGCGCATCAACGTCTTTCGGGGAGACCTGACCGGCTCGCGCTTCGGCCTGACCGACGAGGATTACGGGCGCCTGGTCGAGACTACCGATTCAGTCATCCACTGCGCCGCCTCCCTCAACCGCAAATCGGAAAAGAGCTGTCTGAATGTGAACCTGCGCGGAACGCTCGAGGTCATCAACCTGGCGCGCCGCGCTCACGCGGCGCACGGCCTGCGGCGCTTCAGCCACGTGAGCACGGTGGCGGTGGCCGGCGAGCGGCAAAACGAAGTGGTGCGCGAGGACGAGGCCATCGACTGGAACCGTTCCGATTACGATCCTTACGCCCGCACCAAGAAGTTCTCGGAGCATATGGTGCGCGAACTTCTGGCGGATGTGCCCTACACGATTTTCCGGCCCAGCATCATTCTGGGTGACAGCCGGCGTGCGGAAACCACGCAGTTTGACATGGTGCGGGCGTTTGTCTTCTTGGCAGGCTTGCCCGTCCTGCCTTTTCGCCCTGACGACCGGCTCGACATTGTGAACGTGGACTTTGTCGCCGACTCGATTGTGGCCCTGCACCAGAAAGACAAACCCGGCTACGATACATATCACCTCTCTTCCGGGACCGCTTCGCAGACGTACCGTGTATTGACCGGCGTCTTGGCGCGCGCGCAGAAGAAATTGCCGCCGCTTTTCGCCCCCGGACTGGAGGGCATTTTCAGGCGCCTCGTTGGGCGTCTCGCGAACCGACGGGGCACGGCTCTGGGCTACAGTGCCTCGTTGTTGAAAGTCTTCCTCCCTTATCTGGTCTATAACACGGTGTTCGACAACACGCGCGTAGTCAGCGAGACCGGCCGCGCGCCTGTCCCATTCTCCGAGTACTGCTATCCACTGCTGAAGTTCAGCAAGGAAGGGAAGTTCACTTACCCGTACCGCGACCGGCCTGGGGAGCTGCTGGCATGATGGATTTCGTCCTCGAACTCTGGGTGGGAAGCCTCATCGAGTGCGCGAAGCTCAAATGGATACTGGGCGCCGGGAAGCCTTGGAAGCCCGGGGAGAAGCTGAAGCTTCTCTTTGCCGGCTACAACGGCACGCGCAACACCGGGGCCGACGTGCGCGTGGAGGAGATGCTGCGGCAGATTCGCCACATTCTGGGCGCGTCGCGCGTTGAGCTCACCGTCATGACCCAGAACTTCGACCTCTCGCAAGGCTACTTTGCGGGAACGCGGCAAGTAAAGCTGCCCGACGTTTTCCCGCCGTTTCTAGCGCGCGAAGTCCCGCGCCACGATGGCGTGGTGGCATGTGAGGGTTCGATGTTCAAGAGCAAGTTCGCCAACGCCCTGACCACCATGATGATTGGCTCGCTGGGCATAGCCGCAGCCATGAACAGGCTCTCGGTGGGCTACGGGGCAGAGGCCGGCCACATGGACCCGTTTCTGGCCCGCCTGGTGCGCCGCTACTGCGGGCAGTCGCTTATCATCACTCGCAATGAAGAGTCGATGGCTGTGCTCAGAGGTCTCGGCGTCTCTACCGAGCTTGGGACCGATACCGCCTGGACGTTCGAACCGCTCGGGCCGGAGTACGGCGAGAAGGCTCTGCGCGCCGCGGGCTGGGACGGAGCCAAACCCGTGCTGGTGGTCTGTCCCATCAACCCCTTCTGGTGGCCGGTGCGGCCGTCGCTCGTGAAACTCGCCGCCCGCACGCTCACGGGCGCCTATAAGGAAAGCCAGTACCGCACCATTTACTTCCACAACTGGGGGCCGAAAGTTGTGGCAGCCTACAACCGATACTTGGGCGCCATGGCGAGTGCTGTACATGCCTTCCGGCAGCGGCACGGCGTGATGGTGGTGCTGGTGGCCATGGAACGGTTGGACGCCACGGCTTGTCGGCAGATGGCCGAGCTGCTGGGCGGCGTGCCGGTTTTTACCTCCGACGAGCACGACATGTTCCAGTTAGTGAGCATCCTGCGCGCCTGCCACTTGATGGTCTCCTCGCGCTATCACGGGATTGTCACCGCCATGCCTGGGCTGGTGCCCTCGGCCGGCGTTACCATGGACGAGCGCATCCGCAACTTGATGCGAGAACGCGGCCACGAGCACCTGCTCCTGGAAGTCGATGACGTGGAACTCGAGGAGAAATTGCTGGCGGCGATGGAAACACTACGCCAAGAAGCCGACGCCATCCGCGCGGGCATCGGTCGCACCGTCGCCTGGAACCTCAAGCTGATGGCACGCATGGGAGTCTATTTCGAGCAACACCTCCAGCGACGCTATCCGGAATTTCCCGTGCGTACCGGAATCTATTCCTGGGAGGATTATCTGCCGCCCCTCAGCCCCAACCTGCACAAGCTGTTAGAGACTTATGAGGTGGCGAGCGATTGAGTCATTGATTCACTAAGGCATTTTCGTTGCGTTTCTCCGGCCATTAATCATGAATTTCCTGGAAGACATTTTCCGGCGACTTGAACAGGCCCCGGACCGCCCCGTCCTTCAGGAGGTGCGGGAGGGTCACATCGTCACTACTACGGCTGGGGAACTGGTGGCTTTGATTCAGACGGCGCGCGCTTTCCTCCGCCGCGCGGGGCTCAAGAAGGGTAACCGCTGTGCCCTGCTTGCTCCGAACAGCGTGCGTTGGACAGCCTTGGATTTGGCCATCATGGCAGAAGGGATTATGGTGGTGCCTCTTTACGCGCGCCAGGCACCGCGCGAGCTGGTGGGCATGATGGAAGATTGCTCGCCGGCGTTGCTTCTCTGCGGTGATGGGGCGCTGGGCGAAGGCATCACGCAGAACTGGCCGGAGGCGCCGCGCGTTTGTCTGTTCGACGAGGTTCTTTCTCCCGGGGTGGGACAGGGCCGCGTGAATGAGCCGCCCGTGGCCCTCACCGCTGACGATCCCGTAAGCATCATCTACACTTCCGGGACTTCGGGCGAGCCCAAGGGCGTGGTGCTCAACGCGGGGAACGTCAGCTATATGCTTTCCTGCACTAACGCTCGGCTGGATTTACTGATGGGCCCGCGCCAGGCTCCCGACCAGGTCTTCCACTACTTGCCCACCTGCTTTGCCGGCTCGTGGATCTTGCTGCTCACTTGCCTGACGCGCGACAGCATTCTGACGCTTTCCACCGACCTCACGAAGCTCGCCGACGAGATGCACGTCGCTGCCCCCAACTACTTCCTCAATGTGCCTGCGGTGCTGGAGAGGATCCGCGCCGGAATCGAAGACCAAGTAGTCAAGCGTGGCGGCGCGGCACAGGCCCTCTTTCAAAAAGGCAAAGCGGCCTGGTACCGGCGCCAGGCCGGGAAGAGCGGGTTTCTCGATGCTGTCTATGTGGCCTTGGCGCGAGCGCTGATGTTTCGCACCATCCGGAAGAGAATCGGGCCTGACCTGAAAGCTCTTATCTGCGGTTCGGCGCCTCTGGCCAAGGAGACGCAGCTCTTCTTCATGATGCTGGGGCTGCCCGTCTTACAGGTCTTCGGGCTGACAGAAACGACGGCCATCTGCACCATGGATCATCCGCAGCACGTGACGCCAGGCCGCGTGGGCCCGGCAATTCCCGGCATCGAGATGAAACTGGGAGAGGCGGACGAGATCCTGGTGCGTGGGCCCAACATCTTTCCGGGCTATTGGAACCGGCCCGAAGCTACCGCGCAGGCCTTTATCAACGGCTGGTTCCGCACCGGAGATCAGGGCGAGGTGGACGCGACGGGCAACTGGAGCATTACGGGCCGCGTCAAGAATTTGATTATCCTGAGCTCAGGTCATAACATAGCGCCCGAGCCCCTGGAAGAAATGCTGGGGAGGGCATTGGCGAAAGCTCAGCAGGTGCTGCTCGTGGGCCACGGCCGCAGTTTCCTGGCTGCCGTCATCACTGGCCCGGTGACGCGCGCAGAGGTAGAGAAAACTCTGGAAGACGTGAACTCGCAATTACCGCATTACCAGCGCATCCGCGCCTTCCATCTCCACGCCGAGCCATTCACGGTGGAGAATGGCCTGCTGACTGCCAATGGGAAGATGAAGCGGGATGTCATCGCGGCGCGCTTGCAGGCGGAAATCGAGGATCTCTACCGCCAGAGGCCCGTTGGCAATCCAGCTGGTTGGAGTGGAGAAGAGAAGAAATCAGCATGAAGAATCTCAGAGGCAACACACTCTCCTGGACGCTGACTGACGGCGTCGTGGAGCTGGCGCTGCATCGCGAGCCGTGCAACGAGATTGGCTCTGCCACGCTGGAGGAGCTGGAGCGATTTGTGGAAGCCTTGGAGGTAGTCGGCGACGAGGCGCACGCCTTGATTATCTACAGCACGCTACCCTCCGGATTCAGTGCCGGCGCCGACCTGCGCGAACTCTACGCCCGCTCTCAGGAGATGCCTGCGCCGGAGCGCGTGGCGGGTGTGCGCCAGTTTCTCGAACGTATTCATCGCGTGCTTAATCTGATCGATGCGTCGCCGCTCACCACGATTGCCGCCGTCCACGGCGTGACCTTCGGCGGTGGGCTGGAGCTGGCGCTGGTGTGCGACCTCATCATCGCGGATAAGATGGCGCGGTTCTGCTTTCCCGAATTGCGCCTGGGCTTGATACCTGGCTTCGGCGGCGTTCCGCGGCTGAAGCGCGACCTGGGCAATGCCGTGGTGCGGGATCTGCTGCTGACGGGCCGCAGCATCAATGCCGCGAAGGCCCACGCCGTCGGCCTGGTCAGCCAGGTGGTGGCTGAGGGCCAGGCCTTGCCTGTGGCGCGCCTGACCGCGGGGCAAATCGGCAAGTTCGACCCGCGTACGCGCGTCACGGCAAAGCAGTTTATGAAGCCAATCCCGTACGCCGAACTGCGCCAGGAAATCGAGCTTTTTTGCGAGCTGTTCGCGCGGCCGGCAGTGGAAGCCAGCCTGCGCAAATTCGCGGATAGTACGGACGCGCTGCCGTATTTGCCTTAGCCGTAAAGGCACAGGCGGAATTGCGTCATTGTCGCATTGAGTCATTGATTCATTGCGGAGTTTCTACGTGCTCCTGTGACTCGGTTGTGCTTTTGGAGAGATGGAAGGGAATTATGCCGACAATCGACCGAACGCTGGATGAGATCCTCAATCTGGCGGCCACGCACTTCAAGGTGCCGCGCGCGCAGCTTTCGCCCGACGATGATTTCTTCAAGAAACTCAAAATCGACAGCCTTCAGGCGCTGGAGCTGCTCACTCGGCTGGAGCACCACTTCAACATCGAGTTGCCGGACTACGAGATGCAAGGCGTGAGCGACTTCCGGACACTCGCCGAGCGTATCCAGGCACGGCTGTGAAGGCCGCAGAGGCACCGGGGGATTGAGTGGCCGGGTGATCCGGCGATTGAGTGATAGAAAGACAACCTGCTTTTCCTTCCGAGCATGTTAGACCTCAGCCAATATAGTTCCCTGGGCGCGGCGCTGCGGGAGGCGCTCGAGCGCTGGCCGGACGAAATCTGCCTGATCGAAGCCGACCGCGAGCGCGAAAACAGCCGGCTCACTTACCGGCAATTCAAAGAAGCGGCGCTGCCCCTGGCGCGTTTCCTCCAGGATAATGGCTTGGCCGCCGGGGATCGCGTCGCTATCATCATGACCAATCAGTCGAAGTGGCTGATTTCCGCCTATGCGGTCTTCTACTGTGGCGGCGTGCTGGTGCCTCTCGATTACAAGCTGAGCGCTCGCGAACACCTGCAACTCCTGGCGCATTCGCAGGCGCAGATGGTTATCGTGGAACACCACCTCTGGCGCGCCCTTACCCAGGCCGCAGCATTCAAGGGTCTCCAGGTCAAGGTCGTGCTCGTGACGGAAGCGCCCGCGAGCGCTGACTTGGCAGGAGCACGACGCTGGGAGGAGTGCCGGGCCAGCGCTGAGCCGCAATTTGTGCCCCGCGCACGCCACGACGTGGCCTGCATCGTGTATTCGTCGGGCACCGGTGGCCGGCCCAAGGGTTGCGTGCTCACCCACGAGAACTATCTTGAACAATGCATGGCCCTGACCGCGCTCTTCCCGTTCTGGCCGGGGGTGCGTTATCTGAGCATTCTGCCCACCAATCACGCCATTGACTTCATGGTGGGCTTCATTGGCCCCTTCACCTGCGGCGCCGCCGTGGTCCACCTGCGTACGTTGCGGCCCGAGTACATTCGCGACGCGTTCCCGCGCTACAGGATCACTTACATGGGACTGGTCCCGATGGTGCTCAAGAGTCTGGAAAGGGGACTGCGGGCGCGCTTCGACGCATTGCCAGCGCACCGGAGATTCATCCTCAACCGCCTCATCGGGCTGAATCGCTTGCTCACCCGTAAACGTCCCAACCTCAAGCTGAGCCGGCTGCTTCTGCGGCAAGTGCACCAGGCCTTCGGGGGCGAGTTGCGTGCGCTGTTTGGGGGCGGGGCATTCATGGATCCAGCGACGCTCGAATTCTTCTACGACCTGGGCATTCCCGTCGCCAACGGCTATGGCCTGACCGAGGCAGGCACAGCCATCACCTTGAACGACTTTAAACCGTTCCGCGCCGACACCGTGGGCAAGCCGCTGCCCGGAATGGAATTGCGAATCGTCAAACCAGACGCAGAAGGGATCGGCGAAGTTGCCGTGCGCTCGAAGACGGTGATGTCCCACTATCTGGATGACCCCGAGCTGACCAGCGAGACCATCAAGGACGGCTGGCTGATGACAGGGGACTTGGGACGCATAGACGCCACTGGCCACTTGCAGCTCTTTGGGCGAGTGAAGAACATGATCGTTACCGAAGGCGGCAAGAACGTCTATCCCGAGGATATTGAGAACGCCTTCGAGGGCCTCGGCGTCAAGGAGCTATGTGTTTTCGCTGCCCATTACATCTGGCCCGCGCGCGCCCTGGGCAGTGAGGAATTGGTTGTCGTGTTGCGCTTGGAGGCCGGCCAGGAGTTCACTGAAGGCTTGCGTGCTGAGTTGGCGGCTCGAAACCGCCGCCTGCCGGACTTCAAGCGGGCGAGCGGCTACGTCGTCTGGGATGAGGACTTCCCGCGCACCACCTCCCTGAAGATCAAGCGCGGTGTCTTGGCGGAAGCCATCCGGAGCAAGCTCGCACGCGAAGCGGCTGTGGTGAAGCTGTGAGGGAGACATTCTTCGCGGTAGTCAATCCCGTTGCCGGGCACCGACGTTGCGGCAAGTTGGCCGGCCCGGCGCTGGAACGCTTGCGCGCGGCAAACGTCAAACTCAAGGTGGTAGAAACCCGCTATGCGGGGCAGGGAAGCGAATTGGTGCGGGAAGCCTATCGAAGGGGCTATCGCCGCTTCCTGGCTGTGGGGGGCGACGGCATCGCCTACGAAATTGTCAACGGCCTGTTTCCGGGAGCCGAGGACGCCAGCGGCGAGCGTCCCACGCTCGCCATGCTTCCGCTCGGCACCGGCAATTCCTTTCTGCGCGACTTCACCACAGAACGCGCGGCGGAATTTGCCATGCAGGCCCTGCTCGAGGGTCGCTCGCGCCCCTGCGATGTCCTACGCCTGAAGCACCGCGACGGCGTCATCCACTATATCAACTTACTGAGCGTCGGTTTTGCGGCGGATGCTGCCGCTGTGACGAACCGGAAGTTCAAGCGCTGGGGACACCTGGGATACCTCTTGGGCGTTTTCACCTGCCTGGTGCGGCTGGAGCGGCGCCCCTTTCCCCACAGCCTAGATGGTGAGCCGGAGATCGACCGCCGCCGCTGCCTCTTTCTCACCTTCAACAACAGCAAATTTACCGGCCGCACGATGATGATTGCGCCCCGGGCCGACACGGGCGACGGCCTCATCGAATACGTGCGCTGGGGGCCCATCGGACGCCTCGGCCTGCTGCGCAATCTCCACACGCTCTACGATGGCTCGCACTTGAATCATCCGCTGGCTTCGCGGCGGGCGGTGCGGCGGGTTGACTTCTATCTCGATGGTCCCGTGGACGTGATGGTCGATGGGGAGGTCCTGACGCTCCACTGCCAGACGATTGAAGTCCTGCCCGCGGCGCTCAACGTCATGGTGTGAGGTCAGTCTCGAGGGCCAGCGGAGAGCCGCCGGAACCGTGGACCTCTAAGGGCGCCTTTGCTCAGTGATCGGCCCGTACATTTCCGGCCGGCGCGCGGCGAGGCGATCAAATTCCCACTTTCCCGGCACGCGCACCACGCGGTTCGCATCGGCGGCGGCAAGGTCAAGCTCGGCGTAGATAATGGTTTCTTCCGTTTCTCCCGCCTCGGCCTGAAGTTTACCCAGGAAATCGACAATCTTGGAGTGTCCGGCGAAGTGGACGCCGCGCTCTTCACCCACGCGATCGGCGGCGACCACGTGGAAATGATTCTCCGCGGCCCGCACCTCCGGCGTGTGCTGCCAGGAGTCGGAGCCCACGGGCCAATTAGTGGGGATGGCTAGAAGTTGCGCGCCTTTCAGCTTCAGGACGCGGCCCGCCTCCGGGATGCTGCAATCAAAGCAGATGTTGACGCCGATTCTGCCGTGCGTCGTTTCGAAGACGGGAAACGGTTTGTCGCCGGCCGTATTGAACCAATCAATACCCAGACAGGGCAGGTGCATCTTGCGGTAGGCGCCGAGGATTCCCCGGGGATCGACGACGGCAGCCGAGTTGTACAGGCGGTCGCCTTCGCGCTCGAGCAGGCCGACCACGGCCGTGCAGTCGAGAGCCTTCGCCGCTCGCGCCAGCTTCTCGGTGGACGGGCCGGGAACGGTTTCGGCAGTCGGCCAAGCCTCTTCCCGACTGGAGAAGCAGTAGCCGGTCAGCGCGCACTCCGGAAAAACCGCCAGCCTCGCGCCCGCGCGGGCTGCGGCCTCCAAGTGCGCAAGAATTCTTTCCAGGTTGCGTTCCTTCTCCAAGATCTTCACATCCATCTGTACCGCGGCAACTTTCATCAGCACACTCCACAGTTGAATTGACCAAAGATCCCTCAAGGATTCTAGCAGCCATTCGATGATGTGGCGAGCACCCAAGCCTGCACCCTCTACCTGAAACAGCGACAGGTTCCGCCGGAACGTCTCTGCGTCGCCGCGTTGACTTGTCTCCGGCCTCCGCCTAAGATGGCCGCGGTTGCGGCGCGGTGAGTCCGTGCAAGGCGGAAAACAGATGAGGCCGCTTCAGTTAGAGTTTCTGGAAGGGAGAGATGAGATGAAAAGACTCAGCATCTGCCTGGGGTTCCTAATGACTGGTGTACTTGTTAACTCGGCCCTGGCGCAGACGCAGTACACCCCGGAGCAAGAATATCTGTTCAACGTCATCAAGAGCCGGCGCACGGTGCGGAAGTACAAGCCCACCGCCGTGCCCAAGGAGCATATCCTGAAGATTCTGGATGCGGCCCGCCTGGCCGCCAGCGCTGGCAACCAGCAGCCGTGGAAATTCCTAGTAATTCAAGACAAGGAGAAGCTGGCGCGGCTGAAAGAGGAGCTCCTGAATTGGAATTTCGAGGCGTACAAGGAGAAGATGAAGCCGGAAGAACTGGAGAAGGCGCGCGAGGCAAGCAGGAAATACTTTGAGGGCGCGCTCTCCGCGCCGGTGTACGTGGCGGTGCTGGTGGATACCAAAGCCAAGTACTCCGACTTCATCCTTTACGACGGCACGCTGGCGGCCGGAAATCTCATGCTCGCGGCGCGCGCGCTGGGCTACGGCACGGGCTTCTTCACGTTCTTGCCCGAAGATAAGAGCAAGGCGTTCTTCAAAATCCCCGAGCAGTACAAACTGATTTGCTTCGTTCCCATCGGCGTGCCCGAGGAATGGCCGCCCACGCCACCCAAGAAGCCGCTGGAAGAAGTAGTGGTATTTGAGTCGTTCTGACGTGTGGTTGCGACAGGGGCGGGCAAGTCTGGGGTTCGCTCACCGCACCGTGCCAGCGGGGAAGGGAGGCCTGGCCGCCAGGAGGGCGGCTCACCCAGATTCAGATCACCGGTGAGGTCTCGGCCAGTTCCAGATTGATCTCACCAATGCCGGCTTCCACATTGATGTGCAGGGTCACGGGCGATTTCCCGTACGCCTCGTTGACATAAGCGCCGTCGGTTTTCCTCAGTTCGCCGGCGCGGATCTCCCCGATACCCTTCTCGGCGCGGACCTGGACGCCGACATCGCGGGGAAGCCGCAAGGAGACCTTTCCCACGCCGCCTTTGATGTGGGCTTCGA
>Ga0315268_10008369_pt1 | contig 10814 bp, 11 predicted proteins | sample C1_top_MG_FD_204535 | JGI IMG/M metagenome (GOLD analysis project Ga0315268, IMG submission 204535) | Sediment microbial communities from Yellowstone Lake, YNP, Wyoming, USA - C1_top | ecosystem: Environmental > Aquatic > Freshwater > Lake > Sediment | place: USA: Wyoming | collected 2017-08-01 | reverse complement strand
CGTTCCAGCGGATCAGGCTCTTGATGCGCCGTTCGATCTCGCGGCTGCCGGGGAAGGGGAGCTGCTTTTCGGCCGGGATGGTGTTGATGTAGGGCGTATTGGCCGTGAAGGGCAATCTGACGCCGGCATGTTGGGCGTGAACGCCCAGTTCGTGCAGGAGGCGCGCGACGCGTTCGGGCCCGCCGCGCTCCAGCACGTAGTCTAGCGACTCCAGCCATTCTCGGGTCTCAATCGCTTCGAGTTCGGAAGGTTGCTTGTCCGTTGAGCTGTCCATTCTTGTGTGCCCCTTGTGTCCGAAAAATGGAGGTTACGCTCCCCTGGTCAGTGGGGGCGGATCTTAGGAGTTTCGCGCTTCAGCCTCTGGAAAGTGGCCCAGGCCGCCTCCGCGTTTGTCATGTCGCCCCGCCGCTTGTAGATTCTTCCCAGCGCGTAGTACGGTTCAGCGTAATTGGGATTGAGTGTTGTGGCCTGGCGCAGCGTGGCAAGAGCCTCGTCATCCTTCTTCTGCTTTTCCAGCAGCAGGCCCAACTCGTAGTGTGCCTGAGGGAAGCGCGGGTCATAGCGCAAGGACTCTCTCAGGGCGGCCTCGGCTTCTTCCAATCTGCCCAACTTGATGAGCAGGGTGCCGAGGTTCAAAGGGGGCCATGCAGAACTCAGTGGTCTTTCGCGATTGCGGCGAATCGCCTCCTGGTATGTTTTTATGGCTTCGTCGTATTTGCCTAGAGCCTCGTAACACAGCCCCAGGTTGTCGTAAGTCTTCATGTAGTTTGGGTCGAGCGCAAGGGCCTTCAGGAAGTGGGAGACGGCGGAAGTGAACTGCATCGCGTCGTAATCCAGCCGCCCCAGCCAGTACGGATAAAGCGCATTCTGTGGATCCGACTTGGCGAGCTGCTCCAGTTCCGGGCGGGCCCAATCCCGGTGGTTGAGGATGATATAGGCCAGCGCCAGCGTAAAGCGGCTGGAATCGTCGAGCGGGGTCAGCGCCTCGGCTTTCTTGAGGGCGACGGCAGTGTTCAGGTACTTCCCGTCCAGGAAGAAGACACTCGCCAGGAACTTCAGCAGCTCCGGCGAGTTGGGTTTCTGTTCGATCTCCGCGGCCAGTAGCTTCTCGGCGGCCGCGTAGTCGCGCGTTTTCAGGGCTTGCTCCAGGGTCGCGCGGCGCTCGGGATCGAGCGGCAAGCGCGCAACTCCGGCCGGGCTCGTGGGGGGCGTGGGAATGTCTTGCAGTGTCTGGCCTGCCGCTCCGCTCCGCGCTACGAGCGCCAGCAGTATCACGAGCCCAATTCTCGCCCAGGCGCGCTTCATTCGTGCCTCAAGAAGGCTGGCAGGCTTATTTTCATTTAGGTCGTGTTCCAGCAGCTTCGAGCCTCTTCTTCAGCGCCAGGGCGGCGACACTCTCCGGAACGATGGCCAGCTCCTGCTCAATTTCCTGGCGGGCCTCGGCCTGCTTCCCTTGTTCCAGGTAAATCCCGGCCAGAGCCAGATGGAGGTCCGGCAATTTCGGGTCTGCCTGGACAGCGCGTTGAAAGACCTGAACGGCGCGTTCGAGGTGGCCGAGCGCCCGGTAATTCTCCGCGCGAGCCTGATAGACACGGGCGGAGCGACTATTGACCCTCGCCATTTCCCGCACGCACCAACCTGCGAGTTCCAGGTACGCTCTCCCAAGTTGGTAGGCATACTCCGGCTCTTGGGGCGCAATCTCGCGCAAGGCGCGAAACTGTTCTACCAGGCCGGGGAAATTGTCCGCGCGCTCGTAGGCTTTGGCCAACTGCTGACGCGCCAACGGCTCACGGGGCTGAAGCTGCACGGCGCGCTCCAGCTCTCGCGTGGCCTCCGGGACCCGTCCGAGCGCCAGCAGGCTGGCGCCCATCAGAATGCGCGGCGCCGCGTAGTTCGGCTGCAAGCGGACAGCGTCGCGAAACCGCGCAATAGCCCGCGCATGGTCACCACGCATCTGATAAACGGCCCCGAGGTTGTTATAGACGTAGGCGACCTTGCCACCCTGGCGCAGTACCTTGAGAAAGAGCCTTTCGGCTGTGTCCAGTTCTCCGGCCTTTTGCGCCTGCACGCCCTCTACGAACAAACGCTCGAGTGCGGCTGGCAATGATGCGCCTTGCTGCGCTCTGGCTGGCTTGCCCGCCAGTAATAGCGACAAGGCCGCGCCGCACGCGCAAACCCAGACCGCGAGGCGGTGGAGTCGAGATGTCCTGGATATTCGCGTCGCGTTCACAGCAAATCTCACTGCTCAGGGCTGATGGGCGGGCTCGCTCGCCTCGGGACTGGGCGGGACCTCAGGTGCACCCAAGCCGTCCGTCGAGAAATCTTCTTCCCGAAAAGCTCGTTCTTTTTGCGTCAGTTCATCGGATTTCTTCCGGGCCTCCTCAGCCTCCTGCAACTGTCCCAGCCGGCGATAGGCGCGGGCGAGCAGGGTGTAGGCCTGGCGCATGTCCGGTCGGAGCGCCACCGCCGCCTTCAATTCGGTCACCGCTTCGGATACCTGCCCGGCGCGCAGCAGGGCATCCCCCAAGGCCAGACGGGCGGGCGGGGAGTCTGCATCGAGCGCCAGTGCCCGCCGAAACTGCCCGAGGGCCCGTGGGATGTCCTCCTGGTAGAGATAGCATACGCCCAGCCCGTAGGCACTGTCGTAGTTGCGCGGTTCAATCTGCGCGGCCTGCGCATAGTATGAGACCGCCTCAGCAAAGCGGAACTGGGACCGCTTCAATTCGCCCAAAGCGTTCAGGATCTCGACGGACTGAGGGTCAGCCCTCAAGGCCGCCAGGTATTCCTCCTCCGCCTTGGCACGGTTGTGCTGGGCCTGATACGACTCTGCTAGTAGCTGGTGAACGCGCGCTGAGTCGGGGGCCAGGGCATAGAGTCTCTCGTACTCTGTCTGCGAGAGGCGCATGCAGACCTGACCCAGGAAGTAGAGCGCGTCCAGGTTCTTGGGATCCGCGCGCAAGACTTTCCAGAGTTCCTGGTAGGCGGATAAGTGCTTTCCCTGGGCCATTTCGGCCCGCGCCAGAAGTAGGAGGGCGTCAGAGGCGCCCGGATGGGCTTTGATGTACTTTCTCGCCAGGGCGCGGGCCGCAATGGGGTTGCCCCGGTAAAGGGCCCTGGTGCCCTCGGCCAGCAACCCCTCTTGATCTCCGCGCAGCGCGCTCGCCGTCCCGAGCATCGTGAGCAAGGCAGCAGCCTGGATGCTTCGGGTGATCGGCCCCTTTTTACCCGCCCGGAATGCACTCATCTGCGACAAGCCACCCCCCCCTGAAATGCCCAACAGCGTATAGCCTATCCCCGGACGAAAAAGTCTGAACCCCTATGCGGCTGGCTGTCAACTGCTGGCTGGAACTTTAGACCGCTGGACATGTTCGCGGGCGTGGACGTACACTTTCGCTTCTGCTACACGCAGTGCGCACAAACCTGTGATCCGCGCCGGAATGCCGACGCGGAGGAGAGGAGAAGGGCAATGCGAGATCTTACGGAGACCGCTCTCAGGCTCCTGGCTGCGATGGCGTTGGTTGCAGGCATGACCGCTGCGAACTTGGCAGGCCAGGTTGATAGCAAGTGGGGAATCCACGATGTGAACCGGCCACGGCCACCGATCATCACCCCTGGGACGGCCAGCACTCAGGACCAGCCGGGCCGCCCGCCCTCTGATGCTATCGTGCTATTCGACGGCAAGGACCTCTCCCAATGGGAAACGCTCAAGGGTGAGCCGGCGAAATGGAAGGTGGAGAACGGTCACTTCGAGGTGGCGGCAGGAACGGGCGACATCCGCACCAAGCAGGGCTTCGGTGACTGCCAGTTGCACGTGGAGTGGGCTGCCCCCGACCCCCCTCGGGGCAAGGACCAGGATCGGGGTAACAGCGGGGTCTACCTGATGGGTTTGTACGAGATCCAGGTGCTAGACTCGTACAACAACGAGACTTACGCGGACGGACAGGCGGCGGCTGTTTACGGACAGTACCCCCCGCTGGTCAATGCTGCGCGGCCACCCGGTCAGTGGCAGACCTACGATATTATGTTCCACGGGCCGCGTTTCGGTGCCGACGGCCACCTCCTGCGCTGTGCGCATGTCACCGTTATCCACAACGGCGTGCTGGTTCAGGATAATGTCGAACCGAGCGGCCCAACGGCGCATAGGCAACGACCTCCCTACCGCGCGCACCCGGACAGACTGCCGCTTCTGCTTCAGGATCACAGCCACCCGGTTCGTTACCGGAACATTTGGATTCGGGAGCTGGGCGCAGCAAGCCAGTAGCCGCAGGACCAGTTGCCCTGGAGGGGTTATCCGTGAGCCGTAAGCTGCCGGAGCCGGAGCAGAAGAAGCCTCTGGCGGGAACCTGTCACCATCAATGGCAAAGCCAGAAGGGCCCTTACGCGGTGGCGCATTTGTGTCGGCTCTGTAAGCTGTTCCGGTACAAGACTAACGCCACAGCGGACTGGGAGTACCGTGCGCCCATTCCCATTGGGAGATTCCGGGTGGACTAGGAGGGCAGGGGTCGCCGACTGAGGCTTTCGCTTCCCCAAGATGCAGCGGTGATCTGGAAGAACACCACAACGCCTTGTAGGATTTTGGGCTAATCTCCCCAGATTGCCTGGCCGACTATCATAAGAAACCCTACGATACCCAAAAAAACGCTTGACATTCCCATATCGCAGGCGTACAAGCAGGGGCAACGACCCCATTACCTGGGGTCGGTCAGAAGTCGGCGGGCAACGATTCTTTAGCCGAGAAAGCGCGACGTAAAGGCTGGCATCATGATTGAGATTCGCGAGGTCATGGACATCCGTGAGGCGTCGGAGTACCTGGGCGTTTCGCGCGAGACCCTGTACAAATATGTCTACGAGGAGAGGATTCCGGCCTTCAAGCTCGGGAACCGCTGGAAGTTCAAGAAAACCGTCTTGGACCGTTGGATGGAGAAACAAAGCACGCAGCGCGAAGAGCGCACGGGGCGGAAGCTCCGGGCGCACGTGCGGTAGGGAGCATGACCCATGTTTGGATTTGGAAAGCCGAAGGGCTTGGTGGGGTTGGACATCGGTTCGAGCTCGGTCAAGGTAGTCGAGCTCCGCAAGAAGGGAAGCACCTACGAGCTGCTGAACCTGGGGATAGAAGGCCTGGGTCAGGACACGGTGGTGGACGGCGCGATCATGGATTCCTTCTCTGTGTCCAACGCCATTGAGAAGATCTTCTCCGAAAACAAGATCAAGAGCAAGAACGTCGCCACCTCGGTTTCCGGGCACTCCGTGATTGTCAAGAAGATCTCAGTGAACACCCCCACCGAAGACGAAGTCGCCAACGCCATCCCTTATGAGGCACAGCAGTATATCCCCTTTGACATGGCTGACGTGAATCTGAGCTACCAGGTGCTGGGCCCAGCCTCGGCCGGTCCAGGTTTCGATGTGATGCTGGTGGCGGTGAAGCGCGATAAGATCCTGAACCATACGAACGTTCTGAGCCAAGCAGGGAAGGTCCCCACGGTGGTGGATATTGACGCCTTCGCGCTCCAGAACGCTTTTGAGGTGAATTACGAACCCCCGCCGGACCGCATGATCGCCTTGTTGAACATCGGCGCCAGCATCATGAACATCGACATCGTGCGGGGCGGCGTGCCCTTATTCACCCGCGATGTTTCGGTGGGCGGCAACCAATACACCGACACCCTGCAGAAGGAACTCGATCTTAGTTACGAGGATGCGGAGAAGCTCAAGCAGGGTCAGGAAGTCCCCAATGTGGCTCCGGACGCAAAGACCCCGCACATCCGGTCCGTTTCGGAGATCTTACTCCTGGAAGTTCAAAAGACCTTTGACTTCTTCCGGCAGACGACCACTACGGAGAACATCCAGCAGATCTATGTCGCTGGAGGCACGGCAAGAATCGAAGGGATGGTCGACCTGCTCAAAGAGGAATTCAATATCCCGGTCGAGATCATGAACCCCTTTCAGAGGGTGGATATCAATCCCTCCAAGTTCGACACCAGCTACATTAACGACATCGCTCCGCGCATGAGCGTGGCGGTAGGGCTGGCGTTGAGGAGCTTTGACACGCCATGATCAGGATTAACCTGCTGGGAGTTGTTAGACCTGTAGCGAAGCCGGCGGGCCCTCCGCCCACCGCGGCGCGCCAGGCCGTGATCTTTGTGGCCAGCCTGCTGGTCGCCTTCGGCGTCGTGGGCTTCATGTATCGTTACTGGACGAACCAGATCGCCGAGCTCAATAAGCGGTTGGCAGAAGAGAAGCGCGAGGCTGATCGCTTGGCCCACATTCGCGCCGAGAACCAGACCTATCTGGCTCAGCAGCAACAACTGGAGCGGCGCACCAATACGATCCAGATGCTCGAAGCCAGTCGCGTCGGGCCGACCGACTTCATGACGACCCTGGCGGCCTTGGTGAATCGCACCAATGACCTCTATCTGCTGAGCGTGACCCCGGCGGGAGATCGGACCGTCATTCAAGGGCAGTCGAATTCGGTGGAATCAATCGCCACTTTTGTGGGGGCGCTCAAGAACTCGGGCAATTTTGGCGACGTCCAGTTGCGGCAGTACTTCCAGGATGACCAGCATAACCGGGTGAGCTTTAAGTTCAATATCGACTGTGTGTATAAGATGCCTTCTGCGGCGCCGCGCGCGGCGCCGCCGGGCGCGGCGCCTGCGGCCCCAGTACGGCAGGCAGCAATGTAGGGGGAGCAACGATGGCCAAGCGCTTCAGTGATCTTCCGGCAGTCGTCCAGGGCGCGATTCTTGCCGCCTGCGCGGTGATCTTGGCAGGTGTCTTTTTTTACCTCTATGTCTTGCCCCTTTCTGGGACGCGCCGCAAGCTGGCAGCCGACGTCGACCGCTTGCACGCGGAGAATCTGAAAAACCAGGCGGTAGAGAGGGAGCGCACGGAATTACTAAACCGCATTGCGTCACTGGAAAGGCAACTGGCTACCCGTCGGTTGCTCGTTCCGGATGAGCCGGCGACTGACGAGTTCGTGAGAACGGTGTACGAGACGGCGGTAGGCACGGCGATCCATCTTCGCAACTTCGTTGCCCAGCCGCAGGTGACCCGTGATTTTTACGTCGAAATGCCTTTTACTCTCCGCCTCGACGGGACCTATTACGCCCTGCTGAGTTTTTTTGAGCGGCTGGCTCGGCAGGAGCGGATCGTGAGCGTGAGCGTCACGAACCTTTCCCTGGGCCCCCCGGTCGTAGGCGGCCAGGGGAAATACACGATTCTTCCCGGCGAGACCGTGGGGGCCAACTGCGTGCTGGTCACATACTATAACCGTCCGCAGCCACCGCCCGCTCCGGCACCACCAAAAAAGCGATAGGGCAGGATGAGAGACATGCTCAAAGATGGGCTTAAGGGCGCGAGGAAAGAAATACTGTGGAGTTTTCTGCTCATCACAATCGCCGTGACCTGGGTCTGGGCGAGGGTGGGACAAGCCCAGCCTGTGGGGACTGATCCGGCTGTGCAAGCCGCATCGGGCGCGAAAGCCAGCGCACCCGACGCGCAGGCCACCCCGCCGGCGGCGAAATCCAAGGCTCGCCGGAATGTCGCCACCAAGCGAACTCCCGGCAAGCAGGAGGAAACCGCGCCGAGCGGACCCACGGTGGGACGGGCGCCGGAGATCGTTGGACGGCGAGATCCCTTCAAGCTCCCACCTCCCCCTGGTCCGGGCGGGGCCACGGAAGAGGAAGCGGTGCTCCTGCCCTGCACGGGCAAGCGGTGCTTGCGCGTCAGTCAACTGAAATTGGAGGGGATTGTTCGCCTCGATACCACCAATGTCATGATAGCGGTTGTCGACACCAACGCCAACCGCGCCTATTTCCTACGGGAAAACGATGCGGTCTACAATGGCGTCGTCAGCAAGATCACACCTGACTCAGTGTATTTCCAGGAGAACGTCAAGGACCCTAGTGGGCGGGTGATTGTCCGCGAGGTGGTCAAGAAACTGAGCCAGGGCCCTGGAGAGGGACGATGAGACGCAAAGCTATTTTCGCACTCACGATGATAGGGTTGATCATGGGGATGGCCTCCGTCGCCCAGAGTGGCCTGCTGGCGGCTGCGCCGCAGGCGAGTTTGAAGGCGATCACGACCGTCGGCCCAGCCTCGGCCAACCAGCTCCTGCTGCGCATTGAGGGAGAGTACTCCTTCCAGGCAGTGCAAGCGACTGCAGACACTGTGCTCCTGGACCTCAAGGGTGTGCGGGCCACTGGGGTGGCGCGCGACAGCCGATGGGCGGGAGGTGTGCTGAGCGGGTATCGCCTCGTGCAGTACACTGATGCCAGCGGCCAGCGGGTGGTTCGGGTTCAGGTGAACCTGACGCGCTCGGCACCGTTCCAGGTACAGCAGGAGGTGGCGGGACTCCGGCTGATCTTCGGGCTGGAGTCCTCTCGAACCTCGGTGGCTGCTGTGCCTGCTGCTCCCCTGGCTGCGCCTGCCGTAGCACCTGTGGTGCCCGCGAAGGCGAAGGCTCCCGAAGCATTTCCCGCCGGACCGGCAAGAGTTTCCGGCATTGCTATCACCGCGGGGCCTGCCGGGGAGACCTTTGTCGACATTTCGACCACGCGGCCTACCGCTTACAGAGTGCTGCAGCTGGCGAATCCACCGCGCCTGGTGGTGGATCTTACGGAAGCGCAGGCGGACACACGCCAGCGAGCCTACACCGCGCCCTCAGCCCACCTGAAGGCGGTGCGGGTGGGGCAGTTCCGCGAGGGGAACCCGTGGGTGGTGCGAGTGGTGGCGGACCTTGTTGGCGCTCCCGCCTTTGACGTGCATGCCCAACCGGGAGGCCTGCGGGTCGAACTGAGATCCCGCTCCGCCGCCAGGCCGGTTGCTGCACCTGCGCCTGCCGAGACAGTTCCGGCTCCGCCCAGGGGGCAAGAGAAGCCTGCGCAGATAGCTGCGGATATCTCCGCTCCCTCTCCGGCGGAACCGCAGACGGAAGTCGCCACCAGCAGTGCCGGCTCGACCCCGGCGCCGACGCCAACCCCTGCGGGCTTTGATGTGCGGAATGTGCTGCCCGCCGCGGCGGGTTCGGCGGAGGTGTCGGCGGCGCCCAAGCCGGAAGTCCCGGCGGAGGCTCCCGAGGCCGTGCAGGCCGCCAAGGCGGCAATGACCGTGGCGGGAGGTTCGAACGTGATTTCCGCCAGTCCCCTCGGCCAAGCCGCAGCGGCTGCGCAGGAACAACCTAAGTACACGGGCGAACCGATATCTCTCAACTTGAAGGATGTTGACCTGAAGGATTTCTTCCGGCTGATCCATGAAATCAGCGGCCTGAACATTATCGTGGATCCGAACGTGACAGGAAGCGTGACGCTCGTCCTGGACACGGTGCCCTGGGACCAGGCGCTGGATATTGTCCTGAAGAACAGCCGCCTGGGAAAGAGCCTGGAAGGGAATGTGTTGCGCATCTCTCGGCTGGAGACGCTCACCGCGGAACAGGAGGCGGCAGCCAAACTGGTGGCAGCCCGCGAGGACGCCCAGCCTCTGGTGACGGTCTTTCGTCCCGTGAACTATGCCAAAGCCTCGACGATCGCCACAATGGTGAAGGGCTGGGTGGGTGGCGGGGCGCTCAGCAGGCGCGGGAACATCCTGGTGGATGAGCGCTCGAACACGCTCATCGTGTCCGACATCCAGACGCAGATTCCCGTCATCGAGTCCATTATTGCCAAGCTAGATAAGAAAGCGAAGCAGGTGCAGATTGAGGCTCGGATTGTGTACGCCACAGCGGACTTCTCGCGCGACTTAGGCGTGGCGCTGAGCGGCGGCTACGGCAACAAGTCCGGTACGACCAATACGGGTGCAGCCTCGGGGACGGGCTCCTCGGTAACGACGGGGATCCCTGCCAGCGGGGGTGTCCCTGCCCCGGCCATTAGCGTAACGCCTGCCGCTGCCGCCGGATTCGGAGCCATCGCGGTAACCAACGTCGGTGCACGTTATTTCATCAGCGCGGCGTTGGCGGCGGCCGAGTCCCGTGGCCAAGCCAAGACGATCTCGCGGCCGACCATCGTCACCCAGAACAACGTGCCGGGGATGGTCATGCAGGGCACTCAGGTTCCCATCCAGACCACCATCAACAACACCATCAGCATCCAGTACGTGAACGCTGCGTTGACCGTGAGGGTTACGCCCCAGGTGACCGAGGATGGCAACATCTTCCTGGACATCAACGTGGACAACGCGACCCTTGGGACAGTGATGGTTGGCGCCAACCCCACCATCGACACTCAGCGGGCGACCACCCAAGTCCTGGTTCCGGATGGCGGTACGGTGGTCTTCGGTGGCGTGACGATCACCAGTCGCTCCAAGTCGTCCAAGTATGTTCCCTTGCTCGGCAGCATCCCGCTCATCGGAAACCTCTTCAAGAGCAGTAGGGTGCAGGATACAGATCGGGAGTTGCTGTTCTTCATATCACCCAAGGTGTTGGCCGGCTAGCCGCCGGCTGCGCCTTGACCTAAAGTCCACTTACCAGGAGGAGACGTGAGTCTCCTCCTTTTTGTTTCTCGCGATGCACCCACTCTCGCGTCCTCACTCTCTCGCGGCACGGTCAGAGCGGCTGCGGCAGCTCCTGGAGCGGCGCAAGGTCCCTCTCCTGGTGGTTTCCAATCCTGTCAACATCTTCTACCTTACTGGATTTCGGGGGAGCGCGGGGGTGGCTATTTTCGGCCCATCAGAAGCCCTTCTTTGGGTTGACCCGCGTTATACGCAGCAGGCTCGGGAGCAGGCCCCGGGCGTGGAGGTCATCGAGGAGAGGGGCAGCCTTCTTAAGGCGGCGGGCCGCTGGCTGGGGAAGAGGGGGCTGAAAGCGGCCGGCTATGATGACGAGC
>Ga0315268_10008368_pt1 | contig 10816 bp, 9 predicted proteins | sample C1_top_MG_FD_204535 | JGI IMG/M metagenome (GOLD analysis project Ga0315268, IMG submission 204535) | Sediment microbial communities from Yellowstone Lake, YNP, Wyoming, USA - C1_top | ecosystem: Environmental > Aquatic > Freshwater > Lake > Sediment | place: USA: Wyoming | collected 2017-08-01 | reverse complement strand
AGCGGAGCTTGGCGGGATGGGCAAGGGTAAGGGGTTTGTAGCTGAGGCTCCATTAGTTGTATATAACCGCCGGGGAGGCTACATTATCTTGTAGTTTTTTGCTTTACAGCCCCCCCGATTTCATCGTATTTGAAGGGCGGATGCAGCTTAGGAATCTGACTCTTTTCGGGTTCAAGTCCTTCGCGGACAAGACGGCGCTGGATTTCGAGCGTGGGATCACGGCGATCGTGGGGCCGAACGGGTGCGGGAAGTCGAACATCGCCGAGGCGGTGCGGTGGGTTTTGGGCGAGCAATCGGCCAAGGCGTTGCGCGGTGGGGAGATGGCCGACGTGATCTTTAACGGCACGGATGGCCGCAAGCCGCTGGCCTTGGCGGAGGTTTCCTTGACCGTGGGGGGAGTGGACGGCGAACACCTCAAAGCCGCCGGGGTGGAACTGGCCTACGATGAAGTGACGCTCACGCGCCGGGTCTTCCGCGACGGTGGCAGCGAGTATTTCATCAACCGCGCCCCTTGCCGGCTCAAGGACATCCAGCAGTTGTTCCTGGGCACGGGCGTGGGCCGGGCCAGCTACAGCATCATGGGCCAGGGCAACATCACCCAGTTGCTGTCCAGCAAGCCGGAGGATCGCCGGCTGGTGTTCGAGGAAGCGGCGGGCATTACGCGCTTCAAGGCGCAGAAGAAGGAAGCGTTGCGCAAGCTCGAGAGCACCGAGCAGAATCTCTTGCGCTTGAGCGACCTGATCCGCGAAGTCAAGCGGCAGATCGGTTCGCTCCAACGCCAGGCCGGCAAGGCCCGGCGCTATAAGCAGTACCAGCGGGACCTGCAACACCTGGAGACACAACTGGCCCGCCACCAGTTCGACGTGCTGGAGGCCGAGGTCCGCGAGCGTCAGGGGCGGGTGGAGACCTTGCGCCGGGAAATCGAAGGCGCCACGGAGACGGTGTTCCGCGAGGAAAACGAGCTGGCCCGGTTGCGTGAGCGTTTGGCGGAACTGGAACACGCCATCAGCCAATCCCAGCAGCGCGGCCTGGAGTTGAAGGCGGAGTTGGAGCGCCACCAGAGCCGCATTCAATTCAATCAAGAGCGGCAGGGCGAGCTGGCGGCGCAACACACCAGGGCCGTTGATGAGATCGCCGAAGCGCAGGCGCGCCGGCGGGCCGCGGAATCGGAACTCGCCGGCGTGGCGCAACGGCTCAATGGCTCGCTGGCCAAAGTGGAGCAGCAGCGCCAGGGCCTGGCGCAGCGGCAAGCGGCGCTTCAGTCGGTCGAAGACCGTCTGCGGCAGGATCAGGAAGCCCTTCGCCAGGGGCAGGATGAGGCCTTCACGGCGGCGCAGGAACTGAGCCGCGTCCGCAATCAGATCAGCGCGCTTGACCTGCACAAGCAAGGCAACGTGATCCGCCTCGAAAAACTCTCGGCTGAGAAGATTCAATTGGAGGAAGAACGGGCGCGCCTCGAAGCCAGGTTGCAGGAGTTTGCGCGCCACGCCGAGACCGAACAGCAGGACGTGGAGGCGCGGCGGCTCAGCTTGGAAGAACGCCAGCAACGCCTGGGCGAGCTGGAGCAGGAGTTAAGCCGCGCCGGGCAGGAGTTGGACGATCTACAGCAGCGTCAGGCCGAAGCGCGGTCGCGGCTGGGCCTGCTGGAGCAGTTGGAAACCAGCCACGAGGGCTTCGACACCGGCGCCTTGGCCGCGCTGGGCAACGCCCAGAACGTGGTCGGCGCCCTGACCGACCGGATACGCGTGCCCGGCCAGTATGTGGCGGCGGTGGAGGCCGCCCTGGGACACTATCTGCAAGTGGTGTTGGCCGAGCAGCCCGAAACGGCGCATCAGATTCTGGCTGACCTGAGCGCCAACAAGCGGGGCCGGGCCAGCATCGCCTCACTGGCGCTCTGCACGGCTGCCGCGCCCACGGCAGAGGTGCCGGCGGAGCTGGCCAAGCGGGCGGCCGGCCTCCAATGCACGCCCGTGCTTGACGCGGTGGAGGCCGACGCCTCGGTGCAGCCGCTGCTGCGCGGTCTGCTGGGACGGACCCAACTGGCGCCGGATTTGGCGACGGCCACCAGGGCCTGGAGCGCCACCAATGGCCAGTTCGATTTCGTCACCCCGGCGGGGGAGCTGTTGAGCCGGCACGGGGTATTCACGGGTGGGGCCACCAACGGTGCCGCGGGCGCGTCGGCTTCGAGCCTCAGCCGCCGGAACCAGATTGCGGAGTTGCGCGAACAACTGGCGGCGTTGCAGGCCCAAATTGCCGAGGCCAGCCGCCGCAAAGGGACCTTGCACAGCGAACAGACCGCGCTCCAAGCCGGCCTGCAGCAGGCCCAGAGCCAGTTGCGCGCCCAGGAGGTGGCGCTGGCCACGCGGCAGGGCGAGTTCAACGCCTTGCAGAATGCCCTGCGGGTTTTGCACCAAAAGGTTGACACCGTCGTGTATGAGGTCCAGACCCTGGCGGCCCAGCAATGCGAAGGCGACGCGCGGCGGGCCGAATTGGCCGGCCAAGTCGGGCAGTTGGAGAGCCGGGACAACGAGTTGCAGCAGCAGTTGGCCGCGCTGAGCGCCGCTCTCGAAGGGCTGCGCCAGCAACGCGACGCGGCCCAGGCGGCGCTGACTGAGGCGAAGGTGGCGCTGGCAACCGAGGAGCAGGTGTGCGCCGCCTTGCGGAACCAGCATCGCCCGCTGGAACTGCGCCTGGCGGAGTTGGACCAATTGATTGCGCAGCGTTGGACGGAGATTGAGTCCTTTGTGCGGCGCAGAGCCCAGGCCGAAGCCGAAATCCACGAGTCGCAGGGCCAGGTTGAACTGTTGCGGCGCGAGCGTGAACAGCAGAGCTCGGAGGCCGGCCAGTTGGGCGGGCAACGGGAGGGCCTGGCGGGCGAAATCGCGGCGCGGGAAGAGGGCCTGCGCGCCCGGCGCGGCCAGTTGGCCGAACTGCAGGAACAACGCCGCGCGCTGGACGTCGAAGTGGCGCAGCGGCAGGCGTCGGTGCAGAACTTGCGCGAGCGCGTCCAGCAGAAATACCAGGTCAACCTGGATGAGGTGCGCAGCGAGTGCATCCGGATCACCTTTGCCGCCGAGGGCCCGCCGAAGGTGGTGATTCTCACGCCCGAAGAAATGGCGGCGGCGGGCGTGGCGACCGATTGGCAGGCGGTGGCGGAGCAGGCGGCGGCCCTGCAGCAGCGCATTGATGAAATGGGACCGGTGAATCTGGTGGCCATCGCGGAATGCGAGGAGACCGAGCAGCGGCACGAGTTCCTGAGCGCGCAGCACCAAGACTTGGTCAAAGCCAGGGAGCAACTGGTCGAGGTCATCAACCGCGTCAACGCCCAGACCAAGGAGATGTTCATCGAGACTTTCGCCGCGGTGCGGGAAAACTTCCGCGCCCTGTTTGTGGAGGTCTTCGGCGGGGGAAAGGCCGACCTCTACCTGGTGGACGAAGGGGACGTGCTGGAAAGCGGGATCGAAATTGTGGCGCGCCCGCCGGGCAAGCAGCTCCAAAGCATCTCCTTGCTTTCGGGCGGCGAGCAAACGATGACGGCGGTGGCGCTGCTGTTCGCCATTTACCAGGTCAAACCCAGCCCCTTCTGTGTGCTCGATGAGTTGGACGCGCCCTTGGACGAAGCCAACATCGCCCGCTTTGTGCGCCTGCTGCAACGGTTCCTGGCCCACTCGCAGTTTGTGATCATGACCCACAACAAGCGCACCATCGCGATGGCCGACGTGCTCTATGGGATCACGATGCAGGAGCAAGGGGTGAGCAAGATCGTCAGCCTCAAGTTCCACAAGGCCGGCGAGTTGGCGCTCGATCACCCGGCGGCCCCGCTGGAAACGCCGCCGCCGATCACGCCCCTGGAACTGGAAGAAGACCGCGAGCAAAAACCGGAGGAGACGCTCGAAGTCGCGGTGGCGGGGTGAGTCTGGCCGCGCGCTGACCGGGGACCGGGACGCGCGCATTCGCGAACTCACCGGCGAATGCTGGGCCGGCCTTTGCCTCGGCTCTGGCGGCAGAGCTTGCGTTGGGGCTTAATTATCTCGCTCCACTGAGAGCGAGGCCCAGGGAACATTTTGCGGCGTGGCGCGGCAGCTTTTTGACGCCGCACGAGCGAGGACCTCGTGCCCCTCTTTCCCTCAGCCGCCGACCATCTCCCTGACCTGCTTGACAACCTTGGGATGGCGCGTCTTGCCAGAGTGGAACGGCAGCACCACGCGCTCACCCTGCCGCTGATAGATGCGATGACTTCCTTTGGAGCGCACGTGCGCAAAGCCCGCACCCAGCAGCAACCGTTCCGCCTCGGCAGCGGTGAGCCTGGGCAGCTTAGGCATAAGAGAATTCCAAGGACGTGGACAGAACGGTTTTTGCTCCACCAGTCAGCCCTTCCAATTCGTCGGGCGTGAGTGTTTCAAGGTAAAGCTCCGTGGCTTCCCGGAGATTAGCCAGGGCCTCTTCCACAGTGTCACCTTGGGTCTGGCAGCCTTTGAGCTCGGGGCAGTAGGCGTAGTATCCATCCGCATCCCCTTCAATGATGGCCGTAAGCTTGAGCGTCTTCACTGAACGCAACTTATCATGGGCCCTGGCGGCTTCAAAGCCCGAAGTTCGGGATTCGATTAAAGTTGAGCGCGGCCCGGCTCCGGCGTGAGGTCCGGCTGCGGCTGCTTACGGGCACCGGCGCAAGCCGCCCATCACGCGCGCCATGGTGAGCGCGGTTTGGGCGGCTTCAGTGCCGCGATTGTGTTCCTGGCTCAGGCACCGCGCCCGCGCCTGCTCCCGGTTGTCGAGCAAGAGCACCTCGTGCACGACCGGTATCGCGTGGTCAATTTGAAGCCGGGCCAGCGCCTGCGTAATCCCCGTGCCAATCAAGTCCGCGTGGGCCGTCTGACCCCGGATAATCACGCCCAGGCAAATGATCGCGTCAAACGGCGGCGCCTTTTGCCGGGCCAGGAGCGCCGCCACGACCGGTATCTCGAAGGCCCCAGGCACGCGCACCACCTTGACTTTGGCCGCCCCAGCCCGCTTGAGCTGCGCTTTGGCCGCACGCACCAAGGCATCCACATAACGGGCGTTGTAACGCGAAGCAACAATGACGAAACGCCCACCGGCGCCGGGCTGGGATTTGGCTTTGATGGTCTTGAGCATAAGCGGTCACACGTGAAACGTGAAACGTGAAGGCGGATGCTGGATGCCGGATACTGGATGCTGGATGCTGGATGCTGGATGGGCAAGGCGTGATGCGTGATGCGCGAAAAAGTAGTTGCGCGCTGGGAAGGTTTTTGCGTTTCACGTTTCGCGCATCACGTTTCACGTTCAGAGCCAGTGCCCCATTTTCTCGCGTTTGGCGCGCAAGTAGTTGACATTATGTTTGTTTGGTGGCACGCGCAGGGGCACTTGTTCGATAATCTGGAGGCCGTAACCCTCCAGGCCGATTACTTTCTTGGGGTTGTTGGTGAGCAAGCGGATGGTCTTGAGGCCCAGGTCAGCCAGGATTTGCGCGCCCAGGCCGTACTCGCGCAGGTCGGTGGGATAGCCCAGCTTGAGATTGGCTTCCACGGTGTCGTAACCGCGTTCTTGGAGTTTGTAGGCCCGGATTTTCGGCCCCAATCCAATCCCGCGCCCTTCCTGCCGCATATAGACAATCACGCCGCGCCCTTGCGCGGCGACTTGGCGCAAGGCCTGGCGCAATTGCGCCCCGCAATCGCACCGGCGCGAGCCGAACACGTCGCCAGTGAGGCATTCGCTGTGCACGCGGACCAGCACGCCCGGCTGGCCCGCCACTTGGCCGCACACCAGGGCCAAGTGATGCTGGCCGTCGAGCTTGGAACGGTAAAGGTGCAGCGTGAATTCGCCGTATTCGGTGGGCAACTGGACCACTTCCACGCGCTCCACCAACCGCTCGCCCGCCCGCCGGTGCGTGATCAAGGCCGCAATGGCGCAGAGCTTCAAGCCGTGCTTGCGCGCAAACCGGCGCAACGCCGGCAGCCGGGCCATCGAGCCGTCGTCACACATGATTTCGCAGATGACCGCGATGGGGCGGCAGCCGGCCAACGTGGCCAGGTCCACCGCCGCTTCGGTGTGACCGGCCCGCTGGAGCACGCCCCCCGGCTTGCTGCGCAACGGGAACACATGCCCAGGTTGAACCAGGTCCTCCGGCACCGCCGTCGGCTCAGCCATCACCTGGATCGTGCGGGCGCGGTCGGCGGCGCTGATGCCGGTGGTGATGCCACGGGCGGCGTCCACGCTCACCTGGAAATCGGTGCGGAACGTCTCCCGGTTCTGCACGACCATGCGCTCGATGCCCAACTGCTTGAGCCGCTCCGTGGTCGTGGGCACGCAGATGAGGCCCCGGCCGAACCTGGCCATGAAATTGATCGCCGCCGGCGTGACGTGCTCAGCAGCCATGACCAGGTCGCCCTCGTTCTCACGGTCGGCGTCGTCCACGACAATCACCAGCTTGCCTTGGCGGATGTCTGCCGTCACCGACTCGATGGAATCGAACGACTCTCGCTTCATCTCGCGCCCAGACTAAGGCCAAAACGCCTGAATTCCAGCAGCAAATGGGGCGCGTCGTTTTTTCAACGCGCTGCGGCGCTGGCTCAGAACGCCGAAGTGCCCGAGTAGATCCCCTTAAGGTTCATCTTCAACTCCTCCGGCTTGGGGGAGAACCGCAGGGCATCGGCTTCGCTGACTTTGCCAGCCTTGACCAGGTCCACCAGGGCCTGGTTGAAAGTCTGCATGCCGTCCGAGCGCGACGACTGGATGGCGGCGGGGATCTTCGTCGTGTCGCCTTCGAGGATGAGTTTGCGGATGCGGGGGCTGTTGAGCAGGATTTCCAGGGCCGCGGTTCGGCCACCGCCCGTCCGGGGCAGCAGTTTCTGCGACAAGATGGCCCGCAAGCCCAACGAGAGTTGCAGCCGGATCTGCTGGACACGGTCCGAGGGGAACATGTTGATGAGCCGTTCGATGGCCTCGACTGCATCCTGCGTGTGCAGCGTCGCAAACACCAGGTGCCCGGTCTCGGCGGCCGTGAGGGCCACGGTGGCTGACTCCATGTCGCGCATCTCGCCGATCAAGATAACGTCGGGGTCCTGCCGCAACACGTGCTTGAGGGCGGCGGCGAAACTCTGCGAATCCACTGCGATCTCGCGCTGGTTGATGAGCGCCAGCTTGTTCTCGTGCAAAAACTCAATCGGGTCTTCCAGGGTCATGATATGGCAGGCCTGGGTGCTGTTGATGTGGTCAATCATGGCAGCCAGGGTGGTGGACTTGCCGCTGCCGGTCGCGCCCGTCACCAGGACCAAGCCCTCATTGGCCGCCGCAATGTCCTTGAGGACGCCCGGCAGTTCCAGGGTGTCGAGGGAAAGGATCTTCGTGCCAATCGTTCGCAGCACCAGCCCTGGCCGGTTGCGCTGGAAGAAGAGGTTCGCCCGAAAGCGGCCCAGGCCGGGAATGGATAGCGCGGTGTCACAGTCTTTGGCCTGAAGAAACGCGCTGAGCTTGTCCTCGCCCCCCAGCGCCTCTCTGGCCAGCGCCAGGACGTCGGCTTCGGTCAGCGGCGGCATATCGAACCGGCCTAATTCGCCGTCAATGCGGCCGATGGGCACTTCATCGCACTGGAGGTGCAAATCCGAGCCGCGGTTCTCCACCAGGATGCGCAACAGGTCAGCCAGGGCGGGCGTTTGCCTAAGCGGCGCAGCGTTCATGGGCCTCTGCCTAGCATGTCAGGGCGCGATTGTCGAGTCCTGAAAGCTGGGGGCGGAACCGGTCAGTCCCGGCGGCGGAGTGCCCCCGTCCCCGGGGGCAGCATCTTCCCGAGCCGCCAGCGGCCTGGCCTCTTCAACCCCCTGTGGTTCTGTGGTCGGCTGCGCGCGAGGACGTGCTCACCCTGATGCGCCATGACCGGCCAGGAAATGCTGACTGGCTCCGAGAGCGCAAAGCGTTTGGAGTGCGACGGCTTGCCGGCGCTTCTGTACTATCCTGGGCGTAAGAAAGCGGGAGCAAGCTCCCGCACTCCAAACGCTTCGCGGTCGCCAACCGCCGCCGATCCCATTTTCATCGCTTGTAGCGCCGCGCGCGCCACCTTGTCTGGCCCCTTACGGGGCCCACGATTCTCCTGGACTGCCGGCGATGAGTCGCCGCACCCTTGCCGACGGCTCGCCCGCGCGGCGAGCATCCTATGGCCGACTTTGACTCAATTGACGCGATCGTCTCGGGCCTCTGCGAGACCATTTCGGGGCCGGCGGGCGCGCCCCGCGACTGGAACCGGCTGCGCGCCCTCTTTCTGCCTGGAGCGCGCCTGGTCCGCTCCGTGGTGGCTGCCAACGGCCAGCCCCAGGCCGAGAGCCTCACCGTAGAAGAGTTCATTCAAATGGCGGAGGCTTACTTTCGCACCGAGGGCTTCTACGAAAGCGAAATCGCGCGGCGCACTGAGTCATTTGGCGGCATCGCCCACGTCTTCAGCACTTACGCAGCCCGGCTCAGCCCTGACCGAGCGCCTTTTGGCCGCGGCATCAACAGCATCCAGTTGTTCACGGACGGCACACGCTGGTGGGTGGTTAACATGCTCTGGCATGATGAACGGGAGGGCACTCCGATTCCGAGCCGTTACCTTCCCAAACCGCGCCCGCACCCCGGAAAGAACCGGCTTTGAGCCGGCTTCCGATGTCTTTCGCGGAAGCAGAGCAAGCGAGCACACAATCGCCCAACCGCAACGCCCGTCTCGTTTCACCGTTGCGTTCGGTCCGCTTTCCAGCTAGACCGCCCGGCACATGACGTGACATGTCGTCGGACGTGACAAAACACAACGCCCGGGTCCCCAGCCTGCGGCCAGGGGGAGGCGCATGAGCGCGGTGCCGCCCGCCCAGCGGGAACTGGACCGGAAACGGCGGTGGCACGTGCTCCTGCCGCTCTTCGTAGGATCGGTCATCGCCTACCTCGACCGCGTCAACCTCGCTTACGCGGCGCTGACGATGAACCAGGACCTGGGTTTCACCCCGGAGGTCTTCGGCTTGGGCGCGGGCATTTTTTTCGCGGGCTACGTGCTGTTCGAGATTCCGGGCGCCCTCATCGCGGAGCGCTGGAGCGCCCGCCTGTGGCTGGCGCGGATCATGATCAGTTGGGGCCTGGTCTCCTGCCTGATGGCCTGGGTGCGCTCGGCGGGGCAGTTCTACCTCGTTCGCTTCCTGCTCGGCGCGGCCGAGGCGAGCTTCTATCCGGTGGCCTACGCCAGCGTGATCCCGCGCTGGTTCACGCCCGCGGAACGGCCGCGCGCCATCGCCCTCATGCTCACCTCGCTCCAAGTCTCGGCCCTCATCGGCTCGCCGCTGGCCGGTTGGCTGCTCACACTGCAGGCGTTTTCGCTCAAAGGCTGGCAGTTGCTCTTCATCGTCGAAGGCGTCCCCGCCCTGGTTTTCGGGAGCCTCATCGCTTTTTGGCTCAAGGATTGGCCGAAGGACGCGCCGTGGCTTTCGGAGGCGCAGAAGGCCAGCCTCGCCGAGGCCCACGCGCGCGAAGTCGCCGAACGGCGCGCCCGGAAGCACTACACCGTTTGGCAGGCGCTGACCGACAAGCAAGTCCTCAAGCTCTGCCTGACCTACTTGCTCTGGATCACCGGCTTCTGGGGCTACAACTACTGGATGCCCACGGCGCTGCAAGAGGCCTCGGGCTGGTCGAGCCTGCGCCTCGGTTGGCTGATCGTCATTCCGATGAGCCTCGCGCTGGCCGGCATGGTGTTCAACGGGTATTCCTCGTCACGGACCGGGGAGAAACGCTGGCACGGGGCGGTCCCGATGTTCCTGGCAGCGCTCGGCCTGGGCCTGGGCACTGGTTTCACCGACCCGTGGGGGATTTTCGCCAGCCTCTGCCTGGCGGGGATTGGCGTTTATGCCGCCTTCGGGGTGTGGTGGTCGTACCCCACTACTTTCCTCACCGGCGCGGCGGCGGCAGGGGCCATTGGGCTCATCAACTCCTGCGGCAACATCGGCGGCTACTTGGGGCCGTATCTCACGGGCCTGATCAAGTCCCTCACCGGCGCGTTCCAAGGCGCCTACCTCTGCCTGGCGGCCTCCCTGCTGGCGGCCGGCGTGCTGATGTTGACGCTCCGAAGGCCGGGGCGGCGACGCGAAGCGTGATGCGTGATGCGTGAAACGTGAGGCGTAATGGGCTGCCCCTGTTCGTCCGTGCTCGTCCGTGCTCGTCCCTGCCCGTCCGTGTGAAGCGTGATGCACGGCTTCAGCTCATGGCCACCGAAGCCCGCACAATCCGGTCCCGGATCAACCCGGCAAACTCACTCGGCCCAGCGTAGTACCAGCCCAGATGCACGCCGCACTGGCGGCACAGACAATAGGACCACGCGTGACCGGGAAACCAAGTGTCTTCCAACGTCGGCACACCGGCCCGTCGGCAGCCGATTGTCCGCGAGAACGTCACGATGTGGAACCGGATGCCGTCGGGGTTCTTGAACAAGAACTCGCTCTGGCCGTCCGGCGAAAACCGGTCCCTCTCACTGGCCACGCGGTTCAGACACCAAGCGCAAAGCCAGTCATTGGCCGGATCGCCCTGGCTTGGGCGCGGGCGCACGCGCACGCGGGTCCGGACTTCAGGCGCCGCAACCTCCACCGCGCCCGCTTCGACGCCGACCATCGCTTGCACCACCGAACTCATCCGCACCATTCTGCCAGAAAACCCGCTCAAGTCCATGTTACAGAAGCAAACGAAGGAAACGAAGGGAGCTTGCTCCCGCTTTCGCTGGCGGCGGACATTCGCGGCGGGAGCCGTTCTCTTTCTCCCGGCTGCCGTAGTTCTGGAGGATGTTCAGCCCATTTTT
>Ga0315268_10008367_pt1 | contig 10817 bp, 10 predicted proteins | sample C1_top_MG_FD_204535 | JGI IMG/M metagenome (GOLD analysis project Ga0315268, IMG submission 204535) | Sediment microbial communities from Yellowstone Lake, YNP, Wyoming, USA - C1_top | ecosystem: Environmental > Aquatic > Freshwater > Lake > Sediment | place: USA: Wyoming | collected 2017-08-01 | reverse complement strand
CGGTTCGCGGCACTGCTGTCCGCGGCCGCGATCCTCGTGGCGGCCTGCGGCTCGGCCGCGACGCCTGTCCCGACTGCGGCACCCACGTCGGCCCCGTCGATCGGTGCGACTGCTGCGCCGGCCACTCCGACGCCCGCCCCCACGATTGACCCGAACTCGCTGCTGGGCAAGATCCTGGCCTCGGGCAAGGTCCGCATCTCAACCGACCCGAACTACGCGCCGTTCTCGTTCCTTGACCCGGCCACCAACACCTTTGACGGCTTTGACAACGCGACGGCCGTCGAGGCCGTGAAGCGCCTGTCAAAGGTCGTCGGCAAGGACCTCACCATCGACTGGCAGACCCCCAACTGGGACCTGATCACCGCAGGCAGCTGGGGCAACCGCTGGGACATCTCCGTCGGCTCCATGTCGGTCACCAAGGGCCGCATGAAGGTCGTGGACTTCGTCAACCCGTACTACTACGACTTTGGCTCGGTTGCGGTCCCGACTGCGTCCACCGCACAGAAGGTTGCCGACCTCGCCAACGCCAAGTGGTGCGTCGGCGCATCGACCACCTACGAGCAGTGGCTCAAGGGCACCCTCGAGATTGTTGACCCGAACATGCTGCCGGTCCCGGCGGGTGCTGATGTCACCTCGCTGCCCACCGACAACGAGTGCGTCCAGGCCGTCGCGGCCGGCCGCAAGTTCGACGCCCTCGCCGCCAACGAGAACAGCCTCGCCAACGGCGTGAAGAACAAGGCGCCCATTCGCATCCTGCCGGACGTGACGTTCACGATTTCCGTGGCGTTCGCCCTTGACCGCAGCGGCGCCTCCGACGCCGAGCTCCTGCCGCTCCTGAACAAGATCGTGGACGACATGCATGCCGACGGCACGCTGACCGCGCTCTCGATGAAGTACCTGCAGAAGGACGTCACGGCCAAGCCGTAACGCGAACCTTGCGTGGGCCCCGCCGCCGCGTGGTGGCGGGGCCCAATGCTTCCACCTGACCGCTTGAGACTGGGAGAGGCCGATGTCGTTCGGGTCTGGCGGCGCCCCCGCGGCCCAAGGGCTGCCCGATCTGGGCGCGCTGATTACCACAAACCAGCGGACCCGCGCAGTTGCGTGGCGAGCGCAGTTCATGCTGGTCTGGCTGATCATCCTGTCCGGTCTTGTCGCGTTCATCCTGTTCACGATCAAGCTGGACGCCCAGTTCCTGGTCAAGGTCATCCCGTTCATCATCGGCGGCGCCGGGATGACCATCCTGGTGTCCTTCTTCTCCATCGCGATGGCCATCATCCTGGCGTCGCTCGGCGCCCTCGGCCGTCTCTCGCGCAACCCCATCGCCAACGGTGTCGCCAGCTTCTACGTGTCGCTGGTCCGGGGCACGCCGCTGCTGCTCCAGATCTACTTCATCTACCTCGCCCTGCCGCAGGCGGGGATCGTGCTGCCGGAGTTGATCTGCGGGATCATCGCGCTTGGCTTCAACTACGGCGCGTACATGACCGAGATCTTCCGGGCCGGGATCCAGGCCGTGCCGAGCGGGCAGACCGAGGCCGCCGAATCCCTGGGGATGAGCGGCCGCACGACCTTCATGCGGATCATTGCCCCCCAGGCGTTCCGCATCGTCACGCCGGCCATCGGCAACGACTTCATCGCGATGCTCAAAGACTCCTCGCTGGTCTCGGCGATTGGCGTGCAGGAGCTCCTCTGGAAGGCCCAGGCCGCCGGCCGGCCCACGTACCAGTCCATGCAGACGCTGATCGTCGCGGCGCTGGTCTACTGGCTGATGACGCTCGCGTTCTCGTACTTCCAGGGCCGCCTTGAGCGCGGCATGGCCTCGGCCGACCGCGGGAAGGGATCCGTCCAGTGAGCGCGATGCAGCCGAACACGCTGTCCGGGGCAAAGAGCACCGCCACCGGTGATCTCGTGCACGTGATCCATCCGGCGGAGGTCCCCGGCGCCCTCGTCAAGCCCGGCGCCGAGCCCATCCTCAAGGCCACGGCAATCCAGAAGTACTTCGGGGCGAACCACGTCCTGAAGGGCTGCTCGATGACCGTCTACCCGGGCGAGACCATCACGATCCTCGGCCGCTCAGGCTCGGGCAAGAGCACGTTTCTGCGCTGCCTCAACTTCCTTGAGGAGCCCAGCGCGGGCGTTGTGGAGATCCACGACAAGCGCGTCATCAGCAATCCGCTGGCGCCGCGCTCCAAGGCCGTGCAGGAGGACATCCGCCAGCTCCGTCTGCGCGCCGGCATGGTGTTCCAGGAGTTCAACCTCTTCCCGCACCTCTCGGTGATCCGGAACCTCATCGAGGCGCCCGTCCACGTGAAGCACGTGCCGGTGGCCGAGGCGACCGAGATTGCCGAGTCCTACCTTGAGAAGGTGGGGCTGATCGAGAAGCGCAACGAGTTCCCAGCACGACTCTCGGGTGGCCAGCGCCAGCGCGTGGCGATTGCCCGGGCGCTCACCATGCAGCCCGACGTGATGCTCTTCGACGAGCCCACGTCTGCGCTTGACCCCTCGCTTGTCGGCGAGGTGCTCAAGGTCATGGAGAGCCTCGCCCACGAGGGCCGGACGATGATCGTGGTCACCCACGAGATGTCGTTCGCGAAGGAAGCGGCCGACCGCGTCTACTACATGGACGAGGGCGAGTTTGTCGAGGTGGGCCCATCCGAGCAGGTGCTGGGCGATCCCCACGACGAGCGCACCCGCAAGTTCCTGAGCCGTTTCCTCAACGTCTGAGGGAGCCGCCACCGCGCCGACGTCGGCCAATCCCTCCCGGCCCCGCGGTTCACCCGGTGTGTCATCGCGCGCACGCCGGAGCGGATCGGCTCGTCCAGCGGGTTAGCCCGCGCAGGAGGACCCGCGGGTCATGTGTCGTGCCGGAAGTGACCCACGTGGTGAGTTCCTGCGCGCTATGACTCACGGGGTGGGCCGCGCGGACGCGACACCGAAGGAGCTCTGCCGGTTGGCGGGGCCCCTTCCCGTATCATCGGGGCATGGCCACGCTCTCCCGCGCCGACGTTCAGCATGTGGCGCATCTCGCCCGCCTTGGGGTCACCGAGGCGGAGCTTGTTGCGCTTGAGGGCCAGCTCAACCACATCCTTGAGCAGTACGCAAAGCTCGCCGAGCTGGACACTGACGCGATCCCGCCCACCGCGCAGGTGATTGAGCTCGAGACGATCCTGCGCGACGACGTGGTTCGGCCCTCGCTGGACCCGGCGGCGGTCCTTGCGAACTCGCCCGAGCGCGACGGGGACTTCTTTGTCGTTCCGGCCATTCTGGGCGGGGACTGAGGCCGTGGCCGACGACACCGCGCCCGACGCCCTAACGGAGCTCTACGCGCACGACATGGCCGACGCTCTCCGCTCAGGCTCTGTGTCTGCCCGTGAGCTTGCCGCCGCACACCTGGCCCGAACCCACCGCACAGACCGCGGGCTGCACGCCTGGTTGTCGATTGACGACGAGCGGGCGCTTGCCGAAGCCGATGCAGCCGATGCCCGGCTGGCCGCCGCCCGTGCCGAGGGGTCAGCTGCCGTTGCCGCGCTCCACCCGATGCACGGCGTGCCCGTGGCGCTCAAGGACCTCGTGTCGGTCCGCGGCGGGCAGGCGACAGCGGGCTCGCGGATCCTTGAGGGGTACCGCGCCCCGTACGACGCCCACATCACCGAGCGCCTCCGGGCGGCTGGCGCCGTGATCCTGGGCAAGACCAACATGGACGAGTTCGCGATGGGCTCCTCCACGGAGCACAGCGCCTATGGCCCAACGTCCAACCCGTGGGACCTCGGCCGCGTTCCGGGCGGCTCGTCGGGCGGATCGGCTGCTGCGGTTGCCGCGTTTCAGACACCCGTCTCCATCGGCACCGACACCGGCGGCTCCATCCGCCAGCCCGCGTCCATGTGCGGCATCACCGGGATGCGCCCCACCTATGGGCGCGTGAGCCGGTACGGGATCGTGGCCTTTGCCTCAAGCCTGGACCAGGTTGGCCCGTTTGCCCGTGACGCCCGCGATGCCGCGGCGCTGCTCCACGCCGTTGCGGGTCACGACGAGCGCGACTCCACCTCGGCCGCGATCCCGGTGCCGGACGATCTGCTGACGCTGCCGACTGACGATGACGAGGCCGCCGCATGGCTGCGCGGCAAGCGCTTCGGGCTGCCAAACGAGTACTTTGTGAGCGGGATGGAGCCGGGTGTCGAGGCGCGGATCCGCGAGGCGGTCGCGGCGCTTGAGGCGGCGGGAGCCATCGTGGAGCCCGTGAGTCTGCCGCACACAGACTACGGGCTGGCCGCGTACTACATCGTGGCGCCGGCGGAGGCGTCCTCAAACCTTGCCCGGTATGACGGTGTGCGCTTTGGCCACAGCGCCCGGGGTGGCGGCGATTACCTCTCCGACTACCTCGCGACGCGCGGCGGCGGGTTTGGCCCAGAGGTCAAGCGCCGGATCATGCTAGGCACCTATGCGCTGTCCGCGGGCTACTACGACGCGTTTTACCTAAAGGCGCTCAAGGTCCGCACGCTCATCAAGCGGGACTTTGACCTGCTCTGGGGTCAGGGGTTTGACGCCCTCGTCGCGCCCACCGCGCCGTCGGTGGCCTTCAAGTTTGGCGCCAAGACCGCGGACCCCGTCGAGATGTACCTCACCGACGCCTGCACCCTGCCGGTGAACATGGCCGGGCTGCCGGGGATCTCGATCCCGTGCGGCCTGTCGGACGGGCTGCCGGTGGGGCTGCAGTTCATCGGCGCGCCTTGGTCTGAGGCCGAACTGTTCCGCGCCGCGCGTGCGTACGAAGGCGTGACGGCGGGTGCCGCATGGCGCAAGATGTCGCCAAGCGGGTTGGCAGCGTTGGAGGATCCGGGGGTGCCGACCCCGGCGCAGCGCGCCGCGCGCCACTGAAGGGGAGGGGACGATGCGCAACCGACACGCCGTCACCGTGCTGACAGTCCTGCTGCTCGTGATGTCGCTGAGCGCCTGTGGCAGCGTGACGGCCACACCGGTGAGCCAGGCGCCTGCCCCAGGCCCTGTGGATGCCAAGCTCTTCAAGATCCAGCCCCTCGCGATCCTTCGCTCGGTTCCTGGGGGCGCTGCCTGCGTCGAAGGGACGCTCGGTGGCAGCAGCAGCAGCACCGGCGGCAACGGCACCTTCCATGCCCTGAGCGACTTCACGTGTCAGCGCGTCGGCAATGACCGTGAGGTCTACTTCGCGTTCGCCGACGCCTACGCGGCGGCGCTTCGGACCGCCGGGGCAACTGTGTCCGGCGGGTGGTCCTCGTCTGGAGACGCCACCCAGCCCATGGAGCAAGGCTGGGATGTCGTCGGGAACACGCGAGCCGGCGCGGCCCGGCTGATCGCCGAGAACGGCGTCGGCACGTTGCGGCTGTTCATCAGCCTCGACTTGCGGGCTCCCTGAGCAAGTCGCTCATCCCACACGGTCGATGTCGTACCCTTCGCGCATGACCGAGCCGACCCCCCGCGCGCCGCTTGCCGAGCGCGCGCTTGCCCAGCGTGTTCTCGCCGTGCCGCCGTCCGGCATCCGCCGCTTCTTCGATATCGCGGCAACGATGCAGAACGTCATCAGCCTTGGCGTGGGCGAGCCCGATTTCGACACGCCGCGCGAGATCATCGAGGCAGGCGTTGAGAGCCTCCGAGAGGGCCGCACGCACTACACGTCCAACTACGGGACGCTGGAGCTGCGCCGGGCGCTCTCGGATCACCTGTTCCGCCTGTACGGCGTCCGGTACAACCCCACCAACGAGATCCTGATCACCGTGGGCGCGTCCGAGGCCGTGGACCTCGCGCTGCGGGCGACCTGCGACCCGGGCGACGAGATCATCCTCCACGAGCCCAGCTACGTTGCCTATGTGCCGGCGGTGGTGTTCGCGGGCGGCACCGTGGTCCATGTCCCAACGCGGTACGAGGACGACTTCGCGCTTGATCCTGCCGTGGTGGAGGCGGCGATCACGCCCCGGACCAAGGGTCTGTTCCTGGGCTATCCGGCCAACCCCACGGGCGCCGTCCTCACCGATGCGCAGCAGGACGCCCTCGCCGACATCGCCCGGCGCCACGACCTGCTGGTGTACAGCGACGAGATCTACGACCGCCTCGCGTATGGCACGTATCGCCATCGCGCGTTCAGCTCGCTGCCGGGGATGTTTGAGCGGACCATCCTCATGGGCGGCTTCTCAAAGGCCTACGCCATGACCGGGTGGCGGGTAGGGTGGCTCTGCGCGCCGGCGCACCTGCTTGAGGGCATCGTCAAGGTCCACCAGTACGGGATCATGTCGGCGCCGTCCACGGCGCAGGATGCGGCCCTGGTGGCAATCACCGCGGGCGAGCCCGCCGTTGAGATGATGCGCGCAGAGTACGACCGGCGTCGCCGGCTGCTCGTTGACGGTCTGAACCGGCTCGGTCTCCCCACGTTTGAGCCGCGCGGCGCGTTCTACGCCTTCCCCAACATCACCTCAACTGGCCTCACGTCCGACGAGTTCGTGGAGCGCTTGATCCAGGAGGAGGCTGTCGCCTGCGTCCCGGGCAACGCGTTTGGCCCGTCGGGCGAGGGTCACGTGCGGATGTGTTACGCCACCAGCTACGAGAAGCTTGAAGAGGCGCTGGGGCGCATCGAGCGGTTCCTTGGCAGACTCAAGGCGGAGCAGGCCGGCTGAGGCTCAGCGCGAGGTTGTGACCTTCGCCCCTTCCCGAGGGGGCCAGAGGACGCGCAACCTTCGGCGATCCGGCGTCTGCGGCGTCCGAGCCGCGGGCACCACCGGGTGATGGAGGTCCGCCATGACCCGAGCGCTCGTCGTCCACCACGACATCGATCTTGCCGATCAGGAAGTGGAATCGCTGCGCCGCTTCGGCTATGAGGTGGATCAGTGCAGCGGGCCTACGGCCAACACATGCCCGGTGCTCAACGGCATCCGGTGCGCGATGGCCGACAGGTCGGACGTGCTCGTCTACGACGCGTTCGCTGACGGCGACATCGATGGCGCGCAGCGTCTGATCGCGGAGCTGCGCCGCGTCCACGTCGCCGTTCCCATCGTGCTCACGTTCCCAGGTGTCGGGATGACGGGCTTCGACGACGAGCCGGCCCACGGTGTTGTCCCCATGTACGGCCAGCCCACTGGCGCCAACCTGCACGCCGCCATCCAGCAGGCGATCGCCGAGCTGCATCCCGTCGCCTAGCGACACCCTGAACAGAGATGCCCGACTTGTTCTTGCGTCGGGTGCACTAACGGTTGCGCGCCGAGACACTTCGCACACGGGCAAAAGGCGTGTTCCGTCGCCCGACACATCAACGCAACAAGTCGTTCGCGCGGCGTAAGAACTGTCGCAACGCGGAACCGTAGGTTCGTCGGGTGGAAGAACCCGGCCTTAGCAGCAGGCGATCGCCGACCTGCATCCCGTCACCTGACCCCGAGGGGCGCCTGTGCGAAACTCACGGGCGATGAGCGACACCACCCGGACCGCGCCGCGCACCGCGGCTGAGGCCGTCCTTGAGCGGTATGAGGCCGTCATCGGCATCGAGATCCACTGCCAGCTGCGGACCGCGTCAAAGATGTTCTGCGGCTGCTCCACGGCCTACGACGGGGCGGCGCCAAACACCCACTGCTGCCCCGTCTGTCTGGGTCTGCCCGGCGCCCTCCCGGTCATCAACCGCCAAGCGGTCGAGTACGTCATCGCCACCGGCGTCGCCATCGGGGCGCAGGTCCCGGAGCGCACCCAGTGGGAGCGCAAGAACTACTTCTACCCGGACCTCCCCAAGGGCTACCAGATCAGCCAGTACGCAATCCCGCTTGCAGCTCATGGCGAGTTGGCCATCGAAACCTCGGCTGGTCCGTTCACAGTGGAGATCACCCGAGCACACCTCGAGGAGGACACGGCGAAACTCCTCCACGGGGAGGGCGGCGGGGCCGATCGAACAACGCTTGTGGACTTCAACCGCTCCGGCGCGCCGCTCATGGAGATTGTCACCGAGCCCACCATCCGCACCGGGGAGCAGGCCCGTCGCTACGCCGAGGAGCTCCAGCAGCTGCTCCGCGCCATCGGCGTGTCCGATGCCGATATGGAGCGCGGCCAGATGCGCGTGGAGGCCAACGTCTCGCTGCGGCCGCGGGGGACCAAGCCCTTCGGGACGCGGGTTGAGGTCAAGAACATGAACTCGTTCCGCTCGGTGGAGCGGGCGATCGCCTACGAGATTGAGCGCCAGGGGAGGGCGCTGGACACCGGCGAGCCGCTGTTTATGGAGACGCGCGGCTGGGACGACGGCCGCCAGCTCACGTACCGGATGCGCTCCAAGGAGACATCCGACGACTACCGCTACTTTCCGGAGCCGGACCTGCCCCCGCTGCGCGTTGCCGCCGGCTGGGTGGACGCGGTCCGCGCCGCGCTCCCCGAACTGCCCGCCGCCCGCCGTGCACGGTATGCGTCGCTGGGTCTGGGCGCGTATGACGCTGCGGTGATCACCGCCGACCCGTCGATGACCGCGGCGTTTGAGGCGATTGCGGCCGCGGGGGAGGCGCCCGCCAAGGAGGTCGCAAACTTCGTCACCGGTGCCCACGCGAAGGCGCTCAAGGCCGGCACCGCAAACGCCGCGGGTACTGCAGGCGCGTCAACACCGGCGGGCATCGCTGCGCTCCTCGCTGCCATCGCCGGCGGCGCCGTCACCCGTCAAACGGGCCGCGAATTGCTGGATCGCCACCTCGGCGCGGGAACACCCGCGGAGGCGCTGCTTGCGGCTGCCGGTCCTGACCCCATCTCGGACGACGGCGCACTCCTCGCGCATATTGATGCAGTCATCGCCGCCAACCCGCGCGCGGTGGCGGACCACAAGGCCGGCAAGCCCGTGGCGGGCTTCCTCACGGGTCAGGTCATGAAGGCAACCGGCGGTGCCGCCAACGCGGCCCGCGTCACGACGCTCGTCCGCGAGCGCCTCGATCAGGAGGGCTGAACGCTTGGGTCCGCTGTCGCTGGTGCTGCTTGTCGTGGGTGTCGCCCTGATCGTGGTGGGCACGCGCCGGTTCATGCCGCCATATCGGCGGTACCAGGCCCTCCAGGAACAGGATGCCAACGTCGCACGCTATGAGGCTTGGCGTGGTGGCGCCCGGCCTGACGCCAAGACCGGAGCCTCTGTGGCCATGGCGGTGTTGCGTCGCCAGCTGCAGATGAGTGGGCTGATCGTGATCGGGGGCTTCGCCTGCGTGGCGGTGGGGTTCGTCCTGCGCTGATCATGGCTGCTGCGACCGCGCTGACGGCCGCCGACGGCTCGCTGGCGTCGCACCGCCGCCCGGGCCAGCATCCCCGATGCTAACGGGCAGCAGACGTCGCGCCGAACCCCTGGCGGCGCCACACTGGCGTCCAAGATCCTGGCCGTTGCGACCCGCCCAGCATCCCCGATGCTGCAGGCGCTGCCAGCCCGCGGAGGAGCGGCCTTTGGACGCGAGCTTGCGCGCTCCCGAACGCAATCACGCGTGCCGCTAGCATGCCCGGTGCTGAGGCGGCGGGTGGCGCGGCCTTGACGCCCGTGCGGCGCGAGGCATGGAGTTGGCCGATGTATGCAGGGAAGGCGTGACGATGACCGAGCACCAAGACGACTTGCGCGAACCGCGGTTTGACGGCGTCCTTGGTGCCAGGAGCAACATCGGCCTGCCCCTGGTGCGGACCCTGTCGGACGACTACCGGGATCGCGCTGAGCCTGTTGAGTCCGATAGAGTGCCGCCGCCCGCGCCGTCAGGGATGATCGGGCGGCGGAGCATGTGGATCCGCGGGCTCGCGTGCGCCCGAGCTGACCGCTAGCGGGCTGCAGCCTCGTCAGCCCGTCGCAGTGCCGCCGCCGTCACCGGGCCATACGCTGCGTCAGGGAGTGGTCGCCGCCACGCTGTTGCCGCGGCGCCAGCCGCCTTGCCGGCCTCGACTGCCGCAAGCACATCGCGCCGCATTCGCCATGAGGCGAGGAACGCAGCCACAAACGCGTCGCCGCAGCCCACGGTTGTGCCCAAGACGGGGCGCGGCACAACCGGGACCGTGACATCGCCGATGCCGCCCGGCCGCCCGTCCAGCACCAGGACGCCGCGTGATCCAAGCGTCACAACGATCAGCCGCCCGAGGTCGTGCGCTACTCCGCGGATCCCGTCCACCACTGGATCATCGACAGCGCCGGGCCAGCCCACAAAGCCGACATCGACAGCCCGCATCGTCTGCGCCATCCGCTCGACCGTGTAGTGCCGAAAGCCGAGGAAGTCCGCGGTGACCTCGGGCCCCTCGCCGCGTCGCACGACGCCTGCCGCACGGAGCCGCTGCAGTTCGCGGATGGCGCCTTCCACCAGCACCAGATGCACCGAGGGTGCGGTGGCGATCAGCACCTCCTCGGCCGGCGTGGACGCGAAGTCCGACCAGACGCCCTCGACAAAGTTGTCCATGTGCGGCTGGAGGTCTGGCTGGATGGCGATGTCGATCGACGCCGACGCGCCCTGCCCAACCAGCTCCGGTGAGGCGCTGATCCCGTGGCGGGTGAGGAAGTCCGTGAACACCGTCGGCTGGTCATCGCCAACCCGGCTGACCAGCGTGAAGGGCATGCCCGTCTGCGCCCAATGCCACGCCATGTTGAGGATGCCGCCGCCGGGCAGGACGAGGTTGCGCCCGGTGTAGATGTCGAGGCTCAAAGCACCAAGCAGGACGGGCGCGGCGACCGGCATCGCCACGGGCTAGAGACCGTCGAGCGGGGCAGACCGGCGCTCACCGAGAGCGAGGAACCGGTCGTATCGCACCTCGACCACCTTGCTCATCTGCCAGAACGCCTCAACCGAGAGGTGCGCGCAGCCCTCGGCGTGGTACCAGTCCTGACG
>Ga0315268_10008366_pt1 | contig 10817 bp, 11 predicted proteins | sample C1_top_MG_FD_204535 | JGI IMG/M metagenome (GOLD analysis project Ga0315268, IMG submission 204535) | Sediment microbial communities from Yellowstone Lake, YNP, Wyoming, USA - C1_top | ecosystem: Environmental > Aquatic > Freshwater > Lake > Sediment | place: USA: Wyoming | collected 2017-08-01 | reverse complement strand
CTCTGCCTGCACTGTCAACGATTCCAGGGTCCGGCTTAGAATATCTGCAGGCTCTTTGTAATTTGGGATAACAACAAGGTGGTGGACTATTTTATCGGAGACAGCCTCATGCCCGGATAGATCGCTCATTTGGATTGCACCCACCCTCTTTTCCGTCTCCCATATTTTAACCATCCCCACCAGGTAAAAAATCGTGAGAGCAATAAAGCGGACCATCATGTAAATCGCAATCAGGCGAGCCACGTTCAACAGAAGATCCCTCGCCACCACAAAGCTAGCAAAACAAAAAATAAGCACACCCCAGGAGAGCATTCCTAACACTTTATAGCTGAAATGCTTCGGATCGGGGTTGGCATGCAGGTTGTTGGATTTAATGCGGTTGGAATGGATCGTCATAGTCCTGTTTTGATTTTAATTCCATTTATTCGATTGAGTTGGCATACAAAACGATCAATGAACTAATTATAGTTTCTTCATCACCACAGTAATAGGGATGCCAATGATTCTTTTAGTGAGAGTAGTTGCAGAGATGCTCAACGCGTAACCCATCCATTTCTCCCCATCCTCCTAAATTGCACACTAGCTGGGTTTTCCACCCAATTAAAAAAGACCCTAAAGGTACTCAATACATTTAAGGTCTCCCTGTAGTGCCCCAAACGGGATCTGTTCCGAACCACACCCTTCCCTGATAACAGGGGAAAATGTGAAATTTATGGCACCATTTCCTCGATCCAATGCACCCAACTTGGTCGGCTATCCTGGAGTGCGTTGAACAAGCGCTTATCAGCAGTCCAAAAGCCACACTCCAGCGTCTGAGCCAGCACAAGGTAGTAACTGTCATAAACCGAAGCGCGCTTTAGTTGGATAGTCCAATGAAAGGCGGCAAGGTTTTGATCGGCATCAGGGACAAACAGGCGCACACCCAACGCATCCAGTTCTTCAAGCGCTTGGAGCGCCTCGCCCTCAGTGATTGCTCCAAAATGGACCGACTTGGCGATGGCAGAAGTAGTTTCATACGCCCACAGCGCTGGTGCAGCAGGTTGAACTTCGATGAAGGTTTGTACAAGTTCAAGGCAATAAGTCTGGAGTGGGTTCGGAAGAACAGCTTTTACCGCTACACTTGCATCAATAACGACCAGACTGTTGATCATCACAACTCCAGATCCTGGCGGGAGGCCTCCAGGATGGTATCCACATCCACTGGCTTGCCGCGGCGTATTTCGATCCTGCCGGATAAAGCCCGGGTATCGGCCAGCCATTTTTGGATGTCGGTGGCGCGGCCGTCGCTTTTGAGCAGGTGTTCGTAATCCTGCATGCTGACCAGGGCGGCTTTGGGTTTACCGCGGGAGGTGAGAATGATTCGCTCACCTGCATAGGTGACACGGTTGACAAGTTCGGAGATATCACGCTTAATTTGTCCAATGCTTATACGGGGGTTGTTCATCCATCAGCTCCTTGTTGTAATATCAGGATATTGCAATTATACCATGTTTGTTTTTTTTTTGCCAAGTTATCAATGATCGATGTGTAGCTCATCCAGTTTTCCCCTCTGTTCAAAACGCAAACCAGCCAGGAATTCCTGGCTGGTTTTATCCGAAATTTGTGCCCCAAACGGGATCTGTTCCGAACCGCACCCTTCCCTGGAATCAGGGGAAATAAGTTACAACAGGGTTACGTTTTCATGAATCTAATCTAATCCTATCAAAACGTCAAGGAATGCCAGTGTTACCTATTGCAAAGCCATACTGATTTTTAAAATCGGTTCATAATCGCTTGGCCACAGGTCCGACTTCTGCCAGGCTCACCCATAAAAGACCTCCTGACCGTTGCTTTTGTCAGAAGGTCTTATTGATACGGGAGACTGATCACTAAGAATATGATCGGTCATTACCCTTCAACCTCGATGCGGTCCACCAGGATCTGCGAACTGTTGTAATCAGGTACATTACTAAATAATGTGCCATACAGATGAACGATCTTGCCACTGTAACGCAGCGCCTCGATCTGAGTTTGTACTGCCGGATCCTGGGAATCGATGCCGAAGTAGATGATCTGACCGTTGGTCCATAACTCAAAGTAGTCATCATACTGCGCACCGGGCGGCGTACTCTTGATGACACCCCGCCAATCAGTGATTACTTCAGAAGTACCGGGTGGCATATAACCGCCTGAGCCTTGCACTCCCTCCTCGATGCGATCCACCTGGATCTGTGATCCGTTGACGTCAGGCATGTTGCTGAATAATGTGCCATAGAGATGAATGATCCTGCCGCTGTCACGCAGTGACACGATCTGGGCCTGGACAGCCGGGTCCATCGAATCGATGCCAAAGGAGATATAAGTCTGTCCAAGGTACTGCCGCTCAAAATAGTCATCATACTGCGCCCCGGCCTCCGTGCTCTTGATGACACCCCACCAGTCAGCGATCTCTTCGCTGGTGCCTGGTGGCATGGTACCGCCATTGGCATTTGTGGTTGCCTCAACGGTCAGGACAGGGGTTGGGATGATCGGGGCTGCGGGGGAACACTCGCCCCGGAAATAAGCCCACTCATCACAAGTGCTACCGTCCGGAAAAATACATACTCCGCTCTGGCTGCCATCCTCAGCCGTTTGAATCTCAAGTGTGTTCCCGTTCTGCTCGCAATGGACCGAGGCGGGATTGGCCATATTCAACACAGGATTGCCCGTCGCAGCAGGTTCAGGTGTCTCGATTTGAAATGTTGAGCAGGCTGTCAGTGCCAACAATAGGATCGTGATCGTCAAGATTTTTTTCATTTTTTCCTTCTTTCTGATAAAGTAATTGGTTTAAGGGGTTAGTTTAATTTGTGCGTTATTTCACATAGACGATTGAGAATTAATTTTGTTCCTTTTCTTACTCACCTCCTTCAACTTCTAGTTGAATTACATGGATCATCAGGCCACACTTATGACAACTTTTCCCTTGGGATGTACTTTCTCAAAGTACCAGAAAGCTTCAGCAGTTTTTCTTAGGGGGTAACACCCATCGATAACCGGTACGATCTTCTCAGATTCAAGAAGTTCTTCTATAAATTCTAGGTCTTTTTGGCTTTGTACCAACGACTCAACGTATGCTTTCTGACCTCCAGACTTTGAACCCCGTCGTCCCTGTCTCCCAGCCTGGATGAGTTGCAATATTGAGCCACCCGCAACAACATAGCTTCCTTCAGGTTTTAATGCACGTAGATAATCTGAAATCGGATGATATCCGTTCACAGCCAGGATCAGGTCGTACTGCAGCCCGTTCTGGGTGAAATCTTCTTTCTGGTAATCGATGACATGATCTGCTCCAAGCGAGCGCACCATGTCCAGATTCCTCGTGCTGCACACCGCGGTGACTTCAGCCCCAAACGCTTTGGCGATCTGCACCGCAAACGTCCCCACGCCGCCAGAAGCGCCATTGATCAAAACCTTTTGCCCGGGCTGAATGTTACCGTTGTCACGCAGGCCCTGCAAAGCGGTCATCGCCGCCAATGGTACCGCGGCAGCCTGCTCGAACGTCAGATTGGCCGGTTTCAGCGTGATCATATTTTCTTTGGCGCAGACATACTCGGCGAAAGTGCCGCGACCAGTTGCACTGGGCAAGTACCCAAAAACCTCGTCGCCTGGCCTGAAATGCTTGACGTTATTGCCAATCGCCTCGACCCGCCCGGCAACATCACCCCCGAGGATCTTGTTTTTGGGACGGAAAAGACCTCCAGGCATCAGGCGGATAAAAACCGGTTTTGCCCGCAGCATTCGTAAGTCGCGCGAATTGAGGGAGGCTGCATGAATTTCGATCAGCACCTCGTCCTCTTGCGGAACTGGTTTCACCACCTCCCGGAGCTGAAGGACATCCGGAGAACCGTACTTTGTACAGACGATCGCTTTCATTGTCACACGCCTCCATTGAGCTTTTCGTAAAGATGGCCAACGACTATTCCAAGAGCGAGAAACCTTGGCACGTTCATCCCTGTGTCAATCAAAAGGTAGACATAGGCATTGCTTGGATTACCCAGAGTTGAAAGGACTTCGATCATGAACATGGCAGCAAAGCTAAGGATTAATGCCTTTAAGATGGGATTTTGGGTTGGAAGCTTATCAAAGAAACGAAGCAGGAAAAAACTGACGCAACATCCGATCACCAGACCACCAACCAGAGCTTGAACAAGAGCCAATGGAAGAGATGAGATCGAGAAAGCAGCTTTATACTTCGCAGCGATTGGAGACACTGAAATTACGAAGTCAGTTACCCAGAAGGCTGCGCCTCCCGCTCCAGTCAACTTAAACAGTTTCTTGTAGAACTCATGTGACGTCTGCCGCTTGCTTCGAGCTTTTACCTGGGTTTCCATGGTTGTCCACCTATTCCGTCTGATCTGGCATGGAGGCATTTGCGGATGGATCGGATCCTTTGCACAGCCGTCGGTATAGATAGCCAATAACTATTCCAAGAAAGAGAAACCTTGGTGCGTCAAGCATTATGCCGATGAGAAAGTAATGCAAGACATCACGCTGTCCAAGAAAACTATGTGGAACTAGGTTTAGGATTGTCATAATGACTAGGGCGATGAGGCTTATTATCACGGATATTAGAATTGGATTCTTTGTTGGAATCTTGTCAAAAAAACGGAGCAAAAAATAACTGACGCAGCATCCGATAATCAAACCAGCAGGCAAAGAAGCAACCCAAACCGTTTGAATATTCGCTTTTGAAAAGGCAGATCTATACTCCGCTGCGATGGGAAGCAGGGAAATTGCGATGGTAGTTACCCAGAATGCTACTCCGCTCCCAATGGTTAGTATGAACAGCTTCTTTGAGAGGATGGTCGAACCTTTTTTTAACATTTGGCTTTCTCCTTGTGATGTGTTGTGTCCGCTTTATTAGGTCTATTCCACGAGCAAAACATGGTGTTGAGCGGGGAGGGGGTTAGGGAGGGCTGAAATCCCCCCCCGACCCCCGATAGTTCAAATCTATGTCATGTTCAAGACCTCGTTCGTCGCTGGTCTCGCAACCAGCCTCAACTCATGCTGGTTTTTGATCCTTTGCGCCCATGATCAAAAGCCACAAGGTAAGTCCAAATTCCCCGATAAAACCAACCGCAGAGCTCAGGTAAGTCAGAACTAAGTTGCCCGGGAAAAAGAAGAACTGAATTGGAAATAAAAGCCAACCAAAACATTCAACCATCAACACGATGCCTAAAATCCTGGGAAGGAAGCCGGACTTGAAAACAAGATAACCCAGCGGAAAGAGCCAGGCGCTAAAAAATATCTGGGCGATCCCTGAGAACCCATTTTTGTAGATATACAGGCATGCCATGGCCAGGGCTTGCAGTTGATCGGTCTGGAATACTTTCAAGTAATCAGCGCCACTCAAAAGAAGCTGGCTGGCAATTAGAAAAAGATCACTAAAACACCATACCGCGACACCGCTCAGGTTCAATAACAGGAAAAGCAAAGCGATGTTCTTGTTTACCGGCTTCAGCAAAACGTACAAAGCCCAGGCCGTCAAAAGGAAAAACAGCGCACCAACCAGATCAACTACAAAACCGATGCGGAATTGCAACGCAGAGGCCATGATGTTCCTGGCAGTTGTGGCGGCATCTCCCAATACAATAAGTTTGGAACTACTCAGCACAAAGATGGAAATTACGATGTAAATCAGATAAATTAACCCTGCTTTTCTGGCGGTCTTTTTGTTCGTCCCTCGGGGACTTCCGTTGGTCGTGTTCATTTCTTTCTCCTTTTTTGAATGATATGGATGAGTTTCATTTTTTGCGGTCTTATTGATTTAATTCATGCTTTATCTCTTTTGAACAGGGACCAACCCGACAGGCCGATGCCCACAAGATATAAAACGCTCTGAACAACATTCACCGGCCAGCGTGCGTTTCCGATGGGTGCGGAGGCGATGAAAGCCATCACTTCCACAAAGCCGATCACGAACAGCAACACCCAGAAGGCCCATTTTTGGCCGGCGAGCAGGTTTTTTCGGATGAGCGACCACACCAGCACTGAGACAACCACCGAGCAAGAGTTGTACAGGATGGTCAAAGCATTGAGCGATGCAATCACCTTGGCAGACAGGCTGGCGATTTCAGCCTCTGAAAAAGAAGCTACTTGCAAAATTGGGGAGTTTCCATTGAGAAAGACGACTATGGTTAATATTATGGAAGCAAGGAAAATGTTGATCCCGCTCCATATTGAGAGAACTATCGAACCTCTTTTTAACATTTGGCTTTCTCCTTGTGATGTGTTGTGTCCGTTTTTTAGGTCCATTCCACGAGTATTACCATGGATCTGAGCGGGGAGAGGGGGCTTTCAGCCCTGCCTCTCCCAGATAGTGCAAATCTATGCCGCGCTCAAAAGCTTGTTGTGGCTGTTTTTGCGGACAGGGCAGCGATTGCGGATGGATCGAATCCTTTCACGATCAGCCATACCGCCAGGACCAATTCCTGTGGCAGCATTGGAATGATCATAAGGACTTGTACCGTACCAACAGGAGGGATGAGACCGGTACTGACCAACGCGCAGGATACGATGCCCGATATGCCGGTAACAAGACCCCAGAGCGATATCCAACGGGGGACCAATTTAGTTCGATAAAAGATGATGTAATACAGTGAACATCCTATGGAAAAAGCCAGCAGAGCCCCAACATTGCCCACCCAAACCTTTCCTGCAAGTAGCAATTCGCCTAAGGTTTGGAAATAGGATGGATCCGGAGCTCCAGCTTTTACATATAGCTGGCTTAATGTAATTATTAATAGCAGGAAAGTCATCGAAACAAAACGTAACACTCCCTCTGAGATCCTGAAACCAACAGCTCCAAGAGCCAGGACTGGATCGGATTTTTTTAGTACGGGATACAGCGAAATGGCAATACCGGAAGCGCAAGCGCCACCGATCAATAAAAGAAAAGCTCCTGTTCCTACCAGGCCCGCATTTTCAGAAACACTGACAAGATAATTCGAAGCCGTCACAGGCCCTAGAAACAGGAAGCTCAGGATATCTACGAAATCGTAAATGATAAATAATATTCCTGCACTGATTGCGAGCTTTCTAAAGTTGTTCATTTTGTATCTCCTTTTTTGAACGATATGGATGAGTTTCTTTCTATTAGACTTGCATAAAATTGTGGTCACCACCCTGTTAACAGGGGTTGAAATCGGCTGGAATTGTTATCATAGGCAAAACTCCTTTCAAAGGCGCTACTCTCCATTTACGATTTGACATCTGATTGATCTGCCAGGTCGTGTTCGAGAGGACAGACCGAAACCAATGGCATGCCCAGGTCACGTACTTTTTTGAGCAGGCCATGCAAGGCAGCCTGGTCGACCACCGGGCCGGTTAAAAGCGTGTCGCCGTCCTCTTCCAGCGTGATGGTCAGTCCCTCAAATCGGTCAGCCCACTTGGCATCAAGGTGCCCCTTGATGCGGATTTCATATATCCCTGGTTCGTAATGATCCTGCGTTGATGCATGTTTTTCACTCATTCTGTACCTCATACATTTTTCTCTATAGGAATGGGTCGTCTTGTGTTGCATTCGTCCTTAACTACAGTCACAATATAACAATTAATGTGGGGAGATGTCTTCCCCATATGTGGGGATGTATGTGGGGATATTTGAGGCAGGAAGCCGGGGATGTAAAGAGCCCTGCCAGTTGAACTGGCAGGGCAGAATGGACTCCTGGCTCGGGCTATGCTTTTGCGGTACTAGATCAAATTCAACTCAACCGCCCGTTTGACGGCCGCCCGGCGATTATTGACATTGAGTTTACTGTAGATGCTCTTGGTATGCGTGCGGACTGTGCTCAAGGCGATCACGAGTTCACGGGCGATCTCCGGCCCGGAAAGCTCGGTTTTGAACATCCGAAGAACTTCAAGCTCACGCTGGCTTATGGGCTCGGTTAGCTGTTGCTCAGCCGGGGGAGTGGGGAGAGGAGATTCGACTGCACTACCCGGTTGCTCCGCTTCAAAAGCTGCCAGCAGCTTGCCTGTATAGTCTGGCATGATCCCACGCGAGGCTGCTTCGAGAAGCAGTTGCGCCATGGATGAGCCTTCGTCCACAAACATGCGAACGTAGCCCTCCGGCTCAGCCAGCGTCAGAGCCTTTTGCAATGGTTTGAGGGCAGCCGGGAGGTCGCCTTGTGCGTAATAAGCAAGCGCCTGCAATACCAGGATTTCGATCACGCTGCCCTTCCCCCCGCGTTCTTCCGCGGCTTTCAGCAGGCGCTCCAACAGTCCCATTACCTCAGAAATGGAGCCATCAGAATGGTCACTCAGATAGCGGGCCAGGAGCACCCTGGCCAGGGTGATGGCATCGAACTCGCGCAGGTAGCTAATCTCGTTTTCGACGGACAGTCCCTGCTCACCCGCCCAGGCCAGGGCTTCACCCAACCGGCCCTGGGCGACCCAAATCCGTACCTTCCGCGTCGTGATCGGACGCACATTCGGGGAAAAGTTACCCTCATAAAGGCGCCCGGCCTGGTCGAGCAGGTCGAGTGCGCCATCAAGATCGCCCTGGGTCTCCCGGATGCGCGCCATCGCCGCGCACCAGCGATACGGGTTTTGCTGTAACCCGGCAAGCTCACCCAGAGCCTGGCTTGTGAGCAGGTGTTGTGTGGCGGTCTCCAGATTGTTATGCTCATAGTGAAGGGCGCTCATACCCACGTACATATCTGCCGCTCCCCGCGGGACTGGCGCGCCCGGCTCCATCGCCCACTGCAATGTTCGCTCATAGGTAGTCATTGCCTCGTGGAGACGGCCTTGTATAATCTGTAAATCCGCAAGGACGATGGTGCCGCCAATGGCTGGAGATAGGTTACCGGCCAGTTGAACATTCGCAGTGCCTTCGGCAGTCAACCGGATGGCGGTATTGAGATCCCCGCTCGCCCATGCGGCAAGCCCCAGCACCGAAGCTGCCCCGCCGAGCATCAGATGGGCGTCCTCCGGTGCAAGATCGAGCGCCCGTCGAGCGTTTTTCGCGGCTTCTGGCATATCGCCCCGGGCCAGGGCCTGCGCGGCACAGAGAAGGGCGATCATACCCGGTAGACGGTGAAATTCCGCTTCGTCTGCGACGACCATCCCCGCCGTGTCGGCTGTCGTGTCCAACCAGCGTCCAGCATCCTTCAAGCGGGTCTCTGCGGCTTCTATTTCACCACTACCCACTAACGCATAGGCATACCCAACAGTGAGCACTGGCCTGAGGCGAACCAGCTCGTCCGGCAGCATCTTCACCCAGCCCAGCCATGTAGATGATTGGGAACTGCGACCCATTGCTGGCCAGACCAGTTCGATCAATCCCGCGGCGCGCTCAAAGTCCCCGGCGGCCAGGGCATGGCGGATGGCATCGGGAGGCAGACCGTTTTTCTCATACCACTCGCTCGCCCGCCTGTGCAGGACGGATACCCGCTCTGGCTGAGTCCCCTTCAGATGTTCTTGCAGAACATCGGCGAAGAGGTGGTGATAGCGATACCACTGGCGCTGAGCATCGAGCGGAATGACGAACAGGTTGCCATTCTCCAGGGTCTTCAGCATCTCTTTGCCATCCATCTGTCCGGTAACGGCGTCGCACAGAGGACCACACATCTGGTCGAGAATGGAAGTTTGGAGCAGGAAGCTGCTGACAGGTTCGGGCTGGCATTGGAGAACCTCTTCCACCAGATAGTCCAGGATAAAACGGTGGCTCCCGGTGAAGGATCGGATGAAACTGGTCATGTCTGGCTGCCCCGGCATGGAGAGTGACCCTTGCAAAGCCAGGGCAGCCAGTTGCAGGCCGGCGATCCAGCCTTCGGTGCGGGTCTCCAGTGCGGAAATATTCTCTGGCGAGAGATCCAGGCCCATCATCCGGTTAAAGAACTCGGCGACTTCGGCGGAGGTGAAACGCAGGTCGGCTGCGCGCAGTTCGGCTAGTTGGCCGCGGGCGCGCAGCCGGGCCAGGGGCATTGGTGGGTCTTCACGGGTGGCGATAACCAGATGGATCTGCGGCGGCAGGTGTTCGAGCAGAAAGGTGATGGCTTCGTCAACCGGTTTGGAATCGATCACGTGGTAGTCGTCCAGAACGAGGATGAAATGGTCCGGGATGGTGGTGATCTCATTGAGCAGGGCCGTCAGGAGTGATTCGGCGGACGGGGGCTGAGGCGATTGGAGGGCAGCTAACACTCCTGCACCGATCTTTGGCGCAATTGTTTGCAACGCCGTCACGATATAAGCTAGAAAGCGTATGGGATCATTATCCGCTTCGTCCAGCGACAGCCAGGCGACCAGTCGTCCGCAACTTGCAACCCATTCGCTGGCCAGCGTGGTTTTCCCAAAGCCGGCAGGGGCGGAAATGAGGGTCAGTTTGCAGCTGGCAGAGAGACCCTCGTTCAGCCGCTCGATCAGGCGGGGGCGGAGCACAATTTTAGACCGGGGTAGGGGGATGTAGAGCTTGGTCGCCAGGATCGGAGCGGACATTGATTAATTATAGACCCATTCCAAAATTGTTGATCGGGAATAATGGCCTCAAAGAAATTCAAATGGGTAGCTCTTCCAGTTTCCCTCTCTGTTCAAAACGCAAACCAGCCAGAAATTTTCCAAATTCATGGAATTCTGACTGGTCCTTGCTAAAATTTGGTGCCCCAGGCGGGAATTGAACCCACAACCTTGGCCTTAGGAGTGCCCTACTCTGTCCATTTGAGCTACTGGGGCGGGTTGGATGGGATTATAACGCGATTTTATTAAATCGGTTGCCACCTGCTAAAAAAATCCAAATGGTTAAGGAGAATTTGTAGCTTGCTTGCATTCTGTGTCTTACAGGGTTATACTTAATTTCATGATTC